>Ga0070738_10000987_pt1 | contig 67439 bp, 56 predicted proteins | sample Coa_R2_2_FD_66446 | JGI IMG/M metagenome (GOLD analysis project Ga0070738, IMG submission 66446) | Surface soil microbial communities from Centralia Pennsylvania, which are recovering from an underground coalmine fire - Coalmine... | ecosystem: Environmental > Terrestrial > Soil > Unclassified ... | reverse complement strand
GAGCGGGGGGGCGGGGGGGGGGCGGGCGCTGGCCCGAGACGTGGCCGGGCGCCGGCGTATAGTGACGCGCCGGGTGGGTCGCGCCAAGGGCGGCGCGGCGGACACGCTCCTCTCGCGCGACGCGCTCAGCGCCGCCGTCGCGAGCCGCGGGCGCACCGTGATCCCTTCGGCCGGCCCCTGTGACCGTTCGACCCGGCGGCGGTCCATCTCGGTGATGACCCGTACTCTCTGGCTCCAGCTCACCGTCTCGATAGCCCTCGTCGGGTGCCGGTCGGCGGCCGGCCCGATCACGATCGCGGCCGCCGGCCCCTGGCAGCAGCCGTACGGGGCGGAGACACTCCGCGGGATCAAGCTGGCGGTGGCCGAGATCAATGCGGCGGGAGGGATCGACGGACGATCGCTCGAGCTGATCGACCGCGACGACAGCGGTAGCGGCGCCCGCGCGGTCGCGACAGCGGCCGGATTCCTCGCCAACTCCCGAATCGTGGGCGTCATCGGGCACGTGACGTCGGGGTCGACGCTGGCGGCCGCGCGCATCTACGATCGCGGACTCCCGGTGATCGCCTCCGCGGCGACCTCACCCGACCTCTCCGGCATCTCGCCCTGGGTTTTCCGGATCATCCCCAGCGACTCACTCACCGGGATGGACCTCGCCCGGTTCGCGGACTCGCACCGAATGACGACGGCGGCCGTCCTCTACGAGAGCGACGCCTATGGACGCGGGCTCGCCCGCGCCTTCCAGCGTCAGTACCGGGGAAAGATCCTCATCAGTGTGCCGATCGACCCGGCGCACGCGACGTCCGAGCCCTACGTGACGCGGCTCAAGGCGCTCCAGCCGAGCCTCGTGTTCCTCGCCATGACCGACGCCCCGGCGCTCCGGCTCGTGCGGGAATCGCGTCGACAGGCCTTTGCCCCGGTCTTCCTCGGTGGCGACGGTGTGTCGGGGATCGTGACCGATACGCTCGCCTCCGAGGGCGCGATCGTCGCCGCCGCGTTCACCACCACGGACCAGCGGCCGGCGGCGCAACGGTTCACGGCGGCATACCGCGGCACGTACGGCACCGACCCGCAGCCGTTCGCGGCGCTCGGCTACGACGCGACCCGGATGCTGGCCTGGGCGATCGAGCACGGGGGCGCGACCCGACGCGGCGTACGCGAGGCGCTGGCGGGGCTCGACGCCGCCCATGCCGTTCGCGGCGTCACCGGGCCCATGTCCTTCTCCGGTGGTGGCGACCCGGTCAACAAGAGCCTCTCCGTGACCCAGGTCCATCACGGCAGGCTGTCGCCGATCACGAGCTGAGGGGTCGGCCCGACCGTGCGCCGGGTCCCCACCGCCAACCCTGGGGCGGCGGCGTCAGCACGTCTTTCGCACGACCGCGAGGTGCTTGTCGTTGAACGGGACGACCTCGAGGACGGCGGCCCCGGGCCCCCAGGCCGCCGTGTAGGCCGAGAGGGGGCGCGGCCTCTCGATCCGGTTGAGGCGAAGCTTCGTGCTCAGGAACTTGTTCGTTCCCGGGTCCCAGAAGGTGACGAGAAACGCGGCCCCTGGCGCGAGGGCCTGCCAGACGTTCCGCATGGCCCGCGCGAACGTCGCGTCGTCCGTGATGTGCTGGGTCACGTCGATCATGAACGCGAGGTCGAAGCTCGCCGTCGGCAATGGAACGTCGCCGATGTCCCCCTGCACGAACCGATAGGCGGGGAAGCGCTCGCTCAGCGTGGCGACCGAGACCGGCGTGATGTCGTTCCCGGTATATGACCGCACCCCTCGCGACTGGAGATACGCCGTCCAGTACCCGACCCCACACCCCACCTCCAGGGCGCGCATCGCCGGGCCCGGCACGATCCCGTGTCGGGCCAGCGCGCCGTCGATGAGGGCGCGCTTGGCCTCGTACATCCGGCGGTTCTCGTCCTCGGTCAGCCGGAAGTGGCCGACCCCGCGCAGGTCGAAGGACTCCGAGAGCAGGTCGTTCCAGAATTCGCGGGGCCGGTAGCGGAACAGCATCCGGGCGTAGATGCGAAGCTTCTTCATGGCGCGAAAGGTACACGCCCTGGAGAAACTCGGGAGCGCGGCAGGTCGCGTGGCTACGGTTGGTCGAGCGCGAAGGTGACGATGGCGTCGCCGGGTCCCCAGATGTCGTTCCCGCCGGCGGCCACGGTCACGTACTGGCGGCCGCCGACCATGTACGTCATCGGGGTCGCCCGTCCGCCTGCGGGGAGCGTGCCGGACCAGAGCTCCCGTCCGGTCTCGATGTCGAACGCGTGGAGCCGCCGGTCGATCGTGGCCGCAATGAAGGCGATGCCGCCGGCGGTCGTGATGGCGCCGCCCAGGTTCGGCGAGCCGAGCGTCGCGGCGACCGAGTCCGGGAGGGCGCCGCGGGCGGCGTGGCGCATCGCCTCGGAGGGTCCGCCGAGCGGCACGGCCCACCGCTGCCGACCCGTCACGAGATCGATCGCGACCAGCATGCCGAAGGGTGGACGCGAGCAGGGCATCCCGCTCGGACCGAGGAGAATCCGGCGCCGCATGATGTACGGCGTCCCGCGCATGCGGCTGGACTCGTAGCGCAACCTCGACATCGCCTCGTCGGCCCGATCGTCGTTCTGCTCCTCGCGGAGGAGCGAGACCTCGGTCAGCAGTCGGTTCACCGGCACGATTGCGAGTTGCCGGACGGGGTCGACCGCGACGCCGCCCCAGTGTGCGCCACCGACGTTCGATGGCACGTCCAGCGTGCCCTCGAAGCTCGGGGGCGTGAAGATGCCCTCGTTGCGGAGGCGGCTGATCGTGTCGCGGCACGCCGCCCGATCCGCCTCGGTCGGCCCCCAGGCGCTGTCCGCCGGGAACGTCTGCGGTGAGAGCGGCGCAATGCCGGTCGTGAACGGCTGGGTGGGCGAGGCGTCCTCGCCCGGCACGGTGCTCCGCGGCACCGGCCGCTCTTCGACCGGGAAGATCGGCCGTCCGGTCGACGCGTCGAGCACGAAGAGCTGTCCGGTCTTCGATCCCTGGAGGACGGCGCGGACGGCATCGCCGCCCCGTGTCAGCGTCACGAGGGCGGGCGGTGAGGCGTTGTCGTAGTCCCAGAGGTCGTGATGCACGGTCTGGAACCCCCAGACGAGCCGGCCGGTCGACGCGCGCAAGGCCACGATCGAGTTGCCCCACCGGTTGTCCCCGAGGCGGAGTCCGCCGAAGTAGTCGACGCTCGGACTCCCGGTCGGCACGTACACGAGGTCGTGGACCGGATCGGCCGCCATCGGCGCCCAGGCGTTCGCGGCGCCCGTCGAATGGGCCCTGGGGCCGATCCAGGTCCGCCACGCCGGATCGGTCGAATCCTGCGGCACGGGGTCCCACGACCAGCGCAGCGCACCGGTCCGCGCGTCGAACCCACGAACGACCCCGCTCGGCGCGTTCACCCGTTGGTTGTCGGAGATCGCCGAGCCGACGACGATGATGTCGTTCACAACCGTCGGGGGTGAGGTCTCCTCGTACTCGGCGTAATAGTCCGGCGGGTTACGGATCCCGGCCCGAAGATCGATCGTGCCGCCGTGACCGAACGCGCGGCAGAGTGCGCCGTTCTCGGCATCGACCGCGAGCAGCCGGGCGTCGATCGTCGCCGCCACCACGCGGCGGCGGCAGCTCGCCTCGCGCGGCGCGGTCGAATCCGTCCAGAGGGCGACCCCGCGGCTGGTGAAATCGCCGTACCCGCCCGCCGGGTCCACATGGGCGTCGAAGGTCCACCGCGCACGGCCGGTCGTCGGGTCGAGCGCGACGATCCGACCGAGCGGCGTGATGATGTACATCGTGCCCTCGGCGACGATCGGAGTGACCTCGAGCGCCGGCGGGCGACCACGGGCGACGTCGAGGGCGAGATCACCCGTGTGGTACGTCCAGGCGACTCGGAGTCGGCGGACGTTGGCGCGCGTGATCTGGGCGAGGGGCGCGTATCGCGAGCCCCCCGCGTCCCGGCCGTAGCGCGGCCAGCTCCCCGAGTCGGCATCGATGCCGCTGGCCAGCGACGCCGCCCGCGGCGCTGCCCGCGGCGCGGCTCGTGGCGTAGCGACCGCAGCCCCGATCAGCACCGCGGCGACGGCGGCCATCCCGGCGGCTGCCGTCGCACGCGGCCTGCACACGATTCCTCTCACCCGTCCCGCCAGCTTCGCGAGCATCGCGTCTCCTCCACATGAAATGCCGCCCGTCCTCGCGACGGGCGCACCGCCTTCCGTCGGCCGCGCTCAATCTCGGGCTGACAGGTTGCGCGGCGCGAGCGATGTGGGGCGAGCGGGCTCTGGACGGGACGAGCGGGATCGGTGGGGGACGAAGGGCTCGCGCCGGGAGCGCCGCCACGGGCCGTCAGGCACCGTCAGGCACCGTCAGGCGCCGTCAGGCGCCGTCAGGCGCCGTCAGGGCACACCGAGGCTCGGGTCCGCGAGCGCGCGGTAGCGACGACTCCAGGTGACCGTCGAGCCATCGGCCATCTCGAGGCGATAGTCGCCGTGCGACCACGGATGCACCGCACGCACGGCGTCGACCCGCACCAGCGTCGAGCGGTTGGCGCGCAGAAAGAGGCTGGGGTCGAGCCGGGCGGCGAGGGTGGTGAGCGGCGTTCGCAGGGTGTACGAGGCGGCGCCGATGTGCAGGCGCACGTAGTTCCCGCTGGCCTCGATGCGGTCGATCCGTTCCACCGGAACGAATGCGCCGGCCCGAGTGCCGTCGACCAGGATCCGCCGCAGGTACGACCCGGCACCGGCGCGGGCGTCGAGCATCGCCTGGAGCCGCGCGGCGAGCGCCGATGTCGATGCCTGCACATGACGGTCGGCAATCCGGCCCCGGGCTCGATGGACGGCCGCCTGGAACCGGCCGGCGACGACGGGTTTCAGGAGAAAGTCGAGGGCGTGCACCTCGAACGCGCGGATGGCGTGCTCGTCGTGGGCTGTCACGAAGATCACGTCGGGCATGGCCGCCGGCCCCACCGCCTCGATGACGCTGAAGCCGTCGCCGTCCGGCATCTGCACGTCGAGGAACAGGAGATCGGGGGCACAGGTCCGTACGGCACGAACCGCGTCGGCGCCCGTCGCCGCCTCGCCCACGATCACCGCGTCCGGCTCGGCCGCGAGCAACCGGCGGAGCTTGGCACGGGCAGGCGCTTCGTCGTCGGCGATGACGACCCGCATCGGCAGCCTCTCCGACGCATCCTCGACGATCATCCCGGAGCCGATGGGAACGCCGTCACGACCGGCGGGGTCGACAGGCTCGGAGTCACCGGGGCGGTGTGGCCCAGTGGCCGGTAGGGAATGCGCATGCGGACCGCGAAGCCTCCGGATGGCTCGTTCCCCGCCGTGAACCGATGCGCCGAGCCGTAGAGGAGCGCCAGCCGCTCACGCGTCGTCGCGAGCCCCACGCCGCCCGCCACCAGCGCGCCGCGCTGCGGGATCCCGGGGCCATCGTCCGCGACCTCGAGGTCGAGCCACGGTCCGTTGAGCGCGGCCGAGACGCGGATGCATCCCCCGTCGCCCCGCGACCCCGGGCCGTGGCGAACGGCGTTCTCGACGAGCGGCTGGAGCACGAGGGCGGGGACGGCGGCCGTGCGCGCCGGCGGCGCGATCGCGAGGGTCACCCGGAGCGCGTCCCCGAAGCGCGCTCGCAGGATCGCGAGATAGTGGTCGAGCAGCTCGAGCTCGTCCGCGAGCGGGACCTCCTGCGTGAGTGGCGCGCGGATCGCGCGGCGCAGGAGGTCGGCGAGGTGGCCGACCATGGCGTCGGCGCCGGTCGGATCGTCGTACATCCGCTCGCTGATCGTATTGAGTGCGTTGAAGAGAAAATGCGGCTGGAGCTGGAGCTGGAGGTTCCGGAGCTGCGTCTGCGCCAGCACGCGCTCGAGCTCTGCCGCGTGGACCTCGCGATCCCGGAGCGCGCGGCGCGTGCGCAGGGCGACGAGGAGCGTGAGCAGGGCGGCGTAGAAGATCGCGTCGTTCGGGAGCTCCATGAAGAATGGGATCGGCATCGTGCCGTAGTCGTAGTGGCCGAGCCCGAGCGAGGGAAAGAGAGCCGCCCGGCTCGCCGCCATGAGCGCCGTGTGCAGCACGGAGTAGATCAGGAGCCCCGCCGCGTGCATGGGCAGCACGCGGCGCCAGGTCGCGCGCGTCAGGGGGTGTCGGTCATCGAGCGTGATGATCCAGGCGAACAGCGGCGCCGCGGTCACAACGCCGGTCGACTCCTCGACCAGTCGCCGGGTCAGTGTGCCCGCGTGGCCGTGCGAGAGGTCGTCGAGGTAGACGTAGAGGAACCGCAGGGTGCCGGTCGTCAGGAGGACGGCCACGCCGGTGAGCCAGAACATCGCGCGCTGGCCGGGGGGCGGCAACGCCGATGCGGGCGGGACGAGGCCCGGCTCGATGCGCGCCGGTGTGGCCGGGAGCGCGCTGCGCGGCGCGGAGGGAACGGGCGTCCGCTCTGACATGGTCTTTCAGCGTACGGGCCGTGCCGGCCCGACGCAATGGCGCACCGGATCGGCCGGCCGCTCGCTCCGCCGCGCCGGACGCGACGCCTCGCGCGCGGAGCGCGGAGCGTCATCACCCCCGACCTCACCGCCGGTCGGCGACTCCGGCGACTCCGGCTAGTGCGGCGAGAGAACCACCTTCTCGCAGTTGTCCTCCTTGTCCCGGAACATCCGGTACGCGCGCGGGGCGTCGGCGAGCGAAAGGCGGTGCGTGATCACGAAACTCGGGTCGATCTCGCCCTGTCGGATCCGGTTCAACAGCGGCCGCATGTACCGCTGCACGTGGCATTGGCCGGTCCGGACGGTGAGCGACCGGTTCATGAGCGATCCCATCGGGAACTTGTCGATGAAGCCGCCGTACACGCCGATCACCGAGACGGTCCCCCCGTTGCGGCATGCCATGATGGCTTCGCGCAACGCGATCGGGCGGTCGGACTCGAGTCCCATCGCCTGCTTCGTGCGGTCGTAGGCGTACTGGAGGCCGGGCGCGTGGGCCTCGAGCCCCACGGCGTCGATGCACGCGTCGGGGCCACGGCCGCCGGTCATCTCGTTGAGCGTGTCGAGGACGCTGTCGACCTCCTCGTAGTTGATCGTCTCGGCGCCGGTCTTCTCGGCGGCCATCGCCAACCGGTACGGGAACCGGTCGATGGCGATCACGCGCTCGGCGCCGAGGAGAAAGGCGCTCGCCATGGCGAACTGGCCGACCGGCCCGGCACCCCAGACGGCAACGACGTCCCCGCCCTGAAGGTTGCACATCTCGGCGCCCATGTATCCGGTCGGGAGGATGTCGGAGAGGAAGAGCACCTTCTCGTCCGGCAGGTCGGCGTCGACCTTGAGCGGGCCGACATCCGCGAACGGGACGCGCGCATATTGTGCCTGGCCACCGGCGAACCCGCCCATCATGTGGGAGTAGCCGTACACGCCACAGACGGCGTGGCCCCACAGCTTCTCGGCCAGCCATGCATTCGGGTTGGAGTTCTCGCAGAGCGAGTACGCCTCGGCCTGGCAGGCCGCGCAGGCGCCGCAGGCGATCGGGAAGGGCACGACCACCCGGTCGCCGACCCGAAGGTTCTGGACACCGCCGCCCACCTCGACCACCTCGCCCATGAACTCGTGCCCGAGGATGTCTTCGGGCTCCATCGTCGGCACGAACCCGTTGTAGAGATGCAGGTCCGACCCACAGATGGCGGTCGACGTGACCCGCACGATGGCATCACGCGAATTGAGGATCCTCGGGTCGGGGACCTCGCGAACCTCGATCTTCTCCTTTCCCATCCAGCACGTTGCCTTCATCACTCCTCCTGAACCAGGGCGGCATGCGATGCCGCGAGCCCGCCGGCGGCGTGAACGCCGCCCCCTCGACGCGACGACGTCACGTCGTGCCGGGCGCCGGATCCGGCCGCGCGGGATGGAGCCCGCGACGCACGGTCGCGTCGGAGACGAGGACCTCGCCGGTCTCCAGGACCTGCTTGAGCGCCCGCAAGTCGTCGCCGAGCTGCTGGGTGGGTTCCTCGCGAAACAGCTTGGCGACCGCGGCCCCGACCTGGCCACCGGGCGGGTTGTAGTCGATCGCGACATGCACCTCGGTGCCGCGGCGACCGGGCGCGGGCGCAAATCGCACCGATCCCGAGTTCGGCACGTCCGCGCCCTCGACCGCGCGCCAGGCGATGAGCTCGTTCGGGCGATCCTCGACGATCTCCGCATCCCACTCGATCGTCGTGCCGACCGGCGCCCGCGCCTGCCAGTGCGACCGGCGGTCGTCGATCACGCGCACGGCCTCGAGGTGGCTCGTGAAGCGCGGGAGGTTCTCGAGGTTCCGCCAGAACTGGTAGACCTCCTCGGGCGTGCGGTTGATCGTCACGCTGCGCTGCACCTGAATGCGGTGCTCGGCGCGTGTGAGCCGCTGGCTACAGAGCACATCGAGAGCGGTGACTCCGAGCACGGCCGCCGTCGCGACCGAGGTCCGCGGCCGTTCCGTGCGGTCGGACGCGAGCGCCGTCCCGAGCAGCGCGAGGTCCATCGCGTCGCCGGCGACCCGGGACCAGACCCAGCGCGCGCGCGGCTGAGAGAGGATGGCGATGCCGCTCATGATCTCGCGGACGCCGAGTGCCCGGAGGATGGCCCGTTCGCGTGGATCGTCCTCGATGCCGATCAGGCGCGCCACGCGTCGGGGTGCGACGACCTCCGACAGACCGAGCCCGATGCTGAACCACCCGAGCGCGGTCGCGAATCCCTCCCCGTCGGGTCGTGAGCCGTTGGGTCGGTTCGCCGGGCGGCCTCTGGCCGAGCGTCCCGTCGAGCCGGCGCGCGTCCCCCCGCCGCCCGCATCGCCCTGTCGATCGGTCCCCGCGCCACCCTGGCGTGCCTCCGTGCCCATCCCGGTGATCATGCTCTCCTCCTTCCGATCGCAGTCGAGCTCGACGTTCACCGATCGTGCGGTGCGGCCAACTGGCTCCGTGGAGGGTCGAAGCCCCAGCACACCGCGTGCCCTTCTTTCCTACGCAGGCGCGAACGGCCCCGCCGTGCGGGTGAAGCGGGCCACGACCTCCTCGGGAATCCCGAGGTTGTCGGCGACGAGCGCGGGCGGGACATTCTCGAGCCAGGTGGCGAGCCCGGTCTCCTGGTAGATGCCGCTGTTGAAGGCCGCGACGAAGTGGCAGGGCTCCGTTCCGACGTTCTCGATGTGGTGGCCGTAGCCGCGCGGGACGTAGCACACGTCGCCTGCGCTCACCTCCTCGGTACGCATGCGGCCGCTCGACCCGAAGACCGACAGTCGCGCGTGGCCGCTGACGAAGTAGTCCCACTCGTCCGCATTCGGGTGCCAGTGCATGGTGCGGAGCCCGCGGGGTGCGATCGTCTCGTACGCGCCGGTGATCGTCGTCGAGATCGGGAACTCGAGGGACGAGACGATGCGCACCGACCCGCCCGGGAACTCGCGCGGCGCCTGGGCGAGGAGGCGGAACTTGTGGGTGAGTGGTGCGTCGTGAGCGGACCCGTCGGGTCGCGCCACCGCGTCGAGCGGCGGCACCCGGCCCGGGCCGATATAGAGCTCGCCCTTGCGCGGCGTCCCGACTGTGCCCGCCGGCACGCCGAAATTCTGCGCCAGGACGGGCGGCGGGGTGAGCGAGATCCAGTCCGTGATGCTGAACGTCCCGTATTCCGAGAAGTGCCCGTTGTCGAACACGAGCACGAAGTGGCACTCGCCCGGCCCGAGCCCCTGGATCGAGTGCGCGTAGCCGCGCGGGAAATACCAGACGTCGCCCGGCCCGAAGTTGTTGATCTCGCTTCGCCCGTCGGGGTCGAATGTCGTCGTCTGGCAGTGTCCGGTCAGCACGATCGCCCATTCGGCGGCGAGCGCGTGCCAGTGGAGCTCGCGGATCGCACCGGGCTGGAGGCGCATCGAGACGCCGGCGATCCCTTCGGAGACCGGAAGCTGCCGGACCGTGGCCTCCTTTGCCGAGCCCGCGGCGTACACGCGTCCCGTCTGTGCCTCGAGCGCATAGCGGAAGGGGGGCAGCTCGTCGGCCGCCCCGCCGACGTCGATGGCCGGGGAGCGCGGGTGGCCGGCGCGACGCGTCCCCTGCCCCGCGGGAGCGCGCATCAGGTCCGGTCCGAGCGCGCCGACGGCGGCAACGCCGCCGAGGGCGGCGAACTGCCGGCGACTCATGGCCCGCGCGGCCGCGGTCGTCGGACCGACGGTGTCGGGAGCGTCGGCAGCCGCGGGTGGAACACTCGAACGGGCGGGTGGCGTCAGGCCGTCGGGCATTGCGCGAGCCCTCGCAGGGCGGAAAGAGGGGTTCTGGTGCGGGTGGTGGGTGACTCTCTCTCGTCGGAGTTAGGGGACTCGCGGCGCCTCGTCAACGCCCGAGGCGTACCGGGATCCGCGCCGCCCGCTTGCCGCATCGACGCCGGCGAGCGATTCTCCAGGCGCGAACGGGCGATCGGCCCCTGCCCGATCGAGTGCCCCGGGGCGTGCGTGGCTCGAGGTGGCGGAGACCGGTACCGATCCAGTGCTTCACGAGGCCGGTCGCGCCCAGGCGGCCGCCGTGCGCGAGGAGTACGCCACGCTCGCCGCCGAGTATGACCGGCGGTGGTCGGCGTACCTGACGGCGAGCACGAGGGAGACACTCCGGCGGCTCGACGTGCGGCCGGGCGAGCGAGTCCTGGACGTGGGCTGCGGGACCGGCATTCTGCTGGCCTCCGTCCGGCGCGCGGTGCCGTCGGCGCCGTGTGTGGGGGTGGACCTCGCCCCGGCGATGCTTCACGGGGCGCGGCACCGACTCGGCCCCGACGCCTGCCTCGCGGCGGCCGACGCTGGCCGACTCCCGTTCGGGCCGCAGACCTTCGACGTCGTGGTCTCGACCAGCTCCTTCCATTACTGGCCCGATCCCAGCGCCGGACTGTCGGAGCTGCGGCGGGTCCTCCGTCCGGGGGGCCGGGTCGTGATCACGGATTGGTGCGACGACTATGTCGCGTGCAGGATGTGCGACCTCGTGCTGCGTATCGCCGGCCGGGCACACGGCCGGGCCTACGGCAGCGCCGCGTGCGCGCAGCTCCTGGAGCGATCCGGGTTCACCGGCACGGTGGTCGATCGGTACAAGATCAGCTGGCTCTGGGGTCTCATGACCGCGCGAGCGTTTCGCCCTTTGCCCTGAGCGAGGGCGAGAGAGCGCTCCTCAGCCTGCTTGCCTCGAGCGTCGGTCATCCCTATCGTCGGCGGGCGGCCCGAAGCCAGGGTCGGGTGCGCGAGTCGCGACGGGCAGTGCTGCCACCACGCGGGAGGGTGCGATGAGTGTTCGCCGGAGCGCCGTGCTTGTCGGGGTCATGTTTGGCGCCGTGGCCTGTGAGGGTCCCAGTCGTGTCGTCGCCCCCGCACCGAGCACCGGGGTGTCACGCACCGCTGCGCGAGAGAGCGATGCCGCCCGCTGGACGCACGACCGGATCCCGCTCCGGCTTCGTGACCAGTGCGACCCAACCACGTTCAACCTGGCAGTCGGCCCGGGCGACTGCGTCGCGACGCCCTTCACGACGCGCCGGGTCACCTTCCTCGCGTTTCTCGGACAGCTCGAGGTCCGGCACAACGTGCGCGGGTGGTTCAACAGCCCGGGCAGCCTGGAGGCGAATCCCGGGGATGTCATCGATGCCGTGAATCGGGGCGGCGAGCAGCACACCTTCACCCGGGTGGCGAAGTACGGCGGCGGGATCGTGCCGATCCTCAACAAGCTCTCGGGGCTGCCGACTCCGGCGCCGGAGTGCCTGGCGGCGTCCCCATCCGAGTTCCTGCGCCCGGGCCAGACGGACCACGAAGTGCTGCCCCAGACGCCCGGTCGGTATCACTACATGTGCTGCATTCACCCGTGGATGCGGACCGACGTCGTCGTCGAGCGCGGCGACGAGGAGCACCACACGCCCGACGCGGACGACCCCAGCTAGATGAGCGCGTCGGCGCCGCAGCCCGCACGGACGTGGCCTCACCGGACGTCGGCCGCGGAGCGTGCTGGCCGGGACTCCCGGTGATGGCCGATCGCGCGCTCCCTCCAGAGCGAATAGGCGGCCGGGATCACGACCAGCGTCAGGACAGTGGATGACACCATGCCGCCCACCATCGGGGCCGCGATTCGCTTCATGACGTCGGCCCCGGTACCCTGACTCCAGAGGATCGGGACGAGCCCGGCCATAATCGACGTGACGGTCATGATCTTCGGTCGGATGCGCTCGACGGCGCCTTCTGTGATCGCGGCGTCGAGGTCAGCACGGGACGTGACCGGGTGCCGCGCATGGGCGTGGTCCAGATAGAGAAGCATGACGATGCCCGTTTCCGCCGCCACGCCGGCCAGCGCGATGAACCCAACCGCGACGGCCACGCTCACGTTGTACTCGAGCAGCCAGAGGCACCAGACGCCGCCCACGAGGGCGAACGGCAGCGCGAGCATCACGATCGCGCTCTCGGCCACGCTGCGGAAATTCGCGTAGAGCAGGAGGAAGATGAGGGCGAGCGCTCCTGGTACGACGAGCCGGAGCGTTCGGCCGGCGCGCTGCATCGCCTCGAACTGCCCCGACCACTCCAGCCGGTAGCCGGTCGGCAGATGGAGCTGGCGCGCCAGCACACGCTGCGCGTCGGTTACGTAGCCGCCAATGTCCCGGCCCGAGACATCGACGTAGACGATGCTCTGGAGGGAGCCGCCCTCCGACTTGATGAGCGTCGGTCCCTCGGTGAGATCGACCCGGGCGACCGCGCCCAATGCAACCTCCGCCCCTGACGGCGTGGCCACCAACACGCTCCGAATCGCCTCGGGACTATCGCGCAACGCGCGCGGATAGCGCACGAGTACGCCGTACCGTTCGCGGCCCACAACCACCATCCCGGCGTCCATTCCGCCGATGGCCGCGCTCGCCGCCGCGAGAACGTCACCGGCCGTCATGCCGTAGCGGTCCGCCGCCACCCGATCGACCGTGATGGTCAGGTAGCGGCCCTCGGCTGCACGCTCGGCATACACCGAGTTCGTGCCACGCACGGCCGGCAGCAGCGCCTCGATCGTCTGGCCCACACGGTCGAGCGTGTCCAGGTTCGGCCCGTAAAGCTTGATGCCGACGGGTGTCTTGATGCCGGTCGCCAGCATGTCGAGCCGGTTCCGGATGGGCATCGACCACATGTTGGCCACGCCCGGTGTCCGGACCGTCGCGTTGGCCTGGCGCAAGATCGAGTCATAGGTCACGCCGGGGCGCCACGCCGATCGCTCCTTGAGGACCGCGATCGTCTCGATCATCGCCATCGGCGCCATGTCGGTCGCCGTTTCCGCTCGCCCGGCCTTGCCGAGGACCACCGCCACCTCGGGAATCCTGGCCAGCGCGGCATCGCGTTGCTCCAGGATGGCCTTGGCTTCGCCTGTACCGATGCCGGGGCGCACCGATGGCATGTCCATCACGCTGCCCTCATTGAGCGGCGGCATGAACTCGCTTCCGAGCCGGAGCCATGGGATCACCGTCAGCGCCACGACCACGGCCGCGCCGAGCACGACCGCCCGCCGATGCTCGAGCACGGACTCGAGCACCGGCCGGTACACCCGAATGAGCAGCCGGTTCACCGGGTTCGCCCGTTCGGGCCTGACGCCGCGTCGAATGCAGAGTCCCATCGCGACGGGTATGAGCGTGACCGACAGGAGTGCCGCCGACGCCATCGAGAGTGTCTTGGTCCAGGCCAGTGGCCGGAAGAGCCGCCCCTCCTGATCCTGGAGCGCGAAGACGGGAACGAACGAGACGGTCACGATCAGCAGGGCGATGAACAGAGACGGCCCGACTTCCTGCGCCGACTCGACCACCAGCGCCCAGTGAGCCCGCGGCGCTCCGTGGCGGCTGTTGCGTTCGACGTGCTTGTGGAAGTTCTCGACCAACACGATCGCGGCGTCGATCATGCCCCCGATCGCGATCGCGATGCCGCCGAGCGACATGATGTTCGCGCTGAGCCCGATGAGGCGCATGGCGAGCAGCACCATGAGGACGCCGAGGGGCAGCGTCACGATGGCCACCAGCGCGCTCGAGGCATGAAGGAGGAACAGCACCGTGACCGCCGCCACGATCACGGACTCCTCCAACAGATCACCCCTGAGCGTCGCGATCGCACGATCGATCAACCCCGACCGATCGTAGCCATCCACGAAGACGACTCCCGTCGGAAACCCGGACTGGAGGGCCGCCATCTTCGCCTTGACTCGGTCGATGACGGCCCGTGGGTTCTCGCCGGAGCGCATCACCACCCAGCCCGTGACGACTTCGCCACGCCCGTCGAGATCCGCGAGGCCGCGTCGAATCGCCGGACCGAGGTGGACGTCGGCCACGTCGCCCACCGTTATGGGTTTGCCGCCCGACCCCATACCGATCGGGACGAGCCGGATGTCGTCCAGGCTCGCGAACCGACCCCGCCCGCGCACGACGTACTCGGCGCCGCCCATCTCCAGGACCCGACCTCCCGCGTCTTCGTTCGACCGCCGCACCGCGTCGACGACCCTGCCGAGCGGGACGCGATAGGCGAGCAGTTTGTCCGGGTCGACGTCGACCTGGTACTCCCGCTCGAATCCGCCGAGCGCGGCGATCTCGGCGACGCCCGGCACGGAGGTGAGCGCCGGCCGGACTGTCCAGTCCTCGAGGCTCCGGAGCTCGGCGAGATCGCGACGCCCGGTGGTGTCCGTCAGCACGTACTGCATGACCCATCCGACGCCGGTCGCATCCGGACCAAGGCTCAGCGATGCTCCGGGCGGGAGCTTGTCACGCACCGAGCCGAGATACTCGAGAACGCGCGATCGCGCCCAGTAGAGGTCCGTTCCGTCCTCGAAGACGACGTAGACGGCGGAGAGCCCGAATTGACTCATGCCGCGGACGAGCTTGGTCCGGGGAGCCCTGAGCATCTCCGCCTCGAGCGGATACGTCACCTGGTCCTCCACGAGCTGTGGCCCCTGGCCCGGCCACTCCGTCATGATGATGACCTGGATATCGGAGAGATCCGGGACGGCGTCGACCGTCGTGCGGGTCAGCGCCGAGAGACCTGCCAGCGCGACGGCGATCGTTGCGAGCAACACCGGTACCCTGTGCGCGACCGACCAGCCGATGAGACGTGTGAGCATGGCGCTACCTCCGCCCGGCCGACACGGGTGTGCCGGTGCGCGGTGTCCCGGTGATGCTCTTCGCCTTGGTCATCGAGCCCATGGAGGGCGGGTTCATGTCCGACATGTTCATCTGAGCGACCATGCGCTTCATGACCTCGGAGAGGTTCGCCTCCGCGTCGAGCAGGAACTGGGCGGAGGTCACGACCCGTTGGCCGGGCGCGAGGCCGGACAGCACCTCGGTGTACGCGCCAGCAGTCCGGCCAACCTCGACGGATCGGGGCATGAGCCGACCGTCGCCCGTGTCCACGAAGGTCAGCTCCTCCTCGCCGGTCCTGAGCACGGCGGACGTCGGTACGGTGAGCGCCGAACGGCCGGCTGTCACGACGTGCGCCGTCGCATACATGCCCGGCATGATCCTACCGCCCGGGTTGGGGATGGCGACCCGCGCGCGCACGGCACGAGCGGTTGAGTCGAGGGTCGGGTAGATGTACTCCACGCGACCGGTGATCCCCCGGCCGGGGTACGCGGCGAGATCCACCGTGACCAGGGCTCCGGTTTTCACGTCAGCGGCCTGGCTCTCGCGAAGAGTCATCTCGATCCAGACACGCGACAGGTCGGCAACCGTGTAGAGCGGCACGCCCGCCTCGATGGCCTGCCCTTCGACCACGCGTTTGTCGGTCACGATGCCCGAGACCGGGGCGTATAGCGTCAGCGTCCGGCGGGGTCGGCCCGTGCGGAGCACTTCGTCGATCTGGGCGTCGCTGATCTCCCAGAGTGTCAGCCGTCGTCGAGCAGCCGCGACAAGATCGGCCGAGTCCCGAGGGAGCCCTGGAATCGTGGCGCCGGCGCGACCCAGGCGCGACGCGAGCACCAGCTCCTCCTGGGCCGCCACGAGCTCCGGAGAGTAGATCGCGGCGAGAGGCTGACCGCGGTGCACTGCCTGACCCGTGGCATTGACGTACAGCCGCTCGATGTACCCACCCACGTGCGGCGTGATCTGCGACACCCGGCGCTCGTCCACGACCACCGTGCCCCCCGCGCGGATGTCGGAGGTGAGCGGCCGCACCTCCACGGATCCGAATGTCACGCCGAACTGGCGGATCCGGTCGGCGGTGAGGTAGATGCCCCCGTTACCGTCCATCGGCATACGGGTCATGCCCGTCATGCCCGCCGATGCTGCGCGCGGGCCGTCGGTACGCCTCGGCCGGACCACTAGGGCCGCGGCGAGTCCGATCGCGATCGCCACGGCGATACCCACGCTGCGGTTCATCGGACGACCTCGGTGCCGACGACCCGCTCCAGCTCTGCCAGGGTCGTGGCGAACTCGGACAGCGTGTGATAGAAGGACACCTCGTACTCGACGAGCGCGGTCTGCGCGGCGGCGAGCGTCAGGAAATCGACCCGACCTACCGCATAGCTGGCTCCGGCCGACTGGAGAGTCGCCCGGGCCTCCGGCAGGACACCCGCGACGTCCAGTGCCACCTGCGTCCGTTCGCGTTCGGCGTCGCTCGCCAGTCCTGCGACCGCCGCACGGAGCGCGGCGGCCTCTCCGGCCTGTCCGGCACGCAACGCGGCCAGCTCCGCGCGCGCCGCGATGACCTCGTCCTCCTGCGTACGCCCCTTCTGTAAGGGGATCGGAATCGAGACGAACGCCGAGAGGTAGTCGGGAAAGCGCGGCCGTTCATCGTACTCGAACGAGACGGAGATGTCGGGCAGGGTTGCCCGTTCTGCGAGCGCGAGCCGTCGCTCCTGGGCCGCGATCCGCGCGTCGTGCGCCCGGAGCGTGGGACTGTGCGCGGTCGCCAGTGCTTGCAGCGAGTCGACGGACGGAAGGGGGGACCCGGCCGCCGGGGCGCCGAGCGAGGTCGAGGCGAAGTGCACCTGGCTCGCGGAGTCGGGGACGGCGAGACGGGCGATGCGCGTGGGCACGGTGGCCGAGTCGATCGGCGTGTTGCTTGGACGGTCGAGAATGGCGTTGAGCCGCGCCTGCGCAGCCCTCATGTCGGCAATCAGCGTCGCGGCCTGATCGCCGAGGCGGCTGATCGCGACCCGCGCGCGCAGCACGTCAGCCAGGGCGCCGCTCCCAATCTCGTAGCGCGTCTGGGCGGCGTGCAGGAGGCTTACGACCACGGATCGGTTCCGTTCGACGATGTCGAGCGCTCGTCGATCGAACGCCAACGCGTAGTACGTCTGCCTCACGTCACGGGTCACGTCGAGCCGCGCCTGCTCGGCCTCGGCGTCCGCTGCCGCGGCGTCTCCGGTGGCGGCGCGCTCGGCGAGCCCCAGCTTCCCGGCCAACGGGAGTGTCTGCGTGAGGCGGAAGGTGTTCATGGTGAACATGTCCGCGTACGGCGCCCCGCGGTACGGAAGATCCTGCACGCCGATCGTGAGCGTCGGGTCGGGCCGTGTGCCCGCCGGACGGATGCGGGCCCGCGCGGCGTCGGCGCGGGCCCGCGCGGCACCAAGGCCGGAGTTACGGCGACGGGCCAGCGCGACCAGCGAGTCGAGCGCGGCGCCCGAAGCGGCGATGTCGGTGTCGGGTGTGGTCAAGGACGCGATGAGCCGCGGCGCAGACTGTCCGCGCAACGGGTGCACCAAAGCGGTGGCTGCGCTGGCGAGCGCCAGCGCCAGTCGGAGGCGCAGCATGGGAGCCCAGGGTGAGAGAAGTCCACGTCGCGCGGGCGGATGGCCCGCGCGGCAACCTGCGGTGGAGCGGACCTACGCCCTGGGAGGAGGAGGCTCCGGCGCGATGATGCGGGACCGCGGGGGGCGTGCCGACACGGCGGCGACGCCCGCCGGCGCGAGCGCGGGCGGCCGCAGATGGCCGATCGCTGTCGTGAGAACCGCCGGGGGGCATGGCGCGATCGTGTGGCAGTTCGCCGGCGCCCACGGCAGCGAGCACGGGGGCTGCGCCGGCGCCGGGACCGTGACACTCATGCCGGCCATGTCCGCGGCCATGCCCTGCATGGGGCAGACGAGCCCGCCGCTCGCGGCCGTCACGCCCACGAGTGCAAGTTGCATGGCGACGGCCATCAGCCGACGGGCGAGGCGCATGGGCAGAGTATAACTTCCGGCCGCGGGAAAGTCATACGTGCTGCTCACACGAATGGGTGGACCGGGCCCATCGCCACGCGGCTGGATGCGGTCCCCTCGGACGCCGCAAGCGGTAAGTCAGCTGCAAGCGGTAAGTCATATGACCGATTGCATCGAGTTGATCTACGACCGCACGTGCCCACACGTTGAGACCGCTCGCAGCCGCCTTCGTGCGGCGCTCACAGAGGCCGGCCTGGGTGCCGTCTGGCGGGAATGGGAGCGGGGCGCCCCCGGCAGCCCGCCATACGTGCAGCGGTGGGGATCGCCGACGATCCTGGTGAATGGACGCGATGTCGCGGCGCCTCGTGGGGGGTCGACCGCGCTCGACGGCGGCGCGGGCTGTCGTGTCTACGCCGGCACGTCGGGCCGGCTGGAGGGCGCCCCTGCCGTCGACACGATCGTGGCGGCACTCGCTCGGCGCTCACGTCAGGAGCCGAGCGCATGACTTTGCTGGCCGAGGCTTCTCCCGCGCGCGCGACGGGCTAGCTTTGCAGGGGTTGGAGCGGTGGCCGAGAGGCTGAAGGCGGCGGTTTGCTAAACCGTTATAGGGCCTAATAGCTCTATCGAGGGTTCGAATCCCTCCCGCTCCGTGATCTGCGCGGGCTCGCCGATGAGGCGAGCCCGTTTTTCCGTCGGCCATCCGCACATCCACACGAGGCGCGCCCTGAGCGTCCATGCCTGATCCCTCCGCGACATCCGACGCCCCCGTCCGGCCGCGGCTCCGCTTCGCACCCTCGCCCACCGGGTATCTCCATGTCGGCGGCGCGCGGACGGCGCTGTTCAACTGGCTCTACGCCCGACACACGGGGGGCCAGTTCCTCCTCCGCATCGAGGACACCGATCGGGCGCGCAGCACCGAGGCGTCGACCAGGGCGATCTTCGAGGGACTCCAGTGGCTGGGGCTCACCTGGGACGAGGAGGTCGTGTACCAGGGGGCCAACCTCGAGCGCCATCGGCGCGACGGCGAGCGATTGCTCGCGGCCGGGGCGGCATACCGATGCTTCTGCACGCCCGAGGAGCTCGACGAGCGGCGCGCGGCCGCCGAGGCACGGCGGGAGACGTTCCGCTACGATCGGCGCTGCGACCGGCTGCCGGTCGACGACGTGGAACGCCGTGTCGCGGCCGGAATGCCCTACGCGATCCGGTTCCGCGTCCCCGCCGGCACGATCGAGTGGGACGATCTCGTTCACGGGCGAATCGCTTTCCCCAACAAGGACATCGAGGACTTCGTCGTCCTCCGGTCCGACGCCACGCCGGTGTACAACATGGCCGTCGTGTCCGACGACATCGCGATGCGGGTGACCCTCGTGATGCGTGGCGACGATCACATCTCGAACACGCCGAAGCAGATCCTGCTCTACCGCGCACTCGGCGCCGACGTCCCCGGCTTCGCCCACCTGCCGATGATTCATGGGACCGATGGGAAGAAGCTGAGCAAACGCCACGGGGCGACCGCGGTCGCGGACTACCAGGGCCAGGGCATTCTGCCGACCGCGATGCTCAACTTTCTCGCCCTGCTGGGATGGTCACCCGGGGGCGACCGCGAGATCATGACCCTCCCCGAGATGGTCGAGCTGTTCGGGCCGGGCGGGCTCCAGCGCAAGGCGGCCGTGTTCGATCCGCAGAAACTCGAGTGGATGAACGGGCAACACCTGTCGATGATGCCGCTCGGCGAGCTGCTCCCGCGCGTGACTCCCGCGCTCGTCCGCGCCGGCCTCACCACGGCCGACGCACTCGCCGCGCAGCCGGAGTGGTACGCCGCGCTCGTCGATCTCCTGCGCGTTCGCGCGCGGACGATCAACGACATCGTCCGGCAGGCCGAGCCGTACCTGTGCGAGACCATCACCTACGACCCGGAGGCCGTCGCCAAGCAGTGGAAGGACCCGGCCGCCTCGGCCGCCCTCCTCGAGGCCTCACGCGACGCGCTGGCGGCGTCACCGTCCTGGACCCCGGAGGCTCTGGAGTCGGCGCTCCGCGCCCTCGCGGAATCTCGTGCCATCGCCGCCGGCAAGCTCTTTCAGCCACTTCGCGTTGCGCTGACGGGACTTACAGTGAGTCCCGGTATCTTCGACGTTCTGGTGTTGCTCGGCCGCGACAGGGCATTGTCAAGAATCGATGCGGCAATTCGGCATCTGCGGTGATGCATTCTTATTGACCGAATTGTCCTGACGAGCGAAGATTGTCTGTGGCTGCGCCTGCCAGAACCGGCGGGCGCTCGCGACCGGGAACCGCGGTGCGGCCGCGGGAGCAAACACCCGCCGCGTGGCCGCGGGACATCCGATGCACGGTTGGCGTTCGCAGGTCTGCTGGTCCGAATCGCCCAGGTTATGAGGCTATATGGCTGAGCCGCTCAATCCCATCGAACGCCGCGTCTATCACTACCTGCTCGATTTTCTCGCGGAGAACACGTACCAGCCGAGCATTCGGGAGATCGGGAAACGGTTTCGTATCAAATCTACCAAGACCGTATCCGACATCCTCCAGTCGCTCGCGGAGAAAGGCTACATCGAGCGGGATCCGTCGCGCTCGCGCGGCGTACGCCTGCTCGGCTTCGCGGCGGCAGCCCGCACCCAGCCGGTGCCGATCTACCGCCGGATCGCGGCCGGTGAGCCCGCCCTCCTGAGCGAGCATCGGCAGGGATACCTGACGCTCGACCGACGGTTCGTGCCGAGTGATGATGTGTTTGCCCTCCGCATTCAGGGCGACACCATGGAAGGGCGCGGCATCTTCAAGGGTGACTACGTGCTCATCAACCCGTCCGCGCGCGCGCACGACGGGGAGATCGTGGCGGCGCGCGTCGGCGACGATGCGACCGTGCGGACGCTGACGCACCGGGGCGCGGCGATCGTGCTCGAGCCGGCGACCGCGTCCGAGCGGGAGATCGTCGTCGGGCCGCAGGATAATTTTGCGATCCTTGGCGTGATCTGCGGCGTCTTCCGGGCCTTTTACGACGGCGAGACGAACGCCGAGGTGCGAGAGACCGCGGAGTCGGACGCGGCCTAGCTGCGGCTCAGGAGCGGCTCAGGAGCGGCTCAGGAGCGGCTCAGGAGCGGCTCAGGTCCCGTCCTTGGCGGCGACGGGCGTCGAGGGAGATTGATCGGACGGGCGCTGGCGCTGGCGGGCGCGCTGCTCGTGCTCGCGCTCCTTCCGCTGGCGCTCTTCCTTGACCGCCTTGCGGAACTCATCCTCGCTCAGGGCCCGGTTCGCCTGGAAGGCGATATCGTTGCCGCGGGCGTCGAGCAGCCGCTCGTTGGCGCCGAGGATCGGGTTGCCCTGGAAGTTGTTGAGCGGGAGAGCGGCCAGCACGGCCGTCGGGATCGAGATCGGGCCGAGATGGATGTACTGCTGGTCGATGCCGTACTTCTTCCCGTTGTGCTCGAACGTCCAGTCGCCGGGTTGCCGGCGCGGTGTGCCGAGGGCGAGCGAGTCGTTGTGCACCCGGATGCTCGCCCGCATGGCGCTGTCGACCCGCTCCTCGAGCGACTTGGGCGCGCTCGCGACCGGCGGGGCTTCCGGGACCCAGACCCGCGCATCGTGGTACTCCGGGCGCGCCCCCTGCGCCGGCCCGCCGGTACCGACCACCGGCCCGGTGCCAGCCGGCTCACTGGGCTTGGCGGGCGCTGCGGGCGGGGCCGCGGGGAGGGCGTTGGGCACGGCCGGTGGCGCCACGAGCGGCGGCGGGGGCGTGCGCGGGGCGGGGATGCCGTTGCCACCCGGGTGCGCGGGCGTCGGCCGCGTGCCGGCCTGAGGCGTCTCGACGAACCGGAGGTGCTCCTCGACGACCGGGGCAGCCTGGCCGAAGTGCAGCCACGCCCGCAGCGGTAGCGGCATGAGCAGCACCCGAATCAACGCGGCCCCGATGACGACGTGGAGCGCGATCGAGACGAGGAGCGCGCGTCGCGATTCGGGCCGGCCCCGGAGCTTGCTCTGCGCGGTCATGGAGCGTCGACTGGCCTATCGGGCGACAGGATGAGCGAACGAGGCGAGCACCCGCCCCGCGCGCTCGGCGGCGTCGCGCAGGCGTTCTGGCGGCACGATGAAGGATACACGGAAGAAGCCCTCACCGCCCGCCCCGAACGCCGAGCCCGGCATGACGATGACGCCGGTGTCGTCCATCAGTCGGTCCGCGAACGTCGCGCTCGGCAGGCCCTCCGGTAGCTCGATCCAGAGATACATGGCCGCTTTGGGCGTGGGGCAGACGAAGCCCGCATCGCGGAACGCGGCCACCGCGGCGTCGCGCCGCTCCTGGAAGATCGCGACGTTGCGCGGCACGAATTCGCGCCAGCTCTCGATCGCGGCGACGCCCGCGGCCTGGACGGCCATGAACTGGCCGGTGTCGACGAACGACTTCACGCGCGCCAGGGCCCCGGCGATCTCCGGCCGGGCGACCGCCCAGCCGCAACGCCATCCCGTCAGGTTGTACGTCTTCGAGAGCGAGTGAAACTCGATCGCGACGTCCCGCGCACCGTCGATCTCGAAGATGCTGGGCGGCACGTACCCGTCGTAGGCGAGCTCGGAGTAGGCGTTGTCGTAGACGAGCAGCACGTCCAGCTCGCGACACCGGCGCACCACCTCCTCGAGATACGCGCGCGGTGCGATCGCCGCGGTCGGGTTGTTGGGGTAGTTCAGGTACAGCATCCGGGTCCGCCGCAGCACATCGGTCGGGATCTCGTCCAGATCCACCAGAAAGTCGGTCCGCGGCCGGAGGGGGAATCGATAGGGCGTGGCGTCGCCGAGCACGGTGCCGCCGACGTACGCGGGGTAGCCGGGCTCGGGCACGATGGTCACGTCCCCCCGCTGCACGTACGCGAGGGCCAGGTGGGCGATCCCTTCCTTGGAGCCGATGAGCGGGACCACTTCCCGCAGGGGATCGAACGTGAGGCCAAACCGGGTGTGCATCCACGCCGCGACAGCCTCGCGAAAAGCGACGAGCCCGAGCCCGAAGCCATAGCGGTTGAGCGCGGGAGTGGCCGCGGCACGGGCGAGCGCGGTCAGGGCCGCCTCGGGCGGCGCGAGATCCGCGTCCCCCGCGCCGAGATCGATGACGTCGACGCCGCGGGCGACCATCTCGCGCTTCTTCTGCGGGATCGCGGCCAGCATGTACTCGGGAAGGGCCGCGAACCGCGGACTCAGCCTTGGCATACGCTACTTACTCGCCTGACGCGACCGGGTTCCCGACGCGGCTTAGGACGCGGCCGTCGGGGCCTTGCACCTCGACTTCGACGATGTCGCCGGGAACGAGCGGCCCGACCCCGGCCGGTGTGCCGGTCGCGATGATGTCTCCGGGCTCGAGCGTCATGATCGCCGAGATGTAGGCGACCAGCCGGGGGATCGGAAAGACCATGAGATCGGCCCGTGCACGCTGCCGCTCGACGCCGTTGACGCGCGTCAGCAACGACAGGTCGCCCCACGCCCCGCGGTAGGGATGCTCGGGCCCGCTCGGGCCGAACGTGTCGAACCCCTTGGCGCGTGTCCACTGGCTTTCGGCCCGCTGGATGTCGCGCGCCGTGACGTCGTTGAAGGCGACGATGCCCCGTACGGCCCGCCCCGCGTTCGCCTCGGCGGCATCGCGCACCCGGGCACCGATCACGATGCCGATCTCGCCCTCGAATTCGACGCGGTGCGAGGCCGCCGGCAGGCGGATCGTCGCGCCGTCCGCGATCAGGCACGATGGCGGCTTGAGAAAGAGGAGCGGGGCCGCGGGGACATCGTTCCCCAGCTCGGCGGCGTGCGCGGCGTAGTTCCGACCCACGCCGATGATCTTCGACGGACGGACGCTCATGACACCCCGTGGTCAGCGTGGTAGAACGCGGCGATCTCCGAGCGCAGTCTGGCCCAGGGCGCGCCGATGCGGCGAGCAGGAGGGAGCGAGGCGAGAAGCGCGCGCCCGTACGGTTTGGTCGCGATGCGCGGGTCGGCGATGACGACGACCCCGCGGTCCGTGGACGATCGGATGAGGCGGCCGAAGCCCTGCTTGAGGCGGAGCGACGCTTGCGGCACCATGAACTCGCCGAACGGATCTCCCCCGTCGGCGGCGATGCGCTCGCACTGCGCGGCCGTCACCGGCTCGGTCGGCACCCGAAAAGGCAGGCGCGCGATGATGAGTCCGCGCAGCGCGCGGCCGGGCACGTCGACGCCCTCCCAGAACGAGGCCGTGCCGAGGAGCACGGCGTCGCCGGCCGCGCGGAATCGACGGAGCAGTCCGTCGCGTGCGTCCTCGCCGTGCACCAGGAGCTCGCCGGGCCCGGCGAGTCGCCGATCCGCGCGGAGGGCGGCCGCCGTCGCCCGCACGTCGCGGTGACTCGTGAACAGCACGAAGATGCCACCGCCCGCCGCGTGCGTGACGTCCCGGACGATCGTGACGAGGGCGGTGCCATGTCCCGCCGCATCGACGTTCGGGGGTGGCACATCGGTGGGGATCGCGAGCAGCGCCTGCCGGCGATAGTCGAAGGGCGAGGGGAAGACGCGCGTCGACGCGCGCGCGTCGGGCGTATCGACGCCGAGGCGGGAGGCCAGAAAATCGAAGCAGCCATCGGTCGCGAGGGTCGCGCTCGTGACCACCGCCGTATCGACGCGCTTGAACAGATCCTCGCGCAGGATCGGCGCGAGGTCGAGCGGCACCGCGCAGACGGCGAGGTTGACGGCGGACAGGTCGGCGGAGTCGCCGTCGCGACCATCGGCGCCGGTGATCCCGCGCCGCCGGTCGGCGTCCCGCGCCCGCTCGCGTGCCGTCCGCCGCAACTCGAGCCACCGCACCATGGGGCCCGCGTCGGGGGCGGGGGCCAGGGCATCGCGGAGCGTCGCGGCCGCACCCGCGAGCCGGCGAGCCACGCCCCGTAGCTCGGCGAGCACGCGGGCGAGCGGCTCCTCGGCCAACTGGTCGCCCCCATGTCGCTCCTGAATGAGCCGAAGCGCGTCGTGGATCGCGGTGAGCCCGAGGAGCACGTCCTCGAGCGCCGCGCCGAGCCCGCCCGGCCAGATGGGATGCTGCGCGAAGGCGTCGGTGAGGCGGCGCTGTGGCTCGTCGCTGTCACGGAACAGCGTCGCCAGCAGGTCGAACGCGAGCTCGCCGCGATCGTGGACGGCGCTGACGGCCGGCAGCAGGTTCGTCCGGACGAGATCGACGGTAGCGGCGGCGAGCAAATCGTCCATGGCGGCGAGCGTCGAGGAGAGCCGAGCGAGGAGCCCTTTCCCACCCCGTCGGTCGAGCCGCGCGAACAGGCGCTGCCAGCCGCGGCGGGTCACCGTGCCGCCCAGGTGTGCCGCCGCCGCCTCCTCGAGGTGATGACCTTCGTCGACCACGAGCCGTGTGTACGCCGGGATGACCGCCGCCTCCCGCCAGTTCTGCTGGACGCGCCGAACCGCCACGTCGGACATGAGGAGGTGATGATTGACGACGACGATGTCGGCCTGGGCGGCCGCGCGGCGCGCGCGAAAGACGAAGCACCCGTCGAAGTGCGGGCAGCGCTGGCGCAGGCAGAGATCCGGCTCGGCCGCGACCTCGTCCCATACCTCGGGCCGGGGCGGCGGGGCCGGCAGGTCGGCGACCGACCCGTCCGCGGTCTCGCGTGCCCACGCCGCCACCGCCTCGAGCTCCCCCTCGGCCTCGGCGTCGAAGAGGGCGGACCCGCCGCCCCGCGCGTGCTCGAGGCGATGGAGGCACACGTAGTTCCGCCACCCTTTGAGGAGGGCGAAGCGCACCGGCTGGTCCGCCAGGGCGGAGGCGAGGAGTGGCAGGTCCTTTCCGACCAACTGCTCCTGGAGATTGATCGTGTTCGTCGAGACGACGGTCCGCTCCCCGCGGGCGGCGGCCCAGCGCAGCGCCGGGAGGAGATAGGCGAGCGACTTGCCGACGCCGGTGCCGGCCTCGAGGAGGGCGATCCCGCCAGCGTTGTAGAGACGCGCGATGGTGACCGCCATCGCACGCTGACTCTCGCGGTCCTCGTAGCGCGACCGATGACCCTCGGCGGCATCCTCGGCCGCCGCCGGCGGGCCTTCCCCGGCCTCGCCCCCTGCCCGGCCGAACGCTGCGGCGATCGGGCCGTCCGGGCCCATGTCGCGCGCGATGTGGTCTGCGTCGAGCCGGGGCCCCGCGTCCGGATCGTCGGAACGCCGGCGAACGGGACCGACGTCGTCGAGCCCGTCGTCGAGCTCGTCGTCGGGCCCGCCGTCCCCCGCCCCGTCGGCGTCGAACGGCTCCCGATGGGAGAGCGCCGAGTGCGTGGGCGTGTCGGCCGCCCCGTCCGCGAGGGCAACGCCGGGCGGAAAGTCGATCACGTCTTGAGCGGCTTCTTCTTCGCGGCCGGGAAGAGCACGTTGTTCAGGATCAGGCGGTACCCCGGCGAATTCGGGTGGAGTGACAGGTCGGTCGAGGGATTGCCGACTGCGTGCTGCGGGTCCTCGGGATCGTGTCCCCCCAGAAACGTCCACGACCCCTTGCCGTAGTCCCCGTGAATGTACTTCACCCACGGCGCCCCTTCCTCATAGGCGAGGACGACGTCGGTCGGCTTGAGCGTCGCCTTGGTGAAGCTGGTGGTCACGCCGTAGAAGTCGGGGATGACGGTTCGGTGGTCCTGCACCAGCATCGTCGCCACCGGATCGAACTTGGCCGAGAAGGCGAACAGCGTGACGACGCCGAGCGGCTGCTTGCGGGACGGGACGTTCACCTGGTGGCCATCGATGTCGCTCATCGAGTTGATGCTCGGCGACATCTCGAGGTGCGCGCCACGGAACGCTAGTGCGCGGGCCCAGTCCATCTTGGCGTCGGCATTGGGGTCCATCGGCGACCCGTCGGAGAAGACGCTGGCAATGTCGACGTTCCGCCCCGCGATCGCGAGATCGAGCGTCTCCGTGGCGCCGCACATCGCGAACAGGAGCCCGCCGCGCTCGACGAAGCTCCGGATCCCTTCGGCGACCTGCTTCTTCAGCGCCGGCACGTTCGGCGCCCCGTGGCGGCGGGCCGTGTCCATGTCGCGAATCACCTGCTCGTTGAACCAGGGCGCGCCCCGGTAGTTCAGGTACAACTTGTTGAACTGGCCGGTGAAATCCTCATGATGGAGGTGGACCCAGTCGTACTTGGCCAGGTTCCCACCCAGGACGTCGTCGTCCCAGACCTGCGTGAACGGGATCCCGGCATACTGCACCGCGAGCGTCACCGCGTCATCCCACGGCGGCGAGGTCGGCGGCTTGTAGATGGCGATGGTCGGCGCCTTCTCCAGCGGCACCGAATCCATGTTCGCCCCCGCGATCTCGGCCCGCGCCCCGGCGAGGGCCGCGTCGTCGATCGGCTGGACCGTGATCCCGTCGAGCGCCGCCCGACGCCGGAGGTCGGGCGTATCGGGCAGCAGGAACGAGCCACCGCGGTAGTTCAACAGCCATTCGCCGCGGAGTCCGTCGTGGAGCGCGTTGTAGGTGAGGCCGTACGCCTTGAGATGGTTCTGCTGGTCATCGTCCATCGGCACGAGGAGGTGCCCGTCCAGCCGGCGCCACCACCGCTGTCCGCCGGCGCGCGGGCCGGCCAGCATCGCGGCCGCGGCGGTTGCCAGGAACTGCCGTCTCGTGACCGCCATCACGCCGTCGCCTTGGTCGCCGCCAGCTCCTGTCGGGCCAGCGGGACGAGTGCGCTTTCCGGGTACGTCAGGATGAGGTGTTCCCACCGGGCCCGCGCGCCCGCGGCGTCCGCGCCCCGTCGGAGCGCGCGTCCCCACTCCAGATCGGCCTCGGGGGCCTCTGGCGCGTCGGCGTATTGCTCGACGACCGTCCGCCAGAGCGGGATCGCGAGCGCATCGTGATGCTGCGCCGCGTGCAGGCGCCCGGCCGTGGCGAGCAGGAACGGCGCGGCGTCGCGGAGCGCGGCGCTGGCGGTCACGAACCGCTGGGCTGCGCCGGCCGTGTCGCCGCGCGTGAGGCAGAGGAAGGCCTGGCCGACGATCGCCGAGCTGTCGGCCCGGGTCCGCGTCAGCAGCGTCAGCGCCGTGAGCACGTCGGGTGACGACGCGTCCGGGTGCAGCAGCGCCTCCCGCGCCTGCTTGAGGTCCCCGGCATAGAGGGCGAGCCAGGCTTTCACATCGGGGTCGTCCTGCACACCGAACTCGGTCGCGGCGGCGCGCGCCTCGGCGAGGTCACCGCGCCGCACGTAGCCCCAGGTGACATCCCGCGCGATCGCGGGACGTGCATCGACGCTCAGCAGGTGCGCCTGGTGCTGGAGCACCTGCTCGGCTTCGCGGCTCCGTCCGAGGCGCGCGAGGGCGCGCACCCGGAGCGGGAGGAGGGTCGAGGCGACGAGCGCCGAGTCGGTGCCGCCGTGCATCGTGGCCGCACGATCCAGCAGCACGAGCGCGCCCTCGGGATCCCCGCCCGCCAGGGCCGCGGCGGCCCCGCGAGCGGCGACCTCGGCGACCGGATGGACGGAGACGGCAGCCGCATACGCGTCGCGCGCCACCACGAGGGCGCCGTCGGCGCGGGCGGCGTCGGCGAACTCGAGCCAGGCCTCGGCCGTCGAGTCGCCACGCGGGAGGGACGACAATGCCGCCCATCCGTCGCGGGCGGCGCCCCAGGCGAGATCGAGCTGCGCCATCGTCCGACGCCCGCCGGGCGAGAGCGGCGGGGCGAGAAAGGCGTCGTGGATGGCGCCCCGCGCGTCGGGGGGAGCGCCGCGAAGGGTCATCGCTGCCGCCAGGGCGAGGTTGGGATTCCGATCGAGGACTCGGCGCCAGGCGCGGGCCGACGTGCCCCAGGCGCCGCTCTCGGCGGCGACGTAGGCCGTATCGAGGAGCTGATCCTGTGCGCGCACCCGGAGCGGCACCGCGGCGACCAGGCATCCGGCGGCCGCACCGAGCGCGAGGCGGCGGGCGCATCGAGCACTCACGGGAGACGCCACGTCATGGGGCGGACTGGGCATTGAGCCGCCGGAAGTACTCCAGCACGAGTTGGCGCTCGTCGGCCGAGAGCCCACGCAGCTCGGACCAGGCAGGCTCCCGGAACCGCTGCGCTGCCCGGCCGTCGACCGGGGCGCTCGGCGGCGTGAATTGCTCGCGCCCCGTTGCCGACTGCGCGACCCGCTTGCCGGTGCTGTCGCGCTCGTCGTTCTCGAGCGTGAGTCCCGCATCGAGCAGTCGGTGGTAGAGCCGCTGCTGGCGGACGAGCGTCTGCTGGTCGATGCCGGACCGCGCGAGCGCGTCGGCGAGCTGATGGGCTTCCGACGCGAGGCCCTGGGCCCGCCCGGTCATGTCATTGTCGCCGATCCGGTCGAGCGACTCCGCGAGGCGGCGCTGTCCCTCCGCGACCGCGCGTGCGGTCGCACTCGGCGTGCCGCCCGGCGTCGATCCGCCGGGGTTGAGCGAGAGACCCTGCGCCTGGGCGTTGAGGGAGCCCTGGGCTTTGGCCAGTTGCTGCATCTCGGCCAGCATCTCGGCGAGCCCAGAGGCCGAGGACGCCGAGCCGGCGCGCTCGCGGTCACGCATCAGCGCCGCGGCGGCCTGGTTGAGGGCGTCCGCCGCCGTGCGCATCGCCGCCGCCGTCTGTTGGGATCCGGGCGATTGGCCGCCGCTCATCGCCCCGGCCTGCTGGCCGGCGCTCGATCCGCTCGGCATCTCCTGCTCGGCCTGTCGGGTCGCGTTCTCGACCTGTGATCGCGCCTGGCCGAGGGCGCGCTGCGTGGTGCCGGAGACGAGCGCAGTCTGCCGGCTCGCCCGCTGGAGGCGCTCACCGGTGCGCTGCGCCCCCTGCTGCACCGCGCTCTGCTCCGATTGCACTTCGCGCCGGTCGACACCCTGCTGCGTCCGCTGCGCGAGATCGTTCTCCTGTCGCGCGAGCTGCTGCGTCTCCTGGATCGACCGGTCGAGCTCCTGCGTGAGCGCCGACTTCCACTCCTGGATCTGCGCCTGGCGGGCATCGCCGAGCTGCTGCGCGGCGCGGTCCATCTCGCTGGCGGCGGGCCCCGCCTGACGCTGGCTCATCGCCTGTGCCGACGAGTCGACGTGCTGGCGGGCGGCCCCGACCCGTTGCGCGCCGGACTGCGCCTGCTCGGCGGCGAGGCGGTGCGCGAGCTGATCGACGTCGCGCGAGAGCGCCCGCGACCGTTCCGCCAGTTCCTCGGGCGACGGCCGGCGCCCGGTGAGCGGGCTCTGTGACTCGGGCTGGCTGCCCGGCTTGCCACGCTGCGGGTCGGCCGACGCCGGCGTCCGATCGCCCCGGGCGCGGTCCGCCGCTTCCGGCGCCATCTGGGCGAGGTTCCGCCGGGACTCGCGCTCCGCGTCGCGCTCGGCCCCAGGCCCGGTCCGCGACTGCTCACCCGCCCGCGCGGGGGAATCGGGGCGGGGCGCGTTCTGCGCGCTCTGCGCGTTCTGCGCGCTCTGCGCGTTCTGCGCGCTCTGCGCGTTCTGCGCGCTCTGCGCGTTCTGCGCGCTCTGCGCGTTCTGCGCGCTCTGCGCGTTCTGCGCGTTCTCCCGCTCCGCGCTATCGGCCTGCTGGGCGAGCCGCTGCCCGGGCTGACCGCCGACCTGCTCCCCGGGCCGGGTCGCCGTCCGCCCGGGTGCGCTGTCGTTCGGGCGAGGCGTCACAGCGCCCGCCGGCGGGGATCCCTGCTGCGCGCCGGCCGGTGGCTGCTTCGCGGCCAGTTGCGCCGGGGAGGGTGCGGACGGCGTCCCGGCCCTCGAGCGCTCCTCCTTCGCGATGTCGCGGGCCTCGTCGCGAAGCGTTTGCATCGCCCCCTCCAGCGCCGCGCGCTTCAGCACCTCGACACTTCGCTCGAGCTGGGAGCGGAGCTGTTGCTGCTGCTGAGCGAGCTGCTCGAGCGACTGTCGCGTGTCCCCGCCGCGCAGGGAGTCGGCGCTCTGGTCCAACTTGCTCAACTGGTCGCGGAGCTCGGGCGTGAGTGCATCGTTCAGCAACTGCTGCGCCTGATGCAGCTCCGAGGCGAGTGCGCTGTCCAAGGCCCCCGCCTGCTTGAGCTGCCGCTCGAGCTCCTGCGTCTGCCGCTGCACCTGCTGCACGCGGTCGCCGAGCTGCCGTTGCTCGTTGGCGAGCGCCTTGGCCCGTTCGGCGCTCTCGTACGACAGAGCGGACCGGTTGGCGCTGCCGCTCGTGCTCCCCGCCGACGGTCCGGTGCGGGCGCCTCGCGCGCGGGCGGCTTCCTCGGTCCGCTGCTCGAGCTGCCGCTGGGCGGCCGCTGTCGCGGTGGCGGCCGACACGGCCGAATCGGCGGAGGCCCGGGCCAGGGTCCGCTCCTCGGCCAGCGACGGGACCCGCAGGACGAGCTCGCGGCTCTGCGTCACCTGGTGCCAGGGCGAGGCATCGGTGGCCTGCGCGACGACGTGCATCGCGTCGCCCGGCGCGAGCCCGCGGCCGGCGAGCGAGAGTGTGACCACGCCCGCCCACTGCGCGACGGCGCTGTCGCTCACGCGTTGCACCACCGGCGGTGCCTCGCCCGCTCCTCCCCCGGCTCCTGGTCCGGTGCGCCAGCTCCGCACGACGACCGAGGCGAGCGCGTGGTCGTCGGACGCCGTGATCGACAGCGGCACCTGATCGGCGGGCGTGACCGTGGTGTCGTGCGCGGGGTCCACGATGTCCACTCGGGGCGCCGAGTCCGGGATGACGTCGAGCTCGATCGCGGGTGGGACATCGGTCACCGCACCCGAGTCGCTGGTCGCCGACCAGGCCCACTGACCCGGGATCTCGGCGAGTAGCCGTCCCGCGAAGCGTCGACCGTCCGGCCGGAGGGTGACCGTGTCACGCCCGCGGACGAGCGCGATGGCCTGGAGCGGAGCCGACGCCTGGCCGCTGATCTCGATCCGGGTCGCGCGGGGCACGCGCGCGACCTCGCCGGCTGCGAGCGCCTCGTCGGCCCGGTGGAGGTAGGCGGGATAGACCGCCCGCATCGTCACGGCGCCGACGAACGGGCGATCACTGGCGCGGATCACCACCGTGTCGCTGGTCGCTCGCCCATCGGTCGCGACGACCGCCATCTCGGCCGTGACCGGGCCCGTCCGCAGGTCGACCCGCTCCGCGCGCGTGGTGTACCAGTCTCCGCCCCATGGCGCCCCGGTGACGCGCGTGTACACGGCGATGCGCCGACGGCCGGCGGCCGCGATCCGAATCCTCGCCTCGTGCCCGCGGGGCACGTCGCGCGGCGCGTCGATCCGGAGCGCGGGGAGGAGCGTGCCCCGCCAGGCGCGGATCGGGTGGCGTACGGCACTCCACCCGGCAGGCTCGGTCGCGGCGGCGGCGGCGAGCGTGGCCACGGCCAGGGCGGCGAGCCCGGCCCCGATCGCCGCGTGGCGGCGGGCGCGCCGGCGGAGGCGGGGCGCGAGCGGGGCCCGCCGGCCGGGCGCACCGGCCTGGAGCCGGGCCGCGAGGTCTCGCGCGCCACGCCGGCCCAGGGCGCCGAGATGGGCGACCTCGAGCGCGCCCCGCAGCGCGCCCCGGCGCAACTGCCGCTCACTCTCGATCGCGGCCGTCACCCGCCCGGTCGACGCATCACGCCGGAGCCCGCGCACAGTGTGCGCCCCGAGCCCGACCACCGCCGCGACGACGAGGAACCAGGCCACGAACGGCACGGCCGCCGGCAGGGTCATCCACCGACCGCCCCCGAGGGCGAGCGCCGCGATCGCGAGCAGCGTCGCGACGACGCCGACCGCACGGGCGACGCCCCAGATCCCGAGGATCCGGCCCAGTCGCTTCCGCTCGCGGGCGACGAGCTCGTTGACCGTCACGGACGCGTGGCGCTCGGGCCCGAGCGTGCTCCGGACGAGATCATGCCGCCGGCCGACTCGTCACCGCGTAGACGAACAGATTCACTCCCATGCGGAGGGCCGCCTCGTGGAGCGCCGGCGGGTCGCCGTATGTCCCGACATCCTCCCATCCGTTTCCGAGGTCCGACGAGAAGCTGTAGTAGACGACCAGGCGGTCGCCCATGAAGATGCCGAAGCCGCGCGCCGGCAGTCCATCGTGGACGTGGATCTTGGGGATCCCTTTGGGGAAGTCGTAGACGATGTGGTAGATCGGGTGCGACGGCGGCACATCGACGAGTGGCCGGTCGGGAAAGACCCGCGCGATCTCGCGCCGGAAGCTGGGGTCGAGCCCGTAGTTGTCGTCGACGTGCAGAAACCCGCCGCGGGCGAGGTACTCACGCAGGCGCACGATCTCGGCGTCGCTGAAATGGATGTTGCCGTGACCGGTCACGTGCAGGAACGGATAGTCCCACAGGCGGTCATCCATGAGCGTGACCCTGGCCTCGGCCGGGTCGACCCGCAAGGAGGTCCGCTCGTTGATGGCGGCGATGAGATTGGGGAGGCTCGACGGATTGGCGTACCAATCCCCACCGCCATCGTACTGGAGGCGGGCGACTGCGAGGTGGGCCACCCCTCCACCGGCGGCGCCGGCCGAGCCGGCGGGGCGCGGCACGACGGCGACCGGGCGCACGGTGCCGGGTCCATACCGGGCCCCCGCTCCCACCGCGGCCGCCATCACGAGCGGAACGAACAGTCGCATCACCCGTCGGCCCCTCCCCCTCCCGCTTCGCCTTCGTCGGGCTCCTCGGGATCCGCCGAGTCGGTGTCGTGCGCTTCGTGCTCGTGGGCGATCCGGTAGGCCGCATTGCGGGGCGCGCCACCGTCCCGCATCAGCGTGCCCATGATCTCGCGCGCGCTCGCTCCCGTCGCGCGCAGCGCGCGCGCTTGCGTCCTCCACGCCGTCGGGTCCGTGGCGGGGGCGGCCGCGCCCTCGATCAGGATCACGACCTCACCGCGGGGCGGCGTCCCCGCGTAATACGCCGCCATCTCGGCGATCGTTCCGCGCCGGACCTCCTCGAACTGTTTCGTCAACTCGCGCGCCACGACCGCCCGGCGCCCCTCGACGCCGAGGACCGCGAGGTCGGTCAGCGTCTGCGCCGTCCGACCCGGCGCCTCGTACAGTACAGCCACATGGCCGAGCTCGGCCACGTCGGCGAGTGCCCGGCGGCGTTCGGCGCCGCGACGGGGGAGAAACCCGAAGAAGGTAAACCGGTCGGCGGGGAGTCCCGAGGCCACGAGGGCCGCCAGGAGCGCCGAGGGGCCCGGCACGGGGACGACGGCGAGCCCGGCGTCGATCGTGGCGCGGATGAGCCGCCCGCCCGGATCGGACAGGAGCGGTGTCCCCGCGTCGCTGATGAGTGCCAGGTCCTCGCCGGCGGCGAGCCGGTCGACGAGCGCAGGGGTGGCCCGAGCCTCGTTGTGCTCATGGTACGCCGCAGTCGCCGTCGTGATGTCGTAGCGGGCCAGGAGGACCCGAGCGTGGCGTGTGTCCTCGGCCAGGATGAGCGACACCGTCCGCAGCACCTCGAGCGCCCGCAGCGTGATATCGGCGAGGTTCCCGATCGGCGTGCTGACGACGTAGAGCCTGCCAGCGGCCACGGTCGGACGACGTCAGTGCCGCCGCGCCGCGGCCGGAGCCGCTGCGGGTGCTCCGAGCGCAGCTCCAGCCGCACCCGGCGCACGGATCGGGCGGCCGTGGCGGCGGGCCGGGCTCACGCGTGCTCTTTGAACTTCTTCTCGAGGTGCGGGCGCGGGACGGCGCCGATCACCTGATCGACCAGCTTCCCGTCCTTGAAGAACAGGATGGTGGGGATGGAGCGCACGTTGTACCGGCTGGCGGTCCGCTGGTTGGCGTCGACATCGAGCTTGGCGACCTTGGCCTTGCCCTGGTACTCGCTCGCGAGCTGATCGAGCACGGGGGCAATCATCCGACAGGGCGCGCACCACGTCGCCCAGAAGTCCACGACCGCCAGTCCCTCGTGCTTCTCGATCTCGACCTCGAAATTCACGTCCGATACCGCGACTGCGTTCGACATCGTCCTCGTCTCCTGGTGCGCACCTGGCGCGTCCACGGTTGATCCCTGATCGTTCAGTCATGCCCGACGCCATCCGTCCCTCGCGCGCCGGTGCCACTCCTCCGGTGGCGCGCCTCCACCTCTCGCACATCGGCATCGCCGTCCAGGCCATGCCGGGTGCGCTCGCCTTCTACCGCGACGTCCTCGGCCTCCCCGTCGTGCCCCTCGCCGACGCCGACGGCGCGCGCATCGCCGGCCTTCAGGCCGGGGAGGCGCTCGTCGAGCTACTCGAGCCGCTCGCGCCGGAGACGCCGATCGGACGGTTTCTCGACCGCCGAGGGCCCGGCATCCACCATGTCTGCTTCGCGACGCCCGACCTGGACGGCACACTGGCCCGCTGCCGCGCGGCCGGCGTCCGCCTGATCGACGAGACGCCGCGGATCGGCGCCGAGGGGAAACGCATCGCGTTCATTCACCCGGCCGCGACCGGCGGCGTGCTCGTCGAGCTCACCGAGATGGAATCCGCGCCGGGCGACGAAAGTTCCGCGACCGCGCCGCAGGCCGCTACCTGACCGGCGCTCCCGCTTCGACCGTGCAGGAGTGCGTCGACCGCAGGTCGACCTCGCGCACGTACCACCGTGATTGCGGTCCGCTCTCCGTGATGAACACGGTGGTCCGGCTGATCGGACCGTGGTACAGGACGAACCGCACCTGTCGATCGCCGCTCGGTATCGGCGACTCGTCGAGGAAGCTCGAGGAATCATGCGCGAGGCAGCTGGTCATGATGATCTCGCGCTTCTCGAGCTCCTCGCGTGGCAACGCGTCGCGCGAGGGGCCGTTCTTGGTTCCCCACACGACCGACATCGCCTGGAGATCCTGAGCCCGCACCGCCGCCAGGAATCGTTCCACCGCACCGCGGGCCGACGGCGCCCCGCTCAGATCACCAGACGGTCGCGTGGGAGTGGACCGGCAGGCGACCGTCACCGCGGCCGCGCCCGCAGCGATCAGGGTCACTATTCTACACAGCACGCGAGACGGCACGCGAACGGCTCCGGGGATGACTTGCGCGAAGGTAGCAGGAGGAGCAGATGGCAGCAACCCGTTCAACGACCGCATCGGACGCGGATGGCGCGCACCTGCGCCTCTACATCAATGTCGATCACGTGGCGACCGTCCGGCAGGCGCGCCGCACCGACGAGCCGGATCCGGTGGCCGCCGCGCTGGTGTGCGAAGACGCGGGCGCGGACGGGATCACGGCGCATCTGCGCGAAGACCGTCGCCACATTCAGGACGCCGATGTCGAGCGGCTGGTCCGTCAGACGCGCACGGTGTTCAATCTGGAGATGGCCGCGACCGATGAGATGGTGGAGATCGCCGGTCGGCTTCGCCCGTACCAGGTGACCCTCGTCCCGGAGCGCCGGGAGGAGATCACCACCGAAGGAGGTCTCGACGTGGCGGCGAGCCCGACCCGGCTGGCGCGCGTGATCGAGCGACTGCGCGCGGGCGGAGCGCGGGTGAGCCTGTTCATCGACCCCGATGTGCGGGCGGTGGAGCAATCGCACCGATTGGGGGCGGCAGCGATCGAGCTGCACACCGGCCGGTACGCCGAGGGGAGCCGCGGCGCCACGCCGGCGCGCGACGCGGAGATCGCGGCCTTGCGCGCGGCGGCGCAGCGGGCGCGCGCGCTCGGGCTGGCGGTCCACGCCGGGCATGGGCTCACGGTGCGCAATGTGGGGGGAGTGGCCGCGATCGCCGAGATCGAAGAGCTGAACATCGGGCACTCGATCGTCAGCCGGGCCGTGTTCGTGGGCCTGGCGGCCTCCGTCCGGGAAATGCGGGTGGCGATGGACGCCGTCCGCTCGTCACATTACACGAGCCACCGGGCATCCACCTAGCGCGCTGGCCGCCGGGGCTCCCGCCGCGCGGCACACTCGGACACGCATGACCACGTCCAACGACTCCCTCGGCTTCTTCATCCTCGAGGCATCCGACTGCCTCGAGCGATTGGATGGGATCCTGGCCACGGCGGGACCCGGGGGGCCGGATGCCGCGGAGTTCGCGCGGTACGCCCGGACGCTCCGGGGGGCCGCGGTCATGCACCGGGTCGCGGGGATGATCGACCTCGCCGGAGCCGTCGAGCGCGCCGGGCGGACGCTCCGCGACGGCCGGCTCCGCTGGTCCCCGCCGCTCGCCGCGGCCCTCACGGCCGCGGTCGACGACCTCAAGATCCTGCTCCACAACCTGCGCATCTGGGGGCCGAACGAGGAGGCGCGGGCCGCGAGGCGGCTCGCCGATCTGGCCCGCTTTGCGCCCGCCCCCGAGTCGGCGACGGATGGCGCGGGCGCGGGCGCGAACCGCTCGGACCGCTCTCGGACCGCCGAGTCGAGCCTCGCGTTCGTGGCTCGGGAGGCGATGGAGACCGCGACCGCCCTCGATGCCTTGGCCAGCGTCTCGCCGGGAGGCGCGGGGCAGGCCGAGGCCGTCGAGATCGCGCTCGGCCACGTCCGGACGCTTCGGGGCGTCGCGGCCGTGCACGACATCCCGCCCGTGCCCGACGTGCTCGACTCCGTCGAACGCGCAGCCCGGACGCTCGGGCTCGCCGACGTGCCGGCGACCGCCGCCCAGGGCGCGCTGTTCAGCGCCGCGGCCGCGCTGCTGCGCCGCACGGCCAGCGATCTGCGGGCGGTCGGGCGGTCGGAGCCGGGAACCCCGGAGGAGCGCCGGTTCCTGGTCGCGCGTGAGGCACTGGTGGCGACGGCGGACGATGCGGACCGGATCATGCCGATCAGTGAGCTGTTCTACGAGGATGGCAGCGACGGCGTGGTCTCGCGCGCGATCAACCCACCGACGACATCGGGGGAGCGGTTCTACCTCGAGGTGGTGAGCCTGGCCGAGCACGCCCGAGCGCTCGTTCGGGAAGCACAGGGCGCGGGGCCCGGACCGTTGCCCGAGCGCGCCGTGCTGGAGCTTCGAGGTGCATTGGGCGCCATTCGCAGCGCCGCCCACAGCTTCGGCGAGCGGGACGTCTCGGACTTCATCGCGACCTTTACCGACGGCCCCCCGATCTTCGACTTCCTGACGCTCAACACCCTCGACCAGCTCCTGGCCCTGCTCGCCGACCCCGCCGGATCCGCCGGCGATCTCGCGCAGCGCGTGGGCCAGTTGGCGCGGGACCGGGCCATCGACGCAGGGATCGGGGTCGGGCTGGGGGCGATCGGGGGAGGCGCAGGGCTCACCGGCACCGCCGGCCCACGCAGCCGCGCGGCCGCCGCCGCGGCGGCCGGCCAGGGGGCGTCCCGACCTCCCGCCGGCGGCCCTGGACGGCCGGGCGCCACCGCCGCGGCCGGTGGGAGCGCGCGCGGTGCCGGCCTCGAGCGCGGGGGCCCGTCGAGAGCCGGGAAGGGTCCGCGGACGCCGGCCGGATCGGAGCTCCGCGCGCTCCTGGCCGACGGGATCGCCGGGATCTCGTCGCTGGACGATGTCCCGCTGATCGACCAGCCCGCGGGCCCGACCCGCCGCCCTGCCTCGGCCACCCATATCGCGCCGGCACCCGGGGGACCGGAGGGCGCGGCAGAGGCCGGCAGAGCACCCGCCGCAGGGGCCGGCAGGGCGGCCGCAACGGGGGCGGCGACCGGGGCGTCGACCGGCACGGGACCGGCGCCCGACGCAGATGGCCTCGTCCCGATCGAGGCGTTGCTCTTTCGCGGGCCGGCTGCCCTGGCGCGGGCCCGCGCGATCCGCGACGCGCTGCGCGGCGAGCCGATGCCCCACCCCGAGGCGCTGGCAGAGCTGTACGACCTGCTCGACCTCGCGGCGTCCGGCTAGCCACCGTGCCACACGTCCGGCCGCACCCCCGATCGCCATCCCTGTGAAAATCGACTGGAAGGGCGCCGTCGGCATCCTGATCAGCGCCGTGCTGCTCTGGTGGGCGCTGCACCGGGTGCGCTTCGACGAGGTGTGGCTGGCGCTCCGGCACGCGAACATCCCCCTGTTCATCGCCTCCTCGGCGGCCGCCACGACCGTCGTGCCGTTGCGCGCGCGTCGGTGGCGACCGATCCTCGATCCGGTCGCGCCCAAGCTGCCATTCGCGGTCCTGTGGCCGGCGACCGCGATCGGTGTGGCCATCAACAACGTCGTGCCGGCACGGGTCGGGGAGCTCATGCGGGCCTTCGCGCTCACCCGCGAGACGCCACGGGTCAAGCTGCCCGCGGCGCTGGCATCGATCGCCGTGGACCGGCTGTTCGACGGACTGGTCGTGCTCTGCCTCACGCTGGTGGCGATGCTGATGCCGGCCTTCCCCCGCAATGCGCGGGTCGGCGACCTGTCGGCAGTCCGGTGGGCGATCATCGGGCTGCTGCTCATGGGTGGTCTCATGGTGGCGTTGTACGCGGTCGTCTTCTTCCCCGCGTGGTTGATCCGGCTCTACGAGGGGCTGTCGCGGCGGCTGGCGCCGCGCCTCGAGGCACCGGGCCGGGCCGCGCTCCAGGCGTTCGCCGACGGCCTCAGTGTGCTGCGCCACGGACCACGCTTCGCGGCCGTCTTCGGGTGGGCGACGGTGCTCTGGCTGACCAACGCGCTGTCCTTCTGGCTCGCCTTCCGCGCCGTCGGCGTTCCGGCATCCTTCAGCACCGCCCTCTTTCTCCAGGGCATCGTGGCCATCGGGGTCGCTGTGCCGTCGGCGCCCGGCTTCTTCGGCGTGTTCGAGGCCTGCGCGATCATTGGCCTGGCGGTGTATGGGGTCCCACGGGATCAGGCCGTGACCTGGGCGATCGGTTACCACATCCTGTCGTTCATCCCGATCACGCTCATCGGCATGTGGTACTTTGCGCGCCTCGGGCTCCACTTCCGCGACGTGGGCGCCGCCGAGAATGGGACGCTCCCGGCGTCCGCCCCATCGCGCCGGGCCGGCGCGGCGTGAGCGGCCGGGGGGCCGCGGCGACGGTCCACGCGCAGGCCAAGGTCAACCTCTTCCTCCACATCCTGGCACGGGAGGAGAGCGGCTACCACCAGATCGAGACGCTCTTCTGCCGCGTGATGTTGGGCGACACCGTCACCGTCCGCACGACGCGGGGCACCTGGGCGATCGAGACGGAGGGTGCGGACACGGGGCCTCCGGCGGAAAACCTCGCATCCCGTGCGGCGCGCCTCTATGCCGAGGAACGGGGATGGCCGGCCGGATGTGAGATCCGAATCGAGAAGCGCATCCCGGTCGGCGGCGGCCTTGGCGGCGGGAGCGCCGACGCAGGCGCCGTCCTGCGCGCGCTGGCCGCGCTCGATCCGTCCGCGCCGACGCCCGCGGAGGTGCTGCGCCTCGCGGGACGCCTGGGAGCCGACGTGCCGTTCCTCGCGTCGCGGGAGCCGCTCGCGCTCGGGGGCGGGCGCGGTGAGCGGCTGCTCGCGCTGCCGCCGCTGCCGCCGCGGGCGGTCGCGCTCCTCGTGCCGCCGTTCAGCGTGGCAACGAAGGACGCCTACGCCTGGCTCGCCGACATCCGCGCGACGGACGCGGCGCGGAACACCGGCGCGGCGGTCCGGCTGACCTCCGTCACGGCGCTCGCGCAGTGGGAGACGCTCGCACCGCTCATGTCGAACGACTTCGAGTCCGTGGTCGCGACGCGTCATCCCGAGATCGCGGCGCTGACCGCGGCGCTCCGCGCCGCCCCGTCGACATGCGCCGCGCTCATGAGCGGCTCCGGCTCGACCGTGTTCGCGGTCCTCGCCGGCCCTCCCGGCGCCCCGTCGCCGGGGTCGCCGCCGCTCGGCTCACTCGCGGACGCGGCGCCGCTCCCCGGGACGCTCATCATGACGGCGACCGCCGATCACGTCGCCGAGGTGCGGCGGATCGAGTAGCCGAGGGAGTCGCCGAGCGACTCCCCGAGCGAGCGGGCCGTGGCTGCTGGCCGGTGACGGCCACGAAAACGACGCTAGATTTCCGCCCCGCTCCCCCGTCGTCTAACGGCAGGACGGCACACTTTGGCTGTGCAGATGGTGGTTCGATTCCATCCGGGGGAACTCCCAGTCTTGGACCTGGGGATCGTGGTCCAACTCCACCGGGGCACGTATGGACGGGATCGTCATTCCGAAGTACGGGTTCAAGCTGCTCGCGGGCGGGGCCAACCGGCCGCTGGCGGAGGAGATCGCCCGATGTCTCGGCACCGAGCTGTGTAAGCTCACGACCTCGCAGTTCGCCGACGGCGAGATCTTCGTCCGGATCGACGAGAACATCCGGGGCTCGGACATCTTCATCGTGCAGCCCACGAACGCCCCGGCCGAGAACACGATGGAGCTCCTGCTCCTCATCGATGCCGCGCGGCGGGCCTCGGCGGCGCGGATCACCTGCGTGATGCCGTACTACGGCTACTCGCGGCAGGACCGGAAGGACCAGCCTCGGGTGGCGATCGGCGCCAAGCTGATGGCCAACCTGATCGAGGTCGCGGGCGCCGACCGGGTGCTCGGGATCGACTTTCACCAGCACCAACTGCAAGGGTTCTTCGATGTTCCGGTGGACCACCTGTACGCGGCACCGGTGTTCGTCTCGCACTACCGCAAGAAGCAGCTCCGGGACCTGGTCGTCGTCGCTCCCGATGTGGGGGCCGCCAAGATGGCGCGCGGCTTCGCGAAACGTCTCGACGGCTCGTTCGCGATCATCGACAAGCGGCGGCCGCGGGCGAATGTGGCCGAGGTCGTGAACGTGGTCGGCGAGGTCGCCGGTCGGGATTGTCTCATCGTCGACGACATGATCGACACCGCCGGTACGGTCACCGAGGCGGCGCGGGCGCTCAAGCGGCTCGGGGCCGAGCAGGTCTTCGTCTGCGCGACCCACGCGCTGCTCTCGGGACCGGCCCCGGAGCGCCTCGCCGACGCCCCGATCAGCGAGGTCACGGTCACCGACACGATCGCGATCCCTCCCGAGCGGCGGTTCCCGCAGCTCCGGGTGCTGTCGGTCGGCGAGCTCCTGTCCAAGGCGATCCGCTACACGCACAGCGAGCAGTCGGTCAGCTCCCTGTTCGATTGACGTTCGATTGACCGGCGGTCGGCCACGCCGTTATAGTTCTTGGCTGTCGCCGTGTCGCCTGGATCGCTGAGCCCGGCCGGCGGATCGGCTCCTCCCGACTGACCACAGAGTCACCCATGGCAACCGCCCAACTGGCCGCTCACCCGCGGGCCGAGACTGGCAAGGGCGCCGCGCGCGCGCTGCGCCGCGCCGGCCGCATCCCCGGTGTCGTCTACGGCCACGCCCGCGAACCGCAAGCCCTCGCGATCGACACCCGCGAGTTGGACCGATTGCTCGACCAGATCTCGGCCGAGAACACGGTGATCGAGCTCGTGCTGGGAGGCCGGTCGTCGCGGACGCTGATCCGCGAGGTCCAGCGGCACCCATTCCGCCGTCAGGTCCTGCACATCGATTTCCAGGAGCTCGTCGCCGGCGAGAAGGTGACCGTGCGGATCCCGATCGTCCTCGCCGGCAGCCCGGTCGGCGTCCGCGTCGACGGCGGGATCCTCGATCAGACCCTGCGGGATCTCGAGATCGAGGTCGACCCCGTGAACATGCCGAACCACATCGAGGTCGATGTCACCGCCTTGACGATCGGGTCATCGGTCCACGTGCGCGATGTCGCGCTGCCGCCGGGTGTCGAGTCGTTGACGGACCCGGATACGACCATCTGCGTCTGCTCGGCACCGCGCGCGGTGATCGAGGCCGAGGTGGCGGCTGCCCCCGAGGCGGCCGAGCCGGCGGCCGAGCCCGAGGTCATTCGGAAGGCCAAGACGGAGGAAGAGGGCGAAGGCGAGTCCAAGTAATTGGTCGCGGCCGGGCGCCGGTGCACGGCGCCCGGGAGCGGCCGTTGCTCGCCCGTGCACGTCGTGAAGCTCATCGTCGGCCTCGGCAATCCGGGACGCGAGTACGCGCTCACCCGGCACAATGTCGGATGGATGGTCGTCGACCACCTGGCCGACCATTGGCATTTCGGCGGCTGGTCACGTGACGGTGAGGCCCGCGTCGCGACCGGAACGCTCGGCCCCACGCGCGTTCGGCTCGTCGAGCCGCAGACGTTCATGAACCTGAGCGGTGCCGCGCTCCGCCCGTACCTGCGCCGGCCGACCTGGAACCCGGCCACGGATCTGCTGGTCGTCGTCGACGACGTCGCGCTCCCGCTCGGGACGTTCCGCCTGCGCGCCGCGGGGAGCAGCGGCGGGCACAACGGGCTCCGGAGCCTCGAGGCCACACTCGGCACGCGCGAGTACGCGCGGCTGCGGATCGGCATCCGGCCGGTGGATCCGGAGCGGCAGGTCTCGCACCTCGCCGACTTCGTGCTCGGCCCCCTCGGCAAGGGGGAGCGCGCCGTGCTGGCGGAGCTGCTGCCGACGCTCACGACCGCGATCGAGGCGTGGGTCCGCGACGGCATCCTGCCGGCCATGAACGCCTTCAACCGCCGGAGTGCCGGGTGCTGAAGCTCGGGATCGTCGGCCTTCCCAATGTCGGCAAGTCGACCCTGTTCAACGCCCTGACGGCGGCGCGCGCCGAGGCGGCGAACTATCCGTTCTGCACCGTCGAGCCGAACGTCGGCATGGTCGAGGTCCCGGACGATCGCCTGGCGCGCCTCGCGGCCCTGGTGCGTCCCAAGCGGGTCGTCCCGGCGGCCGTGCAATTCGTCGACATCGCCGGGCTGGTGAAAGGCGCGGCCGAGGGCGAGGGACTGGGCAACCAGTTCCTCGCGACCATCCGCGAGACCGACGCGATCGTGCACGTCGTGCGGTGCTTCGAGGACCCGGACATCACGCACGTGATGGGAGCGATCGACCCCGTCCGGGACCGCGAGGTCATCGACATCGAGCTCGCGCTCGCCGATCTCACGACGGTCGAGAAGCGCCTCGATCGGGTGCGGCGGACGGCCAAGACCAACGACAAGGAGGCGCTCGCCGAGCTGCCGGCGCTGGAGCGCGCGGCGGGCGAGCTGTCGGCCGGCCGGCCGCTCCGAACCGCATCGCTCACGGCCGCCGACCGGGCGACGCTCGCTCCGCTCGCGCTGCTCACCCTCAAGCCCGTGCTCTACGCGGCCAATGTCACGGAGTCGGAGCTCGCGGGCGCCGAGGGGACGCATGTCTCGGCCCTTCGGGGCGCGATCGCCGCGGCCGGCGAGCACGCGGAGGTCGTTCCCTTTTCGGCCAGGATCGAGGCCGAGCTGGCCGAGCTGCCTCCGGCGGATCGGGGCGAGTTCCTGGCGACGCTCGGCCTCACCTCGGCGGGCCTCGAGCGGGTGATCCGGGCCGGCTACCACTTGCTCGGGCTCCAGACCTATTTCACGGCAGGTGAACCGGAAGTTCGCGCCTGGACGGTGCATCGTGGCGATACGGCGCCGGTCGCGGCGGGGGTGATCCACTCCGACTTCGAGCGTGGGTTCATCCGCGCCGAGACGGTGAGCTACAAGGATTTCGTGGCGTCCGGCGGGTGGAAGGGGGCGCGCGAGCGGGGCGCCGTTCGTGCCGAGGGGAAGGAGTACGTCGTGCAGGATGGGGACGTGCTCCTCTTCCGCTTCAACGTGTGAGGTCGTCCGACGTGTGGCGACGGCCCGTCACCCCGCGCCCGCCGTTGCTCTTCCGGTGCCAGGGGCGATCGCGAAGCGATTGCCCCTGGCACCATCAAACAAAACCGTTCATTTGGCGGCCGCGGGACGCGGGCCGCGCGAATGCCGGGCCAGGCATCCGTCCGGGATGCGAACGGCGGGCGGCATGAATGCCGCCCCTACGGTGGCCGGGGGACCCGGGCGACATGCCGGGCCGGGCATCCGCGCGGGATGCGAACGGCGGGCGGCATGAATGCCGCCCCTACGCTACACCGGCGGATCGATCGGGGTTAGCTTTCCGGGTCGATCGATCACAGTCGATACTCACCCTCCCCCCGTGGCCGGCAACCCCCGGGGGGCGGCTCGATGACCACAGGGAGGATTGCCCGATGCCCCGTCCATACGAGGTGATGTACATCTTCGATTCGGCGCTCGAGGATGCCGCCATCACCGAGAAGTTGACTCGCTTCCACAACATGCTCGGCGCGCACGGCGCCCCGCCGGCCGACCTCAAGGTGGACACCTGGGGACGCCGGCAGCTCGCCTACACTATCGGCCCTCGCGAGACCGGCTACTACGTCGTGGCGCGGTTCGGCGCCGAGCCGGCGGTCCTGCCGGAGTTCGAGCGTGCCCTCAAGCTGGACGACGGCGTCGTCCGCTATCTGATCTCGCTGCACGAGCACGAGGTCGGGGCGCCGCCGATGTCCGAGGAAGAGCTCGTGGCGGCCCGCCGCCGCGATGACGATGATGACGATGAGGAATAGCTGATGCGCCGCCCACAGAAGTCGTGCCCGTTTTGCGAGATGCGCGTCCGGTTCATCGATTACAAGGACGATCGCACGCTCGGGCGCTTCATCACCGATCACGGCAAGATCCTTCCGAGCCGGCTGAGCGGGACGTGCGCCCGTCACCAGCGACAGCTCGCGACGGCGATCAAGCGGTCGCGCTACCTCGCCCTCATTCCATACGTCAAGGGACACACCGCCTGATCCCCGGGTGGCACGCGGTGCGCCGCCAGGCGCTTCACGCGTGACGGCGGTGGAAGCCGGACGTGCGTTGCTCGTCACGGCGGCGCTCGCCTTCCTCCTCGCGCCGAGCACGCCGGTGCTCCAAGCCCTCGTTCCCGTGGGGAGCACGACGCTCGTGCTGGTTGCGGCGCTCGCGGCGTGCGCGGTCCTCGGGTGGGCCGCCGGCGGCCGCATCTGGCTCGCCCTCCTCTGGGTCGCGCTGGCGGCCGGCCTGGTGATCTGGGCGGATCCCTCGACGGTCGTGAACGCGGCCCTGGCGCGCGGGTGGACGCTGACCCTCTCCGCGTCGTTCGGGCTCGTGTGTGTCGCGAGTACGGCCGGGACCCGCTTCCTGCCACGCGCCCTCACGACGCTCGCGGCCACGGTCGCCATCCTCGGCGCGCTGGCGCTCACCTCGGCCGACAGCTGGGCCGGGGTCCGGCGCGCCGTGCTCGCCGACGCGCACGCGCGGCCGAACGCCGCCCTCGAGTGGGTCCAATCGACCGCCCGGTCGCCGGAGTGGCATCGGCTGACCAGCGAGGGGGAGGAGGGCAGCTCGCTGGCGGCCGCCGAGGAAGGCCTGGAGAGCGTGCTGGCGGCACTCCCGGAGGATGCGGTGCGCTTCTATCCCGCCCTCCTCGCGCTGGAGTCGCTCGCCGGGCTGGCGCTGGCCTGGGGGCTGTACCACAGGATCAGCCGGACTCGCATCGGGGCGCCGCTCGGACGGCTCCGAGACTTCCGGTTCACCGACCAGTTGGCGTGGGGACTGATCGCCGGCGCCGTCTTCGTCCTGCTGCCGACGCTCAGCGCGTGGCGTCAGTTGGGGCTCAATCTGCTGCTGTTCTTCGGGACCCTCTACGCGCTGCGCGGCCTCGGGGTGACCATCTCGTTCCTCGAGGCCGTGCGGGCCAGTGCGCCGGTGGTCGCAGTCCTCACCCTGTTCGCGGCGCTCCTCTCGGTGCCGAGCGCGATCGCGCTCGGCCTGATCGGCCTGGGCGACTCCTGGATGGACTGGCGGAGCCGCTGGCAGGCGGCGACCTCTCAGTCGCCTGGATAGATTGCCCTCGTCGACCTGACCATCCTGATTCTTCACATTGGAGTCGCACCATGGAAGTGATCCTGCGCGCCGCCGTCGACAACCTCGGTCACCCCGGTGACATCGTGAAGGTCTCCCCGGGGTACGGACGGAACTACCTCCTCCCGCGCGGCCTGGCCTACGCCGCGACGGCCGGGAACAAGAAGCGCATCGAGCAGGAGCGGCTGCGGCTCGAGACGGCCGAAGCATCCCGGCGGTCGGCCGCCGAGACGCTGGCGGCGTCGGTCGAGCAGGTGAGCCTCACCTTCTCGGCGCGCGTCGGCGACGAGGGCAAGCTCTTCGGATCGGTCACGGCCGCCGACATCGCCCACCAGCTCGAGGCACAGGGGTTCCAGATCGAGAAGCGCCAGGTCGATCTGCACGAGCCGATCCGGGCCCTCGGCGTCTACCGCGTGCCGATCCGCTTGCACGCGGACGTCAAGCCGGAGATCAAAGTCTGGGTCATCAAGGGCTGAGGCGCGGAACCCTTCTTGCGCATCTCGTACTGACCCCACGCCCGACCTCGACCGGAGCCGATGCCCCGACCCGCCCCGACACTCGATGTGGCCGCTGCCGTCCAGCGCGCCGCGGCGCTGTGTGTGGACCGTAAGGCGAACGACGTGCTGATGCTCAACCTGAAGCCGCTCACCGATATGACCGATTACTTCGTCATCGCGAGCGGCACGTCCGACACCCATGTGCGGAGTGTGGCGGAGCACGTCACGACGGAGCTCAAGAAGGAAGGCATGAGCGTGTACCACATCGAGGGACTGGCCCAGGGTCGGTGGGTGCTGCTCGACTACGTCGATTTCGTCGTTCACATCTTTCATCCCGCCCTGCGCTCGTTCTACCAGCTCGAGCGCCTGTGGGGTGACGCCGAGGTCACTCCCGTGGGGGCCGCCGCGGTCGGGTAGCGATCGGGGCCGCTGGCCGGTGGTGGCCGACGCGTGGGTGCCGCTCGGCCGGGGCCGAGACGCTGGTCGGGGAGGCAGGGTATGGGGTTCGGGCGGGCGGCGATCGGGACCAGTCTCGTCTGCGCTGCGGCATGGACCGGCCTGCTCGCTCCAGACCGGCTCCTGGCCCAGGACTACTTCGGGCAGAACCAGGTCGAGTACCGGCACTTTCAGTGGCGCGTGCTCGAGACCGAGCACTTTCGCCTCCACTACTATCCGGCCGAGCGGGCCGCGGCGTGGGACGCGGCACGAATGGCCGAGCGCGACTACGGACGGCTCTCGCGGCTGCTGGATCACCAATTCCGCGAGAAGAAGCCGATCCTCCTCTTCGCCTCGCGCGCCGACTTCGGGCAGAACAACGTCACCGGGGATCTCGGTGAGGGCGTGGGCGGGGTGACCGAGGCCGAGCGTGACCGGATCATCCTCCCGCTGACCGGCGACTACCGGTCCTTCGAGCACGTGCTCGCGCACGAGATGACGCACGAGTTCCAGTACGACATCTTCGGCCGGGGACGTGCGGGCGGCGGCCTTCAGGTCCTGGCCCAGGTCGACCCGCCCCTCTGGTTCATGGAGGGGATGGCCGAATACCTGTCGCTCGGTCCGCGGCACGCGCTGACGGCGTCGGTGATGCGCGATGCAGTGCTCAATGGGCATATGCCGACCATCGAGCAGATGACGCGCGATCCCGGACGCTTTTTCCCCTACCGGTACGGTGAGGCGCTGTGGGCCTACGTCGGCGAGCGCTGGGGCGATGAGGCGATTGGCGAGATCATGGCCGAAGTGCCCGCCGTCGGAGTCGAGCGGGCGTTCCACACCGTGCTCGGCATGTCGCTCGCCGACCTGAGCGACGACTGGCGTCGAGCGACCGAGGCCCGCTATCTCCCCGCCGTGCCGGACCTGGAGCGCGCGCGGACCTTCGCCCGGCCGATCCTCACGCCCCGCCGGACCGGCGGGTCGATCTTCATCGCCCCGGCCCTGTCGAGCGACGGTCGGTACATCGCGTTCATCGCGACTGGCAGCTTCGTGCGCGGCGAGGTGTTCCCCGACCTCTGGCTCGGCGATGCGCGCACCGGGAAGCGGATCGAGCGGCTGGTGCGCAGCACGACCGATCCCAACTACGCGGAGCTCAACCTCCTCTACTCGCAGAACGCGTTCTCACCGGACGGGCGCTACCTCGCGTTCACGGCCCTGACCGGCGGACACGACGTTCTCTACCTGTTCGACCTCCGACGCGATCGCGTCGTGAGGCGGTTCCGGATCCCGGTGGACGTCTCGAGCCCGGCGTTCGCGCCCGACGGACGGACCCTGGTCTTCTCGGGGATGACGGGGGGCATCACCGATCTGTACACCGTGGAGGTCGCGAGCGGGCGCGTGCGGCGCCTGACCGACGATCGGCATGGCGACCTCCAGCCCCAATGGTCGCCCGACGGGCGGACGATCGCGTTCGCCAGCGACCGGGGCGATGGCGCGAGCTTGCAGGCACTGCGGCTCCCCAAGTGGCGGATCTGTCTCTACGACCTGGCCACCGGGCAGATCACGGTGCTCCCCGACCAGGAGGGACTGAATCTCAATCCCATGTGGTCACCGGACGGCGACGCGATCGCCTACATCTCGGACCGGACCGGCACCGCCAATGTGTATCTGTACGACCTCGTCACGCAGTCGCAGTCTCGACTGACCAACGTCGTGGGCGCGGTCTCGGCGTTCACGGAATACAGCCCAGCGATCACCTGGGCCCGCGCCGCCGACCGGCTGGCGTTCACGTACTACGAGAACGACCGATATCTGGTCTGGGGTGTCGACCACCCGCGCGCCCTCCACCGGACGCCGATGCACGATCTGATCGCGACGGTCGAGGGGGCGGCGGCGACCGGAGAGGAGACACTGGCGGCCGGCATCCAGCCGCCGCTGCCATCGGCGGGCGGCAGCGGCACCGGCTCGCCGTCAGCGGGGACAGCCGACCGCTGGAGGACACTCGCGCACCGCGGGTCCGACTCGGGCGCGTCGGACGGCGGCCGCTCGTTCTACCGGTCACCGAGCGGCGCGATCCGCTCATCGGACTCGCTGGGGGACGAGGCGGTGACCGGCAGTGCCGCCCCGCCTACTGTGGCCGCCCTCCTGGACAGCACGAGCGTCGCGCTGCCCGATTCGGCGGCCATCACCGACCATCCGTACCGCGCGGGATTCCACGCCGACTACATCGCACAGCCATCGATCGGCTACGGTGCCAACAACTACTACAGCGGAGTGTACGGCGGGACGACGGTGGTACTCAGTGATCTGGTGGGAGACCAGCACCTCGCGGTCGCGGGCCAGCTCAATGGACGATTCAGCGACGCCGAGCTGTTCGCCGATTACACGAACCTCGGCCACCGCCTCCAGTACAGCACCGGTCTGTACCAGGTCCCGTACTACTACTACTCGTCGGATCGATACCTGGTATCGACCGCCGGCGTGGGAAGCGAAACCCTCCAGTTGACCCGCGATGTGATCCGGCAGGCGTTCGCGGTGGGGATCTATCCGCTCGACCGATTCCTTCGCTGGGAGCTCGGGAGCCGGTTCACCAATCTCGACCGGTCGATCTACTTCATCAGTCGGCCGATCGATGTCGTGCACGGCGGCGCGTCGACCTTCTCCCTCGACAGCATCCGTGGGATCGGCGATGAGCTGTTCGCGCAACCGTTCGTCGCGCTCGTCGGCGACAACGCGCTGTTCGGGACGACCGGGCCGATTGCCGGGCATCGCTTCCGGTTCGAGGTCCAGCCGGCGGTGGGCTCGAAGCGCTGGACCGAATACGTGGCCGACGTCCGCCGCTACGTGCCCGTGCTCTTCGACTACCTGACGCTCGCGACCCGGTTCTTCGCCGACGTCAAGACGGGGCGCGACGAGCTGTATCTTCCCGCGTACATCGCCTCGCCCTACCTGCTCCGCGGGTACGACCGCGCCGAGGGCTACTACACGGGATGCGACCTCACGCACGCCGAGTCGACGGCGTGCAGCCTCGTCCAGACGCTCGGCAGCCGCGTCCTCGTCGCCAACGCCGAGCTGCGATTTCCGGTGCTCCGTCGCGCCGATCTCCGCTTCCTTCCCCTGTCCCTGCCGCCGCTCGACGGTGTGATCTTCGGCGACGCTGGAGTCGCGTGGAGCAAGGACCAGACGCTCTACGGGTCACGCCCCGCGAACTACAACCTCGCGGGCCAGCGCTATCCGCTGACGAGCTACGGCGCCGGGATCCGGGTGAACCTGTACAACCTGGCGATCCTGCGCTGGGACTACGCGATCCCGATCGACGCCGGCCATCATGGCTACTGGCGCTGGTCGGTGGGACCCGACTTCTGAGCGCGGCCGGCTCAGGGACGAGGCCACGTTTCCCGTTCCGCGCCGGCGCCGCACGGTGATACATTGAGCGGGTGCGGATATCCCTGAGTGCGGCGACGCTGCTGGCGGTCGTGGCGTGCGGCGGCTCGGATCGAAACCCGGCTCACCCCGCCCAGGCTCCATCCAGGGGATCCGCCATGCCGGCGCCGGCGACCCCAACGGTCGTCAGCGGACCGGAGGCGCTCATCCTGCGCATTCCGCGCGGCGGCGGGAGGGCCCGCGCGTTCGACTACGGGCGGCTGGATTCCGCGGTCTGGACGTCATCCGAGCGCGCTCCGGGCGTGGCCCGTGTCCTTGCCTTTGATGAGGACGCCGGAGCGGTCGCCGTCGTCGACGTGCGGGGCGCACCGCGCCGGATCGAGCTTCGAACGGGGACGACGACGGCACCGCCAGCCGTCAAGCTGACGGCCCTCCACTCGGCCGACGGCGCCGCCGTCTACGGTGTCTCCCCGGTCGGCGCGGTGACGCGCCTCACACCGACCGACGTGCACCCCTGGACCCTTCGGCCGCCCATGGCGGCGCGTGACGTGGCACCGCAGCCCGACGGCAGCGTGATCATCGTGGGCGACGCGGGGGACGCCACCACGCTCTGGCGCGTCCACCCCCCAGGAACGGCCCTGCTCGATACGACGGTGCTCCCGCGCGTGGAGCGCCTCGTGCGCGCGGCAGTCGGTGACCGGGCCTACTTCGCCTCCGACTCGGTGCTCCAGCCGGTCCGCACCCGCGACCTCAAGGCGGGTCCGGTGATGCGCTTCGAGCGCCGGCTGCATGCCCTCGCCCCGACGCCCAGCGGCGATCGGCTGTACGTCGCCCTGGATTCCGCGCACGCGCTCACCATCATTGACCGCTACACCGATCGCGAGAGTGGCACGGTGGCCTTGCCTGGCTCTGCGGCCGAGCTGCGGATGGATCCGCTCGGGCGATTCCTGCTCGTCCGGCCGGCGCACGCGGCGGATTCCGTATGGGTCGTCGCGGTCGGCACCGACCGCGTGACCGGCCATCTGCGCACGACCTGGACGGCCGATCTGCCGTTCGTCGGGGTCGACGGATCGATCGTGCTCGCGCAGGGCCAGGATGTCGTGTTCGTCGATCCCCGGACGCTTGCGCCTCGCCGCACGATCGCGGGGGGCGCGCGCGATTTCTGGATTCCGATTCGGTGGGACGGCTTCCGCCCGCGGGCCCCGGGCCTCGACCAGCCGGTGACGTTCCCGAGCGCACCGGTCGACTCCGGCGACTCGATCCTCGCCGCCATCCGGCGGAGCCAGCGCGAGAGCACGGTCGCGCAGCGGGCGCCCACGACTGCCACCCCGCCACCGCAGCCTGCCGCGGTCGACAGCGCCCAGGGACGCCTCGGGGCGAGTGCGCCCGTACGCTCGCCGGGGTTCACGGTTCAGTTTGCCGCGCTCCTCAACATGGACTCGGCGCGCGCTCGCGCCAGCAGGATCACCGTCTCCGGCTTGCACGCCCGCGTGGCAACGACGTCGCGCGCCGGAACGACCGTGTATCTGGTCGTGCTCGGCCCGTTCCCGACCCGTGATGCGGCGGATGCCGCCGGGCGGGCATCGAAGCAGCCCAACCCGTGGGTCTACGAGGGGGCACCGTAACATGCCGGAGATCGAGCCGCTCGCCGCCGTGGCCGTCGTCGGGACCGACCCCGATGCGACGGCCGATGCCGCCCTGGACCTCGCCCGCGACCTCGCCCGCGACCGCGCCGTGACCGTCGTGGACCTGCTCGGCGACGGCGCGAAGCTGCGCACGGTCGCACTGACCGATGATCCGCACGGCGTCTACGACTGCTTCGAGTACGGGATCTCCTTCGCCGCCGTCTCGCGCCCCACGAGCGTCGGGCCGCTGGTGTCGATCATCCCCCCAGGGACCGATCAGTTGGAGTACGACGGCACGCTCCCGAGCCCGCGGTGGAGCCGATTGATCGGACGGACTCGCGAGCGCGGCGGAGTCGTGGTCTTCGCCGCCCTGGCCGGAACCCGGTCACTCGATGCACTGACGGACCGGGTCGATCGCGTCATCTCGGTCGATCGCGACCGGGCGGGCGATGCGTCCGGCCGTGAGGCCTCGCCCCGCGACGCGGAGACCACGAGGGCCGCAACCCGTGAGGTGGTGCTCGTCGACGGCGAGGTCGTCGTGCCCCGGCGCCCGAAGGGGGAGCGCCGGCGGGTCCTCGGCGGACGGCGCCGCCAGGACGCGGCACCGGCCGTCGTCGGCGTTGCGCCCCGGCCTCGGGGCCGCCGGCTCCCGATCGGCGTCGCGGCCGCCGCCGCGGTCGTACTTGTAGGCCTGCTGAGTTGGTGGGTGGCGCGCCAGGGGCAAGCGGGTGCGGCCGCCCCCGCCGACACCGCGGCCGCCCGGACGGACACGGTCACGTCGACCGCACGACTCAGCGGAACCGATCGCCTCGCGCCCTCGGCCGTCGCGCTCGCCGGGGGCGCGGCGACGGTCACGGACAGCGCGGCGGCCGCGGTCGCGGACCCGGCGGATTCCGGAATCGCGGCGACCTACGCGCTTCGTGTCGGGATCTTTCCGACGTTCCGCGATGCGCTCCAGGTGCTGCGGCGCCATGCCGTCCGCCTCGGAGCCGCGACGATCACGCCCCTGCCCGCTCCCGACGCCGCGCCAGCACCGCCCGGCGGCCGAGTCACGGCGCAGAGCTATGCGGTCTACGTGGGCGCGGCGCGCACACCAACGGCGCTCGATCGTCTTGCCAGCGACTGGACGCGGATCGACGGATCGACGGCGTCGCCGGTACGCACCCCGTTGGCGCTGCGACTCGCGAGCCGGCTGACGGGAGACTCGGCCCACCGGGCGACGGTCGCCCTCCGGGCGCGTGGGATCCCGGCCTACGCACTCCTCGACGACGAGGGAACGGCGACGGTGTACGCGGGGGCCTTCGAGTCCGCGGGCCAGGCGGCGCCGCTCACCGCCTCGCTGGAAACAGTGGGGATCGTCCCCGTGCTGGCGTTTCGCGTCGGCCGCATGCCCTAGCCGCTTCCTCACTCAGCCCTCGATGCGCCTCACCAAACTCGAGCTCCACGGCTTCAAGAGCTTCGCCGACTCGACGACCCTCGTCTTCGAGCCCGGCGTGACCGCGATCGTCGGCCCCAATGGCTGCGGCAAGTCCAATGTCTCCGATGCGGTGCGGTGGGTGCTCGGCGAGCAACGCGCCCGCGCATTGCGCGGCGCCAAGATGGACGAGGTCATCTTCCAGGGCTCCTCCGCCCGGCGCCCGGTGAGCATGGCGGAAGTCTCGCTCCACTTCGACAACGACGATGGCATGCTGCCGATCGCCTATCGGGAGGTCGTCGTCACACGGCGGCTCAGCCGCTCGGGCGAGAGCGACTACCTCCTCAACCGGGCCCCGTGCCGGCTGCGCGATATCCACGATCTCATGCGGGGGACGGGACTTGGCGCGGACGCCGGGGTGGTCATCGAGAGTCGCATGATCGACGCGCTGCTCTCCGACCGGCCGGACGATCGCCGGGAGCTGTTCGAGGAGGCGGCAGGGGTGGGGCTCTATCGGGACCGGCGGCGCACGACCGAGCGGCGGCTCGAGGAAACGTCCGTCGACCTGGCGCGACTCGACGACCTGCTGGCCGAGGTACAGACGCAGGTCCGCTCGCTGGCGCGTCAGCGCCGCCGTGCCGAGCGTCACGGCGAGCTGACGACGCGTCGCTTCGCGGTGGAAATCACGCTGGCACTGGGAGAGCTCGAGGCGGCACGCGAGGAGCTCGGCTCGCTCGACGCCACGGCCGCGGACCTCGGCACCCGCATCCCGGCGAGCGAAGCGTCGGCGGCCCGTGCCGAAGGGGAGCGCGACGCAGCCCACCGGGCGCGCGCGGCGGCCGAAGCACGGCGGACAGAGCTGGCGCGACTCGTCACCGCCCAGCAGCAGCAGCTCGCCGGTCTCCAGCAGGAGATCAGCGTCGCGGAGGAACGGCAGCGGAACGGCCTCGCCCGGCGGCAGCGCGCCGAGGACGAGCGCCGAGCGGGGGAGGCCGCGGGCACCCGAGTGCTGGCCGAGCGCGAAGCGGCGGCAGCCGAGCGCGCCGACGCCGAGGCCGCGGTCGCGGCCGCCGAGGCCGAACTGGCGGCGCACGCGGGGCGCGAGGATGCGGCGCGGGCCGAGTTGGCGGCCGTACGGCAACAGGTCGACGAGCACGATCGGGCGGTTCGGGAGCTGCGTGATGCGGTCGCGCACCTCGACATCGAGCGCGCCGCCGCCGAACGCGAGGATGCGGAGCTTCACCAGCGGCTCGTCACGCTGGACACGGAACGCGTCACCCTCGCCGACCGGGAGGCGACGGCGAGACGGGCGGCCGACAGGGCGGCCGACGAAGTCGCGGCGGCCGCCACGGATGCGACCGACGCCGCGGCCCGAAACAGTACCGTCCAGGCGGAGGCGATCGCGGCACGGGATCTGGCGGCCGAGGCCGATCGTGCGCTCGCACGGGCTCAGGGCGCACTCGCCGAGCTGGAGGGGAAAGTAGCGGCGCTCGCGCGCCTGGAGCGCGAGCGCGTGGGCATGGCACCGGCGGCCGCTCGCCTGTTGGCCGAGCGGGGCCGGTTCGGCGAGGGCGCGATCCTGGGTCCGCTCAGCGACTTCCTGACGACGGGGACCGCCGATGCCGCCGTGGTCGAGCGCTATCTCGGCCCGATCGTCCACGCCGTCGTCGTGCGTGACCGGGACGCGGCGGCTGCGGTTCGGGAGTGGCATGCCGCGGCCGACCCGGGCCCGCTCTGCCTCCTGCCGCTCGACACGCGATCCAGCGCGACGGCGGTGCAGACCGCGGACGGCGCGATCGCGGGTGGCGCGGTCGTGGCTGGCTCGCTCGCCGAGCGGGTCACCCCGGTCGCGGCGGTCAGTGGCTGGGTCCAGCTCCTGCTCGGGGGCGTGCGCGACCTGGGGCGCGGGACCGCGTTCGAGGACGGGCACGGCGCCATCTGGCTGCCGGGGACGCCGTCCGGTCAGGGCCCGCTCCGGCGTCGTGCGGAGCTCGCCGAGCTGCGGGGAGACCATCGGCGTGCATCGGAGACGTGCGAGGCAGCGGCCGGGGCGGCCGCAGCCGCCCGAGCCGCGCTGGTCGCGGCTCAGTCGCGGGCGAGCGCGGCGGCCGAGGCGGCGAGCCTCGCCGAGCAGCGGGTGCGCCGAGCCCAGGAGCAGCGGACCGAGGCCGACCGCCAGCTCGAGCGCGCGCGTCGCGAGCTGGCGCAGGCGGAAGAGCTGCGCAGCCGTCTGACGGATCGGCACTCGGAGCTGGCAACACGGCTGGCCACGTTGGCGGCGCAACGGGCGCGGACCGAGGGCACGCTGGACGACCGCGTGCGGAGCGCGAGCGCGGCCCGGGCGGCGCTCGAGCGGGCGGAGCGGCGGCAGGAGGAGGCGCGGGAGGCCCGGACGGCCGCGCAGGTGGCGGTCGCCCAGGCGCAGGCCCGGGCGCAGGTCGCCTCCGATCGGGCGCGACGGCTGGCCGAGGAGTACACGGCCGCGACCGACCGGTTGGAGGCGTTACAAACCGAGTTGCGAACCCTCTCGAGTGTGGACGGCGAGCTCGCGCGGCAGGTCGCAGCGTGGCGGGTGGATCTCGCCGCACGGCAGGCGGCGGCCGTGGACGCCGAGGGCCGATTGGGGGAGGCCGAGAGCGCGGTGACATCGGCCGACACCCAGCTCGTCGAGGCGGAGCGCGCGCTGGACGCCGCGCGGCACGAAGGCGCGACGCTCACGAGCGAGCTGCACCGCGTCCAACTGCGGCGCAGCGATGTCGCCGGGCGGCTCCAGTCCGTGCGCGAGCGGCTGGAGGCGGAGTGGCGGCGGCCCTGGGACGCGCTGATCGCCGACGTGGTGCCGCTCGAGGTCGACGCCGAGCTGTTGCGCGTCGAGGCGGCCGAGCTTCAGGAGCAACTCGCGGCTCTCGGTCCCGTCAACGCGCTCGCGATCGAGGAGCACGACGAGGAAGTGAAGCGTCTGGACTTCCTCACCGCGCAACGGGCGGACCTGGCGGCCGGGAAGGCCTCCTTGCAACAGGCGATCCGGGAGATCGACGCCACCGCGCGCGAGCTCTTTCTCGCGACCTTTGGCGAGGTGCGAGAGAACTTTCGACAGATCTTCATGACCCTCTTCGGCGGCGGCGAATGCGATCTGCGCCTCGAGAACCCGGACGCCCCGCTCGAGTGCGACATCGAGATCCGTGCCTCGCCGCGGGGGAAGCGGACCCAGCGCATTCACCTCCTCTCGAGCGGCGAGCGGGCCCTCGTCGCCCTGTCGCTCCTGTTCGGGATCTTTCTCACCAAGCCGAGCCCGTTCTGCCTCCTCGATGAGGTGGACGCGCCGCTCGACGACCAGAATATCGGCCGCTTCGTGCGGATGGTGAACGAGTTCAAGGTGAAGACCCAATTCATCATCATCACGCACAACCCTCGCACGACGACCGAGGCCGCGGACGCCGTCTATGGCGTCACGATGCAGGAGCCCGGCATCTCCTCGGTCGTGAGCGTGCGGCTCCACGAGCGAGCCCCGGCGGGCGTAGTCGAGCGGGCCGACCGCGTGGTCGAGCCGGCGTTCCAGGAGGCTTAGTGCTGGTCGTCATGCGGCATGGCGCCGCGCCGTCGGAGATCGAGCGCGTCGTGCGCACGATCGAGGAGATGGGGTACGAGGCTCGCCCGATGCCCGGGGCGCAGCGCACCGCCGTCGGCCTGGTCGGGAACGACGGACGGGTCGACGCATCGCGCATCGAGGCGTTGCCCGGCGTGGCCCAGGTCATCCACGTCACGCAGCCGTACAAGCAGGTCTCGCGCGAGTGGCGGCCCGAGGACACCATCGTCACCCTGGCGCCCGGCGTGCGGGTCGGCGGCCCGGAGGTGGTGATCATCGCTGGCCCGTGCTCGGTCGAGAGCGAGGAACAGATCGTGACCGCTGCCCACCAGGTTCGGGCGGCCGGCGCGGTGGCGCTCCGCGGGGGCGCGTTCAAGCCGCGGACATCGCCGTACTCGTTCCAGGGACTCGGGGAGCGCGGCCTCGAGCTGCTCGCCGTCGCGCGGGCCGAAACCGGGCTGCCGATCGTGACCGAAGCGATGGACGAGGCCGGCGCGCATCTGGTCGCGGAGGTGGCGGACTGCATCCAGATCGGCGCGCGCAACATGCAGAACTACTCGCTCCTCCGCACCGTCGGGCGCCTGGGGAAGCCGGTGCTGCTCAAGCGCGGGATGGCGGCGACCGTCAGCGACCTGCTCCTCGCCGCCGAGTACATCCTGGCCGAGGGAAACTCGCAGGTGATCCTGTGCGAGCGCGGGGTCCGCAGCTTCGATCCGGCGGTCCGCAACATGTTCGACCTGACCGCGATTCCGATCGTGCACAAGCTCTCGCACCTGCCGATCATCGCCGATCCGAGTCACGGGACCGGCCTCCGGGACCAGGTGACCCCGATGGCCCGCGCGGCAGTCGCCGCAGGGGCGGACGGCATCCTGGTCGAGGTCCACCCCACACCGGACCGAGCGCTGTCGGATGGCGCGCAGTCGCTCTACCCGGGCCAGTTCGCCGAGCTCGTGGGCGAGCTTCGGCCGATCGTCAGCGCGATCGGTCGGACCCTGACTCCGGTCCCTGCGCGCCCGGCGGGAACAGAGCCAGTCGCCGTCGGGTACGGGTGACATGCGATCTCGCGTGCCCTCCCCCGCTCGTCCGGGCGCTGGACACCCGACCGCGCTCGCCTTCGCGGCGGTCGTCGCGGGTGTCGCGTCCGTGGCGACCCTGGCGTCGCCCGCCCTCGCGCAGCGCGCGGGATCGTCGGCCCTCGATCGCGCCGTCGCGACCTACGCGCACGTCGCCACCATGCGGGGCACGTTCGAGCAGACGCTCACCAACCCGCTGACCGGCACATCCGCGGTCGCGCGCGGCGAGTTCGTTCAGGAGCGGCCATCGCATCTCGACGTCCGGTTCACCGATCCCTCGGGCGATCGGATTGTCGCTGATGGGCGCTGGGTGTGGGTGTACGTACCGAGCGCGACCCCCGGCCAGGTGATGCGGGTCCCCGTCAACGAAGCCCGGTCGGGCGGTGGCGGCGGGACCGTGAGCGTCGACTTCATCTCGCAACTGCTCACGGACCCGACGGCGAGATTCACGGTGACCGGCGAGCACCCCGACACGGTGGGGAACCGTCAAACGACCGCGGTGACGCTCCAGCCGCGCGACCCCGGCGATCAGATCACCAGGGCAACGTTGTGGATCGATGCCGAGGGGGTGGTGCGGCAGTTCGAGGTCACCGATGCGAGCGGCACGGCGCGCCGCATCCGGCTGCTCACCGAAGCCTTCAATGGCCGCGTGGATCGGTCGGCGTTCGCGTTCAGGCCGCCGCCGGGCGTCAAGGTCGTCGACCAGTCGGGTCTCATCGACGGGGCGGGGTGATCGCGGCGAGCGATCGGATCCGCTCCAGAGCGCCCGCATCGGCGCCCTGTGCGGCCGCGATCGGTAGCGCCGCGCGCGAGAGCGCTCGATAGACGAGGTCGAGCTCGGGGTTCGACGCGAGCGCGCCGAGGTGGCGCGCGACCGTGTCGGCGTCGCCCCGGCTCACGGGACCCGTCAGGCTGTCGCCCGCCGCCGCATGCGCAAGGTTGGCGACGGCCGCGAGCATCAGATGGCGCACGGCCTCGCGGGCGTCGGCCGGGTCGACTCCGGCCTGCTCCATGAGCTGCGCCGCGAGCGCTGCCAGGACGGTCGGGAAGTTCGACGCCATGACGGCGGCCGCGTGGTACGCGGCGCGTCCCGCGGGCGGGATCGCCAGCACGTGGGCGCCGACGCACCGGGCGAGGGCGCGCCCCGCCTCGAGTGCCGCCGGGTCGCCATCGATCCCGATCCAGGCGCCCCGCACCAATGCCGGGGCCCGGGCCGGGTCGGCGAGGGGGACGAGCGGGTGAAAGGTGCCCGTCGGGTGTCCGAGGTCCGCGAGCCGCCGCATGGCCGCGCGAGGCTCGGCGCTCCCGCTCGCGTGGAGCACGACGGCGCCGGGGCGGAGCGGAGCCGCCGCCACCTCGTCGAGCGCCGACGGGAGTTGGCCATCGCGCACGGCGACGAGCACGACCGTGGCCTGTCCGATCGCCGGCGGGAGCGGGCCGGCGGTAATCGAGAAGACGCCGTCGACGGCCGGGCGCCGGCCGTGGACCCCGAGCACCTCGACGCCTCCGGCGCGGAACGCGTGCGCGAGGCCCCGGCCGGCACGGCCGGCACCGAGCACGAAGACGGTCAGCGTATCGGCGGCCGCTCCTCCGATCGTGCGCCTGCCCGATCGGTCACGGGTGCGGATGCCTCGGCTCGCGTGTCGGCCGGCCGCGCCGGATGGAGCACCAGGTCCCGCGGGCCACTGGCGTGCGTCGCCGCGTCGAGCGCGGCCCGCACCGCCGGATCCACGCCGAGCGTCGAGCGGAAGGCCGCGTCGGCCCCGAAGACGTAACGCGTGATGTCACGGGCCAGCCACCGATCCACGGTCGGCGCCATCTCGTCGTAGGTCTTCCGATCCATGTGCACCCCCCGCGCGTGCATGCGGTGCCACAGCTCGGCGCGCATGGCCGGGGTGACGACCACGGGCGGGCCGGTGATCGCGTGCGTGGCCTCGAGCGAGAGGGCGTACGAGGTCACGGCGTCGCGGAAGCGCGGCAACTCGGGGCCGAGGGCGCGCTGGAAGGCCATCTCGGCGACTGCGGCCGCCGAATCGGCGACGACCAGATCGGGCGTGATGCCGCCGCCACCGTAGATGGCGCGGCCGGCGTCGGTGTGGAAGAGCGGACGGGCCGCGGTCGAGTCCGCGGGCGGGCCGCCATCTCCGTCGTCTGACGTCTCATCGTCGGCGTCGTGCGGGAGCGGGCGGTTGATGCTGCGCCCGGACGGCGTGTACCAGAGCGCCGTCGTCAGCTTGAGGGCACCGTCGCCGATAGGAAAGACCGTCTGGGCACTGCCCTTCCCGTAGGACGGTGCCCCGACGATGAGCGCGCGATCATGATCCTGGAGCGCGCCGGCCACGATCTCGGAGGCGCTCGCCGTGCCCCCGTTGACGAGGATCACGACCCCGAGGTCGGGCCACCGGTCGGGCTGGTCGGCGACGAACTGGCGCACCGTGCCAGCCTCGCGGCCGCGCATCGTGACGATCCCCTGGCCCGAGCCGAGGAACAGCCGTGCGACCGCCACGCCCTCGCTGAGCAGGCCGCCCGGATCATCACGGAGGTCGAGAATCAACGTGCGCATCCCGTGCGCGTGCAGCGAGTCGACGGCCTGACGGAGCTCGTGCGCCGTCGAGTCGCTGAACACCGTGGCCTGCACGTATCCGATGCCCGGGCGGAGGAACTCCGCGTGTCGGACCGAGCGAACGTGGATCTCGCGCCGGGTGAGCGTGAAGGGGATCCGCGTCTCGACGCCCGGCCGCTCGACGACGACATGGACAGACGTCCCGGGCGCGCCGTGCAGGGCCGCCGTCGCTTCGTCCTGCGTCCACCCGTGAGTCGGCTGGCCGTCGATCTCGACGATGCGGTCCCCCGTCTGGATCCCGGCGCGCTGGGCGGGGGAGCCGGGAACGGGCGCGATGATCGTGATCCATCCGTCGCGGATATCGACCTGGATGCCGAGCCCGACATACGTGCCGGTCGTGCTCTCCGTCAGCCGGCGCAGCCGATCGGCGGGGAGATACGCGGTGTGCGGATCGTGCAGCTCGTACAGGAGGCCGTCGACGGCCTTCTCGTAGATCTGCGCCGGGGGTATCGAGTCGACGTAGTCACGGACCACCCGCTGCATGACGGCCGCGAACACCTGCTCTCCCTGACCGCCCCGGCGGAAGAGCCAGCTCGCGCCGCGCCGTCCACCGGCCGCGTCGTGCAGCCCGGCCTCGACGAACCAGCCGCCGCAGATCAGAGTCGCGGCCAGCGCCCCGATCACGATCAGCACTCGTGAACGCATCACGCCTCTCGGCTCGAGCTCACGGCCTCCGGCCAGCGGGCGGCGACAGCCGCCTCGACCCGTTCGGCGACCGCGCCTTCACCGCCCGTCGCGTCGATCCCGACGATCGGGCCGCATTCGGGGTGCCGCCGCTGCCAATCCTGTCCGACGTACGTGGCAAACGCGGCAGCCACTCGGTCGTGAAAATCTACACCGGCGCGCTCGATGCGGTCGGGCGCCTCTCCGGCCGCGTGTTTCCGGGCGAGACCGGTGGCGGGTGGAACGGCGAGGACGATCGTGAGGTCCGGCACGAGGCCGTCGACGGCCAGGGCGTTGGCGGCCACGACGCCGTCGAGGGGGAGCCCGCGTCCGGCGACCTGGTAGGCGTAAGTTGAGAGGAAGAATCGGTCGGCGATGACGGTCGTTCCCGCCTCGAGATGGTTGGCAATCTCCCCCCGCAGCTGTGCCCGCGCCGCGAGGAAGAGGAACAACTCGGCCCGCGGGTCGATCTCGACGCGCTCCGTGAGCAGCAGGCCCCGGATCCGCTCACCGAGCCATGTCGCCCCCGGCTCTCGCACGAGCACGACCGGGCGCCCATCGGCGCGCAACACGGTGGCGAGCCGGGTGGCCTGGCTGGTCTTCCCCGCCCCTTCCGCCCCCTCGAACACGATGAGCCGCCCGCGCCCCGGTGGTCGATTAGCAGTCATATGCCCCCGCACGCGCGCCGGTCCCTCGCGATGAGGAGGTGCCTGGGTACGGCATCGCGATCTCCGATGGAGGTCTGTAGCCGCGTGCGCGACGCTACCCCAGCGTGATGATCGGGCTCGCCGAGCCTCGCTTGATCCCGTCGAGGATCCAGGTGTTCACGCGCGCCATGATCTTGTCGAAGTTCTCCTGGGCGGCGATGGCGCGCTGGTACACGGGGCGACCCTGGATGTCGCTCAACAGGGCATCGAGCTGCTGCTCCATCTCGGGCGTGGGGTTCTCCCCCCGCTCGATCAGTCGCTGTGCATCGACCCGGAGCTGCTCGAGTCGTTGGAGCAGGCCGACCGCCTCGCGGTCCGCACTCAGTGCATCGTTCGCGCGCTTGACGGCCTGATATTCGGAGCTCTGGCCGATCATCCGGCCGAGCTCAATCGCCTTGTCCTCGAGCATGACGTAATCTGCACGAGGCATCTGCAATCCAGGAGGCCAGGCTCCGACCAACTCGGCGCTCGTGAGACGACCCGCAGTGCCGGTGGACGCCCGGACTCGCCGAGCACGTGGAGACGATCGATCGGACGGTCGCCGGGGATCAGGACACCGCCCGGGACACGGGGCAGAGTCGGAACGATCGGGTCCGACCCGCCAGACTGGCCCTCGGGGCTCAGCCTCCGGAGGCTCGACGGGCGGTGATGTAGCGCTCGCGGCCCGCCAGGTCCAGTCGGACGGCGACTTCCACATACCGGCGGTCGGCCGAGACCAGCTCCCCCACGGTGGACGCCCGGCGCGCGTCGACCTCGAGCGCCAGCAGGCCGCCTCGCTCCAGCACATCGGCGGCGCTCCCGACGATCGCGGCCGTGGCGGCCAGGCCACCGGCACCGGAGAAGAGCGCGATCGGCGGCTCCCATCCCCGGACGTCGGCCGGGAGCTCGTCGGCTTCCGCCGGCGCAATGTAGGGGGGGTTGGAGACCACGGCGCGCGCGCGCACCCCCCGCACGGGCGCGAGCAGCGCCCCGGACCGCCATTCGACGGCGGCAGTGAGCACGCCGGCATCGGCCAGGCGACGCCCGTTGTCCCGAGCGACGGCGAGGGCGTCGACCGAGACGTCGGTGCCGATCACGCGCTCGAACCGGCCTTCGCTCGCCAGCGCCAGCGCGATCGCGCCCGATCCCGTCCCGACGTCCACGGCGATCCCGCCGGGTGCGACGCGCTCGAGGACGAGATCGACGAGCCCTTCGGTCTCCGGCCGGGGGATCAGGACACGCTCATCCACGCGCAGTGTGAGATGTCGGAAGGCCGCCTGCCCCACGGCGTACGCCAGCGGCATCCCGGCCGCCCGTCGCTCGGCGGCCACCGTCGCCGCTCGCAGGAGCTCGTCGGGCGCGATCGCGTCGCGGTGGACCGATGCCCAGTGACGCGGCCGGTCCACGAGCGCGGTCACGATATCGGCGGCTTCCCGGCGGACCTCGGCCGCGTCGGCGGCCGCGTCGGCGGCCGCGTCGGTGATGCGGGGTGCCGCGGCACGAAGCATGGCCTCGACCCGGCCGACGAGGCTGCCGATCCGAGCGTCAGCCCTGGTCACCGAGACGCTCTTCCTGATCGGCGAGCTGGAGGGCCTCGATGAAGGGATCGATGCGGCCGTCGAGCACGCCCGGCAGGTCGTGCAACTGCACGCCGATGCGGTGGTCGGTCACCCGATTGTCGGGGAAGTTGTAGGTGCGGATCTTGGCCGAGCGATCGCCCGTCCCGACCTGTGTGCGGCGCATCCGGGCGCGCTCGGCCTCCTGCTCCCGGACCTTGGCGTCGAGCAGCCGAGCGCGGAGCACTTCCATCGCCTTGAGCTTGTTCTGAAGCTGCGATTTCTGGTCCTGCTGCGTGACGACGATGCCGGACGGCTTATGGGTGATCCGCACCGCCGAGTCGGTGGTATTGACGCTCTGACCGCCGGGGCCTGACGACCGATAGACGTCGATCTTGAGATCCTTGTCCTCGATCCTGAGATCGACCTCCTCGGCCTCCGGCAGCACGGCGACAGTGGCCGCCGACGTATGAATCCGCCCCTGGGCCTCGGTGACGGGCACCCGCTGGACGCGGTGCACGCCGGACTCCCACCGCATCGCGCCGTATGCGCCGGGGCCGTGGATCTTCATGATGACCTCTTTGACCCCGCCGAGCGATCCATCGGATCGCGAGAGCAGCTCGACGCGCCAGCCGCGCCGCTCGGCGAAGCGCGTGTACATGCGCTCCAACTCGGCGGCAAAGAGGGCGGCTTCGTCCCCCCCCGTCCCGGCCCGGATCTCGGCGATCGCCGGTCGGTCGTCCAGCGGATCGCGCGGCACGAGCAGGTGCTTGAGCTCCTCCTCGATCCGATCGTGCTCCACCGCCAGCCGGCCTTCCTCGGCCCGCGCCTCGGCTGCCAGCTCCGCATCGTCGGCGCGTCCCAGCTCACGCGCTTCGGCCAGCTCGCGCGTCGTGCGGTCCAAGCGCTCGGCGGCGTGCACTACCTTGCGGAGTTGCTCATACTCGCGGCCGAGCGCGGCCAGCCGCTTGGAGTCGCGGAGCGTGCTCGGATCCGCGAGCTCGCGCTCGACCGCGGTCGCCCGGGTGAGCGCCTCGGCCAGGCGATCGCGGAGGCTCAGGCCTGCTTACCGTACTTCTGCCGGAAGCGCTCCACCCGTCCGGCGGTGTCGACGAGCTTCTGCTTACCGGTGAAGAAGGGATGGCAGGCAGCGCAAATATCGGTGTGGATCTCGGCCTGCGTCGATCGCGTCTCGAACGTATTCCCGCACGCGCACGTGACGGTCGCCGTCGCGTACTCGGGATGAATATCGGCTTTCACGGGTGCCTCGCTGTACTCGATTTGTGACAAAACTTGAATATAACAGGGTCGGAACGGGCGGGCTGTCGCGTGGTCGCGGCGCCGGGGATGGTACCGGTGCCCGGCAGCGCCTCCGGGGCTATCATATCCCTGCGGCCCGTCCGTCCCGCCGCCCCACGCCTGCGCCTCCGCCCATGGATACCGCCGACTTTCTCGCGACCGTTCCCCTTCTGAGTCGCATCGCGCCCGACGAGCTTCGGCGCTTCGCCGAGGTGACCCGGGAGAAGCAGTACCCCAAGGGGAGCGTGATCCTCTTCGAGGATGATCCGGGCGATTCCCTGTTCATCGTGCGCAGCGGGCGGGTCAAGGTCGTGCTGGTCTCGGAGGACGGGCGCGAAGTCATACTCGGGGTACTGGGTGTCGGCGAGCACTTTGGCGAGCTGTCACTGATCGACGATCAGCCCCGGTCGGCGCACGTGATCGCGATGGAAGACTCGATGCTGCTCGTGCTCCGCCGAGACGACTTCCGGCGCCGGGTGGAGGCGAACCCGGCCGTGGCCTGGGCGCTGCTCTCCGAGCTCTCGCGGCGGCTGCGCCGGGCCGATGGCAAGATCGGCGGGCTGGTCCTCCTCGACGTGCCGGGCCGGATCGCCCGTCTCCTGATCGACACGGCCGATGAGGGCGGCGCGGCCACGATCGACAAGCCGCTGACCCACCAGGTCATCGCCCAGATGATCGGCGCGAGCCGTGAGACGGTCTCGCGCACCATGCGGGAGTTCCAGGACGGGGGACTCATCTCGGTCCAACGGCGCCGCATCAGCATCCGCGACCGGGCCGGGCTCAAAGCTCGCGCGCAGGCCCGCGCCGCGGGGGGCGTGGGCGACTCGGGGGCGGGCGCGGCGGGGGCCGCAGGGGGGGCCGGGGACCCCACAGGCGGGCCGCCGTCGGGGCCGTTGGATGGCCGCTCGGGCGACGTGGACGGTCCCGGCCATGGGGTCGTCGGCGGACCGGCCGCGCCTGTGACGACGATCACAGGCGTGCGGTGACTGCTCGCGTTTCGCCCGGGCGCGCGGCACGACAGCTTGGGTGGTGGCCATCACCGTGCAGAGACAGCCATGAGCATCCGGGTCCGGTTCTGGGGGACACGCGGCTCGATCCCGAGCCCAGGGCCGGACACCGTGCGCTACGGTGGCAACACCCCGTGCCTGGAGCTTCGGACGGCGGACGGATGGCTGATCGTGCTCGACGCGGGCACCGGGATCCGCGAGCTCGGGCGCTCACTCGTCGCGCGCGCGGCGGGTGACCCGATCAGGGGCGACATCTTTCTCACCCACGCCCACTGGGACCACATCCAGGGACTACCGTTCTTCGCCCCGATCTTCCAGCCGGGAAATCACTTCACGATCTGGGGGTCGAAAGCGCTCGAGACCAGCATCGGGCGGGTCGTGCGGGACCAGATGTCACCGGTCGTGTTCCCCGTTCCCTTCGAGCACCTCGCGGCCACGATCGACTTTCGCGAGCTCGTGGACGGGCATCGCGTGCCGGAGGGCGGCGGCCCCGGGTACGACGTCCACGTGATGCCGGTGCGCCATCCCGGCGGTGCGCTCGCCTATCGCTTCGCCGCCAGCGGCGAGGCCGCGCGCAGCGGTCTGGTGTACATCTCGGACAACGAGCTCGATCCGGCGGCGAGCTACGAGACGCCACCTTCGTGGCGGGACGACCTCGTGCGGTTCATCCGCCCGGCGCGGGTGCTGGTACACGACACGATGTTCACCGCGCGTGAGTACGAGCGTCACCGCGGATGGGGACACTCGACCTACGAGGACGCCCTCGATCTCGCGCTCGAGACCGGCGTCGAGATGCTCGTGCTCTTTCACCACAAGCCCGAACGGGCCGACGACGAGATCGACTGTCACGTCGAGGCGTGCCGGGCGCTCGCCCGGCGTCGCGGCGGCTGCCATCTCGAGATCGTCGCGGCCGCCGAGGGCCTGACCCTCGACGCGTGAGGCCGACCGTCAGGGGCGGCGGCGGCGCCTCACG
>Ga0070738_10000984_pt1 | contig 67521 bp, 67 predicted proteins | sample Coa_R2_2_FD_66446 | JGI IMG/M metagenome (GOLD analysis project Ga0070738, IMG submission 66446) | Surface soil microbial communities from Centralia Pennsylvania, which are recovering from an underground coalmine fire - Coalmine... | ecosystem: Environmental > Terrestrial > Soil > Unclassified ... | reverse complement strand
GTCGCACTTGGAGGCGAGGCGAAGGACGGCTTCGCGGCCCGCAGGGTGACGGAGATCGAGCACGATGGAGCGCTTGCCGCGGTTCAGGGGCGCGAAATAGGCTCCCCAAGCTCCGCGATGCGGGCCCATGGCGCGCGCGGCCTCTCCGCCGGGGGGCTCGACCTTGACGACGTCGGCGCCGAAATCGGCGAGAATCATGCTCGCGGCCGGTCCGGCGACAATGGTGCTGAGATCCAGGACTCGAACGCCAGCGAGCAGGGAAGCGTTAGCGTTTTCCAGCGCGTTCAGAACCCCAACCTCCTCCGCCGGGCGTTTCGATGCGCAACAGATCGCCCGGCTGGACTTCCAGGCGAACTTTGCCAGGCAGGCAAATTTCGTTTTTGCCGCGCAGGAGCGTATTGCGGCCGGGCTTGCCCGCATCGCCGCCTTTTAGCCCCCAGGGAGGAAAGATGCGGCGGTCGGACAGGATCGTCACTTCGGCGGGGGCGAGAAAGCGCAGCTCGCGCACGACGCCGTCGCCGCCGCGATGGAAGCCCGCTCCGCCGGAGCCGCGGCGCACGCGGTAGCCCTCCACGCGCACGGGAAACTGATGCTCGAAGGCTTCCACGGGCGTGTTCCAGGTGTTGGTCATATGGGAGTGGGTGGCGCTGCACCCATGGGCGCGCCGGGATGCGCCCATGCCTCCGGCAATGGTTTCGTAATAGGCGAAAGGGGAATTGCGGAAAGGGTCCATGCCGCCGAAGCTCAAATTGTTCATGGTGCCGCTGGAGGCCGAGGGAATGAGCTCCGGGGCGGCATGGGCCAGCGCTCCCAGGACGGCATCGGCGACGCGCTGCGACGTCTCCACGTTTCCGGCGGCCATCGCGGCGGGAGGGCGCGCATTCACCACCGTGCCTTCGGGCGCGACGACTCGGATGGGCCGCAAAATTCCGGCGGTGAACGGAACGTCCTCTTTGATCAAGCAGCGGAACACGTACGTCACGGCGGCGAGCGTCACGGCGTAATTGGCGTTGACGGCGCCGGCGGTTTGCGGGGAGGAGCCCGAGAAATCGACGAGGGCGGAGCCGCTGCGGAGGGCGATCGCGACGCGGATTTTCACGGGGCCGGGGGAAATTCCGTCGCTGTCGAGACAATCTTCGAACTTATAGAGTCCCGGGCGAAGTTTGCGAATGGCGGCGCGCATCATGCGCTCACTATAGTCTTGCAGCTCGCGCATATAAGCTTTTAGGCGGAACCGGCCGTATTTGGCCTCCAGTTGCCGGAGCCGCGCAGCGCCGCGCTGAAGGGAGGCGAGCTGGGCCAGCAGATCGGCCTGGCGCTCGCGCGGCGTGCGCACGTTGGCCAGGAGCAGATTCAGCAGATCCCGATCCAGCTTTCCGGCGCGCTGGATCTTCACGGGCGGGATGCGGATTCCTTCCTGGTAAATCTCGCGGGCCATGGGCATGGAGCCGGGGCTCATGCCGCCCACGTCGGCGTGATGGGCGCGATTGGCGAGAAAAAACGCCGGCCTCCGCGCGCCGCCGCCGTATACCGGCGCGACGGCGGTGATGTCGGGCAGATGCGTACCGCCGCGGAAGGGATCGTTTAACAGCGCGACGTCGCCGGGCTCCAGCGCAAAAGCTTCGCGGGCGGCCCGGACCGAAAGAGGCATGGCGCCCAGATGAACCGGCATGTGGTCGCCCATGGCGACGGTTTCGCCGCGCGCATCGTAGACCGCGCAGGAATAATCGCGGCGCTCCTTGATATTGGCCGAGTAGGAGCTTCGCCTCAGCACCACGCCCATTTCTTCGGCGATGGAGACCAGCAGATGGCGGAAAAGCTCCAGCTCAATGGGGGAGACCTTCACTTGCACTCCCCGGCGCGAATCTCGAAGCGCGCCGCCGTCCGCCAGGAGCCATCGTTTGAGCGGCGTTCCACCAGGTAGGCGCCGTCGCCGGCTCGCACGCGCCAATCCGGGTTCTCTCTCGGATTTGCTTGCGGCAGGCGGATGGGCTTGTTGCCGGCTTCTTGCAGTTCCCAGGAAGCGGCGCCGGTTTTGGTGGCGTATCGTTCGTAGCGATTGGCGGCGCCCTGCGACTTATCGAGGACCAGCTCGCCGTCGGTGGCCGAATCGAACCAAAACTGCTGGATGGAGCCGAAGGCGGCGTCGTCGAACAAGGGCGATTGGGTCCAGGTCTTTCCGCCGTCCGTTGTCGCAAGGAGAAAAGGATCGCGCGGCAAAGGCTCGAGCTTCACGCCGCTGACCCAGCCGTGCTGGGCGTCGACGAACTGAATCTGCTCGAGCGCCGCCGAGCGCATGCGGCCAACGGGCTCGGTCCAACTGGCGCCTTGATCGTCGCTTTGCAACAGCAAGCCGAACATCGTCGTGTTCTGGGTATGGAGATCGCCGGCGACGAACAGGCTGGCTCCGTTGGACTCGGCGGAGGCGAGCTCCAGAAACACGGGACAGGGCTCGCTGTCGGAACAGGTCAGGCCCAGGGCGTCTTGGTCTTCCGGCGTGCAGACCTTATCGAGTTTTCGCGCCCCGGCTGGCTCGTTTTGAGCGAGCGCGAGCAGAGCGGCCAGAAGCAGCGGCGCGGCGATCCTCACTCGCTCAATTTTAACTTCGAGCGCATTACAATGGGGGAGTGTCCGCTCCGGTGATTCCGGCGCCGTTCGACAAGATCGGCCGCCGCGCGTTTTCGTTTTTCCCCGCCATTGCCGGAATCGAGCACAATCAGTGGGTGTTGCGGCGGATTACCTGGAGCGAAATCGAGGTAATGAACAAGAAGTCGTTTTTGGAGCTTTCCATTCCGCGGCGATTGGTCGGGGAGGTGTCGGCAACCGGAGAGCCATTTCTGATCGTGGGGCTGGTGAAAGAGTTGGAGTACAGAGAAGGCGCTGTTTGGCCGCATCAGCGCCGCGTGATTGAAATGCCGCGGGCCGTCAACGGCGGAGCGCGGCGGTTTGCGCCGGAGCGGCTTGCGCCGGTGATTGGCATTCGCCTGGAGCCCGCCTCGCCCGCGCGGGTCTGGAGACGTATTGCGGCGTGCGTGGCGCTGGCGGTGATGCTGATTGCGGCGGGGATTTTGGCCTGCGTGCAGGCGGTGGGAAGCCATCTGCGGGGATCGCGCGAAGTGCGGACGCCGGCGGCGGAGCGGCTTCCGGTTCGGGCCGTTCCCACCTGGTAGCGCCGCCGCTGGCGGCCGCGCGGGCGAAAAATCGAGAGGGGTTGGTTGTAAGCTGTATCTACGTGTTTCGACGACATCACCGCCAGGTCCGGATCTTTTTCGGGGCGAGCGATATCGCCCTACTCGCTTTGGCGTTCCGGCTCGCCTATTGGATTCGAGCCCGGATGGAGCTGACGCACGAATTCTACCTTCGGCCGCCGGAAACCGCGGTTCTGCTGGGTTGGTCCATGCTGGTGTGGGTCGGGCTAGCCTACTGGTGGGAGCTCTACGACCGCATCGATTCCGCCGATCCCCGGACGCTTCTGCGCGACGCTTTCCGCCAATGCCTGGTTGGATCGATTCTGGTGATTCTGTTCCAATATTCGCTGCGGCTGGATTTGAGCCGCTCGTTTGTGGCGTTGTTCGCCGTCTTCACGTGGATTCTGTTGTGCCTGTTCCGCCTGAATGCGGGGAGGATTCTGGAATATGCGCGGCGCGGGCGGGCTCATTACGTGATGGTGGTGGGCGTGGGCGAGCCCGCCTTGCGCTTGGCGGGCGAACTGGAGAACGCCGCTTCCTATGGAATCCGGCTGGCGGGATTTTTCGACGATGAGCCCGCGCGGGCCGAAGCCAAGGAAATCGCGCTGGGCGCGAGGTATCCGGTTTACCCCCTCGAGGCTCTGGCCGAGTTGCTGCGGCGCCGGGTGATCGACGAGATTATTTTCGCCGTCGACCGGCGCCGGCTGATGGAGCTGGAAGAGGTGATGCTGGCCTGCGACGAAGAGGGCGTGCGCACGCGGGTCGCCGTGGATTTCTTCCCGCACGTGAACAGTCAGATCTACCTAGACCGGTTGGGCGCTTCGCCGCTTCTGACGTTTTCCGCGACGCCGCACGACGAAATCCGGCTGCTGGTGAAACGCGGAATCGACCTGCTGATTGGAGGCGCGGCTTTGGCGGCGCTGTCTCCATTCATGCTGCTGATTGCGGCGCTGATCCGGCTGACGTCGCCGGGTCCGGCGATCTTCCGCCAGGAACGGTGCGGGCTGAATGGGCGGCGCTTCACCTTTTACAAATTCCGCTCCATGTGGGAAAACGCCGAGGCCATGCGGGGGTCGCTGGAGCATATGAGCAAGCGGCGGCTTGCGCTGAAAATTCCCAACGACCCGCGGGCGACGCCGCTGGGACGGTGGCTGCGCAAGTTTTCGATCGACGAATGGCCGCAGCTTTGGAACGTCCTCAAAGGCGATATGTCGCTGGTGGGGCCGCGGCCGGCGATTCCGGAGGAAGTGGATCAGTATCAGCGCTGGCAGCGGCGGAGGCTGCGCATGCGGCCGGGGCTCACCTGTCTTTGGGCGGTGTGCGGACGCGACGCGGTGGATTTTGAGACGTGGATGAAAATGGATATGGAATACATCGACAATTGGTCGCTGGCGCTGGACTGGAAGATTCTTCTGCGGACGATTCCACAAGTGCTGAGCGGCCGGGGGGCGCATTAACAATCTCGCCATGCAACTGATACCCACGCACGAGGAAGTGGTGGCGCTACTGCGCCGGACGGGCGGCTTGCGCGACGGCCACTTCGAATATCCCAATGGCCTGCACGCCAACGAATTCATGCAGGTCCCGCTCACCATGCGTTCCTACGAAGCGGCGAAGATTCTGAACGTGGGGTTAAGCCGGATGTTGCGCGCGCATGCCGATCTTCGCGCCGTTATCCCGGAGCTTTCCGTGGTGGCGCCGGCGACGGGCGGGCTTCCGGTGGCGTACGGAGTTTGTGAAGCGTTGCGCGCCCGGCAAGTGTATTGGGCGGAGCGCGACAATGGCGGCGGCGCGTTGCGCTTCCGGCAGTTTCTCGATATCCAGCCGGGCGAAAAAATTTTGCTGGTGGACGATATATTGCGCACCGGCCAGCGTCTGTCGGAACTGAAGCATCTGGTGGAAGGACAAGGCGGAGAGGTGATGGCGTTAGCGGTCGTAGTGTATCAGCCGTATCCGGACGCGGTCCGTTTCGATCCGCTGCCTTTTTACTACCTGGCCAAATTAGACGCGGTCTACGCCAAGGACGCGGATTCCTGCGCCTGGTGCAAGAAGGGCGTCCCTCTGGAGAAGGTTCGAGCCTAGTGCCGTTTCTGCCCGCCGCAAAGCAAGAGGCGTCATGCGAAGGCGCGAGTTTCTGCTGACCCCGTTTGCGCTGGTTGGGCAGACGCAGCCGCCGGCAGACGTATTGGCGCGCTGCATGACCTTTCCGCGAGCCTATGCCTGCTGCCCCCAGCCGGCGCTGGCGCGGCGCGCCTTGGAAAGCGGCAAGTTTCCGCACGCGCTCGCGCCAGGCGATCCGAGGACGATTTCGCTGGACGCGCTGAATCTGGTGCTGCCGGGCCGCATTGCCGTGTTCACCTCGCCGGCCGGCGACGGGATGGATTCGCCCTTTGAGAAATCGGTGAAGGTCCCGCTGGCGATCTATGCGCCGGGGCTGCTTGCGCCGCGGATCGCCGAAGAAATTTTGATCTCGACGGTGGATTTGGCGCCGACGCTGCTCGGATTGCGCGGCGAGCGCGTTCCGGGGGAGTTGCAGGGCCGCGATCTATCCGGCCTGCTGTTGGGCAGGACTCACGAGCCGCCGGATTCGGTTTACATCGAAGGCGGCATCGGAACCGGCGGCGAATGGAGGGCTGTGATTCGGGGCTACGACAAGCTGGTGATGGATCTCAACGGCGAGGTCACTCACCTCTTTAACCTGGCGGAGGACCCGGAGGAGAAGACGAACCTGGCCCAGGCTTCTTCCTCGCAGGTCACGCGCGACGCGCTGGCCGCGCTGATTCAGGCGTGGAAGCGCCGGATTTCTGACGGCTATGACCCTTCGGGATTAAAGCGGCGGTAGCCGCTTGCCCGGGCGCGAGCTATTTCAAGAGCCTATCGTCCGAGCCAGCTTTTGCGCCACGCGCGCAAACGATCCGTCCAGCGAAGCGAGGCCGGCGCCTTTGGCGGGGAAGGCGCGAAGCTCGTGAACGGGCGGACTTCCGGCAGCGGCGGAGGCGCGCGATAAGGCTCCTTCGAGGCCAGCCGCACGCGATAGCCGCCGAAGGCATACGTGCAGCGGTTGAGCCGCCCGTCTTTATCTTTCAGCACGAGCGAAAACGCTTTTTCGCCGCCGGGCAGGGAGACCGCCTCCACCGGATAGTAGCCTTGAACGTTGCGCTCGATATAAGCCGTCTCATAGCGATGATGCTTGACGCTGAAGACGAAAACGCGGAAGCTGTCGAACTCATACGGCTCTTGCTTAAAGGACGCCGTGGTCCACAGCCAATTCTGTTTGGTTTGATTCCTTTCGGCGTCGGTCACTTCGCCGAGCGGAAGATAGGCGGTGATGCGATGCCCCTCGGCGTACTGGGCGACCTCGTCGGGTATCGCCATCACCAGCATGCGCGCCAGCGCCCAGCCAACATCGCCGGTCCGGGTGCGCACCAGGAACCAATCGTCCAGCGGAAGCGGCGCGGCGCGGGTTTCGGCGGGAGGCGCGGCCGGGCGGGAAAGATCCACATCCGGCGGAATGGGCGGCGGAGCAGGCAAGGGGAACGGGAATGCGCCGGCCTTGTTCTTGGTTGTGGGGGCCGACGTCCGGCGCGCCCTTTGAGGCTTGGGCGGGGCGGGCGGATCGCGAGGCGATACGCGATGCCCGATCACGTCCACCAGGCCGTTTTCGGGAATTTGAAAGAAGCTGGGCGATTGGCGGAATGGCTCGGCATGGATATTCAAAGGCTCGTAAACGGTGGCCGTTCCCTGAGACGGGAGCTTCGCCGCGCTTACTTTAAGCTGCAGCAGATCGCCCATTTGCTGCTCGCTGAGAAGCAGATTGAGATCGGTCCAGCCTTCGGCGCCGGCCGCGGTGCGAACCTTGACGAAGCGCCGGCGAGTCTCGATCACGCCGAGCCGGTCGCCATGTTTGGCGGTCGCAACGACCACCGACCGGGGGCCCAACTCCTTACGAATATTCAACGCGGCGGGGCCGGCATAGGCGACTCCAGCCGGCGGAGCGGGCGGCGGGGCCGGCGCGGCGCAGGAGGCCAGCAGGAGCGGGACGACGCTCAACCCATGCCCAACTCGTCTACGCGCTCGAGCGGCGTTCCGCATATGCGGCAGATCAAAGAGGCGCAATCGCCGCAAAGGAGAGGATCCGTCACGGGCTTGCCGCATCTGGGACAGTAGAAATCGTCGTGGGCCGGCTCGTTGGAGGCTGGAGTCATCAAAGCTTGGGAGCATCGGCCACATCCACCGCGAGAATGCCGCCGCGGGCCTTCAAAAAGACATCGTACTGGCTCATCAGGTCGCGAAACAGAGCGTCGCCGAGCATGCGGTATCCGGGCGCGCTGAAATGCACGTGATCGCTGGCGGCCATTCCGGCCGCGACCCATTGCCGCATGGAGCCCTTGCCTCCCATCTTTGCGCGGAAATCCCAAAAGGCGCAGCCGGCGGCGCGGGCGGCTTCTCTCTGGGCTTCGATAATGACGTCGACTCGCTCCATGGGTTGCCATACGCGCCCTTGGCGTCCCAGCGCGACGCGCTGATCGCGGTCCGGCGGGCCGACAATCAGAATCGTGGCCGCGGGCGCGGCGGCGCGAATCCGCGCGATGGTTTCGGCGAATGCGTCGCGATAGGACTCCAGCGTCCAAATCTTATGGCCAGCCTCATTGGTTCCGTAAGCCAGCACGATCAAAGCCGGATTGCGCCGTTCGATATTGGATTTCCATATCTCGGCATTCCAATTGAGCAGCATGGGCGCTTCCGCGCCGTTGATGCCGAGCGTCTCGTAGGTGACGCCGGTAAGCTTTTCCGCCACCCATCCGAACAGGCGCACGGGACGGCTGTCCAGCGTTTCCAGCTCCAGGCGGTGCGGCCCGGGGGAGGCGTCGAAGCGATAATAGGCGGGTCCGGGATCGCCCTCGGTGGCGATGCGATCGACCGGAACGCCGTTGTCGTAGAGCTGGAGAGAGCCGCCGCCGGGCTGCTGATAATAGAACAGCTCGAACAAGCTGGCGTCGGATTCCACATAGACGTCTTCGCGAGGGATTTTGGCGGACAGGCTGATGCCGCCCAAGCCATAGACGCCATCGCCCGGATGGCCAACCAGTCCCTCCGCATGCCAGCCGCGCGTGGAGCCGCTGCGGACGTCCAAGCGGCGGTAGCCGTTGTAGGGGCGGCCGGCCAGCGAGAAACCGCTGCCGCCGTCGCCGAACTTCTCCTGGAAGCGGGCGCGCAGTTCTCCGGTCCACTCGTCGGCGGCCGTGTGGGAGTCGCCGTAGTGCAGGATTCGAAGCGGACCGGAAAGCTCGCCCTGCTGATGCCGGTAGAGCTGCTCGAAGAAGGGAATCAGCGCGCCCGGATTTTCGACCGGAATGTCCGCTCCGCTGGCGACGTTTTCGAATACGTAATCGCGGGCGGCGGCGCGGGCCTTTGCCGCGGCCGGAGATAGAGGTTTTGCGCGGGCGGCCGCCTTGGCGGCGGAGGGAGCGGTTTTGGAGGGCGCGGGTTTGCCGCTTGAAAGGTATTTCTTTGTTTTTGGATTCTTGGACGCTTGCTTGGAGGGCGCCGGCGAGACGGCAAGCGCGAAGAGCGCGGTGGAAAGGGCGGCCAGGGAGACTCCGCAGCTCCTCCTCACTTCAACTCGCTTCCGGTGCGGGGCGCGGCGGCTGGGTCTGCCGCCGCAGTCTGATTCAATCTCCGCAACTTAAATTCGTTATACCCGTCCCGTAAAGCATTGTACAAGAGTTCCCCGACAATTTTGGCTCCAGGCGGCAAGGGATGGATGAAGTCGGATCCTACCAGGCGCGGCTCTGCGGCGTACCAGCGCGCCATGGTTCCCCGCCCGCCCATGGCCTGGTAGGTGTTAAAGAACGCCACTCCCATATCCGCCGCCACTTGCGATTCGATTTCCACCAGCCGGGGCAGGGCAGGGACGGTGTCGATTTCGCCCGCCTCGGTCTTCTCGCCGCGATCCATCGGGCTCATCAAGAGAATGGAAGCGTTGGGCAAAGCCGTTTGCAGGCGGCGGACGGCGGTTTTCAGCTCCTTGGCCCAGGTGGTCTCGACGAATTGGGCATAACCGCTCTCGTTGGTGCCGTAGGCCAGCACAACCAGGTTGGGCTTGTAATGTCTCAATTCGGCGGTCCAATGGGCGCCATTGAAGGCATGGGAAAGCACGGTGATATTGGCGCCGTTGATGCCCAGACTGCTATAAATCACCCCGGGGCTCTTCTTGCGAAATTCGACGCCATAGAGCCGCACGGCGCCGCGGGTCACGCGCAACGTGAATTGCCGGGCGCCGTCGGGCAGATCAAACGACGCAAAGCCGGGGGCCGTTTCCAGAGCGGAGGTATCGGCGGAGCCGGCGGGGACGCCGTCGGCCTCGATAGAAAAGGCGCCTCCTTCGGGCCGAGCAAGGTAGGCGACATCGACAATGCGGCTTTGCCGGTCTTTGAAATTCCAGCGCGCCACCGCGCCGGCCGAGCCTTGAAAGCTGGCTCCGCCGAGTCCATGCATTCCGTCTTTGAGCGCGGTTGCGCCAGCGACGTCGATTTGCCAATGGGAGGCGTCCATCTCGACGCCGCGATGGTAATACCAGGCCCACGGCTTGGCGATCAGGACGAAGCCCGCGCCGGCGTCGCCAAATTGCCTTTGAAGCAGCGCCCGGGCGTCGGCGGTGATGAGATCGCCGGTGGTGGGCGAATCGCCGTAATGTAAGATACGCGTGACGCCGCCGCGCAGCAGCGCGGCGTAGAACCGGTCCAGCTCATGCCGGGGATCGGAAAGGTTTTGCGGCGCCAGGAGTTGCAGGCGCGCGGCGCGGGCTTGCTCCAAGGCCGCGGCGGAATCGGCCGCGGCCTGAGCCGGCATGGGAAAGGTCCATACGGCGGAAATCGCTTGCGGATCCAACAAGCGGTAGCTTTTCATCGCCGGCGCATAGCGCGGAGCCAGCGCCAGGCCTGCAAAAGTCACGACCGTTAGGATGGTTTTCCAGGGCATGCGGCTAGAATTTTGTGTAAATGAATGGCGCGGCCCCGGTTTGCGCGACATATTGCAGTCCGAAAGCCAGCGCGATCAGCGCCGCGGCCTGCGCGTAGAACGGAGCCCGGACATATAGATTCAGGCTGAAGTCGTACCAGTTCTTCGGCAGGTAATGAAACACGAATCCGATGGCGAGCACCAGCCAGAGGCCGGGCGAGACGTTGGCCAGCGCCCAGGTCCGGGAGCCGAGGCGGCCGAAAATCGCCGAGGCCGTTTGAAAATCCGGGGCGCGAAAGAAGATCCAGGCGAAGGCGACGAACTGGAAGGTAAGGAAGATGTGAACGTAGCGCCCGGCGCCGAAGCTCTTTTTTGTCCCCCGCAGAAGCTGCCACAAACGCGTCGCCGCGAGCCCCGCGCCATGCGCCGCGCCCCAGATGACGAAATTCCAGCTCGGTCCGTGCCAGAGTCCGCCGAGGGTCATGGTGACGATGAGGCTGAAGTACGGCATCACCTTCGATCGCTTCCCCGGCAAGGAAAAGTAGAGATAATCGCGCAACCAATTGGATAAGGTGATATGCCATCGCCGCCAGAAATCCGCGACGTTTTCCGCGGCGTAAGGGCGGTTGAAGTTGGCCGGGAGCTTTATCCCTAAAAGCAGAGCCGAGCCGATGGCGATATCGGTGTAACCGGAAAAGTCATAGTAGAGCTCGAGCGCGTAAGCGTAGACGGCGGCCAGCACTTCCAGGCCGGAGTAGAGGTTGGGAAAATCGAAGACGCGGTTCACGAGGTTGCCCGCTAAATAATCGGCGATGAGAAGCTTTTTGACCAAGCCAAGACCGACCAGGAAGAGCGCGCGGCCGCCCGTGGCGGGATCGAGCTTTTTGGGCTTCTCGAGTTGCGACAGCAACGATTCGACGCGAGTGATAGGCCCGGCGAGAGCGGTGGGAAAGAACGAGACGGCGGCCAGGTGCGCTAAATAGCTGGGGGTTGCTTTGGCGTCGCGGCGGTAAAGGTCGATGGTGTAGGTGAGCGCTTGAAAGCAGTAGAAGGAGAGGCTGATGGGAAGTCCATATCGCCACGCGGGCGCGGGTTTGCCGGTCCAGCTCGCCCAGGTTGCGAGAAAAAACGGCATGTATTTAAAGAACGCGAGCGCCCCGAGATTCATCGCCACGCTGGCGGCGGCCAACAGCCTTCGCGCCGGCGCCGTTTTCCAGCGCTGGAGGCCAAGGCCGATGAAATAATCGGCGGTGGAAAGCGCCGGGATGAGGGCGAGCAGCGTCAGATCCCAGCGCGCGTAGAAGAAATAGTTGGCGAAAAGAATCAGCGCCAGCGTAAGCGCGCGCACGCGCGCCAGGGGCCAATAGAGGAAAAAGATTCCCGCCAGGAAGACGAAGTACGTCGGGGAAGAAAGCGGCAACTCTCAGGATACTCCGCGCTGCTGCGCCGGAGTTTCCATCCGGACGGCGCGGCGCGGGCGGCGAATTCTCCCGCAGCCGGGCGGAGCTTGCGCAGCTTTTCCACCTTATGGATATCCCTCCATCGCTATGGTACTTTGACGGTAGGAATGCAGGCGAAAGTTTTCAGCGCGCTGGTGCTGGCTATGACGGCGCTTGCGCAGCAGCCCGGTCCCGGCCATCCGCAGCCTCCTCTGCATGACGAGCTCCTGGATCAGCTTGTGGGTTTTTGGGATCTTACCGGAACGCTGCGCGGCGAGCCGGTGCATGAGCGCGTATTCGCGGAGTGGATCTTGAACCACCAATTCCTTTCCATCCACCGGAAATCGGTGGATGCGCCGGACGAATCGATCATGTATATCGGCTACGATCCGGTGAGCGAGCGTTACGTGGCTCACCGTTTGGACACCATGGGTGGGCGCGGGTCGGAAACGCTGGGTTATGGAATCCGTTCGGGCAGCAAGATTCAATTCGTGTTTGAATATCCCAGCGGGCCGTACCATTTGACGGTGAACTGGGATAACGCCGCGAGATCCTGGCAGCTAGTGCTCGAATCGAAAGATCGGCAAGGCCGCTGGACCACCTTCGCCACCCAGACGCTACGGCCGGCGCGCGGAGGGCGTGGCCCGCGCGCGCCGCAACCGCCTCCCCCGCCCCAGTGAACTTTCCCCCGCGACAGCAGGCCGCCGTGGGAGGGTAACCTAGAGTGCCGCCGCGAATCGAAAAAGCCTGCGAGCGCGACATTCCGCTGATTCTCGAATTCATCCGTAAACTGGCGGAATATGAGCGGATGTCTCATCGCGTCTTCGCCACCGAAGACGACCTGCGCGCGGCCTTTTTCGGCGGCCGGCCTGTAGCGGAGGCGTTGCTTGCTTTCGCGGGCTCGGAGCCGGCGGGATTCGCCGTCTATTTCCCCACCTTCTCCACATTCGCGGGGCGGGCGGGAATCTATCTGGAGGACATCTTTGTGGAGCCCGCGCATCGGCGCGGCGGCATCGGGACGGCTTTGCTGGCGGCGGTGGCGAAGCTTGCCGTAGAGCGCGGAGGCGCGTTGAGTTGGTCGGTTTTGAAATGGAATCAGCCCGCCATCGATTTTTACAAGCGCCTGGGCGCGGTGGAAGTGACAGATTGGAGCGGCTACAAGCTTTCCGGCGAAGCGCTGGCGCGAGCCGCGGCCCGTTCGCGGTGATATTGTGTTGACCATGCTCAAGAAGATCCTCCCGCCGCTGGCGGTTCTGGCAGCCATGCCGTTGGGCGCGCAAAACAAGCCCAAGCCGCCGGACTCCATGCGCCTCTATGTCTTCAATTGCGGAACCATCAAGGCGATGTCCGTCACGACATTCGGCTTCAAGGAGGGCGAGGTGGCGCCGCGGGATTTCGTCGTGACCTGCTATTTGGTGGCGCATCCGCGCGGGACGCTGATGTGGGATGTGGGCTTGACGCCGGACGCGGCGCTGAAGGCCGATAGCCCGACCAAGCCTCTGAAGACCCAGCTTGCCGAGATCGGGTATTCGCCGGCGGATATCGATTACCTGGCGATGTCGCACTATCACTCCGATCACACGGCCAACGCCAACGATTTTGCTTCCGCCACCTGGATCGTGCAGAAGGCCGAGCGCGACGCCATGTTCGCCGATCCGCCCGGCCGCATTATGGCGCCGGCCACATACAGCGCGCTCAAAGACAGCAAGACCAAGATTCTCACGGGCCAGGATTACGACGTTTTCGGGGATGGGAAGGCCATCATCAAGTCCGCGCCGGGGCACACGCCCGGCCACCAGGTGCTGCTGCTAAGATTCGCCAAGGACGGCAACCTGCTGCTGGCCGGCGACCTATATCATTTCCCCGAAGAACAAACGCTGAACCGCTTCCCGACGTTCGAGTTCAACGTGCCGCAATCGGCCGCCAGCCGCGCCGCCGTTGACGAGTTCCTCAAGAAAAACAACGCCACGATGTGGATCTCGCACGATCTGGCGACATACAACAAGGCGAAGAAATCCCCGCGGTATTACGAATAACAGAGGGCGAGATTAGGGCCGCGGCCTGAGACGGTCCGTTGTTATATGATGCTTCTGATATCGAAGGAGGGTCCAGCATGCGGCGAATGGCCGTTCCGATTGTGATGTTCGCGTGCGCAGCGACGTGGGCGCTGCTGGCTCAACAAACGCCGTCCGGACAAGGTGGAAAGAAGCTCTATAACACCGTCAAGCAGAAGCTGGCGGCGGGAAAGCAGGTGGTGGGGATTACCATTACCTCGCCCGATCCGAACGTTTATTGCGCGGCGGCCAACGCCGGTTACGACTACACCTGGATCGAGATGCAGCATAGCCCGCTGACGTTTGGCGACGTGGCTAAGATGATCTACGCCTGCCGCGGCGCATCGGCCATGCCTTTCATCCGGGTTCCGGACGCCACCGAAGGCGATATTCAAAAAGCCACCGACATCGGGGCAATCGGCATCATCGTGCCCACCGTGGATACGGTGGAAAAGGCGGAGGCGGCCGTGAGGTGGGCCAAGTATCCTCCCGTGGGGCGGCGCAGCCAGGGACTCGGCCAGTACGGCGCGCTCTGGGGCAACGACTACCGCCAGACGGCCAACGACAACATGTTCGTCATGGTGATGATTGAAACGCCGATCGGGGTGGCCAACGCGGAGAAAATTGCATCGGTTCCCGGGCTAGACGCTATTTTCGCCGCGAGCACGGATCTTGGCAATTTTTCCGGCACGCGGCAGGGGCAGCCGGAGTATGAAGCGATGGTGACGAAGATCCACGATGTGACGCTGGCGCATCATCTCGCCTTAGGCGGTCCGCTGGCGTGGAAGGACCGGCCCGAGCGCCCCGGCTTTACGTTCTTCCAGGCGGGAACGGAGATTTCGCTGATACCGATGGGCGCGCGCGTGAATCTGGGTCTGACGAGTCCGGCGGGGCGGGGGCCGCAAGGCCGCGCGGGAGTGGCGCCGGTGGAAGGACAGGAAAAATGAAGACGCCGGCCGTTCGCCGTTTCTGGCCGGCGGCGTTGGGGGCCGCAGCGTTGGCTTCCAGCCTGGCCGCGCAAAATCTTCAGAAAATCACGATTAATTTTCCCACGCGAAGCGGGGCTTCCTGGCCGATGTACATCGCAAAGGAAGGCGGATATTACCAGAAATACGGGCTGGACGTGAATCTCCAGTTCGGAGTTCACCCGCAAGGGATCGCGATGCTGGTGAGCGGGGAGGCGGCGGAGTCCAACTATTCGCTCGAGCAGTCGATGGACGCGAGCCTGAAGGATCAGAATTTCGTGATGATGGGCAGCTCGCTGAACAAGGCGCTGTTCGCCCTGATGGCTCGCAAGGATCTCAACGACATCAAACAGGTCAAGGGGCTGCGCGTCGCGGTGGGGCAGGTCGGCGACGCGCCGTATAACTACACCATCGCGTTGCTGGGTAAATATAAGATCGGCGTGCGAGACGTGCAGTGGATTCCCGTGGGCACCGACGTAAGCGGGCGCGCGGCGGCGCTGGTGGGCGGGCGGGCCGACGCAACGCTGCTGACCGCGCCGAACTATTTCCGCCTGGAAGAGCAAGGCTATAAAAACTTGGCCAATCTCGCCGACCACGACGATATCTACGCCGCCACGGTGTATCTTTTCCGCCGCAATACCATCGCCGCCAATCCCAAGCTGCCCGAGCAAATCGTCAAAGCCCAAGCCGAGGCGATCAAGCGATTTTACGACGACAAAGCTTTCGCGGTGAAATCGTATCTCGCTTTCGACAAACAGCCGCAGGCCGATGTCGAGCGAATTTACGACCGCTATGCGCAGGGCAATCTGTTCGAGCGAGTCCCTTACGTGCTCGCAGGCGCGGTGAAATCGGTGGTGGCGCAACAAACCGACGAACAGATCGCCGCTCCCATGCGGAAATTCGATTTTCACAAGGTCATTGACAATAGCGTGGTCGACCGGTTGGTGAAGGAGGGTTACTTCGAGCAGCTTTTCGGCCCGCGGGTGAAAGCGGAAGAAGAGAAAAAGTCGAAACTGGCGTTTCGCTAGGGACGCAAAGACACCGCGGGCCCGCCTTCGGCGGCGCCCGTGTGGCGGAGTCCGCCTGGGTTACCATAAATCTTACACATGCAGGCATTTCTCGATTCTTTGTCCCCGCTGGACGAAGATTACGCACTGGCGCATGCGCTCGATCCGGCCCGCCTGCCCGCGCATATCGCGATTATCATGGACGGCAACGGGCGGTGGGCGCGGCAGCGGCATCTTCCCCGCGCCGCCGGGCACAAGGCGGGCGTGCCCGCGGTTCGGACCACCGTCGAGACGTGCGCCCGGCTGGGCCTGAAGGCTCTGACGCTGTACGCGTTTTCCACCGAGAACTGGAAGCGGCCCCGGGCCGAGGTGGAAACGCTGTGGCGCCTGCTTCGAATCTATCTGGGGGCGGAGCTTCCGGAAATGATGCGCCACGACATTCGCTTCGGCGCCATCGGCCGGCTGGACGTGCTTCCCGCATCGGTCCGGGAGGAACTCGAGTCGGTGATTCGCAAGACGGCGTCCAACCGCGGATTGCTGCTGAATTTGGCCATCAACTACAGCGGCCGCGCCGAGATCGTGGACGCCGTAAAAAGCCTGATGGAGGACGCGCGCCGCGCGGACTTCGCGATCGACGAAGCGGCGATTTCCGCGCGGCTGTACACCGCCAATATGCCGGATCCGGACCTGCTCATCCGCACCTCGGGCGAGATGCGCATTAGCAATTTTCTGCTTTGGCAAATCGCCTACGCGGAATTGTACGTCACGCCGACTCTGTGGCCCGACTTCACGCGCGCGGAGTTGTTGGAGGCGATTCTCGACTACCAGCGGCGGGACCGGCGCTTCGGCGGCCTCCACCGGGATTCTCTGCAGAACGGCGCGGCGGCGCCGTCGAAGTTGGAAGCCGAAAGCGGCGACTTCTTGACCATTCGGGCGCGATGAAGCGCGTTATAACCGCGCTTTTTCTCATTCCGTTGGTCGTCTGGATCGCCTTGTGGGCGCCGCAAGGGGCCTTTGACGCGGCGCTCATCGTTTCCGGCGTGATGGCGCTTTATGAGTTTTTCCGAATTGCGGGAATGCGCCGGCTGCGGGCGGAAATTCCGGGCGCGCTGGCGGGCTTGGCGCTGCTGCTGGCGCCGGAGCCCTTTGTGATCCTGATTCTGATATCGTTGGCGGCGATGATTCTGGCGCTATTCGCCGCCGACTTCCGAGATTCCTTGCCTCAGGCGGCCGCTTTGGTGCTCGGCGTTTTGTACATTTTCGGGGCTTGGCGGTGCGCCATGGCGTTGCGCGTCATCAGTCCGCATTGGCTCATGATCGCATTACTGGCGGTTTGGGCCGGCGATACGGCCGCTCTGTACGTAGGGCGAGCCTTCGGCCGCCGTAAAATGGCGCCAGTGATCAGTCCCGGTAAAACCTGGGAAGGCGCAGCTGGCTCGGTGGCGGGGGCGATGGCGGCCGCCGGCGTTTACGCGCATTACCTTCTTCCGGCGGTTTCTTTTTGGGGAGTGGTCGGGGTGGCGGCCGCGGGCAACGTCGCGGGGCAGATGGGCGACCTCTGCGAATCGGCTTTCAAGCGCGGCGCGGGCGTCAAGGACAGCGGATCGATGCTGCCCGGCCACGGAGGCTGGCTCGACCGGATCGATTCGAGTCTTTTCGCCATTCCTGTGGTGTACGCGATACTAAGATTCTCGCCGTTTTGACAGATATGCCGACTTTTAAAGCGCTTCTGGCGACCCAGGACGGAGGGAATTTCCGGGCGTCCCTTCAGCAAGTCGATCGCGAGGAGCTGCCGCCGGGCGAAGTGCTGGTGCGCGTGCAATACTCCAGCCTCAACTACAAAGACGGGCTGACGGTCACCGGTCGCCCGGGTCTGATCCGGCGGTTTCCCATGGTTCCTGGCATCGATTTCGCGGGTTTTGTGGAAGAATCGGCATCCCCCGCATTCCACGCCGGCGACGCGGTGGTGCTGACCGGCGCCGGAGCCGGCGAGACCGCATGGGGCGGATATGCGCAACTGGCCAGATGGAACGCCCAGGATCTGGTCCGGCTGCCGGCGGGCATCTCGCTCCGGCAAGCCATGGCGATCGGCACCGCCGGATTCACGGCCATGCAGTGCGTAATGGCCCTGGAGCGCAATGGCCTCCGGCCCGGCCAAGGCGAAATCGCGGTGACGGGCGCCGGCGGCGGCGTCGGCGGCATCGCCATCGCGATTCTGGCCAAATTGGGCTACCCTGTGGCGGCTTGCACGGGGCGCCCGGAATTGAGCGATTATTTGCGCTCGCTCGGGGCCAAGGAAGTGATCGGCCGAGGCTCGCTGGCCGCCACGCCCGGCCGGGCGCTGGAGCGGGAACGCTGGGCGGGCGCGGTCGACAGCGTGGGAGGTCCGGCGCTGGCGGGATTGCTTCCTTCTATGTCCCGAGGCTCCGCCATTGCTCTGTGCGGCTTGGCCGGCGGCAGCGTTTTCACCACCACCGTGATGCCCTTCATTCTGCGCGGCGTAAGCCTGCTCGGAATCAATTCCGTCACCGTGGCGCCTGAGGAGCGGCGCGCCGTTTGGGATCGCCTTTCGAGCGACCTCCCGCTCGATCTGCTCGACCGCATGACTCAGATCGCGCCGCTAGAGCAAGTGTTCGAACTGGGAAAACAAATTCTGGAAGGCAAAATCCGCGGTCGGACCGTGATCGACGTCAACGCGTAGAGCCACGGCTTGCGGCCCGTTTACTTCACGTGGCCTTCCGTCAGGTCCTTGTTGTTTTCTTCGCAGGAATATTCCATCAGATCCCAATTGGGCCGAAGCGTGAACGTGCGGGTGTTCTTAAACGGTTCGGTGTACATTACGGGATCTTCCACGGTAATCTCAAAGGCGATGTGCGTGGCGTCTTGGCGCGTGAACCGCTGCACCACGTGAAGCTGCTCGCTATGGGGATGGCCGATGGTGTCCAGGCGGGTTTTGTCGTTGAAGCCGATCGTGTCGATGACCAGCGTGTCTCCTTCCCATCGTCCCACCGAGTTTCCAAACCAGGTGGGGTCGAGGTTTGCCGGATGGGGACGTCCATCGGTGTGGACCGAGATAAAACTGCTGAAGCCCTCGAAAAGGATCACCACCTTATCTTTGGTTTGAGAAATCTCGATGGGATCCGGCGTGTTGATCGCCCGCGTCAGCCCGGGAGGCAGGCAATGGGCGGTGTAGTCGAATTTGGAGGGATCGTAGCTTTTGAAATCGGCCTCGCCGCGAGGCGTGAAAGGCAGCTTGCCTCCGAGCTGGCGAGACATGTCGGGAGTGTAAGGGATCTGCCAGACTCCGTTGAGGTCCGGGTGGCCGTCGGGAAGGCGCGGCAGTTCCGCGGAGGCGGCGCCGGCGGATTGCGCCATCGCCAACGCCGGATATAGCAAGCAGGCAATCAGTGCGGTTTTCATGCCATCCTCTTCTCGCGCACTTTAACATATTCGCGGGATAGAAACGGTAAGCTGGGAGCCTTTGCGGCGGACAGCCGCGCCAACGGCTTTTCCGCGCTGGCGGAGAAGTTCGAGCTCGACCGGAGCTAAGCAAGCGATCGCCCCCGATTGAATCGCCAGATGCAAAGCGGCGCCGGAGCGAAACAGCCGGACATTGGCCGCAGCCGAGTCCTTCAAAGCCTCCTTAGCGATTCTGTAAACGCCGCGCGCCGCCTCCGGCCGCAGATCCTCGAAATCTCCGCTGGACTCAAAGGAAATCTGCGCGCCAGCCCGGGAAGAAAGCTCGGAGCAATGCGCGCGAAGCGCGGCTTCGATCCCGGCGTGCTCAAGGACGCTGGAATGAAGCTCGCTGGATAGATCCCGGAGACTTACGCCCAGATCCACCACCTTTTGGAGCGCCCGCTCCATTGGCTCGAGGATCTCGATATCGACGGGGCAAAGGCGCCGCTTGAGCGCGCTGAGAAGAATGCTGATGGCCGCTACCTGCTGCCCTAAATCGTCGTGCAACCGCCGGGCGATCTTCTCCCGGTCCCTGTCTTGCGCTTCCAGCAAGCGCCGGGCGAGTTCGGCGAGCCGGGCGCTTAGATTCTTTTTGGCCGTTTGTTTTCCGAAGACGGGCGGCGCGGCCAGAGGCCGGCGCGCTCCGCTGGGCGCGGCAGAACCATCCAAGTTCCCGGATTCGGCCGGCGCCGCGCCGGCCCTCTGCCGCTTTGGGGCCGAACCATTCATGACGGCTTCAACGTGTCCTCCACGCAGGCGATCAACTGCTCGTCGGTAAACGGCTTTCGAAGCAATCCGATCCCTTCCCCCCAGTCTCCGATGCGCTCCAAAAGCGGCTCGGGGTCGGCGGACATGAAGATGATTTTGATGTCGGGCCGGCCTTGGCGGATTTGCTCGGCGAACGCATGTCCGTCCATTCCCGGCATCGCAAGATCGGTGATCACCAGGCCTATGTCATCCCCCTCTCGCAGCCGGGACAAACCTTCGGCCCCGTTGGAGGCCTCGGATATTCGATAACCTGCTTCCTTTAATATTTCGCCGATGAGGGTTCGAAGTTCCTGGTAATCTTCGACGATCAAAATAATCCCCGAAGCGGACGGGACCGGAGCAGGAAAGGGACGCTGGGACACTGGCACACCTCAAGTGAGGCTGAAAAAATGCTTTAACGGGCATCGTCCTGGCAGATGTATTCGAACATCTCACCGCCGGGAATCCATTTCGACGCGGTGGTTTGCGAGATGGTCCAATGGGCCGACCACGTCTTAGTATACGCTCCCGGATCGTCTACGGTCGCTTCGTACGACAGAGTTCTCAGGTTCGGCCGCGAGATCCGTTCCACTAGATGTAGCTGCGAGGTGGTAGGATAAGCCCCGATCAGCCACTGTTTTTCATTGAAACCGATCGAGTCGATTACGAGCGTGTCGCCCTCCCACTTGCCCACGGAGTGACCCAGGAAGGTGGGGCGCAAATCGGCGGGATGCGGGCGGCCGTCCATGTAAACGACCCGCCAAGAGTGCGGTCCGGCGATGTCGAGAATGAAAATGCTTTTCCGCTCGGGAACGTCGACGATCTCGAAGCCGGGCGCATTGAAGAAGGAAGGTCCGCCGGCAGGCTTGCAACTCACCAGCGGAGGATAAAGGTCGGCCTTGGAGGCGCGGAACTGGTAGAGGGCTTTCGCCCAAGGCTGAAACGGAATATCGGCGCCGCGCGGGACGCCGCCCAAGCCCGGCCGCACTTCCCAGTATCCTTTGGCGCTGGGCGTAGAGCCGAGGTTCACGTGGCCGTCGGGGAAGCGGGGAGCCGGCTCGTAAGGAAGATCGGTTCGGGCCGGGACGTCGCCTCCGCGCGCTCTCTGCTGCGGCCAGCCGGCCGCCGGAAGCAACCACAAAACCGCTAGCGCCGTCGCGGTTTTCATGTTTATTTACCTCGTGGGCAATCTTTCGCCGGCGGCGGAGATCAGCGAGGTGCTCTGCATCGCGCCCACCCAGTTATTGCGCGGGTCCTTGGCCATGGCGGCTCCTTCAATCGTGATCTTGTCGCCGATTTTCACGGTGTCCTTTTTCCAGCCGCCCCGGATCAATGCGTAGGGAGGGCCGAGCTCGAAGCGCATGTCCCGCGTCGCGCCGCTCTCGTCCTTGAAGTTGAAAAAGATGTAGGCGTGCGGGTTCTGCCAGGCGACTTGCGTGACGATTCCGGTAATGGTCGTCGTGCGGCTGCCGTCGTACTCGGCGTCGAAGGAATGATGCGCCAGCGCGGGCATGACGAGCAGAAGCGCCAAAGCGATTCCAACGGAACAGTCATGAGCGGCCTTTTTCATAGCCGATTGCCTCCCTTCAGTGGATCAGAGCGGATGCCGCGTTCTCTTCGCAAAAATATTCCTGAATGTCCTGGTCTGCAACCCAGGGGATGCTCCAGCCGCCGGACCAAGGACGAGTATAGGCGCGAGGATCGTCCACGGTCACATCATACTGCAAGGTGTTCAGATCGGGCCTCGAGAAGCGCTCGGTAAGGTGCAAAGCCTCCGTGTGAGGCAGTCCTCCGTTGGCGAACCAAAAATGTTCGTTGAAGCCGGTGGCTTCCACGACCAGAGTATTTTTGTCTTCCCAGCGGCCCACGGACGAGCCGTAGTAGGTCAACACCTGGTCCGCCGCTTGGCCCAGCGGGCGCCCATCGGTATAGATGATGCGCCAATTGCGGTCGCCGCCGCCGAGAAGGACTAGAATCCGGCCGAGTTCGCGCTGCTCGACGAACTGAAAACCGTGCGGCGTTTGGAACTGCCGCGGACCGCCTGGCGGCAAACAGCGGTTGAATGGATCGTCCTTGAGTAATGTGCGCTGGCGATAGAGATAAACCGATTTAGCCCAGGGCTGGAAGGGCGCGACGCGGTCGGCGTCGGAAAGGTTGGCCAACAGGCCCTCCTCATTCATTGCGATCGCGGCGCCGGAGACGCGCTCGAACAGCGCCGCGTGGGTCGGCGAGCCCCAGTATCCTTTCTTACCCGGCGGCGGTCCGAGCCGCACTTGGCCGTCGGGCCAGCGCGGAGCGGGACTGGAGGCCGCGGCGCTTTTCTTTGCAGACGGCGTGAAGATCCTGGCCCCGGTGCGCGCCAGCCTCACCGACTTCGCGAAAGCCTGATTGCCATCGCCCCGCGCCGGAATTCCATCTACGCTTACAACCTCCCCGATCCTCACCGCGGTTGGCTTCCATCCGGCCTCTTCCAGATCGAGAGGATTTCCGATCTCCACGGCCCAATTGGCCATGGCGCCCGCTGCGTCCTGAACATCGATGAAAACAAACGCATGGGGATTGGTCCACTCGATCCGGGTGACGGCGCCCTGGAGCTTCAACTGACGGGTATTGTCATAGGCGGCGGAAAACCCGTTCTGCCCTCTCGCGGCAGCCGCGGCGAACAGCATTCCGGAAATAACCAGCCGGAGCATACGGCCCTAATTCCTGGTCACTTTGAAATCGCCCCTGGTTTCGCCTTCCGTCCACGCGCCGGCAAGGGTGCGGTGATAGGAGCCAAGATCGCCCAACCGTCCTTCGGCGACGATATGAACCGCCTTGCCGGCCGCATCCTTGCCGTCGGCCTCGATCCGGACCGTCCAGTTGGACACATCCACGAAGATGCTTGAAAGAGGCACGGAATCGGGTCCAGGATTCATAATTCCGTTTACATTCTTGCCGTCCCAATTCAGCACCAAAGTGATCGGATGCCGCTGGGTGGACGAGGGACCCCAATCGCCGGACCATGTGCCGGCGAGAGGGTGGCCCTGCTGGGCCCAAATGGGATGGCCGCTCCAGGCCAGAGCCGCGGCCGCCGTCGCCAAGACTCCTGGCAGGACCGCTCGCATCCTCATAACTCCCCATATTGCGTCACAAAACATTCCGGCGCAAGGGCGAGCCTGGCCAGCGCTACGAGGCTCGCGCGAAGCGGCTCTAACGGGGGCGCAGCCTGAACGCCTGGAAACCGTAAATGAGTTCCTGGCTATCATAAGGACGGAGCTTCTGGAGTGACCTTCGACCGCGGATGGATTTTGGCGATGGCGTGGCTGCCTCTGGCGTGGGCGGCGTGGGAAGGGACGCGCACGCGCCGGCGCTTCGCTTTGGCATTGAAGGCTCTCGCTCTCACGGCCATTCTTCTTGCCTTAGCGGAGCCCAAGCTTCGGATTCAGGAAACCAAAGTCGCGCTGGCGGTGCTGGTGGACACCTCCGCCAGCGTTTCGCAAACGGATTTAGAAAAGGAATCCCAGCTCATGCGCGCGATGCGCCAGGCGCAGGGGCGGCATTGGATACGGATATGGCCGTTCGCGCGCACGACGCGGGAATTGGACCGCGGCGAGGCGCAGGGGCAGTTACGGCTCACGCCGGGCGAGGCGGGCCGCGCCACGGATCTGGAGGGCGCCGTCCGCGACGCGATCGCGTCTCTGCCCAGCGGTCTTGTGCCGCGGCTGGCGCTGATCTCCGATGGCAAGGAAAACCAGGGCAGCATCGCGCGGGCGGCGTGGCAGGCGCAGCAGCTTGGAATTCCCATCGACACATTCCCGGTGGCGGGCAGGCCGCCTCCCGCGCTCCGGCTGGAGTCGGCCAGCCTTCCCTCGCTCGCTTTCACCGGCGAGCAGTTTCCCATAGATCTGGCGGTGTCGGCGCCGCGGGCCGAGGCCGCGCAGATCGAGCTTGCGGCCGAGGGCAAGCCGCTGGCCGAGATGCCCGCGCAGTTTCAACCGGGCCAGAACCTGGTGCGCTTGCACACCAGCCTGAACACGCCCGGCGCGCTGGATCTGTCGATCTCGATTCATTCCGGCGGCGGCGACCTGCATTTCGAGCAGGCCGTGACGCTGCGCCGCCCGAAGGCTCTGTACCTCTCCGATGACCCCGCCAATCTCGATTCGCACTTGCCGCAGGCGCTGGCGGCGGCGCAGTTTGAAGTGGACCGAGCGCGCGGCGTTTCGCAGCTCCGCTTGGAGGATTACCAGTTGGTGATTCTGAACAACTGGGATTTGGAAGGAGCGCCTACGGCCTTTAAAGAGAGCGTGGAGAAGTACGAAAAGGAAGGCGGCGGCGTTTTAGTGATCGCGGGCGAACACAGCGTTTATGTGGAAAAAGAAAAGAATCAAGAAGACCCCTTGAACCGCGCGCTTCCCGCCACGCTGGCCCCGCCGCGCTCGCCCGAGGGAACGGCGGTAGTGCTGATCATCGATAAATCCTCTTCCATGGAAGGGCGGAAGATCGAGCTGGCCCGGGCCGCCGCCTCCGGCGTGGTGGAGAATCTCAGGCCCATCGATACGGTCGGCGTTCTCATCTTCGACAACAGCTTCGAATGGGCGGTGACCCTGCGGAAGGCGGCGGACCGCGCGGCCATCAAGCGCATGATCGCGGGAATTCGGCCCGATGGAGGAACTCAGATCGCTCCGGCTCTGGCCGAGGCCTTTCAGCGTATTCAGCCCGTGCAGGCGACTTACAAGCACATCGTACTGCTAACCGATGGAATTTCCGAAGAAGGCGACAGCTTCGATACGGCCCGCACCGCCGGCAATCGCAAGATCACCATCTCCACGGTGGGCCTGGGGCAGGATGTCAATCGCGCGTATCTGGAAAAGATCGCGCAAATCGCCGGCGGAAAATCCTATTTCCTGAATGAGCCCCAGGGCTTGGAGCAGATTCTGCTGCGCGACGTGCTCGAGCACACCGGATCCACCGCGGTGGAAAAGCAAATGGCGCCGGAAGTCGTCAAACACGCCGAGATTTTGGACGGCGTGGCCATGGAAACGGCGCCCGCGCTCAAGGGCTATGTGCGATTCATCGCCAAGCCGACGGCGGAAACCATCCTGCAAATCGACCGCAAAGAGCCCCTTTTGGCGCGGTGGCAGTACGGGTTGGGGCGCGCGGCGGTATTCACCTCCGACGCCAAGACGCGCTGGGCCTCGGATTGGGTGACGTGGAAGGGCTACGACAAGTTTTGGACCAACCTCGCGCGCGATCTGTTGCCGCGTTCGGCCGCCGGCGAAGCGGTCGTCCAGTTCGATCGCGCCGATAGCGAACTGGTGGTGGATTACAGGCTGGGGCCGAGCGTGGAGGAGCCGGCCAAGATCCCGGAGATTTTTGTGTTCGGCCCGGGCGGTTTCCAAAAGCCCATTCCGGTGAAAAAAATCGCCGCGGGAACGTTCCGCGGGCGCTTGCCCATCGGATCGAGACAAGGTCTGTTCCGCGTGCGGCCGCTTGAAGACTCGCGCGTGTTTCCCGAAGCCGGGTTGTACCGTCCGGAGGCGGAGATGGAAAGCTACGGCTCCAACAACGCGCTGTTGAGGCAAGTGGCCGAATTCACCGGAGGCCGTTACCAGCCCGATCCCAAGGCGGTTTTCGATCCCGGCCTGCGGTCGCTCGCCGCCAATCTGCAATTGTGGCCGGGTTTGCTGGCGTTGGCCGTCGCGCTCAGTTTGGCGGAATTGGTGATGCGCAAGTGGAAGGGCGTCTTTGGAGCGGCGTAGGCCCGGTTTCAAAATTGGCCCGCGCCACGCGTGTACAATCGATAGAGCGCTCGGTGCACGGCCAGCGGCGCTGCGGCGTGCGCGTTTAACTTCAGTGGAACCATGAAAGTCTCCGTCATACTTCCCGCCGCGGGTTTGGGGACGCGGATGGGACGGGAGAAATCCGGCGTCAGCCGCAAGCAGTTCATGCTGCTGGACGGCGCGCCGATCCTGATCCACACCATCCGCAAGTTTTTCTACAGCGCGGCGGTGACGGAGATTGTGGTGGCTTTGCGCGCCGAGGACATGGATTGGGCGCGCGGCCTGATTCACCAGGAGCATCCGCCCAAGCCCGTGCGAGTCGTGCAAGGCGGCGAAACGCGCCAGCAGTCCGTCGAAAACGCGCTGGCGACGCTGAGTCCGGACACCACGCTGGTGGCGGTGCACGACGCCGTGCGGCCGTTCATCGATTCCGAACTGGTGGATAAAGTCATCGCGGAAGCGGCCCTGACGGGCGCCGCGATTGTAGGCATCGTTCCGGTGGATACGGTCAAGAGGGTCCACAAGAACAAGATCCGCTCCACCCTGCCGCGGGAGCACCTGGTGCTGGCGCAAACTCCCCAGGTGTTCCGCTTCGATTTGCTGAAGCGAGCCTTTGAAGCCGCGCGCGCCGACGCCTTCACGGCCACCGACGAATCGAGTCTGGTGGAGCGCCTGGAGCAAGTGGAAGTGAGCGTGGTGCAGGGCAGCGACCGCAATATCAAGATCACCAAGCCCTCCGACATGGATTTGGCGCGGCTGTTCCTTTCCGAAGAGCTGGCGCGCCGGACGGCCTCGTGAGCGCGCGCGTCGGGCGCGGCTCGCGCCCCTCTGCCGCCGCGCCGGCGTCTGCGCCGCGCTCTTCGGCCGGCGCTTCCGGAGAGGTGCGAACCGGGCTCGGTTGGGACGTTCATCGCCTCGCTCCTGGCCGCCCGCTGATTCTGGGCGGCGTCGCCATTCCCGCGGCTGCGGGCTTGGAAGGCCACTCCGACGCGGACATCCTTTCCCACGCCATCACCGACGCCTTGCTGGGAGCGGCCGCCCTGGGCGATATCGGCATGCATTTTCCCGATTCCGATCCGCAATGGAAAGACGCCAATAGCGCGCAGTTTTTGGCTCACGCCGCGCGCTTGGCGCGCAAGCGGGGATTCGCCATCGTGAACATCGATTCGACCGTCATTTTGGAAACTCCCAAGCTCAAAGACTACCGGACGCCCATTCGCGAAGCCCTGGCCCGGACTCTGGAAATCGAACTGGATCGGGTGTCGGTAAAGTTTAAGACCGCCGAGCGCGTCGGTCCCGTGGGAGAAGGCAAATCGGCCGAGGCCCAGGCCATCGCCACGCTGCGGCGCCAATAGGCGCGCCCGCGCCGCCCGGTCAATTTAATCCATCGGCTCCGCCGGATTTGCATCCTACTAACGAAGTGGAGGGCCTTATGACGCCATTGGGCAGGAGAATGGGCGCGGAATTCGTGGGCACGTTTTGGTTGGTGTTCGGCGGCTGTGGCGCGGCTTTATTCTCGGCCGCGTTCCCCAACCTCGGCATTGGCTTTTTGGGCGTGGCTCTGGCTTTCGGCCTTACGGTGCTCACGATGGTCTACGCCATCGGCCACATTTCGGGAGGGCATGTGAACCCCGCGGTCACAGTGGGATTGGTTGTAGGAAGGCGGTTTCCCGCCTCGGAGATGGCGCAATACATCCTCGCGCAGGTGCTAGGGGCGATCGCGGCGGCGGCGGTGCTCTACGCGATCGCTCGCGGCAAGCCTGGGTTCGAGCCGGGCGGCTTCGCTTCCAACGGCTACGGCGAACACTCCCCCGGCGGCTATTCCCTGGGGGCGTGCCTTTTGGCGGAAGTTGTGCTCACGTTCTTCTTTTTGACGATTATCCTGGGCGCGACGGATCGCCGCGCGCCTCAGGGCTTTGCTGCCATCGCGATCGGCCTGGGATTGACTCTGTGTCACTTGGTCGGCATTCCGGTGACCAACCTCTCGGTGAATCCAGCGCGCAGCACCGGCCCCGCCCTGTTCGCCGGCGGTTGGGCGCTGCAACAACTTTGGCTATTCTGGCTCGCGCCGATCCTTGGAGCTGTCTTTGCGGGCCTGGTCTATCCCCTAATGGCGGCGGAGCGGCGCTACGCGGCCCCCCGGGAGCGCCCCGCGTGGCCCCAGCCCGGCATGCCCGGCGTCACCCAAGGATGACATCTCTTTTCCCGTGTAGTAATATGCCTCCGATTAGGAGGTCGCGATATGAAACGCGCCTACGGGATGGCGGCCGGCATCGCGGGTCTGTTGATGGGGCTGGGCGCGGCGTCCGCTTACCTGGAAAACAAGAGCGTGGCCCACGCCGCCACGGTCCTGGCTCCCAGATTCGAGGTGGACCCGCTGTGGCCCAAGCCTCTGCCCAACCACTGGATTCTGGGCCAGACCATCGGCGTGTCGGTCGACGCGCGGGACCACGTTTGGATCATCCATCGCGCCGGCTCGCTCGAGCCGGGCGAGTTGCACGCCACCACCCATCCCAAAACCGCGCAATGCTGCGCGCCCGCTCCGCCCGTGCTCGAATTCGATCAGCAGGGCAATCTCTTGCGGAGCTGGGGCGGTCCAGGCAACGGCTACGACTGGCCGGAATCCAACCACGGAATCACGGTTGACTATAAAGGCAACGTCTGGATCGGCGGCAACAGCGGCGCGCCGGCCGCCGGCGCGGGCGGGCGCGGCCCGCAAGCCGGCAAGGCCAAAGGCGACGACGAAGGCCAGGTGGGAGGATTGGAGCCTTACAACGACAACATGGTGCTGAAATTCACTCAGGATGGAAAGTTCCTGATGCAGATCGGCAAGCCGGGCCGCAGCAAAGGGAGCAACGATGTCGAAAATCTGCGCCGCCCGGCGAAAATCTTTGTCGATCCCCAGACCAACGAAGCCTACGTGGCCGACGGCTACGGAAATCATCGCGTCATTGTTTTCGACGCCGACACCGGCAAATACAAGCGCCATTGGGGCGCTTACGGCCACAAACCGGACGATGTCGATCAGGGCCGCTATGATCCCAACGCTCCTCCCGCCCAGCAGTTCCGCAATCCCGTCCATTGCGCGGAGCTCTCGGTAGACCGCCTGCTCTACGTTTGCGATCGCGTAAACGACCGCATCCAGGTGTTTAAACCCGACGGCACATTCGTCAAAGAGGCGTTTTACGAAAAGCAGACCCTGGGATCCGGATCGGCTTGGGACATCGCTTTCTCGAAGGACCCGCAGCAGAAGTATATTTACCTCGCGGATGGCGAAAACGACCGCGTGCACATCATCGACCGCAGCTCGCTGGAAGTGCTGACCAGCTTCGGCGAAGGCGGGCGCCAGCCGGGCGAATTCTACGGCGTCCACAGCATCGCCACCGATTCCAAAGGCAACATCTACACCGCAGAAACTTATCGCGGCCAGCGCGTTCAAAAGTTCGTTTATAAGGGACTTGCTCCCGTAACCAAGGCGGATCAGGGCGTGTTGTGGCCGCGCTCGGGCGCAAAGTAGGGGCTTGGAAGATGCAAAAAGCCGCAAGGAATGCCGTTCTCGCCTCGTTAAGCGTGTGGTTGCTTCTGCCGGCCCAGCAGCCCACCTGCAATCGTTGCTCGGCCAGCTACGTTCCCGCCGATGAGATCCAAGCTTATCTGAAGCGGGCTCAGGAAAATGGCTTAGTTGATCAGCAGGCGCGCGCGGTCGATATCGGCAAAGCCAATCTCGGCATCGGCGTCGTGTATCGGGGCCGTCTTTCCGCCCCCGCGCCCGATTCCGTCGCCGAGCACGACCAGGTGAGCGAGGTCTATCACATTCTGGATGGTTCGGCCACTCTGGTTACCGGGTCCGACATCGTCGATGAAAAGCGCAGACCCGCAAACTTGCAGACCGTGCGCGAGTTCAACGGCCCCGGCAACAGCGGCTCATCGATTCGGAATCCCGCGACATACGATCTCAAGCCGGGCGACGTAATCGTCATTCCCGCCGGCGTCGGGCACTGGTTTACGAAAATCGACGATCATATCCGTTACGTCATGGTGCGAATCGATCCGGACAAGGTGCTTCCGCTCAAGGATGCGGCGGCATCCAAAGCGTATTTAGCCAGCCCCGCCAATCGCGGCAAAGGCAAGAGCGACTGAGGCCTACGGGCTATCCGCCTGCCGCTTTAGACAAGCTGTTCCGGCGCCGCAATATTTTTTCTCTCTCTTTACCCCCGTAAAGCGTCACTTTAGGGGGCTAAATAGGGAGAATATGACGAAATATGCGCGCTATTGTCGCGGCGTCTTGCCCGCGTTTATGATTGCGGGCGCATCCATGGCGTCTCTATTCGCGCAACAGGGAGCCGTGCTCGCCGCCAATTACAACAACGCGCGCACCGGCGCTTACACCCAGGAAACGATTCTGACTCCCGCCAACGTCTCGCGTTTAGCTGTTAAAGCGATCCTGCCGGTGGATAACTGCGTGTACGCGCACCCCTTGTATGTCCCGAATACGATCGTCAATGCGTCGCCCGCTCCGCATAACGTGGTTTTCATCGCCACCACCACGCCCACCATCTACGCCTTCGACGCGGACAATCTGAATTCTCCTCCTTTGGGAACGCTCCAGATCCCGTATGGCCGCAACCCGGGCGATCGAAATCTAGGAGACTGCTCCCAGCCGCAATGGATCCCCGGTCCGGCGGGCATTATGGGAACGCCGGCCATCGACATCGCCGATCACATCATGTGGTTTGTGGTGAACCGCAACGAGCCGGCGCCGCCGGCCGGCTGCGGCTGCATCCGCTATCTGCTGGCCGCCTTCGACTACACCCAGTCGTTTGGCTCCTTTGTCGCCCATCGGCCTCGCCAGCTTTCCGGCCGCGCGATACGCGATATCCCGCCGCTTGACCCTCCGATTGTCGCGGCCATACCCGTGGCCTCGCCGGACGGCGCGTTTGATCCCGCCCGCCAATTGCAGCGGCCCGGCCTGCTGTTCGATTCCAGGAGCTCCACCGTGAGCTTTGGCTTCGGTGCGTATTACGGTTTCCCCGGCGGTCCCCTGCCTTACCAAGGTTGGGTGTTTACCTACAACGCCGGCGCGCATGCTCTTCAAAGGGCGCTGAATCTCGCCGGGGCCGCGGATGGCGCGGGCGTGTGGATGTCGGGCGGAGGCATCGCCAGCGACGACCGCAATTCCATCTACTTTGCCACCGGAGACGCCCGGCCTCCTGGCTACTCCGCCGTCTTTCAAAACTCTATTGTTCAGGCCTCGCTCGTGGGAAACTCCATGACCGGTTTCTATCAACCGCCGGAAGCCGTCAACTGGAGCGTGGAGGATTTTGATTTAGGATCAAGCCGCGTGTTGCTGCTTCCAGGCACGCCCTACGTCCTTTCGGGCAGTAAAGCGGGCCAGATCTTCATCCTGGATCCGATCCACGTGGCCTCCGGCGCTCCGGCTCAGGTTTGCAACGCGAATATGGCGTTCTACGCCGGGCTTGCGGCCTGGCTTGACCCCTCGGGGTGGAACGTCTACACCTGGTGCAGCGGAGATTATCTGAAAGTGTTCAGCCTGGCCGACCTTTTGAGGCCGGCGGCGTGGACCTGCATCCCCTTCCCCGTTTGTCCGCGGGCGGTGGCGCCGGATGGCGCGCCGTTCACGGGAGCGGCCGTGGCAGTATCGGGCGCCGGCGGATACGACAGCCCCGGCTCGAACGGCATCGTGTGGGCCACCTACCCCGATGGCGACGTGCACGGTTTCACGACCGGCCGCCTGGCCGCTTACGATGCGCAAAACCTAACGCGCCTCTACGGACCCGACCCCTTGAAAGGCTTGCGTTTTCAAAAGTTCACGCCGCCCGTCATCGCCAACGGAAAAGTGTACGTCGCCACCGCAAGCCAGGCGGTTTTGGTCTACGGACTTTAGGCTGCCCTTTGCCCGGCCCATCGCCACGGTGGGCGGCCCCGATACGGGACCGAGCGCGGGCTTTACGAAGTGCTTCCCGTGGTTTGATAGGTATTTGAAGACGCCGCTTCTACGGGCGGGCGTGGAAGCGCCGCATTCTTATGCGAATTTGCTGGATCAAAGCTGGCGGCTTGGTTCCTCCGGATTTCGGAGGCCGCATCCGCAGCTTTCAGATGGTGAAAGAGCTTGCGCGCCGGCACGACGTCACGCTGGTTACTTATTATCCTCGTCAAGACCGCGATCCGCACCCTTCCCTTGCCCCGTTGTTCGCCAATCTCGTCCTGGCGCCGCTGGATCTTCCTAAATCGTTCAGCTTGGCTGGAGCTTGCAACTACGCCAGGCTCTTGTTCTCCGAGCATGCCTACTCGATTCAGAAGTACTACCGGCCCGAGCTGAAGCGCGCCGTCGCGTCGCTTTTCCAGACGGAGGAATTCGATGCGATCGTTTGCGACTTCATCCATCCCGGCGGCCTTTTGAATTGGCGCGGCAAAACTCCGATTGTTTTGTTCGCGCACAACGTGGAGGCCGAGGTGTGGGACCGCCACCGCAAAGTCGCCCGAAGCTGGATCTGGAAAATCGCCAGCTATCTGGAGTGGAAGGCTCTCAGCCGCGATGAACGCAGGTATCTCAGGGCGGCCGACCATGTGGTGGCGGTGTCGGAGCGCAATAAGCAATCCTTCGCCCGGCATATCGATTCGTCCGGGATCAGCGTAATCGGCACGGGCGTCGATTCCGAATATTTCATCCCTGCCCCCGGCGCCGAGCAACCCGGCCATGTGGCGTTCACCGGCGCTATGGACTATGCGCCCAATCAGGACGCCATCGACTGGTACGCGCGCGGTATTCTGCCGTTGCTTCGGCGCGAATATCCGGACATCGTGACGTGGGCTGTGGGTAGAAATCCTCCCGCCTCTTTGCGCGCGCTGGAGCGCGCGATTCCCAACCTCCACGTCACCGGCCAGGTCGATGACATCCGGCCCTATTTAAACCGGGCCTGCGTCTACATTGCGCCCCTGCGGAGCGGAAGCGGAACCAGGCTGAAAATATTTGAAGCCATGGCCAGCGGAAAGGCGATCGTCTCCACTTCCATCGGCGCCGAGGGCTTGCCGGTCCAGCACGGCGACAACATCTTGCTCGCGGAAACGCCGCGGGATTTCGCCGGCCAGTGCCTGCGCTTGCTTTGCGATCCGGATTTGAGGCGCCGTCTTGGAAGCGCCGCCCGGCGCTTGGTGGAGGAAAAATACAGTTGGGCGCGCGTCGTGGACGGTTTCGAACAGATCCTGCGCAGCGCGGTGGAGCGGCGCCGCGGCACGCCGCAAGCGGCGGCCGCCTCATAACGTCATGTGCGGAATCGCCGGTTATGTGAGCGTCCGGGGCGAGCCCGGCTCCGAGTCCGTTATCGCGAGAATGGCCGATGCGATTCGCCATCGGGGGCCGGACGGCTCGGGTTTCTATCGCGATGCGCACGCGGCCCTGGGCCACCGCCGGTTAAGCGTCATCGATCTCGCCTTGGGCCATCAGCCGATGGCCAATGAGGACGGCACGCTCTGGATCGTCTACAACGGCGAAATCTTTAACCACGCTTCGTTGCGGCCGCCACTTGAAGCAGCCGGGCACCGCTACCGCACTCACTGCGATACCGAAACCATTATTCATGCCTTTGAACAGCATGGTCCGGCCAGCGTGAACCTGTTCCGGGGAATGTTCGCCTTCGCCCTTTGGGACAAGCCGCGCCGCGCTCTGTTTTGCGCCCGCGACCGCCTCGGCGTCAAGCCCTTTTACTACTACTGGGACGGCCAGCTATTCGCCTTCGCTTCGGAAATCAAGGCGCTGTTGGAGCATCCTTCCATATCGCCGCGGTTCGAGGATTCGCTGCTTTCCGAGTATCTGGCGTTCGGCTACGTGAGCGGCGAACAAACGCTGTTTCGGGGAATCCGAAAATTGATGCCGGGACATTGGCTGCGGCTCGAGATCGGCCCAGAGCCCCAGCCGCCGCGACTGGAAATCGTCCAATACTGGGACGTTCCCGCGTTTGCCCCGGCGGAACCTCGCGAGCAAGCCAGTTGGATTCAGGAATGCCGCGGGCGGCTGGAAGAAACCGTTCGCATGCGGCTGATGAGCGACGTGCCGCTCGGAGTGTTTTTGAGCGGCGGCGTTGACTCCAGCGCCATCGCCGCTTTGATGAAGCGCATCACGGCGGGCCCGGTGAAGACATTCGCGGTGGGCTACGCCGAGGAGAAGTTCAGCGAGCTTCCCTTCGCCCGCCGCGTGGCGCGGCATATCGGCGCGGAGCATCACGAAGTCCGCATCGGGATGGCGGAGTTCTTCAATACTCTGCCCGGCCTGGTGTGGCATGAGGATGAGCCCGTTTCCTGGCCCTCCAGCGTCTCGTTGTACTACCTGGCGCGCCTAGCCTCGGAGCAGGTGAAAGTCGTGCTCACCGGCGAGGGCGGCGACGAACTGTTCGGCGGCTATGCCCGCTACGCCGCCACGCTGCGCAACCAGACCTGGATGCGATGGCTCGGCCTGGTTCCGCGCGCCCTGCGCCATGGCCTGCGAAAGAGGATCGCGGCGTCGCCTGTGTTGTCCGCCGGCCTGCGCCGCAAAATACAGCACACCCCGCTCGGCCGCGGCGACAGCCTTCAATCGCTGTTTCTCGACAATTTCTACTGCGCCTTTTCCGCCTCGGACCAGCGGAGCTTGTTGCGAAAACCCGAGCACGCCGAATCGGCGTATCGGTCCTATCTCGAGCGCTGGGAGCAGCGCCCCGGATCGAGCCCGCTGGCCCGGATGCTGTTCGCCGATCAGAAAACATATCTGGTCGAGCTGCTGATGAAGCAGGATCAGATGAGCATGGCGGCGTCGATCGAAAGCCGCGTGCCCTTTCTCGACCATCCCTTCGTGGAGTTCGCGGCCCAAGTTCCCGATAGCCTCAAAATTCGCCGCGGCGAAGCCAAGTACATTCTGAAGGAAGCCGTAGCCGATCTGCTGCCCGCCGGCATCGTTCGCCGCCGGAAAATGGGCTTTCCGACGCCTCTCCGCCAATGGCTTCACGCCTCTTGCGCGTCCGGACTCTTTACCCTGCTGCGCGATCCGGACGGCTTCCTGGCCGCCTACGCCAATCTCGATGCGGTCGGCCAATTGATCGCCCGTCACCAGCAAGGCGTCGAGGACGCCACCGACCGCATCTGGCGGCTGCTGAATCTTCAACTGTGGGGCGAAATCTTCGTGCTCGGTAAACATGGCCGTAACAAACCGCTGGAGCGCGCTCCGCTCGTGGCGGCGGTTTGAAGAATAAGGAAACATTTTCGTCCCCGGGGCGTATGAACAACTGTCCGATCTTCTTGGATGGCCAATAGGACGCGAATTTCACCCGCCGTCGCCCTGGCGGCTCTCTTTTCTGGAGCCGCCTTCGGCCAGGAAGAATTGAGGATATTATCCCAGCCCGCCCGCGACGGCCTTCCCGCGGGCGTTTTGCGCGTCTTCCAGCCACATCGCCAGCACCAGCAACGACCACAGCCACGTGTGATTATCTCGGCGCCCGGTTTCGTGTTCTCGCAGCAGATGCCGCACAAATGCCGGCGAGACGATTCCTCTGCTCAAAAAACTCCCGCCCAAAATCATATCGCGAGCGATCTCGCGTAGCGGGCCGTTCAACCAGTCCCGGATGGGAATCGCGAATCCCATCTTTTTGCGGCGCCGCAACTCTTCCGGGAGCCGGTCGCCCAAGGCGCGAAGCAGAATGTATTTGCCCTGCCCGCGGCGAAGCTTCCATTGGTTCGGGATGGTCGCCGCGAATTCCGCCAGCTTGTGATCGAGCAAAGGGCAACGCACTTCGAGCGACGCCGCCATCGACATGCGGTCCACTTTCACCAGCATGTCTCCCGCCAGCCGGTTGGTCGCCTCGAAGTGCAGCGCCTGGGAGAGAGTGCTGGAAGCGTCCGCCGGCAAATAGTTCGCGAACACGCGGGTCAGATAAGCGCCATCGGCTGGCAGCAGCCAGTCCGGCTCTAGCAATCGCTTCCTCAGCAGATGCGGCGCGTAATTCGTAGAGAAGTAGCGCTCCAGCCCCGTTCGCCGGCTAATCGCGAAGAGGAAATTCTTTCCATACATGGAATAGGGGAGCCTCTCGGACACCCACCCCAGCGCGCGCCGCGCCGCCTGGGGAATAAAGTCCCACCGCCGCATATTTTCGATAATGCGGAAACTGTCGTAGCCGGCAAACAGCTCGTCTCCGCCGTCGCCGCTCAGCGTTACGGTCACGTGCTGGCGGGCGAATTCCGAAACCAGATAGGTGGGAATTGCCGAGGAGTCGGCGAAGGGTTCGTCGAAGTGGCGCGCCAGCTTTTGCGTCAGCGCGACCGAATCCGGCCGCACGATCAGTTCATGGTGCTCGGCGCCGTATTTTTTCGCGGCCAGCCGCGCGTATGGCAGCTCGTTGTAATCCGGCTCTTCGAATCCGATGGAGAATGTTTTTACCGGCGAGGAGGATTGGCGCGCCATGGACGCCACCACCAGGCTCGAATCGATCCCGCCGCTTAAGAACGCGCCCAGGGGAACGTCCGCGGCCAGGCGGAGGCGCACGCTTTCGTCGAACAGTTCCCGCAGGCGCTCGCAAGCTTCGGCCTCCGAGAAGCCGGGCGCATCCTCGGCCAGCGCCGGATACTTCCAATAGCGTCCGGTCTGGAGCGCGCCGCTTGCGCCATAGCTCAGCCAGCAGCCCGGCTCCAGCTTCCGCGCCGCCCGAAATGCGGTGAAAGGATCGGGGATGTAGCCGAGCAGAAAATAGAGCCGCAGCGCCTCTTCGTCGATTTCCGTGGGCAGCCCGGCGGCCAGCAAGCCTTTGAGCTCGCTCGCGAAATATAGACCCTCCCCGAACGCGGCGTAGTACAGAGGCTTTTTTCCGAACCGGTCCCGCGCCAGGAAAATGCGCCGAGCGCGCGCGTCCCAAATGCAATAGGCGAACATGCCCCGCAGCCGCCCGATCCCCTCCACGCCCTCCTGCTCGTAGAGATGAACCAGAACTTCGGTGTCGCTTTGCGTGGAAAACCGGTGGCCTTTCCCAATAAGGTGATCGCGGAGTTCGGCGTAATTGTAAATTTCTCCGTTGAACACCACCCACACGGAGCCGTCTTCGTTGGATAGCGGCTGATGGCCCGTCGCCAGGTCGATCACGCTCAGCCGCCGCATCCCGATCGCGCACGGGCCTTCCGCGTGAAGCCCTTCCTCGTCAGGCCCGCGATGCCGCATTTGATCGCACATCGCGCGGACTTGGGCGAGCCCGGCGGGCTGGTCTCGCAGCAAGTAGCCTGCGACGCCGCACATTGGCTACACTGTAACACTCCGGCTCCCGCGCGAACTGCGATAAATTGGGAAGCGTGACGTTTGCCGGAGAGGTCCGCTCCCAAGAGCGTTTCGAATTCGGCCGGAACTGGCTGCGCTTCCTTTCCTCCGTCACCGAGCAGAGGATTCAAAACGCCGCCGCCTCGCTCGCCGCCATGCTGCGGACCGGGAATCTCCGCGGCCTGCGGCTGCTGGACATCGGCTGCGGCAGCGGCTTATCCAGCGTCGCGGCTCACCGCCTGGGCGCAAGCGTTCACTCTTTCGATTCCGATCCGCAATCGGTGGCCTGCACGCTGGAAATGCGCCGCCGGTTTTTTAGCGGCGATGGGGATTGGACCGTGGAGCAAGGCTCCGCGCTGGACCAAGCCTATCTGCGTTCCCTGGGATCGTTCGACATCGTCTACGCCTGGGGCGTGCTGCACCATACCGGCGCCATGTGGAATGCCCTGGAAAACGCCCTGATGCCGGTCGCCCCGGGCGGCCGGCTGTTTGTCGCGATCTACAACGACCAAGGCTCCCGCAGCCGGCGCTGGCGCGCCATCAAGCGCCTTTACAACCATACGCCGCCTTCCCTGCGCGGCGGCCTGGCCCTTGCCGTCGCGATTCATCAGTGGTGGCGCCGCATGCTCAAGGACTTCCTCATGCTGCGTCCCTTTTCCACCTGGCGGGCTTATTCCGTCCAACGCGGCATGTCCCCCTGGCGCGATGTCGTGGATTGGGTCGGCGGGTACCCTTTTGAAGTGGCCAAACCCGAGGAGATTTTCGATTTTTACCGCTCGCGGAACTGCGAATTGTTGGCCCTGAAGACCTGCGGCGGCGGCTTGGGGTGCAATGAGTTCGTGTTCCGGCGGATCTTATAGACCCGTCCCGCCAGGCGGCCGCCCTCAGTAATGAAACCGGTAGCGCACCTGCACGTAGATTTGCCTCGGATCGGCGTAGTGCGTGCCCCCGAAGGTTTCGCTGTTATCCAATAAGAACCGCCGGTTGGCTAAATTGAGGGCGGTCGCGGAGATCGTGAACTTCTCCCCCATATTTTTTCCAATCGTCAGATCGAAAGTCGTATGCGGCTCCAGGTGCGCGCCCACGCCGCTCGATCCGTCCGTGAATCCCGAGCCATAGTACAGATTGCCGCCCGCCGCCAGGCCTCCCGGCAGGTTGAATTGGAAACCCGCATGCAGCGTGTGGCGCTGGTCGTGGTCCAGAAGGAAGTAGCCGCTCGCGGGCGGCGCGAAATCCGTCAGCCCTCCGGTGATTGCGCCCGCCCCTTCGGCGTGCGCATACGCGTAGGCCAGATACGCCTCGCCGCGGCGCAGGATCCGAGGCGAGCGTACGCTCACCTCCCAGCCGTACAGCCGCGCTTGATCGATCGTCAGCGGAAAGAAGATATTCGAGCCGCCGATCGCATTGTGATCGAAGTAATTGTGCGCCCGCTGATGATAATCGTTCACGTCCAGCGACCAGCCCTTCAGCGGAATGGCCAGGCCGAATTGATGCTCCTGGTCGCGCTCGCCGCGCAAAGGTATGAACCCCAGCCCCTGCGACACGGCGTAATCCGCCAAAGGGCCGCTCACGGTGGAAAGCGGCGGCGCCTGATAATACATTCCCCAGAACCCGCGCACAACCCAATGCAGACGCGGAATCCGGATCGAGCCTCCCAGCCGCGGATCGGCCGCGTTCTCCGATATCGCCCCGGAGAAGTGAGTCAGCCGCGCCCCCGCCATCAAATTGAGCCAGGAAAAGGGCCGGTATTGATCTTCCAAAAACGCCGCCTCCAGTTGTCCGGCCCCGGTGTGGTCTTGCGCCAGGGAAAGGCCGGAGCCGTCGTGGGCGATCAACCCTACGAATTCGTTATCGCGCTGTCCGAAGGCGTAGAGGCCGGCCGCGGCGTTGTGATGCGCCGTTACGGCGCTGAAGGCGATCTGCGCCCCGCCGTACTGGGAATCGCGATGCTGCGTCGTGGCGACTGGGACATCCCCCGGCCCGCCGTCGTAATTGGCGATATTGCCGTGGTAGAACGGCGATACCGTCATCAAAAGCCCGGGCTGGAATGTGTGCGCCCAGGAAAAATTCGCCAGCGCGTCCCGCTCATGCTCCGCGTCGCTGATCCCGGCCGCTTGCGCGTCCGGATCGTTGGGGATCTCGTAATCGTCGCGGCGGAGGGAGGTGACGAAACGGAATTGGTTGTCCGGGTCGCGGTTATAGATCAAGGTCCCCATGCCGCCCAGCCCCCACGCCCGGTCGTGCAAAACGTCCGGCCCCGGCGTTTCCAGGCCATAATCGCTCCGATTCCCGTTGATGCTCGCGAAATACGCGAACTTTTGCGAGTGGCCCCCCCAGTTCGCCTGATCGTTCGTCTGGTGAAACGCGCCGAAGCTGGCGATGATTTCGCCGTCTGAATTCCGCTCAAAGCCCGTGCGCGGGACCACGTTGAACAGCCCATAGGTCCTGTCGCCGTAAGCGGCCGAATAGCCTCCGCGGTCTACTTCCAGATAGTCGATGTCCTTGGGATCGATCTGCGGCCCCACGTTGCTGGCGATGTTGGTGTTGGGAACCGGCACGCCGTCGATCGCCCAACTGGCCTGATGTCCTCCCCGGATGTGAAGCTGGTCGTGCGTCATCCAGGCGCCCGGAACGAAGTCCGTGATCATGTTCATGCTATTGGTCTGGTCCGCGCCCGGAGTGTTCTGAATTTCGCTGCGGCTGACGATCGTAATCGGCGTCACCTGCTCCGGATTCGCCGCCAGCGCCGCTTCCGCAACCGTCACCGACTCTCGAACCGCCCCGATCGCAAGCTGAAAGTGCAGCACCGGCGAGGCTCCCGAAGCCACCACCACGTCTTGCCTGGAGGAAAGCAATCCCGCTCGCTCCGCGGTAACCTGGTACGCGCCGGCTGGCACGGAAGCCTCGAACGCTCCATCGGGTCCCGTCGTGTAGGTTTCCGAAAACTCCGAAGCCGCGGCTTTCACCGTCACCTTCGCGCCTTCCACCGGCCGGTGATCGGGATCGTGCACCACTCCCCGGATCGAACCAAAGACAACCGCCCATGCGCAAGCTGCGAATAAATGCAAAAACAAAACGAATTTCACAAAAATACTCCTTTCCCAACAACCGGCCCAAGGCCGCGATAGCCAAAAGCCCGCCCCGCTGGCTGTTAAATGGACTGCTGGCCGTTAAAGGGAAAGGATGGGAGGAGGACGCTGATAGAGGAAAGGATCGGTGAAACAAGCCGTTATGCGCGCGCCCGCCGCGGCGATGAGGCTCGTTTCGCGTGGCGTCTCTCCCAAGCGGGCGGGCGCCAGAACAATCGAAGTTTTCGCGCCCGCCGCCGCTGCCGCGCGCAGGCAGCCCCCTCCGCATTCCGCCCCGGCTGCGAGGGAGGCCGATCCGGCTTCCGATGCGCCGCCAGAGTTGCTGCAATGATGCTCATGCTTGCGCTTGCAGCAGGCCATGCGGCATTCCGCCGTTTCTGGCGGCGCAAGCAGCGCGGCCACCGGCGCCGGGCCGAAAACAAGAACCAGGCCCGCTGCGAGGAATTGGCGAACCAGCCGCATGTTGCAAATAAGCATACTATGATACCCTGGCAAAGAAAAGGAGAATGGATCGTTTCCGGCATCGGCTTGACGAGCTAAGAGGCGAAATCGCGCGCATTAATCGAAAATACGCCAGCCCGCTTCGCCCCAGCCCCGCGCTCCGCCCCATCGAAGAATGGCTCGCCGGCCAGGAAATAGAGACTCCCTTCGGCCGCCATTTTGAAACGGAGAAGCTATACGAAGCGCACCGGAGGCACGGGAGCGCGGATCTCGGCGCGCTCGCCGAGCTGCCGCGCGATTTCCTTAACGAGCTTTCCGGCGGCGCCATTTCGCAGGCCGCTCCGGAACAATGGGCCTTTTTGGATACCGAAACGACGGGACTCGCCGGCGTCGCCCGAGCCTGTGCGTTCCTGATCGGAATCGGCTATATCGCAAGCGGCGGCTTTCGCGTGAGGCAGTTCTTCATGCGCGGTTATGCCGAAGAAGCCAGCGTCTTGGATGCCGTGGCGCGATGCTTGCAGCAGTTCCGCGTGCTGATTACTTACAACGGCCGGGCCTACGATCAGCCGCTTTTGGAGGCGCGCTACCGCTGCCGCCGCGCCCGCTCGCCGTTCGCCTCGCTAAGACATCTGGATTTGCTCCATGGCGCGCGCCGGTTGTGGAAGCGCCGCTTTGGATCATGTCGCTTGGTCGATCTGGAAAATGCGATTCTCGGCGTGGAGCGCCACCTCGACATGCCGGGCGCCCTCATCCCGTGTGTCTACTTCGAATATTTGCGCACCCGCCAAGCAGCTCATCTTTTGCCCGTCTTTCAGCACAACGCCACGGATATTCTCTCGCTGGCCTGCCTGACCGCCATCGTGCCCGCCGCCTTCAAGGATCCCTGCGGCCCCGCCTCGCCCAGCTCTCCAGGGCCCCGGGCCGCTCCAGTGCGCTAGGGTTGAAGCATGCGAATGCGGTTCGCGGGCTGTGCGGCGTTCGCCGTTTCGCTGGCGCTTCAAGGCCAGCCCGTTTCGGCCGAGCGCCAGCTTGCTCTGGATACCTTCGAAAAAGTTTGGACTATCATCCGCGACACGCATTGGGAGAAAAATCCCGCGGGCCTCGATTGGCAGGCGATTCACGATGAGTTCCGCCCCGCCGTCGCCAGCGCCGCGAATATGGACGAAGCGCGCGCGGTCATTCGCCGCATGCTGGCCCGCCTCCATCAGACCCATTTCGCGATCTTTCCCGCCGCCCTTTACGACGAGGTCCGCGAGAATGCCGCCGGTCCCGGCTCGCCGGGCATCGATTTGCGGATTTTGGACGGCCAGGCCGTGGTGACCGGCGTCGATCCAGGTTCTTCCGCCGAGCGCGCCGGCGTTCGTCCGGGATGGGCCCTTCTAAGCGTTGCGGGAAGGGAACTTGGTCCCCAGATTCGCGCCTTGAGCGCCGATCCGGCCATCTCGGATCTTGTGGCCACGCGCGCCCTGCTCGCCGCGCTCTCCGGCCCTGTCGGCGCAAGCCTCCAAATCACGTTCCTCGACGCATCGAACCGGCGCGTTTCGCGGGAGCTGAAGCTGGCCGATCCGCGCGGCGCCCCCGCTGACTTCGGCAATCTCCCCACCCAGCGAGTTTGGTTCGACGCGAAAAGAATTCGCCACAGCGCCTATATCCGGTTTAATCTCTTCCTGGACGTCGCGCGCGTCATGGATGGCTTTTCCAAAGCGATCGCGGATTGCGCCCCCTGCGACGGCCTGGTGATCGATCTGCGCGGCAATCCCGGAGGGCTTGGCGCCATGGCCATGGGCCTGGCCGGATTTCTGGTGGATAAGCCCGGCCTCCGGCTGGGCACGATGTATATGCGCGGCGCCACTCTGAACTTCGTCATCAACCCGCGCCGGCCGTCCTTTGCCGGACCCGTCGCCGTGCTGATCGACGCCGAATCCGCATCCACCTCCGAAATATTCGCGGGAGGCCTCAAGGACCTGCGCCGCGCGCGCGTCTTCGGAACCCGCAGCGCCGCCGCCGCCTTGCCCTCTTTGATTGAGCGGCTGCCGAACGGCGACGGTTTTCAGCACGCCATCGCCAATTACGTCTCCGAAGGCGGCCAGCCGTTAGAGGGATCCGGCGTGATCCCGGATGTCGAAGTGATGCTCACGCGGCAGGCGCTGCTTGCCGGCCGCGATCCCGTTTTGGAGGCGGCGTTACAGTGGATACGAAAACAATGAGACCCTTCCCGGCTTCCGCGTTGCTTCTCTGCGGAGCCTTGTCCCTCGTCCTTTCCCCCAAGGCTGCCGGCCAAGCCCTTCCCGCCGCGGAGACGATTTTGGATCGTTTCATCGAAGTCACCGGCGGCAAGGCCGCTTATGAGCAACGGAAGACGGAAATTGTCACCGGCGTTGTAGAGTTCGCCGCCGCGGGAATTAAGGGCTCCGTTGTGAGCTACGCCGAGGAGCCGAGCCAATATTATTCCTCCCTCGATATTCCTGGCGTCGGCAAGGTGGAGATGGGCGTCGCCGGCGGCGTGGCCTGGGAAAGGAGCGCCCTGATGGGCCCCCGCATCAAGAGCGGCGAAGAGCGCGACCAGGCCCTGCGCGAGGCTCGCATGAATGCGCCCTATCATTGGCGGGAACTGTATAGCAAGGCGGAAACCACTGGCGTGGAAACCGTAAACGGAGACGAATGCTTCAAAGTCCTGCTTACTCCCAAGGAGGGCAAGCCCGAGACGATGTTCTTCTCCAAAAAATCGGGCCTGATGCGCAAAACCGCGCTGGTGGCCTCCAGCCCCATGGGCGATGTGCCGGCCGAAGTCTTTATGGACGACTACAAGGATTTCGGAGGCCTGCTCTCCCCCGCGAAAACCACGCAGAAGGCCGCGGGCCAGGAATTTACCATCACCATCGACAGCCTGAAGGCCAACGAGCCCATCCCTCCGGAGCGCTTCCAGATGCCGGAGGAAATCAAGGCGTTGCTCAAAAAATAGCGCGGCCTGTCGATTTCCGCCCGCTCGCCCGTCCTAATTGGCGAGGAGACTTTACGCCATGCAATTTGCTTTGTTGATTTACGATGACGAGAAGCGCTGGACCAAAAACGGCTACGATCCGGCGGAGCTGGAAAACTACCGGGATTTTGGAAGGGAATTCGCCGCCGCCATTAAAGGCGGCCATGCGCTTCAGCCGACGCCCGCCGCCAAAACCGTCCGCGTCCGGGAGGGCAAGCCCTTGGTGACCGATGGCCCGTTCGCGGAGACCAAGGAGCAGCTCGCCGGATTCTATCTGGTGGACGCGCCCGGCCTCGAAGAAGCCGCCAAAATCGCGGCCAAAATCCCCGGGGCGCGCTACGGATCGGTTGAAGTGCGGCCGATTATGACATTTTCATCCTAGCCGCTGTCGATGCGGCGAAGCTCGTTCGTCGTCTTTAGGAATGCCCGATCGAGCGAGCATTCAAACTCTAGCAACAGGAGAATCATCATGAGCCCCAACGCCGCGATTGCGGATCTAACCCTCGCCCCAAACGAGCTGGAGCAAGCTCGCCTTTATCTTCAACAAACCCGTGACGGAGCCCTCGGCGCCGTCAAAGGCCTGTCCCCGGCGCAGTGGAATTTCAAGCCTTCCCCGGACCGCTGGTCCATCGCCGAAATTCTCGAACACGCCGTTGTCGTCCAGGAACGTGTGCTTGAGCGGCTGCGCGCCCAGATCCCTCAAGCCCCGCCCCCTCCGCCCGGCTACGACTTCAAGCAGGTGGACGCAATCGTCATCCATCAGTTTCCCGTCCGGTTTTTGAAGTTCCCGGCGCCGGAAGAGGCGCATCCCAAGGGCCGCTGGACCCCTTCGGAAATGCAGCGGCGCCTGATCGCCAATTGCGACCGCCTCGCCATATTGCTGGAATCCACCCCGGATTTGCGCGCGCATGTGCTGGAAGGGCCGCCTTTGAAGCGGATAACTCAGGGCAGGCTTGTTTGGATGGACGGCTATCATTGGCTGCTCGCCGCCGCCGCCCATACCGAACGCCATACCAAGCAGATGCTGGAAGTGAAAGCGGCCGCCGGCTTTCCGCTAAACTGATCCCGTCGCCATGCGCTACATGATGCTGATCTATTCGGCCGAATCCCGCGAGGCTCTCGCGCCGGAGGAGTCCCTGAAACTCCGCGCCGCGCACCGCAAAGCCATGCGGGAAGCCGCAAGCAAGGGCGTGCTGCGCGCCGCCGAGCCGCTCGCCCCTTCCTCTACCGCCACCACGGTCCGCGTCCTGGACGGCAACGTCCTGGTCACCGACGGACCCTTCGCTGAAACCAAGGAGCAACTCGCCGGCTACTATATCATTGAGTGCGACAATCTCGACCACGCCATCGACTGGGCGTCCCGGATTCCAGCTTCGTGCAAAGGCGGAGAAGGCTGCGTCGAAATCCGCCCCTTACCCGGAGTTCCCGCCCTCTCCCAGGCGGAAAGCAACGCCGGCAGCTTTGAGCGATGAGGGACGTTTGCGCCGCCGCCGAATCCGTTTTTCGGCGGGAATCGGGGCGGATCCTCGCGAGCCTCATCCGCATCTCCGGCTCCTTCGACCGCGCCGAGGAGGCCTTGCAGGAGGCGTTTGCCTCCGCCTTGGCCTCCTGGCCGCAGAAAGGAACGCCGCAAAATCCCGCCGCCTGGATCATGACCGCCGCTCATCGAAAACTGATCGATGCGGCGCGCCGGGAGCAGACCAGGATCGAAAAACACGATTCGCTCCGCTACGAAACCGAAATCGCCTGTGCGCCTTGCCATTCCGGCGCCGAATCCGCGGCCATGCACTTCCCCGATGACCGGTTGCGCCTAATCTTCACCTGCTGCCATCCTGCGCTCAGCCTCGAGGCGCGCATCGCCCTCACGCTTCGCATGCTGGGCGGGCTGAGCACGCCCCAAATCGCCAAGGCGTTCCTTTTGCCGGAGGCGACCCTGGCCCAGCGCCTGGTCCGGGCCAAGCGCAAAATCCAGGAGGCTCGGATTCCCTATGAGACTCCTCCTCCGGAGCGCTTACCCGAACGGCTCGCCGCGGTGCAAGCGGTGATCTATCTGATTTTCAACGAAGGCTACGCCGCCGCCTCGGGAACCGAGCTTGTCCGCCATGAATTATGCGGCGAAGCCATTCGCCTGGGCCGCCTCCTCTGCCAGTTGCTTCCGCATCAAGCCGAGAACCTGGGCTTGCTCGCGCTTATGCTGCTTCAGCATTCGCGGCGCGATGCGCGGATGGCGCAAGGGGAGCTGGTCACGCTAGAGGAACAAGACCGCTCGCTCTGGGACCGCTCCGCCATCGTCGAGGGTCTGGGCCTGCTGGAGGCGGCTCTGCGGCTGGGACCGGTCGGGCCGTACCAGCTTCAAGCCGCGATTGCCGCTCTCCATGCGCAAGCAAGCAAGCCGGAGCAAACCGATTGGGTCCAGATCGCGGCCCTGTACGAAAAACTCGCCAATCTCCATCCTTCCCCCGTCGTCTCTCTGAATCATGCGGTGGCCCTTGCGATGAGCGGCCGGATGGAGGAGGGCTTGCGCCGGATCGACGAGCTCGCACGCGGGGACGCGCTCAACCGGTACCACTTGCTTTACGCCGCGCGCGCGGACCTTTTGCGCCGCCTGCGCCGCTATGAGGAAGCCGCCGATGCCTACCGGAGGGCCCTGGAGCTGGCCGGCAACCACATCGAGATTGCTTTCCTCAAGCGGCGGCTGCGCCAGGTTTTGACTCCCGGCGCTTGAGCCGCTTGTGTCGGATTGATAAATTCAATCCAATGACCAAACCAAGCTTGGTTCTGAGAACCGCCGCCGTTTCGGCAATCGTGCTCGCGAGCGCCGCCTTGGCCCCCGCGGCCGATTGCGGCCGCGATTGTTTGCGCGCCTTCCTCACCCAATATCTCGACGCCCTGGCGGCCCACAACCCCGGCGCTTTGCCCCTCGCCTCCCGCGTGCGGTTCACCGAGGATGCAAAAGAAACCCGCCTCGGCGAGGGCTTGTGGAAGACGGCCTCCAAAGTCGGAACCTACCGCCAGGACATCCTCGATGTTCGCCAGGAAGTCGCCGCCTCGCAAGCCATCGTGGAGGAAGCCGGCTCGCCCGTGATGCTGGCGCTGCGCCTCAAGATCGCGGACAACAAGATCTCCCAAATCGAAACCCAGGTTACTCGCAGCCGCGCCGATGGCGCGCTTTTCAATATCGATTCCCTGAAGACGCCCAGCAAGGCGATGAACCTGGTCCCCGGCCCCGCTCGGCTTCATTCCCGCCAGGAGGCCATCAAGATCGCCTCGTTCTATCCCGAGGGATTGAAGGCCGGCAGTTTCCTCGCCGTGGATGCGCCGTTCGCGCCCGATGCCTACCGCATCGAAAATGGCGTCATCACGGCGGGCCCCGGCTGTTCGCGCGCCGGCTGCGAGAACATCAAGACGCAGACCATCATCGAGCATCCCGCCCTCGTGACGCGCGTCGCAGCCGTGGACGAAGAGCTCGGCATCGTCCTTCTGTGGATGAACTTCGGCGATACCGGCTCCTACGGCCCTGGCAACTCGCTCCATGTATTCGAGGCTTTCAAGGTGTATGGCGGCCAAATTCACGCCGTCGAGGCCTTTATGAAAGTCATGCCCGCCTCGCTCGGTTCGGGCTGGGATTGAAACGTTCTCGCTCCGCTATTGGAGTTCGGCCTGCGCGCCGCTTTCAGCGGTTAAAGCTCAAAAATTTACGGAACTGCTCGCCGTTCATCCGCTTGCCCACGTAAAACGCTCCGAACAGCGCATACACCGCGCTGACTTTGTCGAACCGCATTTCGTAAATGAGCTTCTTGAAAATCAGGGGATCGTCGGCGAACAGCGTCACGCCCCATTCCCAATCGTCGAGGCCAATGGAGCCCGTGATGATCTGCTTCACCTGCCCGGCGTAGCGCCGGCCCACCGCGCCGTGTTCCTCCATCATCCGCCGGCGCTCCTCCATCGGCGCTTGGTACCAGTTCTGCTCCTCGCCGCGCCGGCGGTCCATGGGATAAAAGCAAATGTATTTCGCGGGTGGAATGTCGGGGAATAAACGGGGCCGCATGGCTTGGCGTTGGCGCTCGAGCGTGCTTTCGATCTCGGCGTTCCACTCGGCGGAATGCGGCGCCGCGCCGCGCTCCGCCAGCGACGCGTACACCTTCCCGGTGGACTCGTACAAGCCCAGCTCGACCACCGATAAGTAGGAACTGGATGGCTCCAGATAGTCCCACAAACGCAGCGCCGGCAGGCCAGTCTGCACCTCCGCCAGCTCGTCGAACGAATTCCGGAAATGCACCAGCATCAGATCGCCTTTGTGCCCTAACAGGGAGAACGCGGCGCTTCGATTCCCCCCCCAGGCGCCCACAGCTTCGGCGGCTTCCTCCAGAATCGCGGCGCGCTCGCTGGCTCCCAGGGCGCGCCAGGCCGCCCACCGCACTCGAAGCATCTGGTGCAGGACGCTCGCGCCTTCCACCGTGAGCGGCACAGGCGGCAGATCGGTTGGGATAGAAACGCTATCGACGGCAGCCATGCCATTAGCATGACACGGGCGCGCGTGTCTGCGCGCAAGCCTCCGGCTGATTCCGGCCGGCCCGTCGGCGAGGCGCGCGTTTCAACGCCCGGAGGCCGGCGCCCCGCATGCTAAAATCGACAATCGAATGCACCCAGATATTCGTCTGGTGATCGAGCTTCAATCCCTGGATCAACGAATCGCGGCCCTCGAAAAGGAAATTGCCTCCTTGCCCAAGCACATTGCGGCCATTGAGAAAACTCTGGAAACGCACCTCCGCAGGCTGGAAGCCGACAAGGCCGCCCTTTCCGCCAACCAGAGGGACCGCAAGAAACTGGAGGGAGATATCCAGGCGCGCGAGCAGAAAATCTCGAAACTAAAAGATCAAATGCTCAGCGTGAAAAATAACGAGCAGTACCGCGCTTTTTTGAATGAAATCGATTTTATTCAGAAGGAAATCCGGCAAGCGGAAGATCGGATTCTGGAGTTGATGGCGGAATCAGAGCTGCTGGAGGGCAACGTCAAAAAGGCGGACGCCGCCCTCCAGGAAGAGAAACGGCAAGTGGAGGCCGAAAAAACGCAGGCCCGCGAGCGTACTCTCGCCGACCAGGAGCAGCTCGATCGCCTTCGCGCGCAGCGTTCCGAGGTTGCCGCAAAGCTGCCCCCGCCTACCCTCCATACTTACGATCGGGTCCGCAAGAAGTGGGCCGGCTCGGCCGTGGGCGAGGCGGTCGGCGGCCGCTGCTCCGCCTGCCAGATCGTGATTCGCCCCCAATACTTGCAGGACCTCAAGCGTGGCGATCAGTTGATGATCTGCGAAAGCTGCGGCCGCTTCCTCTATTACAATCCCGCCGTCGCCTTCGACGAAGGAACGCGCCTGGCCATGTGACCCTTGCCTCGGCCCTGGGATTATTCGCCCGGGATCATCAGATGCGCCGTGCTGGTGCCCGCGTTCATGATCCAGACGCCGCCCTGCTTGCCGTTATCCGGTAGACCCATCGACGCCGAGGTTGCCCCCGGCACCGCGATCGTCATGTGGTATCGCGGATTGGCCGGGTCGCCCATCGCGTGATACCAGACCGAGCCGAATTCGGGTTTAATGCGCGTGCCGTCTTTTTCGGCCGCGTCCAGGGCCGCCTGTTTGCCCGCCCCCATCGCCTCAAACTTTAAGTTCTGGGCCGCCCGCGGCAGGTTGCCCTTCATGGTGCATTCCACTTTGAAGGCGGGCTCGCCCGGCAGCCCGGACTCGTCGTAGCATACCAGCCCGTTTTTGCCCTCGCGGAGGGTGTCGTAGGTATAGTCGGACTTCCATTTGATGACCGTGGCGTCCTTCTTCAAATTCGCCGGCGCGGCCATCAGCGCCTTGTCGATCTCCGGACTCTGCGCCAGCAGAACGCCCGCCGCGATCGCCAGACCGCCAAAAATCATGTTGCGTTTCATTTGGTGATAGAACCTCCCGTTGGTCTTTCAGTATATCGCGGAGCCCGGCATCCGCGTTTGTAACGCCATTTTCACGCCAGCAGCGCTTGCAGCGTTCTCTCCGCGGCCCTTTTCCAGGTGAACGCGCGCGCCCGCTCGGGCCCCCTTCTGGAGAGCTTGCCGCGCAGCTCTTCATCGCCCGCGATGCGGTCCAGCGCCACGGAAATCGATTCTTCGTCCAAGGGGTCGAAATACAGCGCGGCTTGTTCCGAGACGGGCCCCGCCACTTCGCGCAACACGGCGATATCCGAGCAAGCCAGCGGGACGCCCGCCGCCAGCGCCTCCAGCACCGGCAGGCCAAAGCCCTCGAACGTGGACGGGTAGACGCATGCCCAGGCTTTTCCGTAAAGCGCGATGATTTTCTCGCGCGTCAGCCAGCCCGTAATCTCCACGCGGTCTTGCAGATGGAGATCCGCGATCAGCTTTTCCACCGCCCGCGTGTGAAAGCCGCGCAGGCCTGCCAAAATCAACCGCTCCGTGCGCGGCCTGCGGGCGTAGGCGCGGATCAGCCGCTCCAGGTTCTTGTGCGGGTGCAGCGTGGAGGCGCACAGGAAAAAGGGCTCCAGCCGGCTTCGGTCCAGCTTGAAAAAATCCGGATTCACGCCGTGGGCGATCACCGCGATGCGCTCCCGCTCCACGCTGTAGAACGCCGTCAGATCCGCGCGCACGCTCTCGGAAGGCGCAATCAGGCGCCGGGATCGATGGGCGGAGGCCCACAATAGCAGACGCCAGAACGGCAAATCGAACCATCGGAAGTATTCCGGATGGCGCTTGTGCTGAAGATCGTGGAAGGTGGACGCTTGGCGGCAAGGCGCCAGCAGCGGCGCCGTGAAACCCGGGTTAAACATCACGTCCAGCCGCTCGCGCGCCGCCTCCAGCGGAAGCGCCAACTGCTCCCAAACAATGCGGCTGGGCCGGAACGTTGCGCGAACGGCTTGCCGCCGCCAGAAAAAATTGCTCTGCCGCGGAACCAGATCCCCTCCCGTCTCCCGATTGGTGAAAACGAAATACAGGTTGTGCGAGTCGATCTCCGCCAGCGCCCGCAGCAGTTGCCGTAAATAGATCTCCGTTCCCCCGACGCCTCCCGGAATCAAATACAGCGCATTCACGCCGATGCGAGCCATGATTCAATCAACGCCGCCGCAGCAGACGCGTCAACGCGTCGCGAGCCGGTTGGTTATAGGGATCCAGATCCAAAGCCCGCTGGTATTGCTCCTTGGCCTGGGCCATCTCTCCCATCGCCTCGTACACGTTGCCCCGGACGGAGTAGACCATGACGAAGTTCGGATTCAAATTCTGCGCCTGCTGAAGCGAATCCAGCGCCTCCGTCATTTGCCGCTGCTTGGCATACATCATTCCGAGCGTCGCCCAGGCCTGGGCGTCGGATTCTTTCCGGGTGGCCTCGCGCAATTTTTCGATCGCTTCCCTCCGCCGGCCGACGCAATCGAGAACATACGCCCAATCGACCAGCAGGCTGTAGTCCGCTGGCCCCAGCCGCGAAGCCATCTCGAAGTTCTCCTCCGCCTTGGCGCAGTTCTGTTGTTGCCAGTAAGCGTAGGCCAGCGAAAAGCGGGGCCGCACTTTGAGCGGAGACTTCGCCGCGGTGTCCTGCCAAAGCAGCAGCGGGTCGCCCCACAGCTTGTTCCGCTGAAACGTCAGCGCCAAAAAAATCAGCAATACCGGAACTTCGATCGCGAGCCGCCGCCGGAGCTCCATCCGCCGCAAAAATTCGAGCCATACGAGCGTGAAACCGAAAAACGGAAGATAGACGCGGTGTTCCGCCATTGGGTCCTTGATCGGGATGATGGATGAGGTCGGCAGCAGCAATAAAACGAAAACCAGAACGCCAAAACAAGCCAGCGGCCAGCGCTTGCGGAAGAGCCACCCCGCCGCCAATAGGACCATAATCCCCAGCAGCCCGAAAATCGCGCCGTGCTCGAACGGCGTGTGCGAAATCGCGATATCGGGGTCGAGGTTCTGGCCCCACGGAAGCGCAAGCAGCCGCACATACATCCAGAACACGCGGCCCTGGGTGTACAGATAGCTCAACGGCGTCAGTCCCGGCACATGGAAACCGGCCGTGTCGGCCGCGCGCAGAACCCGCCAAACGAACGCCCCTCCTGCCGCGCCCGCGGCCGCCAGCAAACCGTACAGCAGGGCGTTGGCTCGCATCCCTCCCTTGATCCAATACAGGTCTGTCAGCGCCACAAGGAGGGGCAGCGTGAGGGCGTGCTCCTTGGTGCTCGCCGCGGCCCCGAACAATGCCGTCACCGCCAGCGCGCGCCATATCGTGATCCGCTCCGTGCGCCGGTATAAAAACGCGCAATACGCGCCGTAATAGAAAAACACGCTCAGCCCTTCCGAGCGGCTGGCCACGTACGCCACCGATTCGGTCTGAAGCGGGTGCAAAAGAAAAAGCGCGCCCGCGAAAATTCCCAGCGTGGGCTTGGCGCGGCCGTCTTTCGCGCCCGCCAGTTCCAGCAGCCGCATGGCGATCAGAGCGGTCAGAACCGAATTGAAAACGTGGAGCAGCACGTTGGTGGCGTGGTATGAAAACGTCTGTTCCCCGCTGGCCGCGTAATTCAGCCAAAAACTGAACATCAGCATCGGCCGCAATCCGGCGACCCAATTCCACACCGGCAGATGCTGGATTCCAGGAATCAAAAAGGGCAAATAGGGATCGTCGAAAACGAACGGCCCATTGAGCGCCGGCGAGTAGGCTTCGAAGGCCAGAAATAGCGCCGCCGCCGCCGCCGCCCACGGCCACCATGCCCGCATTCGCGGCCCTTCGGCCGCCGCCGCCCTGGCTTCAGTTTGCCGCGGCCGCTTTGATTTTTTCATCCAGAGACTCCAACCGGTACTCTAAAATCGCCACGCGCTGCGCCAGCGCGATATTGGAATCCTTCAAATGGGAAATCAGCAGCGAAGAACGGTACAGCACCACGACGAAGACGCATCCGGCGGCGATCAGCAGCGCTGCCGGAGCATCCGGGACTCCCAGGACCTGTCCCATCCGCCGCAAGGGAGCGTCGGACGCCGATAGCCCTAACAGCACGAAGGCCGCGGCCAGCCAGCTCACCGAATATTCCACCCGGATGTGGGCCCGCCTCACCGAGGCCAGCACGCCCACGATCATCGCTACGCTGAACGCGCCCAGAGCCGCAAGCAAACGAGCCATGTCTCATTTCCTCCGTCTTTCGAATTTCAGCACATTCACGAACACCCCCAGCAGCACGTGCAGGATGTAATACAGCGATTTTACGGCCGTGATCGTGCTCCGCCCCGCCTTGCGCGGCCGCATCTGGCACGGCACCTCTATGAACCGGAAGCGCCGGCGTTGGAGCACCACCAGCGCTTCGATCTCCGGATACTCCAGCGGAAAACTGCGCGAAAACACGCTCAAAGCGGTGCGGTTCACTCCCACGAATCCGCTGGTGGGATCGCGCACCGCCTTGCCCAAAATCGGCCGCAGCACGGCCCGGAAGAACAAGATTCCCGCCGCCCGCATCCAGCCAAAATGCGGCCCCTTGCCGTTGACGTACCGCGAGCCGATCGCCATCTCGCAACCCGTCTTTTGCAGCGCTTCCAGCAGCTTGGGAATGTCGCGGGGATCGTGCTGGCCGTCGCCGTCCACGCGAATGACGTATTCGTAGCCCAGCTCGTAAGCCAGCCGGTAGCCGGCCTGCACGCACCCGCCCAGTCCCAGATGATGCGGCAAGGCCAGCACGCGCGCCCCCGCCTCGCGCGCCCGCGCCACCGTGCTATCGGTCGAGCTGTCGTCCACCACCAGAACCGGCGCCCCCGGCAGCGCCGCGTGCACTTCCCGCACCACCTCGCCCACCGCCCCCTCTTCGTTGAATGCGGGTATCAGAATGAGCAGATTGTTCATAGCGCCGCTACCCGCCTCAGCGAAATGGCGTGCCGCGCCAGCAGGCGCTTGAAATCCCGCGCGGAGATGCGCCGCGAACGCATGATTCGCCGCCGCTCCCGCAGCAGGCTTGGCAGATGCCGCAGCGCCGCGCCATGCGCTCCAACCGCCAAAACCGGCAGCCAAACCGCGCCCCGCCCCCCGCGCTGGAACTCCCACGCCTTTCCCCGCCCTTCCGCCAGCAGCAGCACATGCCAAAAATACCGGAGCCCCGCCGCGAACGGCGCCCGCAGCAACCCCCCCAACGGGAAATTCTTCACGATCGTGAACAGCCGGTTCCGCTCCACGTAATACGCCTTCGCCCACGACGCCGCTCCCGCCGTATGGGAGTAGCGATGCTCCACTTTCGCCTCCGGCGCGTAGCGGCACTCCCAGCCGGCCCACCGCGCCCGCAGTCCCAGATCCGTGTCCTCGCAGTAAAGAAAGTATGATTCGTCGAATCCGCCGATCTGTTCCAGCATTTCGCGCCGGTACATGGCCGCCGATCCGCTCGGAAAAAGCGCCTCGCTCGCCTCGGCGAACGCTTCCGGAGGTTCTCCGTGCCCGCGCTGCTTGCTCGATCCGTCCGCCGCGATCAGCATGCCGGCCGAATCCAGGACTTCCCCCATGCGGACCTGGCTGGCGAACATCCCTGCGCCAGGGTGCCTTCGCGCGCACTCCAGCAAAGCTTCCAGCCAATGCCGGTCCGCCGTCGCGTCGTCGTTGAGCACCGCCAGATACGGAGCTTGCGAAATCCGAAACGCCTGATTTACTGCGGCCCCGAATCCCACGTTGCGCCCGTTCGCGATCACCCGCTCGCGTCCTTTTCCGCTCCCGGCGCGCCCCTCGCCGCTATTGTCGACTACGATCACCTCAAAATCGGCTACCGTCTGGCGCTCCAGCGAGCCCAAACACTCCGCCAGCGCGTCCCCGGCCGCCAGCGTCGGCACGGCGACCGTCACCTTCGGAATGGGCAAGAAACGATTCTCCCAATATACCCCCGCCGCCGTTCGCTCGCCGGCGGCGCGCTGTGATCGCCCATCACCACAAGTGGTAATAGCCGTCCTGCTCGGCCAGATTCACGGGCAGTCCGAACAGCCCCGACAAGCGCTCCGCCGTCAAAATCTCCCGCCTCGCTCCGTCTGCCGCGATCCGCCCTTGCTGCATCAATATTACGCGCTCGATTTCCGGAATCAGATCGGAAAGATGATGCGTCACCATGACGATGCCCACCCCGGATTGCGCCAGTTTGCGGAGAATCTGCCGCAGCTCCCGCTGCGCGAAAAGATCCAGCGCCGTGCTGGGTTCGTCCAGGATCAGCGCCCGAGGCTCGTGCACCAGCGCCCGCGCCAGCAGCACTCGCCGCGCCTCCCCCGACGACATCTCCTCGGTGAAACGCTCCGCCAGATGTGAAACTTCAAGATGCGCCAGAACCCGCTCGGCCCGCTCCCGCATTTCCCTCGTCGCCTGCTGATGCGGCCAGATTCCAATGCTCGAAAAAAATCCCGACAGCGTCAGGTCCATCCCCGTGACGTCGCGCGTGCAGAACGCCATGAGGTCGTTCGAAACGATTCCCAGCAGCGTTCGCAGCTCGAACACGTTCCAGCGGTCCCTGCCCAAAATCGTGAGCCGCGAGCCCTCCCGCGCCAGCGGGTAGCATTCGCGCGTGATCGCCTTGATCAAGGTCGATTTTCCGCAGCCGTTCGGTCCGATAATCGCCACATGCTCGCCCGAGCCGATGCGAAGCGAAATGTCGTCCAGGGCCAGCGTCGAGCCGCGCCTCACCGACACTCGCTCGAATTCGATCAACGCACACGCCTGCGGCATGGGAATCCTTTATCTTAAGGGAGAATGTCGAACGGCAAATCCATCCCGCACGAAATCTGGATGGTCCGGCACGGCGAAACCGAATGGAGCCGCTCTGGCCAGCACACCTCCCGCACCGACCTCCCTCTAACTCTTGCCGGCGAAGACCGCGCTCGCCGTCTGGGCAGCCTCTTGCAGACGCGCCGCTTCGCGCTGGTCCTCTCCAGCCCCATGCGTCGCGCCCTCGACACCTGCCGTCTTGCCGGCTTCAGTCCCCAAGTCTCCCAGGACTTGCGCGAATGGGACTATGGCGACTACGAGGGGCTTACTACCGCCCAAATCCGCCAAATTGCCCCCGGCTGGGCCATCTGGACCGCTCCTCCCAAAGGCGGCGAGACCCTCCACGAGGTGAGCGCGCGCGCCGACCGCGTCCTCGCTCGCGCCCTCCAAGCCGGCGGCGACGTGGCCTTGTTCGGACACGGCCATATGCTCCGCGTCTTCGCCGCTCGCTGGATCGGCTTTGCGCCCGATTGCGGCCGCTCCCTCGCGCTCGCCACCGGATCGGTCAGCGTCTTGGGATGGGAGCACGACTGGCGCGTCATCCGGCTGTGGAGCCAGGTCGCATAATGGGACTTGCGCAGCGCTCTCAAGCAACCGGCCCATCCCGATCGTTCTCCCTGCCGGCCTTCCTTTCGCGCCCATCCCTCCCCGGCTCCCTGGCTCTGGCCCAATCTCCTGAGCCTGGACGCGCCCCTGGTGGCGCTGCTCTGGCAGCTCCTGTTCGCCCGCTGCTTCCGCGTTCCAACCGGCCCGGCCGCCTCCCTGCTGCTCGTTTTGTCCGTGTGGCTCATCTACAGCGCGGACCGCATGCTGGATGCCTGGCGCGGCGCCGCCCCCGCGCCCAGGCATGAGTTTTACCGTCGCCACTGGCGCGCCGTGCTCCCGGTCTGGGGCGGCTTGTTGGGCTTGGCCGCGTGTCTTTCCTGGTTCCTCCTGCCGCCCCAGTTGCTGGATCGCGGTCTTTGGTTGCTCGCGGGCGTCGCCCTCTACTTCATTGCCGTTCACTCGGCCCCCATTCCCTCCGCCGGCTCCTGGAAAGAGCCCGTGGTGGGCGTCTTCTTCGCCCTGGGCGCCACCCTGGCCGCCTGGAGCGGCCTCCGCGGCGCCGCCGATCTGCTCTCCGTGCTCCTGTTTTCTTGCCTCTGCTGGATTAACTGCGCCGCCATCGAGCAATGGGAGGGATCCCCCCGCAAATTCCGCGTCGGATTCGCCGCCGCCTGCGTGGGCCTCGCCGCCGTCTTGCTTTTGCCCCTCCGCCGCCCGCTGCTGTGCGGAGCCGAACTCGCCAGCGCCTTGGCCTTCGTTTTCCTCGATTCTCGCGCCTTCCGCATCCGCCCCGATCTGCTCCGCGTGCTGGCCGACGCCGCTCTGCTAAGCCCTCTCTTCCTGCTGCCTCTCGCCGCCGTCGGGACCTGAATCGCGTGAATTGCGACCGCATCGCCCGCGCCTACCGATGGCTGGAATATCTCGGCTTCGGGCGCGAGCTCGAACGCCGGCGCTTCCGCCATCTTCCCTATGTCGCCGCCGCCCGCCGCGCGCTCGTCCTGGGCGGAGGCGACGGCAGGTTCCTCGCCCGCTTCCTGCTTCTCCATCCCCAGGCCCGCGCCGATTACGTCGATTGCAGCCCCCGAATGCTCCGCTTGGCGCGCGCCAGAGCCGGAGCCGGCCGCGTCCGCTATCTCCTCTCCGACGCCCGCTCCCTCTCGCTACCCCCGGAAACCTTCGACCTCATCGTGACCAATTTCTTCCTCGACTGCTTCGACCAGGCCGATGCCCTCCGCGTCGTCGAGCGGGCCGCCCGCGCCGCCAAACCCCGCGCGCAATGGCTCGTGGCCGAATTCCGCCCGGTTCCTTGGGCCGGTCCTTTGCTCGCCGCTCTCTACTTGTTCTTCCGCCTCGCCGCCGGCCTCAAAACCCGCCGGCTCGTGGATCATCATGCCCTGCTTGCCCGCCATGGCTTCCGCCTGGAGCGCGAGGAGCGGTCTTGGTTTGGCTGGCTGACCTCCGAATTGTGGTCGCGGGCGCCGCAGCAGCCCGGCCTCTCGCTTGGCCGCCCCACCCTTGAAACGGGCCCTGGCGCGCGGCGCGGTTCCGGTACATAATAGACACGAAAACATGGCGCGGAGCTGCCTTTGGACTCTCCTGTGGACAATGCGCCTCGCCTTTGCCGGCGATTCCCCTTCCTGTCCCCCCAAAGTCGTCCATAAAGTCGGCGCCGAATATACCCGCGCCGCGCGTCTGGCCGCCATCCAAGGCACCGTGCTGGTCGAAGCCGTCGTCGATGCTTCCGGAGCCCCGGCCAAATTGAAAATTGTTAGTCCCTTGGGCTTCGGCCTCGACGACCGCGCCTTGCAGGCCGTTTCCCAATGGAGGTTTGAACCGGCCCGGAAAGACGGCGTTCCTGTCGAGGCCGTGACCATTGTTCCCGTCGATTTTCGCTTGTTCCACCGCTGGTTCGATCCCAAGCCTGAGGAGCACCGCACTTCCTACAATCTTGCCGTCGCGGCCATTCAGGAGCAGCGCCGCGACAGTCAAACCCTGGAGACCATTAAGGATCTCGCGCGTCAAAAGTACCCTCCCGCGATGTATCTCTACGCCAAGCTGCTCGAAGCCGGCGACGGGTTTCCCCAAGATCCCCGGCAAGCCTTGAGCTTGACGGTCGAAGCGGCCAATCGAAATTATCCCGCCGCCATGTACGACACCGGCCGCATGATGATGGAGGGACGCTCTCTGCCCGTCGACCCCGAAAAAGGATTGGAGTTGATGCGCAACGCCGCCGTCCTCGGCTACAAACGCGCCCAGTTCCATCTGGGCGTGGCCTTTGAGACCGGCAATGGCGTTCCCCAAGACTTGGCCGAGGCGCGCCAATACTTCCGCCTGTGCGCCGCCGCCGGCGAGCCGCCCTGCCAGGTCAAGCTGGCCCGGCTGCTTCTGGTGCGGCCCGATCGCCAGGAGCGCGACTTCATCCAAGCCATCGCATGGCTGGAGCTCGCCGCCGACCGCGGCAGCATGCACGCCCGCATGATGCTGGAAGAGCAGCCTCCCGAGACCCCCAAACAGCGCGGCTGGATCGACAAGCTCAAGACCCAGTTGGTCCGAAGCCGCTAAGCCCCGCCCCTCGCCGCTTTTACTCCTCATTCATCGCCGCCAATGCGTTCAAAATGATCCGCGCGGCTCTCTCTTCCCCCACCACCGAATTCACCATCAGATCGAAATACTGGCGCTGCGGCCAGTCCACTCCGAAGCTTTGCTTGATGAAATCCGCCCGGTCCTGGTCCACCGTCTCCACCAGCTCCACGGCCTCTTTCTCGCTCTTGCCCTGACGCTGGAGTCGCCGCACTTTTTCCTCGAACGGACCGTAAATGAACACGTGAAACGCGTCGGGACGCTCGTGCAGGTAGTACGCCGATCCCCGCCCGACGATCACCGCCTTGCCCTCCTCCGCCGCCGCCCGCACCAGCTTCTCCGATGCCTGGCGGATGCTTTCCGCGTCGGCCAGTTGCACGCCCCGCGCCGAGGCCAGGTTCCCTTCGAAGCTGCCTCGCAGAAAAGCCTTGAATAGACGGTAGTGGAGTGGATCTCGCCGCTCTTCGCGCTCCTCGACCTGCCGTTGGTCGCATCGCAGAGAGCGCGCGATTTGATCGGTAAAAAGCTGATCCCACAGTTTCCAGCCGAGTTGGTCCGCCACCTTCGCGGCGATGTCCGCCGCTCCGCTGCCGTATTCCCGCTCGAACGTCACGATTCGGATCATGCTTCCCCTCGTCTATTCCGCCATGGCCCTCGCCCCGCCTCCCCGCGGATCGTTCTTCCTCAAAAGGAACGTCAGCGCGAACATGATGCCTGCGCCCATCGCCAGCACTTTAAATGTATCGATATAGGCCAGCGTCTGCGCCTGCGCCTCCAGCTCTCGGTACAACGCCGCGTACGCCTTTCTCTGGGCGTCGGCGGCGCTGGCTCCGGAGCGCGCCATCTGCGCCGCTGCCGCGCTCAACTGGTTTCGGAACGCCGGATTGTAGAGATTGGCGTGCGCCCCCAGCACGGTCTGATGAAATTGCGCCCGCCGCGCCAGCAACGTCGTCACCAGGGACGTGCCCACGCTGCTGCCCATATTCCGCATGAAATTGATCATGCCCGCGATGGCGTTGCTTTTCTCCCCCGGCAGTCCCACATAGGCCGAAAGCGTGATCGGAACGAACAGAAAGCCCAGCGCGAACGCCTGGAATATGCGCAGCCGCGAGGCGTAGCCGAAGCTCATCAGCAGGTCGATTCGGATCGCGGAAAAGTACATCGCTGCCGCCATGCACAGCCACCCGAACGACATAATATATTTCGCCGGATACCGCGAGGTCAGTTGCCCCACCAGCGGCATTTCAAACAGTAAAACCAGTCCCGACCCGGAAAGAACCAATCCCGCCAAGGTCGCCGTGTATCCCATCAGCGTTTGAAGCAATTGCGGCATCATCACCAGACTCGCGAAATAAAGCACGCCCAAAATGAACATCATCAAATTCGACGCCGCGAAGTTAAAATTCTTAAACAGGCGCACCTCCAGAATGGGCGCTTTGTGGCGCAGCTCCCAAATCACCAGCGAGACAAGGCAAACCGCCGCCGTCGCCGCCAGCGCGGCGATGAAGCGCGACCCGAACCAATCCTCTTCCTGGCCCTTGTCCAGCAAAATCTGGAGCGCCGCCACTCCTACCGCCAGCAGCGCCACCCCGGCGTAATCCAGGCTCGCCCGGGCCGCTCTTTGCAGCGTTAAATACGGCGGGTCTTCCAGCATCCGCAGCACCAAAAACACCGCCAGCGCGCCCACCGGCAGATTGATGTAAAAAATCCACCGCCACGAGTAGTTGTCCGTGATCCACCCTCCCAGCGTCGGGCCCACCGTCGGCGCGATCACGGCCGTAATGCCGTACAGCGCGAACGCCAGCCCGCGTTTCTCCGGCGGAAACGTGTCCGCCAGAATCGCCTGCGCCATCGGCTGAAGTCCTCCTCCTCCCACCCCTTGCAACGCCCGGAAAACGATCAGTATCCCCAGCGTCGGAGCGGCGCCGCACAAAAGCGAGCTGGCCGTGAACAGCACGATGCAGCTCGTGAAAAACCGCTTGCGGCCAAACCGCCCCGCCAGCCAGCCGCTGATCGGCAGCACGATCGCATTCGCCGCCAGATAGGACGTCAGCACCCACGTGCTTTCGTCGTTGCTTGCGCCTAGGTTCCCCGCAATGTGCGGCAGCGCTACGTTGGCGATGCTGGTGTCCAGCACCTCCATGAAGGCCGCCAGCGCCACCACCACCGCGATCAGCCACGGGTTGAATTTGGGCGTCCACGCCGCGGCCGCGGTTTCCGCGCGTGATGGAGTTTCCGTTTCCGCCATCTCCGCCCCTCAGTGGAGGTACACCTTGGGCGTTGCCGACATGCCCACCCGCAATCTGTGATCTGCGTTTTCGCCCGCGTCCAACACGATCCGGACCGGAATCCGCTGCACCACCTTTACGTAATTTCCCGTGGCGTTTTCCGGCGGCAGAATGCTGAATCGCGATCCCGTGGCCCCTCCAATTTCGTAAACCCGGCCCTTGTACTCCCGGCCGTAGGCGTCCACCGTGAACGTCACCCGCTGGCCCGGCCTCATCCGCCGCAGTTGCGTCTCTTTGAAATTGGCCGTCACCCACAGCCCCTCCAGCGGCGTCACCGCCATCAATTGCTGGCCCGGAGCGACATTTTGCCCCACCTGCGCGGTTTTCATCCCTACGATTCCCGTCACCGGCGACACAATCGTCGTGTAGCTGAGGTTCAGCTTGGCTTGCTCCACCTTCGCTTGCTTCTGTTGCGCCTCCGCCGCGGCCGCTTTGACCTGCGCTTGCCGGCTGGCCACCTGCTGCGGTCCGGTCCGGGCGGATTGAATCGACGCATCCGCCTGGACGATCTGCTGCCGGGCCTGCTCGATCGCCGCTTGCTGCACGCCCACGTTCTGTTCCGCCTGAAGCGCCGCCGCCCTGCGCGCCTCCACCGTCGCCCGGCTCGCCTCGGCCTGATCCGCCGCCGTGTCGTAGATCTGCCGCGCGATCTCGTTTTTCTCCGCCAGCGCCCTGTATCGCTCGACGTTGTCGGCCGCCGTCTTGTAGTTCGCCTCGGCCTCTTTCACCTGCGCTTCGGCCGCCGCCGCCGCCTCCTGCGCTCCCTGGAGCTGCCGCTGGGCGCTTGCAAGCGCCGCTTCGGCGTTGGCCCGCGCCGCCATCGCCGACCGAAGCTGCGCGCTCACCTCCTCGCCCGTGATCGGAACCTGAATCTGCAAGTTCTCCAGCGCCGCCTCGGCGTTGCGCAGCTCCGCCTGGGCTTGCGCTAGCGCCACCTGGTAATCGCGCGGATCGATGCGCGCCAGAACGTCTCCCGCTTTGACCCTCTGCTCGTCTTCCACCGGCGCCTCGGTGATGTATCCCGAAATCCGCGCGCTGATGGGGTTGATGTTGCCGTCGATTTGGGCGTCGTCGGTCGTTTCATAGCTGCTGAAGTAACGCCACAAAAAATATCCCCCTGCTGCCGCCATCGCCATCGCTCCCAGCGCCAGCAGCCAGCGCCCCAATTTCCTTCTCTTTCGCCAAGCCATCCGCTCCCTCGGTAAAACGCTTTTCTCCTTGACCGCGGCGCTTTTCTCTTCCACGATCTCGGCCATCCTATTTGCCCTCCAAAAATTTCGGCAGATTCTGCTCCGCTCCCCCCATCGACCGCGCCAGCGCCGACTTCGCCACGTCGTGCGCGTACAGCGCCAGGATCAGGCTGTCGTTGGCCGTCGCCACGGATTCCTGCGCCTGCACCACCTCGATGTTGTCCCCCACGCCCGCCGCGAACCGGTCGCGCGCCTGCATCAGCGTTTCATTCGCCAGCGCCAGGTTGTCGCGCGCCACCGCCACTTGATCCGCGGCCGTCCGCAGATCCAGAAAGGCGTCCCGCACTTCCACCTCGATCTGTGCCCCTAAATCGGCCAGTTCGTCCCGCCTCTGTTTCAGCGCCGCCTTCGCCTGCGCGATATCGCCCTCGATCCGGCCCCCGTCGAAAATGTTCACTCGGGCCGACGCCGCCACCGTGAACGTGCCGTGCGAGTTGTTCAGCGTCGGCCCGATCGCGCCGTAGTCGGCGTTGATTTGCCCCGTCGGATAGCGCTCGCCCCGCGCCGCTTTCACCGCCTCTTCCGCCGCCCGCGCTTGCGCCTTCGCGCTTTGATAATCTCGCCTCTGAGCCAGGGCCGTCTCCAGCGCCTGCCCCTGCGTGATCGAAGTCAGCGCCGCATACGGCGTCTCCTCGGCCAGAATGAACTCCTGCGCCGGCGGCAATCCAATGATGCGGCCTAGCGCCAGTTTGTCCTTCTCGTACGTATTGGTCTGCGCCAACAATCGCTGCTGCTGCTGCTTTAGCTCCACTTGCGCCCGCAATACGTCGATGCCCGCCGCCGTCCCCGCTCTTTGCCGGTCGGCGGCTTGATCGTACAGCGCCTGCGCCGTCTTTACCTGCGCCTCAATCGCTTTTATGCGCGATGCGTCGGCCAGGATCAAAAAATACCCGTTCGCCGCCGCCTCCACCACCAAATCGCGCGCGTCTTGCGCCGAAAGCCGCGCCGCCCGCTCGCTCCAGCGCGCCGACTGATACGTCTTTCGCAGCGTGTAATCGTAGGCCGTCCACTGCCCGTATACCCGAACGTCGATATATTGGAACGGACCCACGATCGTGGGAATGTTCAGCCCTCCGATGTTGGTGGGAAAACCAAACGTCTTTAAGTTGAGCTGCTCGGCCGTCTCCGTCGCCTGCCCATAAAACTGCGGCAGCAGCGCGCTCAACGCCCGCATCCGCTGCCCCCGCGCCGAGTCGCTGGCCGATTCGCTCGTCAGCAGTCCCAGATTGGTCGCCAGCGCCCGCTGGATCGCTCCTTGCAGCGTCAGCGCCGCCGGCGTCGGGGACGCCGCGCCCGCCGGAACGCTCCCCGCAAACTGGCTCTGCTGGCCCTGCGCCAGCGACAAGGCCAGCAACGCGCCGCCTAGAGGGAAACGGGCCGGCCCCACCCGCCGGCGCTTTCTCATGCTCGTCAATCCGCGTTTCATTCTAGTTAGATGTTCCGCCGGTCAGTTAGCTTCACTTCCCCGGCTCGGCGCCGGACGCCCATCGCGCGGCCCCTATAATGAAAGCGGAATATGGCCCTCGTCCCTCCTTACATCGCCGCCATGGAACCTTATATGAGCGGCCTTTCCATCGGGGAAGTCCGCCGGCGCCATCGCCTGGACCGCGTCGTCAAGCTCGCTTCTAACGAAAATCCCCTCGGCCCCTCGCCCCTGGCCCTCCAAGCCGCCTCTTCGGCCCTCTCCGCCAGTCACCGCTATCCCGACGGCGGCTTGGCTTTGCGCGAAAAGCTCGCCCAGCGCTTCAACGTCCGGCTGGAGAACGTCGTCGCCGGAGCCGGCTCGGAGGGAATCATGGCCGATATCGTGCGCACCTTCCTCGCCGACGACGATGAAGTCCTGGCCAGCGAAGCAACCTTCCCCGCCATGCGCGTGCTCGCCTCCAGCCGCGGCGTTGCCTATCGCGCCGTCCCCTTGCGCCGCTGGAGCGTCGATCTGGAAGCCCTTGCCGGCGCCATCACCCCGCGCACCAAGCTGATCTATTTGCCCAATCCCAATAATCCCACCGGGACCATTTTCACCGCCTCCGAATTCGACGATTTCTACAAGCGCGTGCCGGAGCGCGTCCTCATCATCCTGGATGAAGCCTACTTCGAGTACGCCCGCGGAAATCCCGGCTATCCCGATTCCCTTCACTACCGCTACGACAACGTGATCACCCTGCGCACTTTTTCCAAAGCCTATGGGCTGGCGGGATTGCGCGTCGGATACGGCTTTGCGCACCAGAACCTGATCGCCATGCTGCTCAAGGTCAAGCTGCCCTTTGAGCCCTCCACCGTGGCCTCCGCCGCCGCCATCGCCGCCCTGGATGACCGCGAGTTCCTGGCCCGGTCCCTCCAGATGAATGCTGGCAGCCTGCTCCAATTGAGCGCCGCCCTTCGCCGCCTCGGTTTTACTCCGCTTCCATCGCAGGCCAATTTTTTGATGATCCCGTTGGCCTCCGAATCCTATGCCCGGGATCTGTTTGAATCCCTTTTGAGCCAGGGAGTCATCGTGCGGCCCCTCAAATCTTTCGGGCTTCCCAACTGCCTCCGCGTCACCGCCGGCGCTCCCGAGGAGATCGATATATGCGTGTCAGTGCTCGAACGCATTCTGAAAGCCGAACCCGCCGCGGTCTAACCGCCCCGGCCAGTCCCGCCGGCAATCCGCCGCCTTCCCACTTCATCGAGCAAGACTATTCCCGTTACCAAGCCCGCGATCACGCCGCCTGGAAAACTCTCTACAGTCGAATGGTCCCGTTCTGGGAGCGCTACGCGAATCGCCATTATCTCGACGGCATGGAGCGCCTTCGCCTGGATCCCTGCTCCGTGCCTAAGCTCGAGGACGTGAACCGCTTCTTGCATCCCCTGACCGGATTTCAAGCCAGAGCCGTCAGCGGCTATATCCCCGCCTTCGAATTCTTCGACTGCCTCCGCAACCGCCAGTTCCCCACCACCATCTGCGTCCGCCCCGCCGATAAACTCGACTACTATCCCGAGCCGGATATCTTTCACGACGTCGCCGGCCACGTTCCCATGCACACCGACCGCGCCTTCGCCGAAGCCCTGGTCCGTTTCGGCGAATGCGCTCATGAAGCCGCGGCTCGCAGAAGCGATCCTCGCGCCGTCGCCAGCAACATCCGCGCCATGGCCCGTTTTTTCTGGTTCACCGTGGAGTTCGGGCTCATGCAAACCCCGCGCGGCGTCAAAGCCTACGGCAGCGGCCTGCTATCGAGCCACGGCGAGTTGCGGCACTCCATCGAATCGCCCCGCGTGCAGCGCTACCCCCTCCAGCTCGAATGGGCCATCAATCAGGGATTTGAGATCGACCACTATCAGCCGCTGCTGTTCACCATAAGCGGTTTTGACGAGCTGTATGAACAAGTCGGCCGCCTCACCGCCTGGATGCGGGAAGGAAAGCTTGACAACGTCGCTCCCGGCGAGCCCCACATCAATGAACGCGATCTGGCCAGCTTTTTGACTCCGTAATCCTTCCGCCTCGGCCGGACCGCAATCACCGTCCCACCACTAACACCATAAAACTGTCCGCGACGATCGAAGGCCGTCCCTTTTTGCCGTCCTTGCCCTCGGTGGCCGCTCCGAACTCCGCGGCCGGAAGATACAGCTTGTGCGTCGAAGGATCGGCGGCGATCGTCCGCGCGCTGCGCTGCGTCTGAATCGTCGCCACCGGCTCGAATTTGCCCGGCGACGTCTCTCCCACCATCGTGATCGTGCCGTCCTGCCCATTCGAGCTGAAGGCGTAGCCGTCGTCGAACGCCACGCCGTCCGGCCCTGCGCCGATCGCCGGACTCGCCAGCACTTTGCCCGTCGTGAAATCGCTCACCACCATCATCTTGTTCTCGCACACCGAATACAGGCGGTTCTTCTTCGCGTCGATCGCCAGCCCGCTCGGCGAATCGCACGGCGCAATCGAGTACCGCCGCGAAACCAGCGCGTTTTTGGCGTCCAGCTCTACAATCTCGTTCTTGTTCTCCAGATTCGCGTAAACGTGCCCTTTCCCGTCCACTTGCGCAAATTCCGGCTTGCCGTCCAGCGGGATCGAAGCCGTGATCACGTTGCCGGTTTTCGCGTCTATGGCCGTGGAATCGCTGCTCCGGCCGTTAAAGGTAAACACACGCTTCGTTGTCGGCTCGTAAATGATCGCGTCCGGGTTTTGCCCCGTCTTGACCTTGCCGGTCACCATCAGAGTCTTGAGATCGAACACCGTTACGTCGTTGTCGCGCCCGTCGCTGATAAAGCCGCGCCCCAAATCGTCGGCGATGGCGATGCCATGCACCCCGTTTGTGCCCGGGATCGTCCCCACCACCTTATCGGTGGCCGTGTCGATCACTTCCGTTTGAGTTCCATGCGAAACATACAGCCGGTGATTCGCCGCGTCCATCTGCGGATAATCCCAGGCTCCCGCGCCGCCAATGTGAATCTTATTGACGATTTTGTAGGCGGGCGGCGCGGCCATCGCCGCTGCCGCCAGCAGGACCAGTACCAGTTTCTTCATGCTTGCCTCCTTTCGGCACCCCAGTCTAACCGGGCAAACTGAAGATCGAATGAAAGGCGCCCCAGAAAACCGGTTTGATCCCTCCGCCCGAAAACCGGCATGTTATTCTGATTGCGAAGCAAACGTGGGCGTGTAGCTCAGTTGGGAGAGCACGGCGTTCGCAACGCCGGGGTCGGGGGTTCGAATCCCCCCACGTCCACCAAGCCGCTATTTTACCCGCCGCCTCCAAAAATCCCAGGCCCTTTCAAAGCCATCCTGCGCCCCCGTCTTTTTCGCCTCTTCCGGGTCCAGGTACTTTACCGGGCCCCCCAATAAAATCGCCTCCAATTGCAGGCGCGCGTTGAGGTTCATATAGTAGGCGCGGCCCACCGCCACGTGGAGCGAAGGCGCCACCACCACCGCTCCATGGCCGCGCATCAAGGCCGCCGGCTTCGGCCCCAGCGTCTGCGCCAAGGCCCTCCCCAGCTCGGCGTTCCGGATCAGCATATCCGTTATCCCCGCGGCCGCGCGAATCTCAAACACCGGCACCGGCTCTTCCAAAAAGCCGGCCATATGATATACAGGCCGAAGCGGAACCGAACTCACTCCGAAAGGTATCAAATCGGGCGAATGACAGTGCACGATCGCCATGACGTCCGGCCGGGCGCGGTAAATCTCGCCGTGTATGAAGCGCTCCGTGTAGCCGGCCGAGGCATCGCCGCTCACCGGCCTGCTGCCGAGATCGTATTCCAGAATGTCCCCCGCCGTCACCGCCCCTGCCGCCATGTGCCGGGCCAGCCAGTAGTGCTGAGCGTTATTGGGATCGCGGATGCTCACATGGCCGTAAGCGTCCAGCACCCCCTCGTTCGCCAGAATGTGATTCGCCAGCACTAACTCCTGGACAAACGGCGGAGCTGCTTTCTTCGCCGCTTGACCCAATCCAACGGCCGGAGCCAGTATCGCGGACGCCCATAGAGCGATTCTCATATCGATCGGCCTCCTTTTGAATCGGCCTCCTTTTGAGGAGTGTACCCGTTTTGCCGATCGCCCGGCGCGGTTCGCGCCCGCTCAAACCCTCCAACTCCCGCCCCTTCAATAACATCCCAATTTAATCCTCCCGCCTCCTTGCCGCGCGGGCGCGAAAACAAATCGGAGGTTCTTCTTATGAAACCGCAACTTGCCCCCGATTCCCAGCGCGCCGCCGCGAATCGCAACAACGCCGCCCGCTCCACCGGCCCCCGCACCGAGCCCGGCAAGCGCC
>Ga0070738_10000983_pt1 | contig 67529 bp, 59 predicted proteins | sample Coa_R2_2_FD_66446 | JGI IMG/M metagenome (GOLD analysis project Ga0070738, IMG submission 66446) | Surface soil microbial communities from Centralia Pennsylvania, which are recovering from an underground coalmine fire - Coalmine... | ecosystem: Environmental > Terrestrial > Soil > Unclassified ... | reverse complement strand
CGTCGCCGTCGCCAATTTTTATCCGACGATCACGCTGACCGGCTCTTTCGGCTTTGCGGGCGCGACCCCACTCCCCATCCTGGCTGCGGACGAACTTTGGTCGGTCGCCGGCAGCGCGACACAAACCGTGTTCGATGGCGGGCTGCTCGCCGCCAATCTCGCCGCCGCGCGCTCCGCCTATAATCAGAGCGTTGCCAATTACCGGCAGACCGTGCTCACGGCATTCCAGCAAGTGGAAGATGAACTCGCCGCCGTGCGCATTCTTTCGCAGGAGCTCGTGAAGCAGGAAGAAGCGGCGAAGAATGCCGGCGTGGCGGTCCAAGTTTATCTGAACCAATATCAGCAGGGGCTCGTCGCATTCACGACGGTCATTACCGCGGAAACCACTCAGCTCAGCGACGAAGTCACGGCCCTTCAGATCCGCCAAAGCCTATTTGTCGCCAGCGTTGCGCTGATCGAAGCCCTCGGCGGGGGTTGGGACGCTTCGCTCCTGCCGGACATTCACGGCCTCGAGAAAGTCCCGACGCTGACCCCGCCGCTTTGAAGCGGAACTTGTGCCGCTCCATCCGCCTTTCCTCACTAAGAAGTAATTTGCCTTTTTTGCCATTGGGAGGAAGGGGATAATCCTTGGCCGCACCAGGCAAGTGCCTGTGTTAACGGCAAATCAAGCACTTGTGTTGATGCCGTATGGCAAGTTGATGAAATAGTTTAACGATGGGCGGCAATGCTGGCGAAGCGCGAACGCCAGCATGTGCTCCGGGAAATTGAGCCGGCGGCCGCGACGGGCGGCGCTTTCGATGAGGCGCTTCAACATTTCGCGGCTCACAAGCTTCGCTGCCGACGCGGTTTGCGACCATCGCTCGGATCAGAGCGAACGGACGAGAGGATATGGACGAAAAAGTCGACAAGCGCCGCCGGCCGAGGGACGGCAAGGAGGATCTACCTCCCGCGCTGCCCCCGCGCGAAAGAACTGCGGGCGAACTGCCTTCTCCGGACCAAGCGCCCGGCAGCCCTTTCGTGCGCGAGAAGGTCGAGCCGAAGGGCCCGGAGCAAGCGCCGACTGCGCCGAAGGACAAGCCGCGGCGCCGGCGCTCGATCATTCCGTTTTTCCTGAGCCTTCTTATTCTTGTCGGCCTCGGCTATGCGACCTATCGCGTGCTCGCTCCGGCGCCGCAGCCCGCGTCCAAAAGCGGACATGCGGGCGGGCCCCCCCAATCGGTCGGCGTCGCCGCCGTGGGCACGGGCGACATCAGGATCGTCCTCAACGGACTGGGAACGGTGACGCCGATCACGACCGTGACCGTCCGCACTCAAATCAACGGACAATTGACCGAGGTCGCCTTCAGCGAAGGACAGATGGTCAAGAAGGGCGATTTTCTGGCGCAGATCGATCCGCGGCCCTATCAATTGCTCGAACAGCAATATGAGGGGCAATTGGCGCATGATCAGGGCCTGCTCGAGCAGGCCCGCATGGACCTCGCCCGCTATCAATCGCTCGTCACCCAGAATTCGATCGCACGTCAGCAGGCCGAGGACCAGGTCTATATCGTCAAGCAATACGAGGGCTCGGTGAAGACCGACCAATCGCTGATCGACCAGGAAAAGCTCAACCTGGTTTATTGCCATATCGTCTCGCCGGTTACCGGCCGCGTCGGTCTGCGTCTCGTCGATCCCGGCAATTACGTGCAGACGAGCGATACGAACGGGCTTGCCGTCGTCACGCAGCTGCAGCCGATGTCGGTGATCTTTTCGCTGCCGGAGGACGATATTCCGCAAGTCACGGCGCAGACCAATGCCGGTGCGACTTTGGCCGCGACCGCCTACGACCGCGCCAATGTGACGAAGCTTGCCGACGGCAAGGTCACGGTCCTCGACAATCAGATCGACACGACGACCGGCATGGTTCGATTCCGCGCCGAGTTCCCGAACACCGATAACGCGCTCTTCCCCAATCAATTCGTCAATGTGCGCGTGCTCATCCGCACCTTGAAGGGCGTCGCCACGGTGCCGAATGCCGCGATCCAGCGGGGCGCTCCCGGCACCTATGTCTATATCGTCAATCCCGACAACACCGTCTCGGTGCGGCCGGTGACCATCGGGCCAACCGACGAGGGCATGACCCAGATCGTTTCGGGTCTTAAGCCCGGCGACCGCGTCGTGACCGACGGGACCGACCGCCTGAGCGAAGGCGCGCGGATCATCATACCGGGAACCAAGTCGGGAGCCGGGACCGGTGCGCCGAACGGGCAGCACGGGCACTTGCACCATCAGAACGCACAGTGAGCCATGAATCCGTCGCAGACCTTTATCCTGCGTCCGGTCGCGACCTCTCTGCTGATGGCGGCGATCCTGCTCGCCGGCGCATTCGCCTATCGGTTCTTGCCGCTCTCGGCTCTGCCGGAAGTGGATTATCCGACAATCCAAGTGCAGACCTTCTATCCGGGCGCCAGTCCGGAAGTGATGACCTCCTCGGTTACGGCACCGCTTGAACGCCAGCTCGGCGAAATGCCCGGCCTCAATCAGATGACTTCGGCGAGTTCGGCCGGCGCCTCGGTCATCACGCTCCAATTCAGCCTCAATCTCAGCCTCGACGTGGCTGAGCAGGAAGTGCAGGCGGCGATCAATGCCGCCAATAATCTCTTGCCAAGCGATCTGCCGGCACCCCCCGTCTATGCGAAGATCAATCCGGCCGATGCGCCGATCATGACGCTCGCCGTGACGTCCGAAACGCTGCCGCTGACGAATGTCGAGGACTTGAGCGAGACGCGGCTCGCGCAAAAGATCTCGCAGCAACCTGGCGTCGGTTTGGTGAGCATCAGCGGCGGCCAGCGCCCGGCGATCCGCGTGCAATTCAATCCCCGCGCGCTTGCCGCCTATGGTCTCAACATCGACGACGTGCGCACCGTCGTCGCCAATTCCAACGTGAACACGCCGAAGGGCAATTTCGACGGGCCGGCGCAATCCTCGACCATCAACGCCAATGACCAGTTGACCTCGCCGTCGCAATTCAACGACGTGGTCATCGCCTATCGAAACGGCAATCCGGTGCGCCTATCGGACGTGGCGACCATCGTCCGCGGCGCGGAAAACACCAAGATTGCCGCCTGGTCCAACAAGACGCCGGCGATCATCCTCAATATTCAGCGCCAGCCGGGCGCCAACGTCATTCAGGTGGTCAACGGGATCAAGAAGCTGCTGCCAAAGATCGAAGCCGGCCTGCCTGCGGCGCTCCACATCACCATCATGAGCGACCGCACGACGACCATCCGCGCCTCGGTCGCCGACGTCGAGTTCGAGCTGGGGCTCGCCGTCGTGCTGGTCGTCCTCGTCATCTTCATCTTTCTGCGCAACCTGCCGGCGACGGTCATTCCGAGCCTTTCGGTTCCACTCTCCCTGGTCGGAACCCTCGTCGTCATGTATCTGCTCGGCTTCAGCCTCGACAATCTTTCGCTGATGGCGCTGACGATCTCGACCGGTTTTGTCGTCGACGACGCGATCGTCATGATCGAAAACATCGCGCGCTATGTCGAGCATGGCGATCCGCCGCTCGAAGCGGCGCTGCGCGGATCGGGCCAGATCGGGTTCACCATCATTTCGCTGACCGTTTCGCTGATCGCGGTGCTGATCCCGCTCCTTTTCATGGGCGAAGTCGTCGGCCGCCTGTTCCACGAATTCGCCATCACGCTCGCCGCCACGATCGTCATCTCGGCGGTCGTCTCGCTTACGCTCGTGCCGATGCTCTGCGCGAAACTGCTGCGCCATCGCCCCGAATCGGAGCGCAGCCGATTCGACGTCGGCGCCGAACGGGCCTTCAACTGGATCATCCGGCAATATGGCCGCGCGCTCGAAGTCGTGCTCGAACACCAGCCGCTCACGCTGCTCATCGCCATCGCGACGCTCGTCGTCACCGTGCTCCTCTACATCGTGATCCCGAAAGGCTTCTTTCCCGTGCAGGACACGGGCATGATCCAGGGGATCTCCGAAGCCGCCCAGGGGATATCTTTCTCTTCGATGGCGAACCGCCAACAGGCGCTCGCCGATCTCATACTGAAGGATCAGGACGTTGTGAGCCTGACCTCGTTCATCGGGGTCGACGGAACCAATATGACGCTCAACAGCGGCAGGTTTCTGATCAATCTCAAGCCCCTCAGCAAGCGGCACGATTCGGTCACCGAGGTTCTGCGCCGCATTCGTCGTGAAACCGCCGACGTCGAGGGTATCACCCTCTATATGCAGCCGGTCCAGGATCTGACGATCGATTCGACCGTCAGCCGCGCGCAATATAATTTCATCCTGGAAGACGCGAATGGCGCGGAATTGCAGGCCTGGGTTCCGCGCATCGTGCAGCGGCTCTCGAGTCTTCCGCAGCTCGCCAATGTCGCAAGCGACATGCAGGCCCAGGGCCATGCGATCGATCTCGCCATCGACCGCGCCACCGCGGCCCGCTTCGGCATCACGCCGGTGACGGTCGACAACGTGCTCTACGATGCCTTCGGCCAGCGGATCATCTCGACGATCTATACCCAATCCAACCAATATCGCGTCATCATGGAGGCGACGCCCGATCTCCAGCATGCGCTGAATTCGCTGAACACGTTCTATCTTCCGTCTTCGGTCTCGACCTCCAATGGACAAGTGCCGTTAGCGGCGATCGTTCATGTCGAGCAACGTCCGGGACCTCTGCTCATCACCCATTTCGGGCAGTTCCCGGCGACGACCATCTCGTTCGACGTTGCACGAGGCTATTCGCTCGGCGCCGCGGTCGCGGCCATTCAGCAGGCCGAAAAAGATATGGATCTGCCGGAGAGTTTCATCTCGCAGATGCAGGGCAGCGCGGCCGCCTTCTCCGCTTCGCTCAGCAACGAGGTCTTGCTGATCATAGCGGCCATCATCACGATGTATATCGTGCTCGGCGTGCTCTACGAGAGCTTCATACATCCGATTACGATTCTCTCCACTCTGCCCTCGGCGGGGGTCGGCGCGCTCATGTCGTTGATGCTGGCCGGCGACGAGCTCGACGTCATCGCGATCATCGGCATCATCCTTTTGATCGGCATCGTGAAGAAGAATGCGATCATGATGATCGACTTTGCGCTCGATGCCGAACGAGACGAAGGGCTCGCGCCGCGCGATGCGATCTATCAGGCCTGCCTGCTGCGATTCAGGCCGATCCTCATGACCACAATGGCGGCAATTCTCGGCGCCCTGCCCTTGATGCTCGGCACCGGCCCCGGTTCCGAGCTGCGCCGGCCGCTCGGCGTTGCCATCGTAGGCGGCCTCATCTTCAGCCAGGTACTGACCCTCTTCTCGACGCCCGTCATCTATCTCTATTTCGATCGCTTGGCCCAATGGCTCTCGCCCTCGCGCGCCAGGCGCATCGCGCCGCCAGAGGCTGCTGAATGAATCTTTCGGCGCCCTTCATCGAACGTCCGGTCGCCACGACTCTTCTGACCGCCGGGATCGCGATCGCCGGCATACTCGCTTTCACCCAGCTTCCGGTCGCGCCTCTGCCGCAGGTCGATTTTCCGACCATTGCGGTGCAAGCGATGCTCCCGGGCGCAGATCCCGATACGGTAGCCACGAGCGTTGCCGAACCGCTCGAACGCCGGCTCGGTCAGATCGCCGACGTGACCGAAATGTCCTCGGTCAGCGGCGTCGGCCAGACCCGGATTACGCTGCAATTCGGCCTCGACCGCGACATCGATGGGGCGGCGCGCGACGTGCAGGCGGCGATCAATGCCGCGCGCGCCGATCTGCCGACAAGTCTCAAGCAGAATCCGACCTATCACAAGGTCAACCCAGCCGACGCGCCGATTCTGATCCTCGCTTTGACGTCTAAGACGCTCACCCGCGGTGAGCTCTATGACGCCGCGAGCAATGTGCTCCAGCAGCGTCTCTCGCAACTCAGCGGCATTGGACAGGTGATCATCGGCGGCGCGGCGCTGCCGGCGGTGCGCGTTGAGCTCAATCCGACCGCGCTTTTCAAATATGGAGTCGGCCTTGAAGACGTGCGCGCGGCGCTCGCCTCGGCGAATGCCGACAGCCCGAAAGGCGCCATCGAGGACGGCGACAATCATTATCAGATCTATACCAACGACCAGGCGACGCACGCCGCCGACTACAAGCCGCTGATCGTCGGCTATCGGAACGGCAACGCCATTCACCTTTCCGATCTCGCTCAGATCGAAGATTCGGTCGAGGATTTGCGCAACGAGGGCCTCGCCAACGGGCAGCCTTCCGTCCTGGTGATCCTGTTCCGCCAGCCGGGCGCCAATATCGTCGCGACCGTCGACGGGGTGCGGGCGGAACTGCCGCATCTGCAAGCGGCGATGCCGGCCGACATCCACGTCCTCTGGGCGTCCGACCACAGCCTGACCATCCGCGCCTCGCTCCACGACACCGAGCGCACGCTCATCATTGCCGTGGGTCTGGTAATTTTCATCGTCTTTCTCTTCCTCGGCAATGTGCGCGCCGCCGTTATTCCCGCCATCGCCGTGCCGGTGTCGATCATCGGCACGTTCGGCGCGATGTACCTGATGGGCTACAGCCTCGATACGCTTTCGCTCATGGCCCTTACGATCGCGACGGGTTTCGTGGTGGACGACGCCATCGTCGTCCTGGAGAACATCACGCGTCACGTCGAGGCAGGCGTTTCGCGTTTCCGCGCCGCCTTGCTCGGCGCCCGCGAAGTCGGCTTCACCGTTCTATCGATCAGCGTGTCGCTGATCGCGGTCTTCACCCCGATCCTGATGATGGGCGGATTGCTGGGGCGCCTCTTCCGCGAATTCGCCATGACGCTCTCGATGGCGATCCTCGTTTCGTTGTTGATCTCGCTCACGACGACGCCAATGCTTTGCTCTCTCATCCTGAGGGCGAGAGAGAGTCGGCCCTGGCGTTTCAATCCTTTTGGTCTTCTTCTGCGCGGCTACGAGCGAACGCTGCCGTGGGCGCTGCGCCATCGCGGCTTCATCATGACCATGTTGTTCAGCGCCATGGTCCTGACCGTGCTCTTGTTCACGATCATCCCGAAGGGATTCTTCCCCGAGCAGGACACGGGCAGGTTGATCGGCGCGATCCAGGCGGATCAGAACATATCGTTCCAGGCCATGCAGAAGAAGATGGCGCAATTGATGGCGATCGTCCAAGCCGATCCCGCAATCCAGAGCGTTGTCGGCTTTACGGGGGCGGGCAGCGGCGGCGGCCGCAGCACCACCAATACGGGATCGATCTATGTCTCCTTGAAGCCGCTCTCGCATCGCACCGCGTCGGCGGACGAGGTCATCGCGCGGCTGCGCAAGAAGCTCGCGACCATTCCCGGCGCAAAGCTTTTCCTCCAGGCGGTGCAGGACATCCGGGTCGGCGGCAGGCAAAGCAATGCCGAATATCAATATACGCTGCAGGGCGACGATGCGGCGGAACTCTACGTCTGGTCGAATAAAGTGCTGAACGCTCTGCAACAGAGCAAGATTCTAACTGACGTGAATTCGGATCAGCAGCAGAAAGGGCTCGAGACGAATGTCGTCATCGACCGGCTCACGGCAGCGCGTTTCAATCTTACGCCCGAGCAGATCGACAATACGCTTTACGACGCCTTCGGGCAGCGGCAAGTCTCGGTCATCTATAGCGCCAACAACCAGTACCACGTGGTCATGGAGGTTGCCCCGCGCTACTGGCAGGATCCCGCAACCTTGAAGCAGATCTATGTCAGCACCGCGGGCGGTCCCCCGAGCGGAACAGCGACGAGCAACCTGCCCTATGGCCTAGCCGCCGCAAAATCCGCGCCGGTCGGCTCGACGCCGGGGCCTTCCTATTCCGTGCTCAGCGCGCCAAGCAGCACGACCGCCGCGGCGCTCGCCGCGAATGCGTCGAATTCGGCACGCAATGCGCAGACGAATGCGCTGGCGAGCAGCGGCAGCAGCAGCGCGTCGGCCGGAGCGCCGGTGAGCACCAGCCAGGAAACCATGATACCGCTCGCCGCCTTTGCCCATTTCGAGCCGGGCCATGCGCCGATCTCGGTCAATCACCAGGGTTTGTTCGTTGCGACGACAATCTCGTTCAACCTGGCGCTCGGCGCCTCGCTGAGCCAGGCGGCGGACGAGATCAACCGGATCGTGGGCTCGCTCGGCATGCCGGGCGATATACACGGCAGCATGCAAGGCACGGCACAGGTGTTCCAGGAATCGCTGGCGAACGAGCCGCTGCTGATCGTCGCTGCGCTCGCGGCAGTCTATATCGTCCTCGGCGTTCTCTACGAGAGCTATATCCATCCGATCACGATTCTCTCGACCTTGCCTTCGGCCGGCGTCGGCGCGCTCCTTGCTTTGCTGATCTGCGGAAGCGAATTCAGCATTATCGCGCTGATTGGCGTGATCCTGCTGATCGGCATCGTCAAAAAGAATGCCATCATGATGATCGATTTCGCCTTGGAGGCGCGGCGCGTCCAAGGACTGGGCGCCTATGACGCGATCTACCAGGCGTGTCTGTTGCGCTTCCGACCGATCATGATGACGACGGGCGCCGCCATTCTCGGCGCGGTGCCGCTCGCGCTGAGCTTCGGCGAAGGCGGCGAGATTCGCCGGCCCCTCGGCATATCGATTGTCGGCGGCTTGCTGCTAAGCCAAATGCTCACGCTCTACACGACGCCGGTGATTTATCTCATTCTCGACCGCTTCCAGGAACGGCTGAGCAGCCGCCGCGCACGGCCGGCGAATCTGCCGCCTTACAGCGCGCCGGATCTCGCGGAATAGCGCAACGCGCCGAGGCGATCCGCCTCAGACATGGCCGCGGCGGCGCATTACCTCGAGATCGCTCGCCACCATCTCGGCGACCAGTTGCGCGAAACTCGTTCTGTGCGTCCAGCCGAGCCTCTCACGTGCCTTGCTCGCATCTCCGACAAGACTATCGACCTCGGTCGGGCGGAAATAATCCGGGTCGACCTCGACCAGAATTCTGCCCGTCTTGCGATCGAGGCCACGCTCCTCGACCCCCGTTCCTTTCCAGCCGATCTCGATGCCGACTTCGGCAAAGGCGCGCTCGGCGAATTCGCGCACCGTATGGGCCTCGCCGGTCGCAAGCACATAATCGTCGGGCTTCTCCTGCTGGAGGATACGCCACATGCCTTCGGCATAATCGCGCGCGTGTCCCCAATCGCGCCTGGCCTCGAGGTTGCCGAGGTAAAGCTTGTCCTGGAGGCCGAGATGGATGGCCGCCACCGCCCGGCTGATCTTGCGGGTCACGAAGGTCTCGGCACGCGTCGGACCTTCGTGATTGAAGAGAATGCCGTTCGAAGCGTGAATGCCATAGGCCTCGCGATAATTCACCGTGATCCAATAGGCGTAGAGCTTGGCGACGCCGTAAGGGGAACGCGGCGCAAACGGCGTCGTCTCGCTTTGCACCGGCGCCTGCGTCCTGCCATAGAGCTCCGAGGTCGAAGCTTGATAGAACCGCGTCTTTTTGGTGAGGTTCAAGATCTTGATGGCCTCGAGCAGCCGCAAAGTGCCGAGCGCGTCGGCATTGGCCGTATATTCGGGAGATTCGAAACTGACCTGTACATGGCTTTGTGCCGCGAGATTGTAGATCTCGTCGGGCTGAACCTCCTGGACGATGCGGATGAGATTGGTGGCATCCGTGAGATCGCCATAGGACATGAAGAAGCGCACGTCAGGCTCGTGCGGATCACGATAGAGATGATCGACACGCTCGGTGTTGATGAGCGAGGAACGCCGTTTGATTCCATGGACGATATAGCCTTTGCCGAGGAGAAACTCGGCAAGCAGAGCCCCGTCCTGTCCGGTGATCCCGGTAATGAGCGCAACCTTGGTTGCTATGCCCACCGCTGGCTTCCTCCCAGAGCGCCGAGATTCGGACGACGGCTAGCCCGCATCCGCTCGAAGAACAGTAAATGACGCGGACCAGGCTTTCAATCTCCCAGCGCCGATCCGGGGCGAGAGCCGGCCTGTGAGCGCGCCGCCGTCCTCCATGCAATTTGACCGAGACGATCTTCTGCGGCAGAGATTTCCGGCAGGAGAGAGAAAGTGCAACAGGCTCTCGGTCACGGACCTCGCGCATTGATTTGCGGCATTTCCGGACAGGATGGCGCCTATCTCGCGCATTTTCTGCTTTCTAAGGGCTATGAAGTCATCGGAACTTCGCGCGACGCCGAAGTCTCGCGATTCGAAAACCTCTTCGCACTCGCGATCCGCGAGCGCGTGACATTGCGCTCCATGACGCTCAGCGATTTTCGCAGCGTTTTGCAGGTCCTGAGCGAAACCGAACCGGCTGAAATCTATAACCTTGCCGGCCAGAGCTCCGTCGGCCTTTCGTTCCAGCAGCCTGTGGAGACGCTCGAAAGCATAAGCATCGGAACGCTCAACCTCCTCGAAGCCGTTCGGTTCATGAAAAGGGCGACGCGAATCTACAACGCGACTTCGAGCGAATGTTTCGGCGAAACGATCCGCGAATCGCCAGCCCGCGAGAGCACCGCCTTTGCACCCCGCAGTCCCTATGGGGTCGCGAAAGCCGCTGCTTATTGGATCGTTGCCAATTATCGCGAAGCCTATGGCATTCATGCCTGCTCCGGCATCTTGTTCAATCACGAATCGATCTTTCGACCGGCCCGTTTCGTGACGCGGAAGGTCGTTCGCAGCGCCTGCCGCATTGCCGCCGGCGACGAGTTGCCGCTCCGGATCGGTAACACGTCCATCGTCCGCGATTGGGGATATGCGCCTGAATATGTCGAAGCCATGTGGCTCATGCTTCAGCAGCCGAAGCCGCGGGATTACGTCATCGCGACCGGAGAAAGCCATTCCCTGCAAGAGTTCATCTCGGCCTCTTTCGAGGAGGTCGGGCTCGATTGGGCGAAATATACGCAGGAGGACCCGGCGCTCCTTCGAACCACCGACATATTGCAAAGTCACGCCGATCCGAGCCTCGCGGCGGAACATTTGGGATGGCGAGCCAAGACCCGGATGCGCGCGCTCGTTCGCCGCCTCATAGAGGACGAGCGAACCGGCATGGAAGCCGCGGCGCGCTAGGGCCGGCGCTCAGGCTACGTGGCTTGCCTCGGATCCCTCGTGCGTGATCACCTCGGCGAGGTCTTCCGCAACTTCGGCCCATGTCCTGAGGCAAGCGCTCGCGATCTTCTCTTCATAGGCGTGGCGCACGCGCGGATCGAGAAGCGCCAAGATCGCAGCCTTCATTTCTTCGGGGCTATAAGGCGAGAAATAAGCGCATAAATCTCCGCCGACGAGCGGGATCGAGCTCGTATTGGAAGCGGCGCAGGCTTTACCGAACCACAGGCTCTCGGCGACCGGCAGTCCCCATCCTTCCAAAAAACTCGGATAGAGGGTGAATTCGCACGCCGAATAGAGCCAGCGCAGAACGGCATCGCTCGGCGCTTCAATGAAGATGATGTGGCGATTCGAGTGCGAAAATTCCTCCAGCTTGTTCAGGGCCGCGTCGGCCTTCCAGCCGCGGCGACCGGCGATAACGAGATCCGGCAAGTCCGGCCGTTCCGACTTCAGTTCCTCCCATATTCGAAAGAGCAGATCGTGATTCTTGCGTATCTCGACCGTTCCGACGCAGAGCGCAAACGGCCGGCTCGGGCACGTCTTCAGTTCTTTCGGCTTTGCCTGCGCCCTGTAGTTCCTGGCTGTCCCTGGGAACTCATAGGCCAAGGGGACAACGGATGAGAGCGCTTGGCCAACGCCGAGTTTCTTGCGCACGGAATTCAACGCGGACAAAGTGTAGCGCGTCGTTACGATAAAATGGGCCGGTAAGCGCAAAACTTCGAGATATCGTTGCGCATAGTCCTCGCCGACGAATTCCGGATTGGTGATCGGAATGAGATCGTGGATGAGAACAACGAGCTTGGCGTGCCGAGCGACCGCCGTCTTGCAAAGATCGATGGCGCCGCGGTTCATCCAGAAAGCGCCGCCAACGAACAATATATCTCGGAAGTTGAGCCGAGGCCGCGGCGGTTGCGGCTCTTGCATCCGATGCCGTGCGCCAAGGCGACGGAGCCGTCGCCAGGAAGTCCACCGCTCCGGGCGTGCATGGCCGCTTCGCAAATGCGCGTATAACTTGTCGGCATCGCCCTTCGCGGATTCGATGAATGGCCGCAAGTCACGCCAGACGTTGTCATAAAGCGAAAATGGTACGACCTCGAGCCCGGAGCTCATCAGTGCCTCGGTGATCTCGATTTGCACGCGCTGGATGCCCGTGCCTGTCTGATGCCAGAGCACGTGACTGACGACATCGGTCAAATCGAGGAATAACCTCGACGAGATTGACTCACTGGAAGTCGAAAGAAGCCCCACGGGTGCCCCCTCGCGAAAGAGACGGATATGGATGCAGGTTGACGTCGGCGGCGCGCGAGCGGCCCGCTCTCCTGACGCATCTTACCTGTCGCCCGGATCCACCTCTGCTTGCAGCGCGCGCAGCCGCGCCCAATTCGCCAGAAATTCCTGCATTTGGCGTTCCCCCTTTTCTGCAGCGGCTTTGCCGAGCAGGGCGTGAACTTCGCGCGCCATCTCGTCCCAATCGTAGAGGGCAGCCCGCCTCAAGCCCTTCTCGATCAGCTCTTGTCTTCGCCAATTGCTGCGCACCGACGCCATCGCGTGGCGCAGTTCTTCATCGTCGTGACCCGATATGAAAATCGCCGCGTCTCCGGCGACTTCTCCGAGCGACCCGAGCTTGGTGGTGATCACGGGACAGCCGCAGGCCATGGCTTCGATCACCGGCAGGCCGAAGCCCTCGTAAAGCGACGGATAGACGAGCGCTTCGGCGCCCGAATAGGCGCAAGCAAGTTCATCATCGTCGAGGTCGATCTGCCGCAGGGTTACGTTGGCGGGCAAATCCCGCGGTTCTTCATCATCGGCCGGCGCCTCGCCTCCGATGCAAAGCACTTCGATTTCCGCCGGTCTGAAGCGGCGCAAGGCCGAAAGCAGGAGAGCGAAGTTCTTATATCCTACCGCCTGTTTGCGATGTCCGACCGTGAGAAAATACGGCCTTGTGATTTGAAAGCGCTCTTTGAAGCGGTCGATTTGCTTCTTCTCTCGCGGATGAAACATGCGAGGCTCGACGCCGCAGTAAGCAACGCTCAGGCGATCGTCGTCGATATAGGGATGAAAGCGCTTGAGATCGCAAAGCGTATTATTCGAAATGCAGGCATAATAGCTCGCATAGGCAATGGCGACTTTCTTCTCCTCCCACGCCTTGTTGCCCGCATCGAATGCAAAGACCTCAGGGATCATATCGTAGATCATCTGAACGGCGGGTACGCTGACGGGCGTCGTATAATAGGTCGATGCGAAGACGTCGGCTCCGCAATCTCGGCAAAATTGATCTATCAGGAAGGAGTCGGCCGGTGTGTTCAGCCAGGAATAGGAAGGGAACGGGAGATTCGTGATACCGGGGAATTGCGGGCATCCGCCGCGGTCGAGCAAGATGATTTCGAGATCGCGCCGCTCCGATAGCCGCGGAAGTATCGAAGACCAGACCCGTCCTATTCCGGAACGGGCGATTTGATAGAACACCCCGTCCACGACCAGCTTCATCCGGCTAATGCCCCGAGTCGATCAGCTTTGATCCTGATAGGGCAAATTCGCTCGGAGCGTTTGTGCTCCTCGCCGAGCCGCAGCAGCTCCCTTCGAACGACGTCGTAATAGGTCAGGTTTCCATCCCAATCCGCCTGCGTCCCCAGGAGCCGCGCAAAAGTTTCGCGCGAGCGCAAAGCGATTGGCGAGATGAGTTCGCGACTGTATCTCCGCAAGAGTCTGCGACCTTCCTCGATGCCGAGCGTATCCCGTTTGGTCGAAATTCCTTCCGGATTCTGGAAGTAGACGACATGCGGCGTGTTGATTTTGAGGAACTGCTTGCCTCTCGAGATGCATCTCATCCAGAATTCGTAATCGCCCGCTGAGAGGAAGGACGTATCGAAAAGTCCGAGCTCGTCGTGCAGCCTCTTTCGCCACATCGGCGCATTGTGCGGCGAGTTGAAGAGCAAGAGGTTTTGCGGCGTTATGATCGGGAGATCGCTTTTGAAGCCGAAGGCCGCAACCTCCTCGAAGCTGAGCGCGGGATCGAAGCTGTAGTAGAAATCCTGGTAGACGACATCGGCGAAGGCGTGCCGGTCGAGAGTCGCAGCCTGCAATTCAAATGAATCGGACCGGCGAAGATCGTCGAGGTTGGTATTGGTGAGATAGTCCCCGCGCGCCAGCTCGATTCCAATATTCCAGGCGTCGTAGACGCCTATGCGGTGGTTGATGCGCTTATAAACGATATTGTCGTAGCGCTTTTGATATTCCGCAATGATCTCCTCTTCTCCCTCCGGCGAATTCGCATCGATGATAATGAGCTCGCTGCGATCGAAGATCGTCTGAGATGTGATGTTTTCCAAAAAGGATTCGATGTACCGCCGTCCTTTATAGAGGCTCGCAATCGCGGAGATTTTGTACTCTCCGGAATGTGAGAATTTGGCGGCGATCTTTCTGCGCGCCGAACGTGGCAGCCATTTCAAATTCAATTCCCGCGCCCTCTTCTCCCATATCGCGGGAGAGAGATATTCGCCGGTGCCCATGATCAAGCAATTGGACGGGTCGTGCCGCGGCCCAGCATGACGGCCTCTCGATCTGACGTGATCCTCAATGAGCTGCTGCACGAGCGCGTGGCGCCTCGCGCGATCCTCGCCGAGGAACGCCTTCCAATGTTCGAGGCTCTTCGGCGTCAGCCCTCTTTCAAGAAACAGCAGTTCCGCAATGTTCAGAATGAATTCGCCGTCGGACAGGTCGTCGAGCGGCCCCATGAGCCCCGGCTTCGACCGACGCTGTCGAGCCTCTTCGCTCGAATCGACGTCCTGCACGAGAGCGGAAAAGCTCATTCCGTCTCGAAGGGCAGCCAAGTAGCCCTTCAGCCCGATAGGATCGGGTGCACGTCCCAGGCAATGTCTGTAGACGAAATCGATCCAGAAGCGGAATTCTTTATCAGTTTGCTGCGGCCGGCGCTTTCTTCCGGGAAAAATCCGGAGCTTCGGCCAAAATGGTTTGAACATGATCTACCGCCCGCAATGGGAAGGCTCCCTCTCAATTGTCCTCAGCTTAATTCGCGCGGCGGCGCTTGCAAGAGAACTGCGGCTTGATCTCCACTGCTAGTTGAACTTGAATGATCCGCATTGATCCGCGGCTTCGCACGTCGTCCGGAAAATGATTTTCGTTTCGCGAATATTCCTGGAGATCTTCTTACCTCTTACGGTCGTTCTTTTTTATTGTCTTCGCATCGGCAATGCCCGCCTCGCTGCGCTTTCCCTCCTTGGCGCGTCCTTTGTTTTCTGTTCCGTCAACGGCTTGTGGCAAGCAGCTCTTCTGGCGTGTTCAATCCTTTTCAATTTTGGAATCGGAGCCGCGCTGTCGCGCACGCCGAATGATCGAACATTCGTGCGCCGTGCAGTTCTCATCCTCGGCATCGCGCTCGATCTGACAGCGCTCGGCTACTTCAAATACGCCGGCTTCTTCGTCGCAAATCTTGATGCAGCCTTCGGCCTCAGACTGACTCATCCCCAGGTAGTTCTGCCGGTCGGGATTTCCTTTTACACGTTCACGCAGATTGCTTTCCTCGCCGACGTTTACGCCGGCCGCGGGCCTTCGCGACATTCTCTTTCGAATTACGCGCTCTTCGTAACCTATTTCCCGCACGTCATCGCCGGGCCGATTATTCACTGGCGTCAGATGATGCCGCAATTCGCGCGCTTGAGCGCGCCGGGGAGCAAATTGCTCGGCTCGCCGGAACATCGCGAAGCGATTTGCCGAGGCCTGACCTTGTTCGGCATTGGGCTCGCGAAAAAAATCTTCATCGCGGATCAGCTCGCGCCCTTTGTCGACAAGGGCTATGCGGCGACGGGCGCGCTCGGCTTTGCCGATGCCTGGCTGCTCAGCCTCGCTTATTCATTTCAGCTCTATTACGACTTCTCGGGCTATTGCGATATGGCGATCGGCGCCTCGTTGCTGTTCGGCGTGCAGCTTCCATTCAATTTCGACGGCCCTTATCGCGCGAGCTCGATCCAGGAATTCTGGCGCCGCTGGCATATCACGCTGTCAAACTGGCTGCGCGACTACGTCTTTATCCCGCTCGGAGGCAGCCGCGGCGGCACCGCGAAACGATTGCGCAATCTCTTTGCGACTTTTCTCCTCGGCGGCTTCTGGCACGGGGCGGCTTGGACATTTGTGCTTTGGGGCGCTTTGCATGGCCTCGCCTATAGCGTCCATCTTCTTTGGCAGCGAATCCCGTATCGACTTCCCGCGCCGGCCGCCGTCGCCCTGACTTTCCTATTCGTGAACGCGGCCTGGGTTTTCTTCCGGGCGCCTGAACTCGGCTCGGCTTTGAACGTTCTCTCGGCCATGGCTTCACCCATGCGCGCGGGGCATGCCCTGCCGCCCGAGGCCTGGCTTCTGATCGGATTGGCAGGGCTTCCGATATGGATAGCGCCGACGAGCCAACAGCTCGCGCTCGAGACAAAGATCGGAATAAGTCCTCTGACCGCGTCTCTCGTCGGCGCTTGCCTGTTGCTAGCAATCCTTGCGTGCAACACGTCGGCGCCTTCGCCATTCCTCTATTTCAATTTCTGACCGTGACGATAGCGAAATTTGTCCTTTATCTTGCCTCTATTCTCACAGGGCTTGTCGCCTGTTTCGCGGCCTTCTTTCTTTTCGTCGATCGATTCGTCATTCCGGACCGCGATGTCGCGCTCCTCAATTATCACCAGATCCTGCTGGAGGCGGTGCCAAGCCCACGAATCATCATCGAGAGCGGATCGAATTCGGCGCATGGCATCGAACCTGCGCTGATCGAGGCGGCCTTCGGGCTTCCGACAATCGATATCGCGGATTATGCGGGCGTGCCTCTTCCAGCAAAGGTCAGCCGGCTGGAGAAATATGCAAGAGCCGGCGACATCATCCTTATGCCCCTCGAGTGGCCCTATTATTTTAGAGACTCTTACTCTTCCGATTTCCTCGAGGGAATGATCAACCCGAATGATCCATTCGATTCTGCGACCTATTATTTCGCGCTTTCACGCCTCGACCGGATGGATCTCGTCTTCCGTTACATGAACTTTCACTATTTGTCGGAGGGACTCGCATATCGCTTCAATGAAAATCATTACGAGCGTATCGCGTGGCGGCTCGATAACGTCCTCGCGGAGATGGACATGAGCCTCGAGGGCGACGTGAAAATGCCGTGGATACGCACGCGGGAAGTGCGCGGAGAGACTTGCCAAACCTTCATTGGTGCCTTCGACAGCCCTCTTTCCGGCATGGTGCAGGCGGTCGCTGCACGTCTGGCGAAACTTCAGATGGAGCGGCACCTAAAGATCATTGTCACCTGGCCCGCCGTGGCCGGAAAAGATTGCTACGATTCTCGCGCCCTTGCTCACCTCGTCTCACGGGTGAGAACGATGTTCGCGCGCGCCGGAATTCAGGTCATCGGGACGCCACAAGACTCCCTGTTCTCGGACCCTCACGTCCTGAACACGTACTACCACATAGACCCGGCCGCTGCCCACGAACGCACGCTCCGCCTCATCGAGGTCCTGAAATCAGCCGGTCTCCGCGCGAACCCGACGCCGGCGAGGGCGATCCGTCCGCTCGTCGCGGCTGCCGTGGCACAGGAACAAGATCGGATCAACGCGAGCGTCAGTGCAAGACTGCTGCCGCTTGCCGCCGGTGTTTACACCCCCGGGACCGATGAATTCAAAAGGCACTTTTATCTCGTCAAAGGCGGATGGCAACAGCAGGAGTCCTGGGGCGTATGGTCCCGCGGAGCGAGCTCGATCATTTCGATCGGTCGGGTTCCGGAGAGCTGCCAAATGACCTTGAAGGCGAGATATTTAAGACCGGATCGGCCGGCGCGTGTTTTCGTAGATGACGTTTTCGTCAAAACCGAGGACGGAGCCCCCGTCGCATTGGCGCCGAGCGGTGGCGCGGTCTCGATCCGGCTCGATCATCCGGAGCCCAAATCGCCGAAGGAACTCGGGCTCTCGAATGACGAGCGCACAATCGCATTCGGCCTCGAGAAGATCATTGTCCAATGCAACACGACACTGGCCAGCGGCGAGCGCTGATCATGTTCGAAGTATTGGCCCGGGCGGAACTCACGCTGTCGCGTGAGCGACGATATGGGGACAAGCCGCGCCGGTGCGGGCCAGCGGAAGCACGAATTCCGCGACAATCTCAGCTTTTCCAAATCCCGCGCATTGCAGCATTTCGATGAGGCATCTCTTGTTGAAAATCCACCAGCTGCGACGGTCAGGATCACCAGTCGGTCCCACAAGAACCGCCAGCGCAAATGCTTCGTGAGGGGACATGTCAATGGAAGGCGAAGCGATGATGCATAGTCCTCCAGGGCGAATCACGTTCCGGAGCCGCTCGAACGCGCGCATGCAGTCGCGCAAATGGGAAGTCAGCGATCCCATAAAGATCAGGTCGAAAGGTCCGCCCACGGTTGTGGGACTGATATTATAGACATTCACCGTTTTTGGGATGACCTTCGAGGCGAGCGCCATATGCGCGAAGTCGAAGGCCCCCGTGATGTGCCTGCGCGTATAGCCCTCGACATCCCCGATTTCTGCAAGCCGGCGATCTCTTTCCGCTTCACCCCCCACGAAATCCCAATCGAAGAACGAGCCGATCTCGGTTGCCGTGACCTCGGCGCCGCGGCGCTCGAACTCAAACGAAAAGAAACCGCTTCCTCGACCGACATCGAGCACTTTCATTCCGGACATGTCGGACGGAAAACGATAGAAGTCGAGATATTCTCGCATGTCGTAGTCGCCGGGCGTGATCACGCCCTTGCCCAAATCGATGCTGTGATACCAGTAATATTCGCTGGCGAGCTCGCGCAATTGTCGGGCGCTGAGACTCTCGACTTCAAAATCGGCGAGCTTCGATCCTTCGGCGATCTGCATCGGCGGTTGTCCTCCCGCTGCTTGGAAGAGGATAAGCCGCATGCGCTGAGACGGCCATGGAAATGTGTCGGCTAGCCGATCCCATCAACACCGGCCATCGCGGACCATAGTGCCCGCTCGGCATGCATTCGGCGCGGCCGCGAGCTCAAGTCCCCTGCATTCCGCGCCTTTGATGGTTGCGGCGAAGCCCAGGGCTCGTTAAGACTGCCTTCAGCTGGACGGTTTCGAAAATGGGCCTGGGGAAGCCATGTCGATGCGGATGATGCAAATTCGGGTTGGCGCGGCAATTATCTCTCTCGCTCTGGCGGGCCCTATGTCGGCGCAGACCTTATTCCCGTCGCAGCCGGCTCGGGATGCCGAAGATCTGTCGCGGCCCTCCCCTTCGTCCGGTTTGAGCCTGGAGAAGAACGGGACTGCCTTTTTCGTCGACGGCTCTGGGCACATGCTGACGGCGGGCCACGCCGCAGCGGATTGCGCGCGCCTCTTCATCTCCAAGGAAGGCCAGGTCGAACTGGCTCGTCTCGTGGCGCTCGCGGCCGACGTCGATCTCGCCCTGATCAAGGTTCCGAAGACTTTGGGCCTCTCGGCCGTGTTCCCGCGCAGCGGGATGGCCACCGCCAGCGACATGGTCTTCGCCGCCGGCTATGACAAATTGCCGGACATGATGAAACAAGGCCTGCTCGCCAACGCGACGATTGCGCCGAGCGGCGGCGAGGCCGGATATCTCGCAATCGATTCCGACGTGACATTCGGCGCGAGCGGCGCGCCGGTGCTCGATAGCCGGGGCCTGGTTCAGGGCATTGTCAGCCGCCGCACGCGGGAAGACCATGTTCTCGCCGTCGATGCCGCATCGGCAAAGGCCTTTCTGGCGGCGAGCGGGGTCGCCTTCGAGCAAGACGACCGTTCGCAAATCGCAGCATCGGGCTCGCGCGCCAATCGCGCCGCCTCGATATCGGCGCGTGTCACCTGCCTGCAAAATTAGGCAGCCATAAGTTCGGGTCCGACCGGCAATCTCGACCCCATGCTGTATATCGACCATTGTTTCCGCGCATTTGTCGTGGGCCTATTTTTGCTCGTTGCAGCTTTGCCGGCGCTCGGCGCGCCGAGCCACGTATCGCCGGCCGAATCGGGCCCTGCGCTGGCACAAACGGGGGCTCCGGGCCTCGAATACCGGGACCCGTCCCAGGCGCCGCCCGCTTGGGGTCAGTTTGCCAAATTGGTGAAATATCGCTTCGAAACCTGGATCTCCGCGAACGAGGCGGTAGCGAACCGGTTCCGCGCCTATCTCACCGATCATGCCGGAAAGGAGAATGGGCCGCCACAGACGCTGATCGTGCGCGCATGGCTCAATCCCGACGGCACGGTCGAGCGGGTCTCATTTCCCACGCTGAACGATGCTCAGGCCGACAAGGATCTGCACACGATTCTCATGCGCGGCAATATCGGCGAGGCGCCGCCGCCCGAAATGTTGCAGCCCCTCAACCTGCGCTTCACGCTCAACATCAAATCGAAGAAGAAATAGGCGGAGATCCGCCGCGGGTCTCGGGGAATTTCGGCGCGTCTTTGAAGAAGCGTTCGGTTCCGTGGCGCGCGACGAGCGATCCGAAGAAGGAGTTGCGGTCAGGCAAAATCGACTTGTCGAAGCCGGTGCGCCTTGCCATCTCGTTCCACAAGTGAAGCGCATAGGACGAACCGCAACTCTGCTGAACGCACTCCCTGAAATTGCTCATGAAGATCTTATACCAGTCGAGATAATGAACGGGATAGAAGGCGGGTGCCGGCAAGATGCTGTTCGACCATCGCTTATCCCGGACGAAGCCCGTTAGGAGCTGGGGGCCCGTTTCACCCCATTTGGCTTTTTTTCCGATCGCCGCGGCCCTTTCGGCAAGCTCTTTCGCCATTGCCGAATCCAACCGCAGAACTGCGCTGCCGACGAGATTCGTATCTTCCCAGGCAGCGCCAATCGCCGCCTTGCCAGAAGCCGGCCATTCCCGGCTCAAGCAGACGACATCGGTATCGATCCACCAACCATCCGCAAGTTCAAGCAGCTTATAGCGAAAGCGATTGCTAAATCCCGACACGCTGCCGCGGCCCGGGTCCGAATTGTAAAAGAATAAATGTTCCCTTTTCAAAATGCGCGCCGCATCGAAGATCCTGAAATGCGACGGGGCACCGCAATCTTCATAGGCGAAAATGGTTACGTCATGGCCGTGGTCCAGAAAGGACTGGATGCAAGTGGCCTCGAACCCAGTAAGCCTGCCATGGAAAAAAGTAACGAACGACGCCATCGCTATTCAGAGAACCTCTCTCGCTCAATCATTCACTTCGATCCGTCTTGGCTTGCAACGCGAAGACGGGGCGGCGCCTTTCAAACGAAAGACGCGACTTGTTCCATGAAGTTCTGGCTTAAGACCGCAGGGTCGCGTAGACGCCGCATGATGGCCCGGTAAGTCGCGGCGCGGGCACGCATCTCATCGAGATTCGAAAGCAGGACGCGCGCCAGCTCGATGGCGCCGCCGCGCCAGAGCAGGAAGCAATCTCCGAGATGAGGTTTGAGCGATTTCGGCGGCAGTCCCACCGGCACGGAGCCGGCGTAGGCGCATTCGGCATATTTGGCGAGCTCGCTTTCATAGACCGTGGGACAAAGAAAGAAATGCGTGAACCGAGCCGCATAATCCACGAAGCGCTCGCGCACGATGGCATGTTTCAGAGCCGCACCTTTGTCGGGATAGCCGGGATGCGGGAGATCGGTGATGATGGCGCGCAACAGAGGATTGCGGCCGCGTTGTCGCCGTAATTTCTGCCGCAACGGATAAAGCTTAGGGTCGTTGGCACCGGCCAGAAAAATGCGCCGGCGCCGCGCCTCTAGACCGCAATCGACTTCACGCCTTCGCTCATAAGGATAAGGGAGATGGACGACGCGCGAGATTGCGAGCTTTTGCACGAAATCGCGAAACGGCCCTTCCGGGTCGTAAGTCGTCGCGAAATGGACGCCGGGTCTGTCGGCGCAGCTGAAAATATATTTCACGCACGGGTTCGCCGACAAAACCATGTCAGGATCGCTGATACGGAAGAAGATCGGGATGCGCCTTTCGGCCGGCCGGGCGAGGAAAGCCTCGATGATATTCACGTCTTCAGGTTCGAGGCGGTTGTCCAGAACGCCGATGTCGCAGGCGCATGCGGTAAGCCGCTCGACGGGCTCGACCCGCCACCCGAAAGCCGCGCCGAAACTCGGACCGACCCCGAAATAAATGGCTTCCTCATAAGGATGTGATCCGGAAACGAAGTAAGTAATTTCCATTCGCCTGCTCGCGAAAGATTGACGTTCGAAATTTCGCGCGCCAGTGAGGCGCGCACTTGCCGGAACAGGGCATTTGCCCGTATGCTGCGACAAGCCTATGTCGACAATCGCTGCTTCTCTTGAATCGGCCACGCGATCAACGCGCGGCCGGCGTCGAATCATCTGATCCCGCTGCGATAGATTCCCATCTCCGAGCCGTGGGCAAAAAGAGGCGGCTCCAACCAATAGACCCTCGCTTTCGTAAGCTGGAACGCCAGCGTGAGCGTCCAGTCGATCGGCAAGCAAATCGGCAAGTCGAGCGAGATCAGTCGGCGCGCAAACCCTCGGCTGATCAGCGCGCAACACGACGTCCTATCCGAGGGAATGCACGTCTCGAAGAAGATTTCGTTGATGACGCGATCGCCTATCCGGGGCCGCAATCCGCATCCGCCTACGAGGTCGATATAATCGAAGTCGGCGGGCAAGTTGGCGATCAGCTTGTCGAAATACGCACCGGAGTGGTCGAAGAACAAGATGTCGTCCTCGGCCACGATCCCGTAGGGCGAGGACGCATCGGCAATTTCCTTCCATGCGGCGCGATGTTTGAGAAAGAGGCTGATCTCGGCCTCCGAGAGTTCGCGGGGGCGAATCCAAGCCGAACGCGCGAACTCGTCGTCGAGGTCGAAATTTAGCCTTTCGTAGAAATCGAGGCACGTGGCCCATGTCGCGCTTGGGAGGTCGACAAGGCCGATGACGCGCGAGACCAAAATGTTCCGAATGGGCTCAAGGCACTTTCGATATTGCGCCTCATCATAAAAGTAGACATCGGAATCAGAAAAGTCCCCCGGATCGAAAGCCGTGATGAAATTCGGCTGTTGCAAACCGAATTTCGAGAAGGCAGCCATCAGATAAGCGTGCCTCTCGGCATTTCTTTTGCAATGAGGAACGAGAAACGGAACATCGAGCGCCTGTTTCGTTTTCGGCGGCACAAGGCAGCGAAGGTCCGCAATCTTGGAAGATCCGGATCGTGCACCTGACGCATTCTTCAATTTCGAAGAGGTCGCATCGCGCAGCCGCTGGCGATGGAGCGCGGCACGGAAGGTTCGCTCCTTCCTGCCGAGCGCCCGCGCATTTCCATCGCCCAAGCGAAGACGGGCTGCGATGGATGCGACAGCATCGACAAATTTGCGCGGCATTATTCGCAGTTCGGCATCGAGGGACGTCGCAGCCTAACGGTTCCGGCGCAGACTGCAATTCGACTCTTCTCGCCTATTCCGACGTATGCCGTCGACAATCAAACCGAGAGTTGATAGGCTTTGGACCGCACAAGCTGCTGCAAACTCTCCATCGACTCATGCCAGGTACAGGTCGCAAGCGGCCGCGCGGGCTTCTTGCCGACCAAAACGTCGCGAATGCGCTGCGCAAGAGAATCGCCGTCGAAAAGATCAAAGTAGAAGATTGCGTCGCCTCCTATCTCGCGGAATACGGGAATGTCGCTCGCAATGACGGGCGCGCCGCAATGCGCTGCCTCGACGACCGGAAGGCCGAATCCTTCGGCGAAGCTCGCGAAGACGAGCGCCGCGGCCCGTCGATAGGCGTGAAGCAAATCCGCGTCGCTTACGCGATCGAGCCACAATAACCGCCGGCCGAATTCCGTGTGCGATAAGATCCGGTGGCGGACTGCCCGGCTGTTCCAGCCGTATTTGCCGATAATCATGTAGCGAACGTCGACATTATCCCTCCAAAGCCGATCGAACGCGTCCAAAATAACCGAATGGCATTTTCGTGGATCGATCATGCCGACGGTCAGAACGAAGGGCGATGCGCTGCACAAGCGGGCCATCTTTTTTGATATGGGAACAGAACCGGAGTCGAAATCGGCGCCGAGATTGAACCAACCGATTCCGAGATTTGGCTTGTGCTTGAGCTTTTGTCCGACAATGTAGTCGCGCAGATCGAACGCAGTTGTCTTCGAGATCGTGACGAGCGCGTCGGCCAAGGCGACCGCGCCCTCGAGCCAGCGCCGAAAGGCGCGAACAGATGATCCATCGCTGACCCCCGGGTAAAGAAGCGGAATGAGATCGTGCACGCCTACGACGAGCGAGCCGCCCTGCTCTTTGAATGCTTGCATGATCGGGAAGTAAGCGTCGGCCGCGTGCCATACCAAATCCAAGAGCACCAGGATGTCGCCTGCCGAGATCTTCAGCTCGTCGGCAAACCCCCGATGCCGATAGTATGGGACGATGTCTTGGCCGCGAAGGATGACGGGAATGCCGCTCCCGGATTCGACAGCCGCTTTGCCGAGCTTGCGGACAACCCGCGGAATGCCGCTGTGCACGCCGTGGGTGTAGCTTTGCGTCACGTCGAGCAGCATGCGCGGTGTGCGTTGGGGCGGCAGCACCTCGGTCTCCAGGCTCGGGCGCTTTGGCGGAACTCGCCTGCCTCTCCAGGAGTCGCCCCTATGGCCCAAGCCGGTCGCGTGAGAGAGCGTCCAATAGAAATTCCTTACGTGCTGGGAGAAAAAGTGCGGGTTCCTTTCGAGAAACACAATCTCGGTTTGAAGGTGGTCGATCTGATATTGGACAATCTTGTCGGGCAGTTCACGCATAATGGCCCCAAGCGGCTTCAAAAGGTTGATATGCTATTCGGTCGCGAAAGCGCTTCGAATGCCGGGCAGGTCGCACCGGACGGTTTTGCTCTCCTCGAATGTTAGCGCGCCTCTCCGGGGGCGGCGACCCCTCAAATCCGGTCGGTTTCCTATCGGTTGGGATAGAGATAGGGTATGCGCTCGCGGCTTTCGCCAGTTTGATACCACCTCGCGTAATGGATTGACCCGTGGCGTTCAGGGCTGAGGAAACCGGAAGCGAACGCGCCTGCGGCGCATGTTCCCTTTGCTGCAAGCTTTTGCCGATTGCCGAATTGGATAAGCCGCACGATCGCTGGTGCGTTCATTGTCGCCCGGGCAATGGCTGCACGATTTACGACTCTCGCCCGACGCCCTGCCGGAATTTCGCCTGCAACTGGCTCGCCGACCGCGCGGCCGGCGAGCACTGGTATCCGCTGAAATCCAGAATGGTCGTCCAGATCACGCCGGTCGGCGACCACAATTACGACCTCTTCGTAGATGTCCATGTCGATAGCGGCGCTCCGAACGCCTGGCGGGCCGAGCCCTATCATTCCGAGCTTCGGCAGATGAGCGCGAGCCCGCGGACCCTGGTGCGTATCTTTTACGGCAGCCGGATCTGGTTCATGCTTCCGGACGGAGAAGTCGAGGTGAAGAAGCAAGCCGGGTCAGGCAATGGTTAGGAAGCTTCAATTCGCACGCGCCCTTGCGATCATATGCACCTGCATTCTCATGCCCGGCGCGGGATCGGCGGATCAATCAGCAGACCGGATCGTCATGCCTCTCAACCTTGCGGCCGAACAGCGATCCGAATTTTTCACCTGGTTCCACCTCGTTCCCATGGAGCCTGCGGCCACAGCCGAAGGCGCGCAGGCCTGGCATCGATTTCGCCCGAGCGGTCCGGCTTTTCATGGGCTCGCGGAATTGGATATTCTCGCTGCCGCCGACGGGACGATCCGTGCGGCAAGCCTCGGCCTCGATCGTTCGTTCATCGACGATCGGCGCAACGGCGTTTTTGCACGCGATATTGCAAAGAGCTTTCTCGCCTGGGCGCTACGCAACCCCTCGCCGCAGATATCCGCCCTCATCGCCAATTTGGACGATCTTTCCGGCGGCCTCGTTATCATGCGCGGTCCGCCGCCGGCGCCGCCGCCACCCGATAGGACCGGCGGATATAATGTCTATCTCGGCAAGGCCGAGAATGTTTCGTTCGAAGAGGACGGCGTGACGATCGACTTCGCAAATCTTCCCGGCCCATTGCCGAGCGGGCCGTTGTTCGCGCCAAGTCCATCTTCTGAAAATCGATCTTCCGGTCGCTGGCTTAAGATCGACCTTCGATTTCGAGATCATGCGCCGCCCAAAAAATCCGATCGAGGGTCGGTCTTTGCGGCGCTCACAAGCCTGTGGCCGGGGCGAACCCGGCCACAGTAGAGTCTCCGTTCGGAGCCTAACGTCAGAGCGGAATAATATCGACGATCTCGCCGCTCGCGGGGTCGACGATCACGAGTTCGTCTTCCGCCTCGATATATTCGAAGCCGCGATATTCCGGCACGATCGACACGAGCTCCGGCGGCAGCGGATAGAGGTGATAGCCTTCCGGAATCCTCGTGCCCACGTTCAATGCGAAATTGACGTGACCGACGTTTTCGACATGCGTATTGCGGATCGTCTCCTGAATCCGCGTACGCTGGGCCGTCGTGATATGCGCGCGCCCGCCGCTTACGCCTGCGCGGCCTTCGACGCTCTCGCGCCCTTCGACGCCGGTGCGCCCTTCAACGCCCGCACGGCCCTCGACGCCCTCACGGCCTTCAACGCCGGTGCGACCGTTCCGATAGCCGCGGTTCTCTTCGGCCGTACGGCCTTTCTCATAGCCGCGATTCTCTTCGGCAGCCTGGCCGTTTTCCTTGCCCATGCGGTTCTCTTCAGCCGCACGGCCCTTTCCTTTGGCCATACCGCCTTCTTCAGCGGCGCGGCCGCTTTCCTTGCCCATGCCGCCTTCTTCAGCCGCACGGCCCTTTTCCTTGCCCATGCCGCTCTCTTCTGCGGCGCGGCCTTTCTCGGTTCCGGTGCCGCTGGGGCCGTTCGAATAACTACCGGCGCCGCCTTGGGCCGATGCCGCGCCCGACCCGCTCATGCTGCCAGACGCACCGGGTCCGCCGACGCTACCAGAGGCGCCTTGGGTCGCTGTCGCGCCCGCGCCAGACTTCGACATTCCGCCTTCCTGGGCCCAAGCACCCGCGGCGGTAAGGCTTAATATCAGTGCTGCAGTGCTCAAATAGCTGTACCGCATCGTTTCCTCCTTCAAGAATTGGAGCATGCCTCCAACCGAAAAGGAGCGGTGAAGTTCCACCTGGATAAGGCGCGGTATTTCCTGGAGTTCTGCTCGCCGCGCAGATGTTCTGCAATCGAAGGTCGCGAGCTACTTAGGAGACGGCTCGACTCGCGTAGCAGTGGAAAAGTCCGAGCTTCTCGATCGTGCTTGCAGCCGGCGCAATCCTCCAACGGCAGATTGTGCGAGGAACTTGGCCCAACGTCGCGCCCGCCAAGGCAAGCCCGTGTCCGTCGAGAAGGTGCGCAGCTGATAGGCTTTCGCCAGCGAGAAGTCATCGCAAGCGCGCTTGACCGGATCGTCGTAAAAGGCGCCGATCTTCTCGGCATCCATGCCCGGTGTCGCGAGCCAATGCGGAATATGCACGTTGCAGAGCCGTTCGACGTCGGTCAGAGCCTTGCGTGCGCCGGTTCCCGCAGCGGGACAGGAGGTCGAGAACGCATCGCCGATCAGAACAATACCGGCGCGCCGATAGCCGCGCGTCGCATAAAGATCAACGGGGCGGATCTTGATCGGGCCTGCTTCGAAATCGCCCATCAGCTTACGCAGTCCGGGCATCAATTCGAACAGCATCTCGCGCGGACTGGCGCTGAATTGCTTGAGCCAGACGTCGTTTGCGTCAAGGTAGACGAAGAGATTGGCGCGCATGACCGTGCCGATCGGAAAGAGCGTGATGAGCGCCGCGCGATCGCGCGGATGATCGGCGTAATAGGTGAGGGCCGGGAACGGAAACTTCTGGCCGCGTGAAGGGCTCACGTCAAATCCGATACTGATCGAATGGCAGGTGCTCAGGATTTCGGTCGTGAGCCCGATCTTGTGGCGCAGGCCGGCATTCAGCCCATTGGCAAGCACGACGAGCCGGGCGGAAATTTCCTGGCCATCCGATAGCGTCACGCGCTGCAGGTCGTCGCTCGTCGCAATTTCGCTTGCTTTTGCGGCAATGCGCAGGACTTCGCCCGGAATGAGGCCGCGCACAGTATTGACCAGCGGCGTATAGAAAATCCCGTGCTGATCCCCCGGCCGGCGATCCACGACGCGTCCGAAACGCGCAACCCAAGACTCGCGATCCCAAGTCGCCGCGCGCAAGATCGGCTCGGCAAGGCCGGTTTTCTGCAGAATGGCGACTTGCGTTCCGTCGAGCTTCTCGCAGCGGAAGTCGGGCGGATATTCGTGATGCGGATCGACGAGGGCAGTATCGATTCCGGCCCTGCCGAGCATCGCCGCTGCAAGTGAACCGGCAAAACCGCCGCCGATGATCACCACATTCTTGTTCTGCATCTCTCTCATCCCAGTGACGGCCATCGGGCCTATTTCTCTTTGCCCGCGGCATTGCGGCTCTTTGCTTCGATTGCCTTTCGCCTGCGCAGGCGCGCGTGATAGGCCTCTTTTGCGCAGGCGCGCAGCTTGAGGAAGGAAGCGTGAAGCTCGCTCAAGAGCGCAAAGAAGCGCGAGCGGCCGGGGCCCGCATCGAACCAAAGCTGCGCGATCGACGCCCGTTCGGTCCAGGCCGCCATGTAGCCCGTGTCGTCGAGCGAACAGGAATCAACCCGCGCAATCGCCCCGTTCGCGAGAAAGGCCGCAGTATAATCTTCGAGCAGCAGCATGCCGGGCGAAAAGTCGCCCAGGCTCTCGTCGTAGGCCGTCTTCCATGTGAAGGCGGTCGATCCTGCCTGCAAGACGATCTGCATGCTCACCGGCCTCCCATCGAGCGTGAGCGCGTGAATGAAAGCCTCGCCGCGCGCGGCGAGCGTGCCGATCATACCGCGCGTGAAGGTCGTATCGGCCGATTTCGAAAGCAGAGCCGTGCGGCTGCGACCCTTCCAACCCGATGCTTCGAGCGCGAGGAAATCCTCGAAGGCACGCCGCACGTCTTCCGCGTCGGTGAAAATGGAGGAGGCGAGTGCGCCTTTCTCCGCCAGACGCCGACGATGCTGGCGCAGCTTTTTGCGGCTCGAGCTCGAAAGCGCGCGCTCGAGATAGGTTTTGCCGTCGAGCTCGGAGGAAAGCACCGGGCGCTGGATTTGAGCAAAGATGCGCAGCGCGCCGCGACGCGCGGCAAGCACCCGATTGAGCGCCTCCATGGTTGCGTTAGCCGCGCTCATAGAGGTGACGGCGACGATCTTCGGCAGGTTCGCGTCGCCCGAAATATAATCGAGCATGGCCCCGAGCACCGCTTCGGGACACGCGCTGTCGATGACGGGCGTGCCGAGATAGGCATGCGGCATGGCGGGCGCGGCGAGGACCGCGAGTGGCAGGATCGAGTGAGGTGCGCGCCCGATCGAGAAGGCCCAAATGCCGGCGAGCCGAGAACCCGCGCCCGTGTTCTGCCAGGCAAGCAGCGCGCAGCAACGAAGGCCAGGATAGGACGAAGCGGCGAGCGCGACGAGCGACGGATTCATGAAAATATTCGCGCAATCGGCGCGCGCGAGGAGATCGAGCCAATCTGGCTGAAGCGCAAGAAGGCGCGCGCCTTCTGCGACTTCTATGGCGATCGCGCGGCCTTGCTCGACGGGGCGCGCCGGCGCCTCATTCAGCTTCGAAAGCTCGGACGAGAAATTTCCGACGAGCGCATGCGCGCCGGGCAATGTGAAATCCCGCAAAAATGAACCTCCCGGACAGCACCGCCGGTCCGCCTCAAATCGGTGGAGGTTCTAGCGAAAACCCTTTCACAAGCCCTTATGCGCGTGCGAGAAATTAGCGTGATCCTTTGCGAGAAGTTAAACCGGCCGGAGAATTCCGGGGCATGGGGAGAAGGGCGCGCGCGGCGAAAATATAGACAGGCGCGCGCGTGCATGATCAATTGCAATCGGTCCCGCCCGGCACAGTGGAATCGTAGAACCTCATGAGTACGCAAGAAAAATCCTTGTTCATGACCTTTCTCATGACGCCCGACATGGCCAATTTCTCCGGCCACGTGCATGGCGGATCGATTCTTAAAATCCTTGACCAGGTGGCCTATGCCTGCGCCGCGCGCTACTGCAAGACCTATGTGGTGACGGCCTCCCTCGATCAGGTGATCTTCAAGGAACCGATCAAGGTCGGCGAACTCGTCACGTTCAAAGCCAACGTCAATTACGTCGGCCGGACGTCGATGGAGATCGGCGTCAAGGTGGTGGCGGAGAACTTGACGACGAAGGAATCGCGCCACACCGTCTCATGCTATTTCACCATGGTCGCGCGCAATGCAGACGGCACGCCCTGCCCGGTTCCCCCGCTCGAGATCGTCACCGAGCTCGACCGGCGGCTCTTCGAGGCCGGCAAGATGCGCAAGGAAATGCGCGAAGAAATCATGGAGCGCAATCGCCGGCTGCATGTCGGCATGCCGGACTGAGCATCTAAGCCGATCTGGCGTCGGACTGTCTGCCGCTAGACATCGCGCAGCCGATGCACGTCGTGGACGACGATCCCCGATTCCGGCATTTCGAACCATTTGCGCTGCAGAAGCGTGCGCTTGGTGTCTTCGTAGCCGCTCTGCCAATGTTCGCGCATCGACGTGCCGGAGAAATCATAATCCTTGGCGTGGCCCTCATAGGCCTTCTGCTGATAGATCAGGTGAAGGATCGTGATCTCGGGCATTTCGGCGAGCTCGTCGCGCAGGCGCCGCTCTTCGTCGCTCAGTTTTTCGTCGGGCAATTTCGCGAGCGCCTCGTAAGTGCGCGTCTTCCATTCGCGCAGCCGCTTGTACATATCGGTATTGTAGCGGGTGCGCGAGGAATACATGATGTCCTTGTGCCGCCCGAGGACATCGGCCATATCGCGCGGCAATTGCCCGAGCGCCGAGAAGAGATCGACCTGGAAGACGAGCGTATTGCTGAGATCGCCCTGATCGAGCAGGTGCTGCAAGGGGGTATTGGAAACGATGCCGCCGTCCCAATAATAATCCGTGCCGATCTTGACCATCGGCAGGGCGGGCGGCAGAGCGCCGGACGCCATGATGTGCTCCGGCCCGATAATCTCGTTTCGATTGTCAAAATAGATGAAATTGCCGGTGAGCACGTTTACGGCGCCGACAGCAAATCGCATGCTGCCGTCGTTGATGAGCGAAAAGTCGGCGAATTCCTCGAGCGTTTCCCGCAGCGGAGCGGAATCGTAGAAGCTCGTCGCGGTGCGCGCGCCGGCCGCGCTGAGCCAGGGATTGAGATCATGCGGCTTGAAAAAGCCCGGCTGGCCGAGCGCCATGGTGAACAGAGCGCTGGTCGCATTGCGGGCGCGGCGATAGATGTCGCCGTCGGGCGTATAGGCCCAGATATGGCGCTCGGTGATCTTCTCCCAGAAGGCGCGTAGCCGCTCGAGACGCCTTGCGCGCGAATTGCCGGCGATGATCGCGGCATTGATGGCACCGATCGAGACGCCGGTCATCCAGTCGGGCTCGATGCCTGCTTCGTGCAGTGCCTCATAAACACCGGCCTGATAGGCGCCGAGCGCACCGCCGCCTTGAAAAATCAGCGCGATCTGGTCGCAGCGGTCCGGCCGCCATCCGACAAATCCGTCCGGCTTCGTAAAGCCAGCCTTTACGTCCATGCTCTTTCACCGTGGCTTGTTCGGAAAGGATAGGCGGGCAGAATTGCGATAATGTGACATGCTGGCGTCACATCAGCTTCAACAAGACCATTGAGAAGCATAGGAGAAACCGGGGCAATTCGCGCGCTCGGGCGCGCTTGCGGAGGCTTGCGAATGCGCATCGAAGATATTCTTCATCTGCCCTCTATGCCGCTCGCCGGGCCGAGCTATCCGAAAGGGCCCTATCGCTTCGTCAATCGCGAATATATGATTATCTCTTACGAAACCGATCCCGAGATCATCCGCGAACAATTGCCCGAGCCGCTCGAGCCGCTCGATGAGCCGCTCGTCCACTACGAATGGATCAACATGCCGGATTCGTCCGGCTTCGGCAGCTATACGGAGAGCGGCGTCGTCATCGGATGCAAATATCGCGGCGAGGAAATGAACTTCGTCGCGCAAATGTATCTCGACGACGATCCCCCGATCGTCGCAGGACGTGAGATCTGGGGCTTTCCTAAAAAATATGCGCATCCCAAGCTCGAGATCGTCAAGGACACGCTGACCGGCACGCTCCATTATGCCAATCAGCTCGTCGCTATGGGCACAATGGGTTACAAGGCCGAAGCGATGGCCGGCGACGGCACGCTCACGCGCGCCATTCTCTCGAAGACCCAGGTCAATCTGAAGATCATTCCGGGGGTCGACGGCAAGCCCGGCATCTGCCAGCTCGTCGCCTATAATCTCACCGACATCAACGTGAAGGGCTCCTGGCTCGGACACGGGCGGCTGCATCTCGTGCCGCATGTCAATGCGCCGGTCGCCGATCTGCCGGTGCGCCGAATTGTCGGCGCGCATCATTTCATTACCGATCTCACCTTGCCCTATGGCCGGATTCTGCACGATTATTTGAGGAGCTGAAGGCTTGGCGAGGGCAGCAATCGGCAGCGGCGCGGCGCTCCCCCCGCGCGTTCAGGTTCGCTACAACTGCGAGCCGTCCGAACGCTCTCCCTTTCCGATCAGCTCCCGAAATCGATGCTTTAGGTCCGAGACAATTCTCTCCCGATTATAAAGCGAGGCCGCGACGCGCCGTCCTTCGCTCCCGCGCCTCTCCCGCTCCGCGGTGTTTTCGAGAGCCTCGATACAGGCTTGCGCGAATTCTGCCGCGCCGCGCGCGATCCAGCCTGCGGGCCGGCCCTTCAGATGCGACTTTGGAATGTTCCCGGGGGCACTCACGTAAGCGGTTCCATATGCGCCTGCCTCTATGATCTTCGTGCGTAGCCCTCCTCCCATCCGCATAGGCGCGATCGCGATCGTCGTAGATCGGTAGAATGCGCCGACATCCGTCACTCTGCTCGACAATCTGACGCGCGGATGAGCGCCGAGCCTCAGGGCGCCCGCGGGAATATTTGCGCTAGCTATGCAAAGCTGCAGTCCTGCCGCACGGCGCGATCGAATCCGCGGCAGGACGCAATCGCAGAACCAGGTCACTCCATCGAGGTTCGGCGGATAGCCCAAGGTTCCGACGAACCCGATGGTGCGCCCGTCGTCGCGCTTAGGTACAGGACGGGGAACCGCAACGCCATTCGGCGCAGGCAAGATCTTAAGCCCTTTGTGCCGGCTCATGAGGGAGCCGCGGTCGATTTCGTTCGAAGCAAAGCAGGTGGCGAATCGATGCGAATATGTGGCGATCATCCGGTCGAAAGCATGCGCCTCTTCGGCCAGCCGGCGTGCGCGAAAGCAGGAGCCGGACTCTGCCGCCAAATGCGCGGCGCTCATTGTCGCTTCATAATCGTCTTCATCCAAGTCGACGGTAACCGGAGCGTCCGCATCCAGCCCGTCGAGAATCGGCAGCATGTAGCTTCGAGCAACATGGATGACTCTGTAGCGATTTGCCGAAACGAGCTTGTTCGCCCGCCGCAGAATCCTTTCTGAAATCCCGCTGCTCAAGCTGGGCTTCCGATAATCCTTGAACGCAACCAGCCGCTGTCCTTCGTCCTCGATCAGCGAGAGAAGGCGGAAATGCGTCTCGGGTTCGACGTCCCAGATCGAAATATTGGTATCGGGCTTGAATGTCGTCGCACAAGGCGCGTTCCCCGCAACCGGAAGCACCACGACATCGAGCTTGCAGATCTGTTCCAGGGCTTCGACAAAGAGAGCCATCCGCATCGCGAGCCCATGCCCAGACCGCGAGGGCAGGATCGGCGAGAACATTAAGGCTCTATCCATCTCGGCTCCGCCCACCCGTAAGACCAGGGCCGTCGAAAGCCGTGCGGCACTGCGCAATAAGCGAATCTTCCCTCACGACCCGAGTTCCGTTACGGTTCCAGCCATCCTGGCGCCTTTCGCTGCACGTCTCGAATGCGCCAGAGAGGCGGCCGTTATATCGCGGTTGGAGCGACTCACGAATGCTGCCGGGCACGTCTTTCATAAAGTCATCCGACTGGCAGGCCGTCGAAGTCGATGACGGCGTCGTTGTCAAGGACGCGCGAAGTGACGAGGTCCATTTCCTGAATAGGACCGCCGCGATCGTCTATGAAATGTGCGATGGGCAAGCGACCCCTGCGCAAATGGCGCGTTTCCTCGAAGAGGCGTTCGGCCTCAAGACCTCGGCACTCTCGGACGTCCATGCCTGTCTCGAAACGCTCGAAAGGAAGAATTTGATACGAAAAGTCTAGGGCCTGATTTTTTCGCTCCGTGTGCCCGATTCGAAGGGAGGTCCCCATGCCAAAATTCCTTGGATTAGGAAGCTATACTGCGGAAGCCTGGCAAGGCATCAAAAACGAAACCGCCAGCCATCGCCGCGAGTTCGTCGCTCATCTATTGACCTCGGTTGGCGGCAGGCTGGAAGCCTTCTATTTCGCATTCGGCGAACACGACTTTGTCTTCATCGCGGATTTCCCCGACAATGTTACCGCCGCAGGGGTCGCCATTTCCGTGGCGGCGAGCGGAACGATAAAGAGCCACATGACCCCGTTATTGACGCCTGAAGAGATAGACGTGGCCTTGAAAAAGGAGGTTCATTTTCGCCCTCCTGGCGCGCGTTGACGAGACGGAGCCGCCCAGCGATCTTGGACCCCGTGAGTTCAACGGATATTTCGGGAGCCCAATATGGTCGGCAAACGCGTTGAGTTCGACGACGAAACGTGGGCGGCGATCAATCTGCTTCGGCAGGAGCGCCATAGAAGCTTTCAGCAGCTCGCCGACGAGGCGTTCCGGGATCTGCTCGAAAAACATCAGAAGCCGGTCGGGCTGAAAGCCCAATTGCGCGAGAGCTTGCGTGCATCGGGCAAGAGCGCGCGGGCACCGGCGGCGCATAGCGCGCCTAAGAAAGGGCGCAAGCGAGCTTCGGGTCAAACCGAAATGCTTCTGCCGATCTCCGGCAAAAAGGAGAAGGAAGGGGCGCAAGGCCGCGCAACCGCGGGCAGAAACAAGGTAGAGTAAGATCACCGGCCTCGTGCGATTTCGCTGAATGCCATAGTGCCGAAATTCCTTGGTTTGCGAGCCTGCGCGGCTGAAGCCTGGCAGGGCTCCGAAGCATAGACGCGGCCCCGAGAAAGCAAGTAGAGTTTCGCCGCCGGGCGCGCCAATGGAATCCGCGCGCTCCGTTAGGCCACAAGTTCGGCCAGCCGACTTGGATTGCTGTCGGCAAAGCTGCAGATCATTTTTTAATGACCAAAGGACGATGGAGGAGACAATGGCCGGGAAACTGGAGCGCAAGTCGTTCGACAAACCGGATGAAACGCGCGCATTCAGAAACGGAAAGGGAAAGGTCGAAGTCGTCACAATCGGCGGACATACTTTCGGGCGGGGCATATTCGAACCGGGATGGCGTTGGTCGGAACACGTGAAGCCAATCGCCGGAACCGCGTCCTGCCAAGCGGCTCATACCGGCTACGTCCTCGAAGGACGCATGATCGTGATGATGGACGACGGCAGCCAAGCCGAATACGGACCTGGTGATGCATTCTATATGCCGCCCGGCCACGACGCTTGGATCGTGGGCGACGGGCGCTGCGTGCTGCTCGATTTCACCGGAATTGGAACCTACGCAAAGCCAGCCTGAAGCTCAAGATTCCAAGTGCTCGCGACAGCGCGAGGGCTTGACCCCGCGAGCCATAGGCGTATCGTCACGCAGTCCCTCTCGGGTTCGCCTACCCCTATCCGATGGGGATGTGTTGACCCCTTTTGCCAATCGGGGTCCGAAGCCCGCTCCTGGGCTCATGAGCGCCTCGCACCCGGCGGCTTGCGAGGCGCTTTCTATTCCGGATCAAAGAGTTTGGAATCAACGAACCGGCGCTCGCCGTTGCGCTTTCGCTTTCCTCTCCTATGTAGCGCTTTCGCACAAAGGAGATGTCGATGAAGAAGCGCCGCAAGGCTCAGCTTCTCAGAAAACGTCAAGAGAAGCTCTTCGAGCATCAGCGCCTAGAAAAATTGATGCGGGAGACTCTGGATCGAACCGGCGTGACGAGGCTGCGGGCGATGGGGATCAAAGCTGCTCATGCGCCGCTTCCCGATCTTAAAGTCGAGTTTCGCGGGGTGCCTTGCTCAGACAATCTCTCGTCGGTCGCAACCGCAAAGAAGGAATTGCCGGCTGATGCCCTCCGGTTTCCGATCGGCAATAATCATAAACAGGGCCTCGAGCTCATTACGCCGGGCATGTTGAAAGACATTCAATATCTCGGGGGCAAGAAGCCGAACTAGAAACTCGTCGAACGGTCTGATCTTCGCGACCAGGCGGGAAATGCCGTGCGCTCCGGAGAGAGGCGGTTAGGCTGCAGAAGAGGCGCAACCGCGAGTAGAACCCGAGTTGCAGGCTGCCAGCACCCCGGATAGACAGGGTTTGACGGACGTGATCCTCGAGCGATCAAAACAGCTTGGATCCAGAGGAGTCCGGCGGGGAGGCGCCATGGAGCTGGAACGCCATGTGGGACTGGCGGCGGACGGGTCGGTCCGGCTGCCGGAGCGATCTGTCGCGGTCAGTTCGATCCTGCTCAAGCTCGCGGCCATGGGCGTTCGGATCCCGGCCGATATCGGCCACGAGGACGTGCTCCAAATCGCGGGCGACCTCTTCGCGCGCTACCGCGAGCAGACCCGGCTGCTCTCCCACCATCTCTGTCCCGCCGATGAGCGCATCCAACATTATATCGACGGGCTCCTCGCGGCTGTTGCGGCCAAACGGCCGGTGCGCCTGCCGGCCGAAACATTCATTCTCGACTATTATGGGCTCGCCCGGGAGCTCTCGCTTCCGGTAGACGCAGATTCTTGGGAAAACGAACTCGTATCGAGCTACCGGCTCGACAATGGCGTTCTTCATAACCCCGTCAGCGACCGGCGCACCACGCAGGGAGTCTTCCACGTCGCCGAAGGCGGGCTTCCGATCCCGGCGGATAAGATCCGCGTGCCGCTTATCACCTATCTGCGCCTGCTCGAGGAAGCGCTGCGCCCGCCGCCCGAGCTCTTGCGTCTGCCGTTCACCGCGAACTGGCCCGAGCCGGTGGAGACCATGGTCTCGCTGCTCCTGCGGCCCCTCGTTTGCCCCGCAGTACCGGAGGTCTCCCCCGAAAAGCGCACCGAGATCCGCTTCTTCGTCCCCGGCGGGCTCGTTTCGAATCTCGACTTTGTGGAAAGCATCTTCGGCAATGCCGGAGATCCCTATCTGCCTGCCCACGATGCGGGCCTCGATGTGGACGGCTGGACCGGCCATAGCGGCTGCGTGATCCTGGCGCCGCATCTCATGCGGTTGAAGAAGAAGGACGTGAGCCTGCCGCATGTCAGCGAGGCCACCGAGGCTCAGCGCGCGACCGGCATGTGCTGGAGCGACGAGGACGAACTCTACAATGGAGGTCGGCCGTTCAAGATCACCTCGCGCGACATGAGCGGCGTGATGGTGACTATCCTCACCGATAATTACTTCGGCTACTGCAAGAAGGAAGTGAAAACCCAGATCGGATTCAGCGCGAACCTCTTCGGCGGGGCCGAAGAGGAGCACGCCGGCGGGGCTCTTGCCTTCGCGGCTTTCAGTCTGGGCGACCGGTTCGCGCCGGATCTCGTGCGGGTCGGCAGCGCCAAACACCGGTTCGACGAGGCGCTCGCATTATTGGGCGAGCGCGCCGAGTTCCACCCCGCGGGCTATGCCACCGATCGGGTCTATCCGGAAATCCACTACATGCCGGAAGACATGGAGATCGACGTCCGCGGGCAGGACATCACCTGGACCAAGGATGGCAAGCCGCAGCACCTGAAGCTGCTGCCTGACCGGATTTACATCCATCCGAGCGGCTATAAGGTCCGCATGGCCAAATATGGCGGGGCGCCGAGCTGGCGGCTGATCGGCACGGTGCCCGAGGGCGCATTCTGCCACAAGCCTTGCACCGTTTCGGGCGGCGGCAAGTCGGAGATCAGCAAGAGCCTGGTGGACGCGGTGCTGCCCGGGTCGTTCTACGTGCGCAGCTTCGAGGAAGACATGGCGCTGGTCGAGAAGATTTTCGGCCGGAATTATGACGACGCACGCCGGCCCGATCTGCGCGGCAGCGATGGCGCCGGTCCGTCGCGGCCGATCCTGTCCCCCGAGCGCTCGCTCGGCTCGGTAATCAAGCTGCTCACGCCGAACCCAGCCGAATTCACGCCCAAGTACAATTCCTGGCTCGAGAGCATTCCGAACCACGTGCGCGCACTCGTCTTCGTAATCAAGCGCTTCTACCAGCCCGAATGGGGCGAGGATTGGCGTCAACATTTCAGCGTGGACATTATCAACGGCGCCCCGGGGCACGAACTCAAATACGACGGCCGGCGTCTCGTCGCCAACTATCTCCGGATCGGCCGGCAAGAGAACGGTGCCTGGCGAACCTACAAGCTGCGCCAGGACTTCGTCGCGGCCGACAAGGTGCAGATGGAGGACGACATCACGGCTTCGGTGGTGGTGCCGGCGGAGCGCCTGATCGGACTGCCGAGCGAATATGATGGGCACCCGAGCCTCAAGCTGACGCAGAATTGCGAGTTCAGGCTGTTTCAGCGGCCGGACGATGCGATTCATCCGGGTCTCGACCGACAGACCGAGGACGACATGTCGCGTCCCGGGCTCTTCTGTTCGAACTTCCAGCCCCTCAAGCGCGAGGACGTCCAGCGCATCGTCGAGGACGTCGCGGTCCAAGACGCCTTCACGCGTCCGATGCGCGAACATGTGGCGCGCAACGCCGTCCGCGCCGGCGACTTCTATTCGATCTGTTCGGCACAGCCCCGGCTCATCGGCGGCAACCCCACCAAGAATCCGCGCTATCTTCAGCTTCGACCGGACCTCGCGAAACCGCGCGACCGCTATGTCGCGGAGATGGGCGCGCGCCTATATCGCCGCCTCCCGCTTGGCGCGCCCGTGCTGTTTCCGGTGATCGGCGTCATGTCGGGCCGGCGGAACAACCGGCAGGACGAAGGCATTCGGCCGCTCTGCGTTTATGGGCCCATCCATTACCAGGAGCTGCCCGAACTGTTCATGGATTACGTGTGCTCGCTAACGGGTACGTCGCCCAGCACGACGGGCGCCGGCTCCGAAGGCGCGCTCACCAAGGGACCGTTCAACGCCATCCAGCCTACGGCCGATCTCAATAATGCGCTCGTCGCTATGCTGCTTACCGGCTATTCGGGATTCAGCTCGGCCGCCGGCTTCATCGGGCCGCATCTGCGCGTCGACCATGACATCAGTCTGCTGATCCCCGAGATCTGGTGCCGGATGTTTCCGCACGAGCGCGACCCCGAGCGGCTGATCGAGGCCGGACATCTGGAGAAGCTCGAAGATTATGCCGAAGACGGAAAGCAGGTGCTGGCGAGCCGGCTCGGATATCGCATCACCGCCAAGTTCGTTCACACCTATTTCGGGCGCGTATTCGACAATCCCACTGTGGTCTTCACGGAAGAGATCCTGAAGCCCGAGCTGCAGGATCCTGCCGTATTCGCCGATGGCGTCAACAACATCGTCGAGGCGCAGCAGCGTGTCGCGGAAGCCTATTTCACGGATGGCACGATCGAGGACGCCTGCCCGCCGCTCAAAGCGCTCCTCCATATCATGGCGCGCGGAAACTATGAGGGAAAGACTGCGGCGGACCCCGAGATTCGGGCGCTCTTCACCCGCGAGGCGCTGCTCGCGAGCGATTGGTATCGCGAGCGCCTGGCGACGAAACAGCAGCGCGACGTCGCCCTCTGGGAGCGCCATGCGCGAAGCCTGACGGGCTTCATGGCACGGGTCGGCCATCGCGAGGAGGCCGAGCGGCTCGGGATCGCCGGCCGCCTGGAGCATGCGTTCGCGGAGCTCGAACGGGTGAGCGCGCCGGAATATCTGACGGGGCTCGTCGGCACGATCGGCGCCGACCCGATCCATCGGCCGGCGCGCGTCATTGAGGGCGCCGAGCGCGAGGCCGTCGAGAAGGAGAGCATGTGGTCGTCGTGAGCTCGAAGCTTGGTCGGGGCGTGCGGCGGGCTTAAACTATCCGACATATGCGCCCGCGCTTCCGAGAGATCGTTGCCGACCCCATCCTTGCCTTGATGCTGGCGCTCGGCTTCTCCTCGGGCCTGCCATTTCTGCTTGTGCTCGGTACGCAGGCAGCGCGTCTCGCGGAAGCCAAAGTGCCGATCGAGAAGATCGGGCTGATCAGCTGGGTCGGCCTTTGCTACTCGCTGAAATTCCTCTGGTCGCCGGTTATCGACACGATCGACGTGCCTCTCCTTGCGCAGGCCTTGGGACGCCGGCGCGCCTGGCTCCTCGTCTCACAAATCGCTGTCGCGTTCGGCCTCGTCGCGCTTGCCTTCGCAGATCCGGCGCACGCGCTTATCGGCGTCATTTTCTGCGCCGCGTTCACGGCGTTCGCCGCCTCGACGCAAGATATCGTCATCGACGGCTGGCGCATCGATTCCGCCCCGACGGAGCGGCAAGGTATCATGGCCGCGACGTCCAATTTCGGCTATCGCCTCGGCCTCCTCGCGGCCGGCGCAGGCGCGCTCTACATCGCCGATTATTCCGGCTGGCGAAGTGCCTATCTCGCGATGGCCGGGCTGATGGCGATCGGCATCATCGCCGGCCTCATTTCGCCGCGCTTGCCGGAACGCGCGCGCGAGCCTGCCTCCGTCGCGGGTAAATTCCTCGAGCCTCTGACGGATCTCTGGCGCCGATTCGGGCCGCTCCTCGCGGCAATTCTGGCTCTCGTCGCCCTCTATCGCCTGCCCGATTTCCTGAGCGGGGTGATGGCCAATCCGCTCTATATCGGCCTCGGCTTCTCCAAGAGCCAGATCGCGACCATGTCGAAAGTCTACGGCATATGGGTCGGCATTGCCGGCGCTTTCGCCGGCGGTTTCGCAATCACACGCATCGGGCTGATGCCGGCGCTGCTCGGCGGCGGAATTGCGGCCGCAGCCTCGCACCTCTGCCTCGCGCTCTTGGCAGCCACCGGCAAGAGCCTGCCGCTCCTGGCGCTCTCGGTGAGCGTCGAGAATTTCGCCGGCAATTTCGCCGGGGCCGCGCTCATCGCCTATATGTCTTCGCTCACTTCGCCGGCCTTCGCCGCAAGCCAGTACGCGCTTTTGAGCTCGCTTTTCGCGCTGCTCGGCAAGTTTCTCGGCGGCCTCTCGGGATTCGCGGTGAAACAGATCGGCTTTGCGGGATTCTTCGCCTCGACTTCGCTCATCGGCCTGCCGGTTGCGGCGCTCTGTCTGTTTTTGTGGGCGAGGCAGAATGAGGCGCGACGGGCCGCGGTAGTGACGGAATGAAATGTGGACCCGGGAAGACTCCGCCTCGCCGCCCTGGTGTTGAAGTGCATGATCGAAGACAGATAGCCCAAATGCCGCATGTCTTGCGTCGCGAACTCCTCTTTGTTTTAGGTCTCGCTCTCGCAGCCTGCTCGACCGAGCCAGCGCCCACTCCGGCTCCGCCTCCTGCGCCCCCGACCAATATGAGCGCACGCGAACGCGCCGCGAGCGAGGTCCATGTCGATCCCTCTGCCGCGGCGGATGCGATTTCGCACTATCGCGAGGAGCACGGCCTTTCCGCCGTCACTCCCGATCCGGTCTTGCAGAAACTGGCGCAGGCGCAGGCCGACGCCATGGCGTTGCATAATGTCCTCAGCCACACGATTGCCGGCACGCTGACGCAGCGCTTCGATGCGGCCGATCTTGCCGATGCGACAGCCGTCGAAAATGTTTCGGCCGGATATTTCTCTTTGCCCGCGGCACTCGCCGGCTGGCAGAATTCGCCGCCGCACAATGCCAATCTGCTCTCTCCTAAGATGCGCCGCCTCGGCATCGCGACCGCCTATGCGCCGGGCACCCGCTATCTCGTGTTCTGGGCGCTCGATATGAGCGATTGAGGCGTTTCGCGCTTCTGCGCGAACTCAAGCACGGCGATTGGGACGCGAAATGGTTAATCGCGCGGCCGGTCGGGGCCAGCGCACGCTTCCCGGCACGCGGCTTAAGCCGTGGAACCTACCCCGATAGAGGGCGTTTCGTTCGGGCTTTGTTGGGCTGCCGCTGCTATCGGCTTGAACCTTTGACGCATTCCTTTGCCCAGGACTTACGCCCTCCAGCACCTCTACCTCACCCCGGGCCGCTGGATCTGATCACGCTGCTCAAGACATTGCGGTCCAATGCGCTCGAATGCTGGACGAGAGCGCATTTCGAAGAGCCGATCGTCTCTGGCGGATTCCCTTTCGTGCCCGTTGTCGTGGTCAGCGATCCGACGGCCATTCGGCAAATTCTGATCGAGGATCAGTCTACCTACCAAAAGGGCAGGCTCGAGCAACGTGTACTGTCCTCGCGCCTGCGCAACGGGCTTGTCTCAGTGGACGGCGAGCAGTGGCAGCGCCTCCGGCGTATCTTGGCGCCGATGTTCGCGCGCAAGGCGATCGCCGGATTTGCGCCTCAGATGGAGAGCGCGATCGGCGCGCTCGTCGAGCGCTGGAGGGCTCTGCCGGCCGGCAGCATTGTCGAGATCAAGGCGGAAATGTTGGACCTGGCGCTCGACGTCTTGTTGCGCTGCATCTTCGCCCATGGGATAGGAGATGCTGAAGCGGTCCGCACGGCGACGAGCCGGTTTTATTTGACCTGCGGCACGCTCGATCCCTTCGACATTATTGGCCTGCCCGATTTTGTGCCGCGGCTGACGCGGCTGCGCGAACGCCCGATCATGCGCGCCTTCGACGAGGGGCTGAACCAAGCGATTGCGGAGAGGCGGCGCAATCTCGCAGCCTCTCCAGGCGTTCCGCGCGACATGCTCGAAGCCATGCTTGCCGCCAAGGATCCGGAGACCGGGGCGTCCATGAGCGAGCCTGAAGTGAAGGATAATGTCATGACCTTCATCTTCGGCGGCCAGGAGACGACATCGAGTGCGCTGACCTGGGCCATATATTTGCTTTCGCAGTCGCCCGAATGGCGCGGGGCCGTGCTCCAGGAGGCAATCGACTTCGCGGACGCGAGTAGTGCAGAGGCAGCCGAAGGGCTGGTCAAGACGCGCGCCGTCGTCGAAGAGGCGTTGCGCGTCTATCCGCCGATCATCGCAATCACGCGGACCGCAAGACGAAGCACGAAAATCGCGGGACACGCCGTAAAGCGCGGCACGCTCGTCGTCGTTTCGCCCTACGTGCTTCATCGCCACAAGTCGCTTTGGCGCGATCCGGAGATCTTCGATCCCACCCGTTTCCTGCCCGCCCAGCGCGACAGGATCGCGCGTTACTCCTATCTGCCTTTCGGGCTCGGTCCACGGCTGTGCGTTGGTTCGACCCTTGCCGTGCAGGAGGCGACGCTTGCGCTGGCGAGCCTCACCAGACATTTCGAGTTCGAATTGGCGCCGAATGAAACCGTCTGGCCCGTTCAAAAGAACTTCACGCTCCGACCGCGCGGCGGACTTCACATGAAGATCGGGCCGCGGTGAAAGTACGTGTCTACCGGCATCCGGCTCTTGCCTAGCCCGCGCTGCACCGCCGCACAATCGCTCGAACCGTCGCAAGGGTCGAGGATGAGGCGCCGCCCGGCGCCCCGTTGGAACCGAAGGTACAAAGGTGCGTTCCCCAAGGTAAAGAAGTGAATTGCGCTTTCTCGGCGCATAGGGAACCGAAGCCGGCTTCAGGAAATGACCCCGGGGGGTGGCCTGTCACCCGCGACGGAGTCACCGATGGACAGACACGCCGTCTATAACGCGGCAGCCGATTTGATCGATCGCAATCTAGCTGCCGGGCGCGAGGCCAAACTGGCCTTTATCGACGATAATGGCGGCTACAGCTATGCTGCATTGGCCGATCGAGTTGCGCGATTTTCGCGTGCTCTGCGCGACCTTGGGCTGCGGCAGGAAGAGCGGATCCTCCTTTGTCTGGAAGACGGCATTGACTTCCCGACGGCGTTTCTGGCGGCAATAAAAGCCGGCATGGTTCCGGTCGTGGTCAGCACCATGCTGACGGCCGATGAACTGGCCTACATGCTCGCGGACAGCCGCGCACGTGCCGTCGTGACTTCGGCACCTCTCGCCGACACGATCAAGGCCGCTGCCGCCAGGCAGCCGATCGCACCTTTGCTGATCGCCGCGGGCGGCGCCGTCTCGGACATGGCGGACATGGGTGAGTTGATTTCCGCATCCGAACCCGATTCAGAGGTTGCCATCACTCACCCTTACGAACCCTGCTTCTGGCAATATTCCTCCGGAACGACGGGTCGACCGAAGGGAACGGTCCATGCGCACGCAAGCGTGCGCGCCATCGCGGACAATTACGCAATTCCCGTCCTCGGAATAAACGAAAGCGATTACGTCTTCTCCGGAGCAAAATTGTTCTTCGGATACGGACTGGGCAACGCGCTGATCTTTCCGCTCGCGGTAGGTGCGACAAGCATCCTGACCTCCGAGCGCCCGGTCCCGCCCGTGGTGTTTCGCGTCTTCCGCACGTTGCAGCCGACCATTTTCTTTGGCGTCCCCAGTCTTTACAGCGCGCTGCTCGCGGCCAACGACTTTCCCGATCGCGACGAATTGAGCGCGCGCCGCTATGTCTCCGCGGCAGAGCCCCTGCCGGAGAGAATCGCCCGCCAATGGTTCGAGCGCACCGGCGTCGAGATTCTCGACGGGCTCGGTTGCACCGAAATGCTGCACATCTTCCTGAGCAACCGTCCCGGCGACATTCGCTACGGCACGACCGGCAAGCCTGTCCCCGGCTATTCGCTCAAGATCGCCGATGACGAAGGATATCCGGTGGAGCGCGGCGCTATTGGGGAACTCTGGGTGAGCGGCCCTTCGAGCGCTCTCTTCTATTGGAACGACAGAGAGAACAACCGGCAGCGCTTCATGGGTAGATGGACGCGCACGAACGACAAATATTACGAGGACCAAGACGGCTATTTCGTCTACTGCGGCCGCAGCGACGACATGCTCAAGGTCCATGGCATGTATGTCTCGCCCGCCGAAGTCGAAGCCGTATTGATCGAACATGATGCGGTGCTTGAAGCGGCCGTCGTCGGAATGACGGGCGAGGACGGGCTGCAGGCCCCGAAGGCGTTCGTCGTCGCAAAGCCGGGTGTGCGCGCCGATGCCGACCTGGCCGAGGCCCTCATCGCGCATGCCGAAAGGCGCTTGCCTCGATTCAAATGGCCGCGCTGGATCGTTTTCCTCGACGAGTTGCCTAAGACCTCGAGCGGAAAGATCCAACGTTTCAAATTACGCGAGCGAACCAAGGATCGCTCTCGGGACATGCTCGTGGAGATATGATCATCAAAGGTCGCAAGCGCACGTCCGATCGTCGTTCACGTGGCGGCTTCCTTCAGACGGCGGATCTTCGCCGGACGAGGCGCGGAGTGCGGGCATGACCGACATCGGCTCGAAACACTCGACGACAAAGCGGATCAACTTGCCGCTCTATAATTTGCGCGGCGTCAGTATTCTCTTCGTGCTGGCTTTCCACTCGCTGCTCGCTTACGTCGCCTTTCTGCCGAAGGGACCTTATATCCTCGACCGTGCCCCATATTTGTGGCGCGCTTTCCCGATCGTGGACAAGGCGCGATGGTTCGGCTTCGACCTTTTTTGCGCTTGGCTCAACATCTACCTGATGACGTTCTTTTTCTTTCTCTCCGGTTTTTTCGTATGGAGCAGTTTGCGACGAAAGGGGCGCTACCGGTTCCTCCTTGATCGCTTCATACGGCTCGCGGTCCCCTTCGCGCTGGCGGTCGGCGTGTTGATGCCCTTGGCGAATTATCCGACTTATCTGCAGACGGCTTCGACCCCAGACTTTGCCGTTTACTGGCACGAATGGCTGTCCCTGCCCTTCTGGCCGTGCGGTCCGATGTGGTTCATCTGGCTCTTGCTCGCCTTCGACATTCTCGTAGTCGCGGTGGACATCATCGTGCCCAAATGGGACCAATGGCTCATTCGCCTCTCCTCGACGGCGCAAACAAAGCCGATCCGCTATCTCGCCGGCTTCATTCTCGCTTCCGCTCTCGCCTATGTGCCGATGGCACTCGCATTTACGCCATCGAAATGGATTTCATTCGGGCCGCTGTCGTTCGAACCGTCTCATCTTCTCCATTACATCGTCTATTTCTTCGCCGGAATCGGTATCGGCGCTTATGGGATCGATCGTGGGCTTTTTGCACCTGACGGTTGGCTCTTGCGCAACTGCACTTTGCTGGTCCTAGCAGCGGTATCTTTGTGGTTGCTTTGGATGGGAGCCAATGCGCCGATGGCGCTTCATCCGGGCCTCTCATCGCCCGTCTTGGAAATCGTCGCATCCTTCGTCTTCGTGCTCGCCTGCGCGAGCAATTGCTTGGCCCTGCTTGCCGTCGGCTTCAAATATGCGCGCCGGCCGCTTCCCGTCCTCGACGGACTCAGCGAGAATGCCTACAATATCTATCTCGTCCATTACCCGTTCGTCATCTGGCTGCAGTTCCTGCTGCTGACCGTGAGCTTGCCGGCGGTCGTCAAAGGCCCGATCGTGTTCGCCGGAACATTGCTTCTGAGCTGGTGGGCCGTCGTTGGCTTGCGGCACGCAGCCGGGATGATATTGCCCATGCGGAGCCCGACCGCGTCGCGCAGTTTCGAAGGAGATCCCTCGCACTCGGATCGACGCGCGTTTTAGGGCGGTGCGAGGCGGCAGCGCCGGCGATCACGCGGCGAGGCTTGCATGATTGATATTCCCGATTGGGTCCTCGCCGACGCCCGGCGCTTCTATGCACGCTATCTGACCAGGCTGCCGCGGCTCGACTTCAACAATAAATGGCAGGTCGTTCTCGGAAAACTCGTTCAATTCCCATTTCGGCTTTACTCGATCCCGCTCTGGAGGAGCGGCCTGAAAGCGAGCTACCTCTCCGAGATTTCGGCTGGGAGACGGATCCGTATGCGGATCATCGCCCCACCCGGGAAACCCAAAGGTCTCGTTGTCGATATCCACGGAGGCGGCTGGACTGCGGGCGCGCCTATCTTCGACGACGGTTTGACCGCGCCGATGGCGGCGGACGGCTATGTCGTGGCGAGTCTCGACTACGGACTCGCGCCACGAACCCCTTTCACCGAAATCATCGAAGAATGCGCAGCCGCGCTTGGGTGGATCTTGTCAGCGGGTGTCCGCCGCTTCGAGGTTGCGAATGTCTTTCTGCATGGCGAATCCGCCGGCGCCCACCTCTCCTTGATGTCGGCAATCAGGTGTCGCTCGATGAGTGGCTTCCGATTTCTGAAAGGCTTGGTCTTGTTTAGCGGCTGTTATGACCTCTCCGGCACGCCTTCGGTCCGGTCCGCCTCCCGCGATACGCTCGTTCTCTACGGACCGAGCCTCGCCCCTTTTCTCGAGCAGATAACCGGCGGGCTAGGCGAAGAAGCGCGGCGCGATCCCGCTCTCTCGCCGCTCTACGCGGATCTTCACGGCTTGCCGCCTGTCTTGCTCATTACCGGCGCACAAGATCCTCTGCACGACGACAGCATTTTGCTTGCCGAGAAACTGCGCGAGCAGGGTGTCTCGGTCGACCTGTTCGAAGTCCCCGATGCGCCCCACGGCTTCAACCTTTTGCCGATCAGGCTCGCCGATTTTGTAAATGGCTGGGCAAGGCAGTGGATGAACGCAAAGACGGGGACGCTTGCGTGATGCCGCCGAGCGCGAATGCAAGATGTACCTGAGATTCAACGCAGAATTCTCGCTTTTTGCGGATTTGGTTTCCGCCTCCCGTTTCTTAGAGGGAACGCAAGCGAAGCCCCGCACGTTCAAGTCGAGCACAGGACTTCGCCGAGGCCTTTCACCCGCGAGCCGGATATGCCGCTTGTGTTGACCCTTGCATCGCGGAACCTGTTCCAGGATCGGCTCCGTTTTGCAGCCACCTTGACCGGCATCGTGTTTTCCGTCGTACTCGTGATGGTGCAGCTCGGTCTCTATGCCGGGTTCGGGCGAATGGTTACGACCATGATCGACCACGCCTCTGCCGACCTCTGGGTCGTCGCCAAAGGCACGACGAGCTTTGAGGATCTTTCCCTGCTCGACGCGAACCTGGAGAAACGCCTCACGGCAATCAGGGACGTGGCTTCGGTCGATCCGGTGGTCATCGGCTTTTCAAATTGGCGACTGCCCGGCGGAGCCATGACGCCGGTCTTCGTGGTCGCTTCCGACTTTCGGCAGAACGATCTTTTGCCCTGGAACATCGTCGCCGGAAAAGTCGACGACTTGAAACAGCGCGGCACAATTGCAGCCGACAAGACTTATTTTCAACGCCTCGGCGTCTCGGGCCTCGGCGCAAGCGTCGAAATTCGCGGCTATCCTGCGAAGATCGTGGCGGTCACCGAAGGCATCCGGTCGTTTACCACGACGCCTTACATATTTGCGGACCTTGCCAGCGCCCGAGCCTATACCGGCCTGCCGCCAGCCAGCGTCAGTCACTTCATCGTCCGATTGAAGCCGGGCGCGGATCGTGACCGCCTGAAACAGGACATCCAATCGGCGATTTCGGGCGTCGAAGTCCTTACGCCGCAGGAGTTCGCGAACCGAAGCCGATCGTTTTGGCTCTTCGGCACAGGTGCGGGAGCCGCCTTGTTTGCCGGCGCGCTTCTCGGCGTCATCGTGGGGACGATCATTGTCGCCCAGACGCTTTATTCAAGCACGAAAGATCATCTCTACGAGTTTGCCACTCTTCGCGCGATCGGATGCGCCAAGAGCTACATTTATCGCGTAATCCTCTACCAGGCGGTCCTCAACGCCGTTATCGGCTATACGATCGCCGCAGCGGTCGGCCTCATCGTCGTCGCGCTCACCGCGACGAGCGCGTTGCCGATCGTTATTTCGAAGAACTTGATCGGCGGCATTTTCTTGCTCACCCTGGTCATGTGCGTCGTTTCGGCACTTGCGGCAATTGGCCGGACAATCCGCATGGACCCGGTCATGGTTCTATCGCGATGAGCGAAGCTCTCGTTACAGCTACAGGCGTGACGAGCGTCCTCGGCACCGGAGCGGCGCAAGTGCGAGCGTTGAACAATGTCTCGCTCTCGCTCAATGGCGGCGAACTGGTCGTGCTGATGGGGCCGTCAGGGAGCGGAAAGACGACGCTCCTCTCAGTCCTCGGCTGCATGCTCACGCCGACCGAGGGAAACGTTCATATATGCGGGTTATCGACGGCGGGCGCCGATGCCGAAGAGCTCGCCGCGATCCGCCGCCGTTTTATCGGATTCGTCTTCCAATCCTACCACCTGTTTCCGACGTTGACGGCAGCCGAAAATATCCAGCTCGCTCTCGATGTTCGAAAGCAACGGGGCCGCAAGGCGAGGGCCAGAACGGCCGAAGTGCTCAAGACCGTCGGTCTCAATCACAAAGCAAGGGCATTTCCGCGCGAGCTCAGCGGCGGCGAACAGCAACGGGTTGCGATCGCCCGTGCCATTGTCGCAGAGCCTGCGATCATCCTCGCTGACGAACCCACAGCGGCCTTGGACGGCACCAACGGGCAAGCCGTCATGAAAATTCTGGCTTCAGTAGCGAGGGTACCGCATCGGGCCGTGCTGGTGGTAACGCACGACACGCGATTGACCAACTTCGCCGACAGGGTTCTTTACATCGAGGATGGCCGAATCACAGGCGAAGAGCGGCCCAGATCAAAAATTGGCCTCGAAGAACTTCCGGCAAATCCCTTGAGAGCCTGATCACGCGATCGATATCGAGTAGCTCAAAGGAGCCTCCCTCGCCGCGAATCCTAACCTATTCGACGGCGAGATCCCGTATGTCGGACGCGATCACTGAACCGTCTGGACCGGAAAACGCGACTCGCACGGGAACATCGCCCTTAAACCAAATGTCGCGCGTCATATCACCGGTGATTTTGTAATGATGGGCGCGAAGGCTCGCACCGTGAATTTCAATGGTTTCTTCGCCAAGATCCCTCACCTTGACGGAAAGAACTGTGCCTTTCCCAGGATCGAACAGCTTGGTCGCGGTGAGAAAGCTCTTGTTCCACATCGTTGCCGGAATGATCGGCTCAGGCAGAGTGCTGCGCCTCCCGTCGACCGTCATAACGACGGAATGATCGGCAGCCGTCGCCGATAAATCGTATTTCTTCCCGTTGTCGTCGGTAGATGACTGGAAGGAGACAAAATGGCCCTTTTTCCACGTCTCGGTGGCTTTAGCCTCGAGGTGATAGGCCACGAAGAACATGACGACGACCGATATTTCGTTGTTTATTTTCACGGTCGTCGTATCGCCGCGTTTTTCTATGTCGATGATATCGGTGCCTATTTTCGTGCCGTTTCGGGTAATGTCGAAAATCCGCTGGGTCGCGGCCGGCAATCGATCTTCCGCCAGCGCAGGGGCGACGGCAAAGGCGGTCAGGCCGATAAGGTGAATGAAGGGTCTAAACATCGCCAGCTCTTTAACGCCGGCGTGTGGCGATCGTTCGCCGCGGCGACTGCAAACGGACTTCCGTCACCCTCGATATGTCGCGCCGCCGAAGGCTGCAAACGGCTGCGCGGCAGTTCGTTCGGCGCAGGTTCCCCAAAGCTGCCGCTGGCCGTTTGGCGAATGTCGGCAAGCTTTTGATAGAACAATCAATATTGCTCGCAGCTTGGCGCAGCGATGTTCGCGTTTGCCAAGGCGGGAATCGCGGAGCGTGAGGGTCCGCGGCACCGCCCATTTCGTGCGGCGTCTTCGAAGCCGGTGCGCCGCCTGCGGCTTTATGCTTTTTCTCCCGCCAAACAACTCGCATTAGACTCATCTGATTCGCGATAACCAATGGATACGAATCAATCATATGCCTGATGGGTCCAGTACCGCGCATCTCTTCCGTCCGAAGCTGGCGACCGTGCTGGACGAAGGATACCGCCTGCCCGATTTCCACAAGGATGCCCTGGCGGCATTGACGGTGGCAATCGTTGCCTTGCCGCTCTCGATGGCGATTGCGATCGCGTCGGGGGTTTCGCCGGAGCGTGGTCTTTACACGTCGATCGTCGGCGGCTGCGTGGTTTCGGTGTTGGGGGGCAGCCGCGTGCAAATCGGCGGGCCTGCGGGCGCATTCATCGTCCTCGTCGCGGCGACCGTCGGGAAATTCGGGTTCGAAGGACTTCTCATCACGGTGATGCTTTCCGGCCTCATGCTGGTCGCCTTGGGCGCGCTGCGGCTCGGCGCCCTGATACGGCACATACCCCACGCGGTTACGGTTGGCTTTACAGCCGGCATCGCGATCACGATTTTCGCAAGCCAAATCAAGGATCTTGCCGGCATACATCTCAATGGGATGGAACCGGGAGCACTCATTCCCAAGATCGCGGCGCTGGGCGCCGCCTTGCCATCGATGAGCCTAACCGCGCTGGCCGTCGGTTGTGGATCGGCGGCCCTCGTGTTTTTCTTGAAATGGTTGCGGCCCACGTGGCCCGGCATGCTGATCGCCGTGGCGATTGCATCGCTGATCGCCGCAATTTGCCGTCTGCCGATAGAGACGATCGGCAGCCGCTTTGGCGAATTGCCTCATGGCTTGCCGGTCCCGCATTTGCCGCAGATGTCCCCCGACAAGTTGCTGCAGCTTCTGCCGTCCGCGCTTTCCTTCACGCTGCTCGGCGGCATCGAGAGCCTGCTTTCGGCAAAAGTCGCGGACGGGATGACGGGCCGGAAGCATCGTTCGAACATGGAGCTCATCGCGCAAGGCGCTGCCAATGTCGCGTCGGCGGCGTTCGGCGGCATCAGCGTGACGGGCACGATCGCGCGCACCGCGACCAATATTCGTGCCGGCGCACGCAGTCCCCTCTCCGGCATCCTGCATTCGGTGTTCTTATTGATATTCATGCTGGTCGCCGCGCCACTGGCGAGCTTCATCCCGCTTTCGGCGCTCGCCGGTCTTCTTGCCGTCGTGTGTTGGAGCATGGTCGAGAAGAAGGAATTTGCGCGCCTCCTGAGCGACTGGCGCAATGGCATGGTGCTTCTCGTAACCTTCGTTCTGACGCTGGTGGCGAATTTGACGGTCGGGATCATTGCCGGCTGCCTTGTCGCGGCAGTCTTCTTTCTGGCCGGGCGCGCGATTGCGGAAGAAGGCTAGGTCAGCGAACGGCCGTCTGAATTATGCCAAAGCTGCCCGCCGAGGCGGCCGTATGCGCGGCAATCTCCGCTCCCGAAAATGCGTATGGCGGACTCTAATCGGCTAGGCTGGCGCTCCCTAGGGGACTCGAACCCCTGTTTTCGCCGTGAGAGGGCGACGTCCTGGGCCGCTAGACGAAGGGAGCTGCGCCATGCGTTCTATAGCGCAAGGCGGGCGCCCGCAAGGCGCCAAAGCTAAGTGGTGACTTGATCGCGGACGTCGTGCTTGCCGCCGGCCGGATCGGCTTCCGCGAGATGCGGCTCCGCGCGAGCCTGATCCGGCTCTTCGGCCCCGTTACCATTCTCAGCGCCATTGCGGGCGAGCCGCGGTGACTCCTTGTCCGCAGCACGTTCCTCCCCCAGATTTTTCAGCCGGCGCTGCTCGGCTTCGAGGGCCTCGACGCGCTTGCGGGCGGTTTCGAGCGCGCCCTGCAGAGCCGCATATTCGGCCTGCAACCGGTCGTATTTCTCGTCGACCCCGCGTTTGGCGGCACGCGCTTTTTCGACCAGCTCGTCGCGCTGCATCCGCGATTTTTTCTCGCGCTCGCTCGCCGCTTCGAGTGCCGCCTCGTCGGCGCCGAGCTTGGCCGCGAGCGTGCGGATCTTGGCCTGATCCTCGTCGCGTTGCCGACGCAGTGCTTCGAGCTCCTGCGCGACCTGCGTCGAGCGCGCAGTCTCCACCTCGAGGCGCCTTTGCAGCGCCGCGTAATTGCTCTCTGAGAGAGCGAGATTGCGCGTGGCATTGGCGAGCGAATCGCTGAGCTTGGCTGCCTGCGCCGTTCTCTCGGTGAAGCGCTTCTCCGCTTCGAGCAGCATGCGGCTTACATCGCCCAGCCGCAGCTCGAGACCGGCCGCGCGCGCGTCCGCCGAGGCATGATTGGCGAGCCGCTCCTCGGCGAGCAGGGTCGCCGAGTCGTGCCTGCGCGCCAGCTTGACGAGCTCCTCGCGCGTGGTCTCGTAGAGCCCATGCGCATCGTAGAGCGCCTTGTTCAGGGCGCCCAATTGCGCGTAGGCACTCTCGAGCTCCGATCGGGCGCGGCCAAGGGCCAGTTCAAGGGCGCGATTTTCTTCCGCATGGCGTTCCAGTTCGCCTTTGAGCGCGCCGATCTCGGCGGCGCGCCGGCCAAGTTCGCTACGGTCGGCCGCATGCGCGCGATTGACCCGCGCCGCGCGCTGCTCGATCCGGCGCCTCTCGACCGCGAATTCGGCCCTGAGCTGGTCGCGCTCGGCAAGGATTTCCTCAGCGGAAAGAGGCACTTGCGTCTCAAGCCGGCGGCGCGTGAGGCGCAGCGCGCGCCGCCAAAAGGCCGGCGCGAACGCAAGCGCCACGAGCCCTGCGGAGAGGAACCCGAGCGCGAAAATCATGATTTGTTCGATCACGCGACTCTGCTCATGCCCTCTAATGGAGCCGGAGTTAATTTACGCCGGACTATGGCATTTAGGTGCGGCGAGATCAAAAATTCAGGATCGATTTAAACTTTGAAAGTCAAACCTCAAAACGGATTCCAGGTCGGATAGGCCGTGAACTTCAAATAGCCGAGATTGAGGCCAAGCCGCGCGCCGAGCCCCGAGCGGATGGGGACGACGACGATATTGGCGGCGGTGAGCGCCGTCATGCCGAAACCGCCGACGAAATAGGCCGACCCATCGACGCCGGCAAAGCGCCGGAACACCGCATTGACCGCGGGCAGACCATAGACGAGCATCATCGTGCGGTCACCGTCCGCCCCGGCATCGAACCCGAGCGAGGGACCTTGCCAGAAGACTTTAAGATCGCCGGCGTTGCGGGTGTACATCATGCCTTCGCCATAGCGCAGGCCCCCGACGAAAGCGCCGCTCGCCTCCTGACCGAGAATATAGCCGTTCGGTCGGCCCCAATGGCGGGTCGCGTTCTCGACGACTTCGGCGAGGCCGCGCGAAATCGTCCCGAAGAAATGATGGCCGGCGTGGATGATCTCGTCGCCGGAAAATTCGCCCGGGGGCTCGGCCGCCGCAGTCGCTTTCGCCCCGTGCGGCCAAAGAACAGCACCCCCGGCCCCGATCAAGGCCAGTTTCATCGCAATTTCACGACGGGAAAATGCGCGCATTGACGCCCCTCCGCTGGCGCGTTCCGTCCGGCGAATCTCAACGATCAGGGTTAAGGGAAGATTACGGCAAACTATGGCATTGCCGGATGCGCCGGGCGCACCCATCCAACGCTAAAGTTTGGGGGCGAAATAGGGCGCGCGAGCGGGCATCCTTGCGCATTGTTTATGTTCGCAAATGTTCCGCCAAACGCTTAAGCTCGGCATTATTCCGCCTCGAGCCGGAAGCGCGGTCCGGACCCGCTATTATGCGGTCTTTATGTCGCGCCGTTTCAACGCGCATCGAATTTTTATGCGCGTGGCACCAAATTGCGGCCATGGACCGAGATTCGAGCCATGATCGGAGGCAAAATGAGATCGATCCGGAGCGTATCCCAGGAGCCGGCGCATTCGTCGGTTCCGGAAATGCTGATAGCGGGAACCCTGGCCTTCGCCGTTCTCTTGAACGTGGCCTATCGTTTGGAGCCAGCCACAGCGAGCGAAGCTTGCGTATCGACACCTGCCAACCGCGCCCTTGTACTTTGCTCAGTGCGTCCGAATCAGGGACTGGCGCAGAGCGGCGCGAGCATCGCGGCCAAGTAAGAGTGTAGCCCGCGTTCAGGCTATGCCGTTCTCACCCTCTGCTGCGCCGGAATGGCCGCCTGATCTCCCCAGGCAAAGAACGATCCGTTCATGAACTTGGCGTCCGTCTTGCCATAACGTAATGGCCTGCCGTCGCGGTCGAGCACGATGCCGCCTGCGGCGCGCAAAATGGCATCGCCCGCCGCCGTATCCCATTCCATCGTCGCTCCGAAGCGCGGATAGACGTCCGCCGAGCCTTCGGCGATTTCGCAAAACTTGAGCGACGAGCCGATCATCCGGCGTTCCTTGACCGGCAGTTTGGCCAGGAAGGTCGAGGTCCTCGGATCGGTGTGCGACCAGCTCGTCAGGGCGACGAGCCCGTCGGCGGCGGCTTTGCGGATATGAATGCGCCGCCGCAGATCGAGCGGCGGCAATTTCGCTCCGGGCGCCACGGAAAAAACGAAAGGATTGCGGCCGGCTGTCCACATCCGCTCGAGCGCCGGCGCGTAGACGACGCCGGCCCTGGGCTCGCCATTCACGACAAGCCCGATATTGACGGTGAATTCGTCTTTCCCGGCAAGAAATTCGCGCGTGCCGTCGACCGGATCGACGAGAATGAAGGCACCGTCGAACTGGGCTTTGGTGCCGCCGCCTTCTTCGGAAATCACCGGCACGTGCGGCAGGCGCGCCGCCAGGCCCTCGAGAATGACGGATTCGCCGGCCACGTCCGCGTCGCAGACGGGACTCTTGTCGGCTTTCGCATAGGCGTGGCTGTCGGCCTTGTAGAATTGCATAACGGCCGCGCCCGCAGCTACGGCGAGTTCCGCGAAGATCTCCGCCACGGAATCATAATTCAACTCGAGGAGATCGGAATTCTGACTCGATTCTACTGGCATGGGCTGGGGGACGCGCGACACACCCTTGAATGAGGCAAATCGCGCGCCGTTTCAAGCCTCGCGAACCGGAATGATAAACCCCTCCGACCCGCGCTTTGCAAAGGATGGGGCGCTGTGTAACTTAAAATGATCAAGCCGCGTTCGTGATTCGTCTTGTCTTAATGAGCTTTCGCTTAGAGTAGCGCTCGATTCGCAGGCCGAGGCAGGCGCATCTATTGCGGTGCAGCGGTCGATCTGTCGCAGCCCGCCGAAAGCGAGGCCCGGCCCAACTCTAAAGTCCCGAAGGATGGAACATGACGGACTTCGCGCTCAGCCCTCTCGACCTCGCCGCGCTCCTTTGTTCGCGAGTCTGCCATGACGTCATCAGTCCGGTCGGCGCGATTGTGAATGGGCTGGAAGTGCTCGAAGAGGAAAAGGACGCCGAGATGCGCGGCTTCGCGATGGAGCTCGTCAAGAAGAGCGCGCGTACCGCTTCGGCGCGTCTGCAATTCTGCCGTCTCGCATTTGGCGCGGCAGGCTCGGCCGGTGCGGCAATCGATACCGGCGATGCCGAACAGGTGGCGCGCGGTCTCCTCGCCGACGATCGCACGAAACTCGATTGGAACGTGCCGCGCGTTCTGATGCCGAAAGACAAGGTCAAACTCGTCCTCAATCTTTGCCTTATTGCGGCAGCAGCGATTCCGCGCGGCGGTACGATCTCGGTAAGGGTCAGCGATCCGGAAGCTCGGCATATCGAAGTCGAGGCGAAGGGCGCCAATGCGCGGCTTGCGAGCCACGTGCCGCAGCTGCTCGCCGGCGCGCCTGAAAACAACCAAGTCGATGCCCAGGGCATTCAGGCCTTCTACACGGGCCTCGTGGCACGCGCGGCGAAACTCGCCCTAACCGTTGCGGCAAGCCCGGACATGGTGCGCATCGAGGCCTGCCCGGCGGCGGTTTTGGCCGGCGCTTCGACGTAAAGCGCTCGGCGTTCAAATCACTCGCTTTTTCGAAGCTTTTTAGCGGAACAAGCTTCAAGGCTCCTTAACGGATCGGCGGCATAGTCGCGACTGGGTCTAGCCGTGCGCTTAAGTCCCGGGCGGAGCAATGGACGAACTGCTTAACGATTTTCTGGTCGAGACGGCCGAGCACATCGAATCGGTCGGCGAGCAGCTCGTTCTCTTCGAGCGCGATCCGTCGAACACCGGCGCGATCGGCCGCATATTCCGGCTCTTTCACACGATCAAGGGAACCTGCGGCTTTCTCGGCCTGTCGCGGCTCGAGCACTTGACCCATGTCACCGAATCGCTGATCGGGCGATTGCGCGACGGCGCACCGGCCACCCCGGAAACGGTGTCGCTGATCCTGAGCGCGGTCGATCGCGTGAAATTCATCCTGGCTTGGCTCACGAATACGGGCAAAGAGCCGGATGGCGACGACAGCGCCCTCATCGAGGCGTTACAGACCAATATCAGTGCGCAGGCGAGCCCTCTTGCCCCGCCGGAAGCACCGCCGACGCCGGCTTCCTCGCCGCCGCCCTCCCCTGCCCCTCAAGATGCCGCTTCAAAACCGCCGCTGCGCGCGCACGAGCCCCCGGAGGCGTCGATCGAAATCGCTGCCGCCCCTGCCGCCGCCGGCAAGACGGGATCGTCGAATCGCCCCGAGACGATCCGGGTGGCCGTCGGCGCGCTCGAACGCATCATGATCCTCGTTTCGGAACTGGTCCTCACGCGCAACCAGCTCCTCGAAATCACCCGTCACCAGGAAGACGCGACGGTCAAGGTCCCGCTGCAGCGGCTTTCGAGTCTGACGAGCGATCTGCAGGACGCAGTGATGCGGGCGCGTATGCAGCCGGTCGGACGCTTGTTCGCGAGCCTGCCGCGGCTGGTCCGCGAGCTCTCGGTCGACCTTAAAAAGAAGCTCTGTCTCGTTACCGAAGGCGCCGATACCGAACTCGACCGCCAGCTCGTCGAGCTCATCCGCGATCCGCTGACCCATTTGCTGCGCAATTGCGCCGATCACGGCATAGAGCCGCCGGAAAAACGCATCGCAGCCGGCAAGCCGGAGGAAGGCACCATCAAGGTCAGCGCCTCGCACGAGGCCGGCTACATCACAATCGATGTCTCGGACGACGGGCGCGGCCTCGATCTCGAACGCATCCGTTACAAGGCCGTCGCCAAGGGCCTGGTGAGCGCGGCGGAAGCCAAGAATCTCTCGGACGACGAGGTCGCCCGATTCATCTTCGCGCCGGGATTTTCGACGTCTTCGAGCGTCACCAGCATTTCGGGACGCGGCATCGGCATGGACGTCGTGCGCGACAACATCGAATCGATTGGGGGTTCGGTTTCGCTCACCACCGCCGCCGGAAAAGGGACGCACTTCTCGCTCAAGATTCCGCTCACCCTGGCGATCGCCCCCGCCCTGATCGTCGAGACGCGCGGCCATCATTTCGCGCTGCCGCAGCAATCGGTCATCGAAGCGGTGCGGATCGATGCGCAAGCCGGTCATTCGCTCGAGAGCGTCCAGGGTAGCCTCGTATTGAGATTGCGCGACCAGGTTTTACCCGTCGCCGACCTCGAATCCGTCCTCGGTCTTGAAAGCGGTCGCTCGTCTGCCGAAGGCGAGCTGATCATCGTCATGCGCGTCAATTCACGCACTTTCGGGATCATCGTCGAGAATGTCGCCGACGTTCAGGAAATCGTCGTCAAGCCGCTCGGCGCTTCTCTGGCGCATCTCGACGTTTTCTCGGGCCACACGATCCTCGGCGACGGATCGGTTGTCCTCATCCTCGACCCGACGGGAATTGCGGGGCGGATCGGGTTCGAGCGCTCGAGCGATTACAGCGTCGGGCGTGCCATCGAGACCTTCGTTCCGGTCGAAGAGAGCACGCGATTCGTTCTCTTCCGCGCCGGGCCGGGCGTCTCGAAAGCCCTGCCGCTCTCGCTCGTGGCGCGGATCGAATCCGTGCCGGCATCGGCGATCAGCCGGTCGGACGGGCTGCTCGTCATGCAGCACCAAGATCAATTGATGCCGCTCGTCCCGCTGATCCCGCCGGATCACCCGCTAAAGCTGCAGGCCAACCCGGTTCTCGTCCTCGGCATCGGCGGCGAGAGCATGGGCCTTTTGATCGAGGAGATCATCGACGTCGTCGAAGCGCGGCTTGCGATCGAGATCGCCGGGGTGTCCTCGAGCGTTATCGGAACGGCGGAAATCCGCGGCGAAGTCGTCGAGATTCTCGATGCGACTTACTTCATGCGCATCGGCCGGCCGAATGCCTATTCGCGCGGCTTCGCCAACCAATTCCGCGTGCTGCTGGTCGACGACAAGCCATTCTTCCGCGACATGCTCGCCCCTCTCCTGATCGCGGCCGGCTATCGCGTGACGACGGCCGCTTCGGCCGAGGATGCACTCGCTCTCTTCGACAAGGGCGTGCGTTTCGACGCCCTCGTGACCGACACCGATATGCCGAACATGAGCGGCTATGAGCTCGCGCTGCGGTTAAAGAACGACGCGCGTCACGCCGACCTGCCGATCGTCGCGCTCGCTGCCCACGCAGCGCCGACAGTTCTGCAGGCGGCGGCCGAGAGCGGCATGTGCGGCGCGGTCGGCAAGTTCGATCGCCCCGCCTTGCTCGAGATACTTGGCCGGATTCTCGAAAGTCACCATCTCAACAAGCACGATCTCGAGTCGCGTGTCATTGGAGCGGCCGCATGAGCCTCGAGGCGGGCAGAGCCATCGAACGCGGCCAGACGGCCGCCGCCGAGATGACGGAGCGGCATTCTTTTATCGTCTTCGTCGGCGGTGAACCTTTTGGATTGCCGGTCGATTGCGTCCAGACGATCTTCCAGATCGAAGCGATTACGCCCGTGCCGCTCGGGCCGCCCGAGATCGTCGGCCTCGTCAATTTGCGCGGCAAGATCGTGACCGCCGTCAGCCTGCGCCGACGTTTGAAGATCGAAGACCGGCCGCGCACGCACGGAATGCTCGCCATAGGCATGGAGCACCGTGGAGAAAATTTTGCTCTGATTGTCGATGAAGTCGGGGACGTGATCTTCCTGGACCCGGAGGCCGAGGTCCCTTTGCCACCGCATCTCAACGAACATAGAGCAAAGCTCACCGAGGCGACCTATCGCCTCGAGCACGGAATTCTCTCTCTGCTCGACGTTGGTTCGGTTTTCGACTTCCAACGCCGCTAAGCGGGAAATTGGCGGATGTGAAAGGATGCGGATATGAAACAGGTCTTGGTGGTGGACGATTCGACCGTCATCAGAAAGGTGGCGAAGAGAATCCTCGAAAGCATGAATATCCAAACGCTCGAGGCGGAGGACGGCCGCAAGGCGCTCAGCGCGTGCTCTTTCGTGATGCCGGATGCCATCCTGCTCGACTGGAACATGCCGGTGATGGACGGCTTCGAATTTCTCCACGAGCTGCGCAAGATGCCGGGCGGGCTGAAGCCGAAAGTGGTCTTCTGCACCACCGAGAACGACGTTGCGCATATTGCGCGCGCCATTCATGCCGGCGCCGACGAATATATCATGAAACCCTTCGACAAGCAGATCCTGCAATCGAAGCTCGAAGAGATCGGGCTGATTGAATCTGCTGCTTGAAGCCTGTCCGCCGAGGCGCGCCATGAAGACCCTTTTTGCCGATCAGCCCATGGAAGCGCATTGCTTTTCGCGCGGCATGGACGCGCTGCGCGCCTCGCGCAATTTTCCGCGTGCGATTGTGATCGGCGCTTCGACCGGGGGACCGCAAGCCGTGCCCGTCGTCCTGCGGGGACTGATACCGGTCATCGAACATGTCTGCGTTTTCGTCGCCCTGCATATTCCGCCCCAATTCACCGATACGATTGCCGAAAACATCGGGAAGACCACGCATATTCCGACCCATGCCGCCCGTCACGGCGAGCAAGTCGCAAAGGGGCGCATCTATGTCTCGCCCGGCCATCTGCATCTCGGTGTCGCGCGGATTGGCGAATCGGTCGTGATTGCGCTTTCCGACGCGCCGCCGGAGAATTTCTGCAAACCGTCGGTGGATTTCTTGTTTCGCACCGCTTCTCTCGCCTACGGCGCTGACGCGATCGGCGTCGTCCTGACCGGAATGGGCAAGGACGGGCTCGCGGGCTCGCGCGCGATCGTCGATGCGGGCGGCCGGATCATCGCCCAGGATGCCGCCTCTTCCGCCGTATGGGGCATGCCCGGCTCCGTCGCCCGGGAAGGTTTGGCGCATGCCGTGCTTCCTCTCGAATCGATCGGCCCGGCGCTTTGCCTGCTGTTCGCGTCGGCCGCCGCGCGAGGCGAGCAATGACCTCCGACTTCGACGCGCTCCGTCACCTTCTCAATCGAATGTCCGGCCTGTCGCTCGATGCCGAGAAAGCCTATCTCATCGAAAGTCGCCTCACCCCGATCGTCCAGCGCACGGGTCTCAGCGATCTCAATGCACTCGTGCGGCGGCTTCTCTCCGGCTGCTATCCGGAGCTCGTGCGCGAGGCCGTCGAGGCGATGACGACCAACGAGACCTTTTTCTTCCGCGACCGAACCCCGTTCGACAATTTCCGCAAGGTCACGATTCCGCAGCTCCTCGAGGCGCGCAAGCAGGTGCGCAGCCTCAGGATATGGTGCGCCGCCTGTTCGACCGGTCAGGAGCCCTATTCGCTCGCCATGATCCTCGATGAAGAGGCGCAGAAACTGAGCGGCTGGAGGATCGATATCCTGGCGACCGATTTATCGCGCAACGTCATCGCCGCGGCGCGCGAGGGTCTCTATACACAATTCGAGATGCAGCGCGGTCTGCCGATCTCGCAGCTCCTTCGCTATTTCAGCCAGGAAGGAGACCGCTGGCGCATCAACGAACATATGCGCTCGCGCGTCAGATTCGAGGAGTTCAACCTGCTCTCGAGCTATGCCGAGCTCGGGCGATTCGATGTGATCTTCTGCCGTAACGTGCTGATCTATTTCGACGTCCCGACGAGGCAGGATATTCTCAATCGGATGGCCAAACTCCTGGCACCGGATGGCTGCCTCGTCCTCGGCGCGACCGAAACGGTGATCGGCCTCTGCGACGTTTTCGTCCCGGACGAGAAAAATCGCGGCATGAATGTTTTACGCGCCAGCCAGCCGCCGCGCCCCCCGCTCATGCTGGCCGCGGGGTAAGCGCCCGCGTCGAGCGGCGCTCAGGCAGTGATCAGTTCGTCGTCTTCGGTCGGCTCGCGCAGGACATAGCCGCGGCCCCAGACCGTTTCGATGTAATTGCGGCCGCGGCTCGCGTTGGCGAGCTTCTTGCGGAGCTTGCAGATGAAGACGTCGATGATCTTCAATTCCGGCTCGTCCATGCCGCCGTAAAGGTGATTGAGGAACATTTCCTTGGTCAGCGTCGTGCCCTTGCGCAGCGAGAGCAGCTCGAGCATCTGATATTCCTTGCCGGTCAGATGGACCCGGTTGCCGGCGACTTCGACCGTCTTCTGGTCGAGATTGACGACGAGATCGCCGGTCGTGATCACCGACTGGGCATGGCCCTTCGAGCGGCGGACAATGGCGTGAATGCGCGCGACGAGCTCGTCCTTGTGGAAAGGCTTCGTCAAATAATCGTCGGCGCCGAACCCCAGTCCCTTCACCTTGTCCTCGATACCGGCGAGGCCCGAAAGGATGAGGATGGGCGTCTTGACCTTGGCGACGCGCAGCGTGCGCAAGACCTCGTATCCGGACATGTCCGGCAGGTTGATGTCGAGGAGGATAATATCGTAATCGTAGAGCTTGCCGAGATCGATGCCTTCTTCGCCGAGATCCGTCGTATAGACGTTGAAATTCTCGGACTTCAGCATCAGCTCGATGCTCTGGGCGGTGGCGCTGTCGTCTTCAATCAGTAGCACGCGCATATCAAGCCCCCAGCCTTGCCTGGCCCTTTCGGCAAGCGAAGCGACGTTTCTCCGGTATCCGCTGCGGCGCATCTGCGCCGGGCTGCGGATGGCAAGAACATTTCCCGCCGAACCGATAGGCTAACGTTAACGATCATTGGTTAACAAAATCACTCCAGCTACCCGACCGGCCGCGGCAAAACACGATGTCCACCGACTTGCCCGCATAGGCAGCCGAGCGGGCAGATGCCGGTATCGGCTTGGCTCAGCAAGGCTTACGCGCGAATCAGACACAAGGTGAATAATACCGAAGCTCACGGTCCCCGCCAGAGTAAGGAAGCGGCAACTTTGGTCGGGCATATTCGAAACATCGCCTCAATAGGGTGCGGATGGACCTGCGTTTCGGAGTTTCGGTCATGAAGTCGCGGGAGATGCTCTTTCGCCTGAAACAATTCCAGGTCCAGGAAAAGCGCCGCAAGCTTGCGCAAATCGAGATGATGATTGGCGAATTCGCCCGCATGGCGGCCGAGCTCGACCGCGAGATCGCGCTCGAGGAACAGCGCGCCGGCATTTCCGATACGACGCATTTCGCCTATCCGACCTATGCGCGGGCGGCACGGGCGCGGCGCGACAATCTTTTGAGATCCTCAGAGGAATTGCGCGGCCAGCTCGAAGAGGCCAAGGCCGATCTCGACGGCGCGACGGATGAATTGTCAAAAATGGTGAGCCTCGATGGCCGGGAAAAAGGCGAGCCAGCGGACCGCCCGGCGATGATTGAGATGAATCTGCGTACCGCCCGCGCTTGATCGGCCGGCGCAGGTCCGAGCCGCACTTCGATCCGCAGCCGCTCGCCGGCTCTTTGCAATCGGCGCCATAGACCTTACCTCCAGCGTGACAAAGGCGCTGGTCATCAAATGCTCCAATTCCGCCCCTTAGTGAGCGCCGAGGGCTTTGCCTTGTTCCTCGCAGGCCGGCCGATCGGAAAGACATGAAGCGTTTTTTGGAATTCGTTTGGCCCGGCCTCGGCCTATTGGCGGTCGTTGTATCGGTCTGGCTTTTGCACCAACAATTTCGCGGGCAAGCGATCGGGCCGGAAGTTTGGGCCGATCTGAAGGCCATCTCGCCGCATCATTATCTGCTGGCGTTTGCGGCGACGCTCGTCGCCTATGCGGCGCTCGCCTGGTACGACCGGATCGCCCTCCTGCACCTCAACGTGAAGCATATTTCCTGGACGTTCATCGCGCTCTGCTCGTTCACGACCTATGCCCTGGCGCATAATATCGGCGCCTCGGTCCTCTCGGGCGCCATGGTCCGCTACCGAGCCTATTCGACAAAGGGGCTGACCACGGCGCAGATCGCGCTTCTCGTCGGACTTTGCTCGCTCACTTTCGGGCTCGGGGTGCTTTTGCTCGGCGGTATCGTCCTCGTCGCCGATCCGCGGCAATTGCACCGGCTCGCACCTCTATTGCCGCACTTTTTGACCGAGCCGACTACGGCGCGGCTCATTGGCGGCGTCTGCCTCGCCTTGGTCGCTCTCTATGCGGCAGGCTCCATCTTCAACTTAAAGCCGCTCACGATCGGCCGGCTGCGTGTTGAATATCCGCGACCTGGAATTGCGCTGCGCCAATTCATCGCCGCTCCGATGGAGATTCTCGGCGCCGCCGGCATCATCTATTTCGCCCTGCCGGAACAGGGCAATCCGGGTTATTTCGTCGTCCTCGGCGTGTTCATGGCCTCCTTTTCGGCGGCGCTCGTTTCCGAGGCGCCGGGCGGACTTGGCGTCTTCGAGCTGCTCTTCCTCAAAGCCATGCCCGCGATGGCGCAGCATAAGGTCCTGACGGCGCTGCTCGTCTTTCGCCTGCTCTATCTCGTCCTGCCGCTTGTTTTCGCCAGCGTCGTGGTGCTCGCCTTCGAGCGGCGCAAGCTCGAGGAGGCGCTCAATCGCCACGAGACGAAGCCGGAGCCGATGCGCGAGGGCCAGGTACGGGAGAGAGGCGAACGGGCATCTCCGGCCGACGTCGGCTAACGCCGTCGGCACGCGCCCGGGATTACATCCGATATTGCTGGAGACGGGTCGTCCTGAGCCCGGCAAGCCCATGCTGATCGATCGACATCTGCCAGGACAGAAACTCGTCCACGGTCAAAGTATACCGGCTGCAGGCCTCTTCCAGCGAGATGAGCCCGCCGCGCACGGCGGCGACGACTTCCGCCTTGCGCCGGATGACCCAGCGCTTGGTCGTGGGCGGAGGAAGATCTGCCACGGTGAGAGGGCTCCCGTCTGGCCCGATGACATATTTGGCTCTCGGGCGGTGTACTTCGGCCATAAGTTCAACTCACATACTGCGACTGACTCGTAGCTACAGAGAATAGAGAGCGTCACTTAAGAATCGGCTAAGCGTGCAAGCTCCCTTTAGCGCAAGTGCATAGGTATAAGTTAGCCGAATATTTATTGACAAGCTAAGGATTGCTTCACGAGTGTATCGAGCTGAGACGCGACATTTGAGTTTTATTAAGAAATGGGCGGCCCGAGGAGCGCCTCCGCTTCTGCCCGGCAGGCTATTCTCTCCAACCTGTTCCGTATTGCATTCGCGAAGGCCGAATGATTTAGAGGAGCGTAGCCCTCGACCCGGCCGGCTGAATGGCGGTTTCGCGGCCCTTGTTCCGCGCCTATATATCGAGCACGCGCCGCTGGGGCCGTTTGCCAGATAATCCGATTGCTCCATGACCCTGTTCCGCAACAGCCTCGACCTGCCGAAGCCTGCCGCCGAGACGCGTGTCGTCGTCGCGATGTCGGGCGGCGTCGATTCCTCGGCCGTGGCTGCGCTTCTCGTCGAACAAGGCTATGAAGTGATCGGCGTGACGCTGCAGCTTTACGATCACGGCGCGGCGGAACATCGCAAAGGCGCCTGCTGTGCCGGGCAGGATATTCATGATGCCCGGCAAGTTGCGGCAAAGCTCGGCATTCCGCACTACGTGCTCGATTATGAAGAGCGCTTCCGGGAAAAGGTGATCGACCGTTTCGCCCGCAGCTATGCCGAAGGCGAGACGCCGGTTCCCTGCATCTCCTGCAATAGCGAGATCAAGTTCGCCGATTTCTTCGACACGGTGAAGGATCTCGGCGCCGACCTTCTCGCCACCGGCCATTACGTCGCCTCCAAGCCGGACGGCGCCAACGGCCGCGCGCTCTTCCGGGCAAAGGACATAAGCCGCGACCAGAGCTATTTCCTCTTCGCCACCACGCGGGCGCAGCTCGACGTTCTGCGCTTTCCTCTGGGCGAGATGCAGAAGTCGGAAGCGCGCGCCATTGCCCGGCGCCATGGGCTCGTCGTTGCCGACAAGGCCGATAGCCAGGACATTTGTTTTGTTCCCTCGGGCAAATACAGCGATTTCATCGAGCGGATTTGGCCGGAGGCGGCTGTTGCCGGCGATATCGTCCATGTCGATGGCCGGCTGCTCGGCCGCCACACAGGCGTGATCCATTATACGATCGGTCAGCGGCGTGGGCTCGGCATCAGCCTCGACGGCGAGCCGCTTTATGTCGTGCGGCTCGATGCGGAACATGCGCAGGTCGTGGTCGGGCCGCGCGAGGCCCTCGCAACGCGCAGCGTACGGCTGCGCGCCTTCAATTGGATCGGCGAGGGTTCTCTTGCCGAACTCGGCCGGACCGGGCGCGAGGTTTTCGTTCGTGTACGCTCGTCGAAGCCGCCTGTCCCGGGATTCCTCCATATTGAAGAGGGCGAAGCTCATGTCGCTTTCGCCGATCACGAGGAGGGCGTCTCACCGGGCCAGGCCTGCGTGCTCTATGCGAGCGAAAGCGCCGAGGCGCGCGTTCTCGGCGGCGGTTTCATCGCGCAGACCGAACCTGCCGAGGATCATCGGATGCAAGCTCCGGCGCTTGCCGCCGCGGCTCGCTGAGGATCGGCATGCCGCGCGCGCTCGCCCGCAGCGAAAGCTCACCGCGAGGCGCGAGCCTCGACAATCGCATCGTCGAGCGTGCCTATGCGCGATGGGCGCCGGTCTATGATCTCGCCTTCGACGCGGCGCTACAGCCCGGACGCAAACATGCTGCTGCGGCAGCAAGCCGCCACGGCGGGCTCGTTCTCGATGTCGGTGTCGGGACCGGGCTCGAATTGCCGATGTTTGCAAAGACGACGCGCGTCGTCGGCGTCGATCTATCCGAGCCTATGTTGCGCCGCGCGGCGCGCCGGGTCGAACAAGGCTTGGATCACGTCGCGGGCTTGGGAGTGATGGACGCCTGCCATCTCGCTTTTGCCGATGCGACGTTCGATGTGATCATTGCGCCCTATGTCTTGACCTCGCTTCCGAAGCCCGAGGAGAGCCTCGACGAATGGGTCCGCGTGTTGAAGCCCGGCGGCGAAATCATCCTCGTCAATCATCTCGGCGCCGGGAGCGGGCCGATCGCCTGGGTCGAAGCGCAGCTCGCCAAGAATAGCGCGACGATCGGCTGGCGGCCGGAGTTCCCTTGGGCCGTTCTTGCCGATTGGCTGGCCGGCAAGGCGGACCTTCAACTCTCGGAGCGCCGCGCTCTGCCGCCGTTCGGTCTTTTCACGCTGATCCGCATTACGAAGCGAGCCGCGGATGGATCCGATGCTACGCGATGATCCGACCGGCGGAGGATAGCGCGAAAAACGGGCGCGCCGAGCGCCTTGACACTCTTTCGACGGGCGGCCTATACCCCGGCGCCGCGCCACATGAAGCGGCATGCGGGGCACGGCGGAGTAGCTCAGCTGGCTAGAGCAGAGGAATCATAATCCTTGTGTCGGGGGTTCGAGTCCCTCCTCCGCTACCAGCTCCAAGCAAAACTAAGGTCGTAGACTGACCGGCAAACTACGAACCGGGTAAGGGGCTGAATTGCCCTTCGGTTTGCCCCTGGCGTCGAATGTCATCGGGGACCCGCCGGTGTGCGGGGGGGGGGGG
>Ga0070738_10000977_pt1 | contig 67761 bp, 60 predicted proteins | sample Coa_R2_2_FD_66446 | JGI IMG/M metagenome (GOLD analysis project Ga0070738, IMG submission 66446) | Surface soil microbial communities from Centralia Pennsylvania, which are recovering from an underground coalmine fire - Coalmine... | ecosystem: Environmental > Terrestrial > Soil > Unclassified ... | reverse complement strand
CGCCTCGGTGAGTCGAAGATCACTGGGTCGTTCAAGACGACGCTGCGGGTGGGGTTCAACATGATTAGCTTGATTCTGGGCTACCGCCTGCGCACGCTGGCGCGGCCCCGGCCCGCGCGCGTCCAGCGCTCGGCAGTCGAGCAGAAGGGCTAGGTCTGGCGCGCGTCCTGGTCCTCGACAGGGCGGGTGTCGCTTTCCCCCACTTCCCTCCCTCCACACCCCCTTGTCGGCCTGCTGATCTTCGTCTTGCGAGGCTACAATGAACGTGGTTCTGAAACCCGACCAGCTCAACCCTAACGCCCTTCGTGGTCGCCATGCGACTGTCCTTCTTGCAATCCTTGTGAGCCTCGCGGGAGTTGTGCCCTTTCTCTCGTGCCTCAATTGGTACTTTATGTCCGACGATTTCGGCGTCGTTCAGTTCCTGTTTCAACGCCCGCCCCCCTACGTGTTCTCCCTCTTCACTCACCCCTGGACGGACTCTATCTACGGTGTGCCTGCCGATGAGCTGCGCCCGACAGTCGCATTAGCGTTCCAGGTCAGCTCCCTATTGGGCAGCACATCCCCCATTCCCTACCACGCAATCTCTATCGCCGTTCATGGGCTCAATATACTGCTAGTCTTCGCCATTGCGCGACAGCTCGCCAGACTTTCTCTGATTGCCAGCGGCTTTGCCGCCATCCTGTTCGCTGTATTGCCCATTCACGCCGAGACCCTGGGGTGGCTCCAAGGCATGAGTGATTCCGTTCCCACGCTCTTCTACATTGCGTCATTCTTAGCGTATGCAATGTGGCGCAAGGCAGGCTTGGCGCGGCTGTACTGGCTGGCGTGCATCTTGTTCTTTCTCGCGCTGTTTAGCAAGCAGTCTGCTATCACGATGCTGCTCACGCTCTTGTCGTACGACATACTAGTCGAGCATAAGTTACCGCGGTTCAAATTTGCCTCACTCGCAGCATACCTTCCATTCTTGCTCCTCACTACCGCCTACCTCATCGAGCGACGCATACTCTTCGGAAACATGGTACGGGAAGCCGGAATAGCGCCAGCCCATTCCCTGCTGTGGTTCGGAGCAGTCCAGACATCGGCCGTCCAGGAACTTCTATTTGGTGGTCGCGTGCTCGCGCTGGACAGATTCCACGAGCCAGAAACCACAGACTTTCGATCTATTGCGGCACTTGTCTACAGCGGAGCGGGGCTCTGCGGCGCTCTCCTGCTTACCGCCTTCGCCTATACTCAATTCCGCCGCGCCATGCACACCAGGATGGCTACCATAGCCCAGCTGATTGCCTATTTTGGCCCGATCTGGTGGCTCATAAGCACCATTCCCCTAACGGTCACGTATGACTCGCCACGCCACCTCTACCTGGCATCTGTTGGGGTGACAATCATGCTTGGATTATGTCTTGATGAACTATTGAGGCGGACACATGGCTATCAGCGACGCGCTGTGCCGCTCGCCGGCATCGCCGTCGTTCTCGCCGCCGCGCTTATGTTGCAAAGTCATCTGGCACATTGGAACACGGGGGAGGCCGTTTCAAGGCAGATTATGAACGACATCACGCAGGAAGCCTCTATCGCCCCCACGAGGAGTCTAGTGGTCCTAGGCGCCCCCGCGGGCGCGAGTGCATGGAGCTGGGCACTGCCATTCGCGGTGCAGCCGCCCTTTGCCGACACGGACCTGAGAGAGCGATTGCATATTATCTACCCTCTAGGCATCCACTGTTGCCAAGGCAGCCAGTCGCTCCGGACGCAGTGGCTCGAGCAAACGCGAGAGACAATCAATGCTTGGGCCAATGAGCCCGATCAGCCGCCCGCCGTCGCTCTAAGCTGGGACAGCGCCAAGGGGACGCTCACTCGGCAGTCTGAGAGCCAAGCAACAAGCCTACGCCCACGGCTACTTCGCTTGTTGGATCTCAATACAGTGGAGGAGATGCAATCCCAACTGGATGAGATTCTGCACGAGCCCAGCAACAATCTATCCTACCGCTAGTTTGCTAACGCGGAGATTGATGAGTCCCGCTACAAGACGGCAGCCGGATGCCGCAATTACCCTACCAGCATCCGCGTGGAGTATCTCTATCCCAAGCTGTCGGTCGACGGCTGTGTCATCGTCGTCGATTACTACACCCCGTGGAATTACCGAGTTGCTGGAGACTGCGCCGTGGCCTCGGTTAGCCGTGTACTGGCAACGCCGCGGCTACAGCGGCTCGGCGAGGCTCGGCTCGTCGGCGGCAGCCACCCAGGAGCGGCCGTCCTCGCCCGCCTCCACCAGACCGCGCTCGGCCAGGGTGTCCATGAGGCGCGCGGCGCGGGGGTAGCCGATGCCCAGGCGCCGCTGCAGCAGCGACACCGACACGCGCGAGTGCTCGCGCACCACGTCCATCGCGCGCTCGATCAAGTCCTCGCCGCCGTCGTCGCGCGAGCTGCTCAGCGCCTCGACGGCCGCCACCTCGGCCGCGTCGTAGCGCGCCTCGCCCTGCTTGCGCCAGAAGGCGACCAGCGCCTCGATCTCCTCGTCGGAGAGATACGTGCCCTGCACGCGCGCCGGCTTCGACGACTCGGCGCCGAGATACAGCATGTCGCCCCGACCCAGTAGCTTCTCGGCGCCCATCGAGTCCAGGATCACGCGCGAGTCCACCTGCGACGTGACGGCGAAGGCGATGCGCGTCGGGAAGTTCGCCTTGATCAGCCCCGTGACCACATCTACCGACGGCCGCTGGGTGGCCACGATCAGGTGGATGCCCGTCGCACGCGCCTTCTGCGCCAGGCGCGTCAGGCTCAGCTCGACGTCGTCCGGCGCCGTCATCATCAGGTCCGCCAGCTCGTCGATGACGATCACCAGGAACGGCAGCGGCTTGAGGGGGGACGGACCTACCCCCCCCGGCCCCCCTTCCCTTTGAAGGAAGGGGGGAGCCACCGCGGCAGCGTCCTCCTCTTCCCCTTCACGCGGCAGGACGGGGGCCGGGGGGGTAGGTTGCTGCGCGGCCAGGCGGTTGTAGCTCTCCAGGTTGCGGACGCCGCACTTCACGAACAGGGCGTAGCGGCGCTCCATCTCCTGGAGCGCCCACTTCAGCACGCCCACGACCTTGTCCATCTCCGTGACGACGGGCAGGCGGAGGTGGGGGATGCCCTCGAAAGGTGCCAGCTCCACCATCTTGGGATCGACCATCAAGAGCTGCAGCTCGTCGGGCGTACACTGCATCAGCAGGCAGGCGATGAGGCTGTTGATGCAGACGCTCTTGCCCGAGCCGGTCGCGCCGGCGATGAGCAGGTGGGGCATGCGCGCCAGGTCGCCCGCCACCGGCCGGCCCGCCACGTCGCGGCCGAGCGCCAGCGCCAGCCGGGACTTCAGCTTCTGGAACTCCGGCGCGGCCACGATCTCGCGTAGGCTGACGACCGCCGACGCGGAGTTCGGCACCTCGATGCCGACCACCCGCTTGCCCGGCACGGGCGCCTCGACGCGCAGGGTCGTCGCGCCGAGCCGCAGGGCCAGATCGTTGGTGCGCGCGGTGATGCGGGCCACCGTGACGCCCATCGCCGGCTCGATGCCGAACTGGGTGACCGTCGGCCCCTCGTTGATCTCCACGACGCGCGCGCCGATGTTGAAGCTCTCCAGCGTCTCCTCGATGATGCGGGCCCGCTGGCGCAGGTCGACGGCCGCGACGCTCGGGCTGCTCGGCAGCGCGAGCAGGGTGAGCGGCGGCAGGCGCCACGCGCCGCGCTCGGGGGCCGGCGGCTGGGGAGTGGGAGCTGAGGCCTTGCGGCTGGCGCGAGCCGCGGGCTTGTGTGACTCGCTCTCGTCGTCATCCCCGATCGTCGGCGCCTCCTCCCCGGTCTCGTCGCCGCTCGCCCGCTGGCGGCGCACGCGAGCGGCGATCCGCTGGCGGATGCCTTGCCGCTCCTCGGGAGCCTGGAGAGGCGCGGGGAGCGCCGGCGGGCCGGCCCGCAGCGCGCGCAGCCGCCGCAGCGCCACGCGGCCGGCGAAGCAGGCGGCGACGGCCGCGCGGTCGGCGACCTGCAGTAACCGCACGGGGGACACGCGGAGCGCGAGCAGCAGCCCGCCGAAGGCCACCAGCGCCAGGAGCACCGCCGCGCCCGCCAGCCCCAGCGCATCGGCGCTCGCCTGGGCGAGCGCGAGCCCCGCCTGGCCGCCGCCGCGCGCGCCGGGGCGCACGAGCGTGACGATGCCGCCGAGGCCCACGAGCGCGACGCTGGCCAGCGCCGCCCCGACGCCGCGCGGCCAGGGCAGCGCGACCTCCGGCTGCAGGCAGCGCAGCAGCAGGGCGCTGCCCAGCACGGTGAGCCACAGCGCGAGCAGCGGCGCCGTCCAGCCCAGCAGCAGCGTCTGTTGGTCGTGCAGCGGCGTGGCGAGCCGCCCGCCGGGGAACACCAGCGCCAGGCCGAGCACGCCCCCCGCGCCCACCAGGAGCACCGCCAGCGCCCAGGGCCAGCGCGGCCACGCCGCGCGCCACAGCCCCCCGAGCGCCTTGCCGAGCCCCCCGCTGGGGCGGGACTTCCCGGCCGGCGGGCGGCGGGGCGCGCGGGCGCTCTCCCGGCGGACCGCCATCTACACCTCCATGATCAGCGGCATGATCATGGGGCGCCGGCCCGTCAGCTCGTACAGGTAGGGGCCTAGAGAGTCCTTGATCTTGCGGTGCAGGTAGTCCCAGTCGGTCAGGCCGCGCGCGCTGGTCTCGCACACGCGGCGCACGCGCTCGCGGGCGCCGTCCAGCAAGTCTTCGGCATCGCGCGGGTCCACGAAGCCGCGCGTCACGACGTCGGGCCCGGCCACTACCTGCCCCGTCTCCAGCTCGACGGCGGCCACGACGACGAAGATGCCGTCGCGCGACAGCGCCCGCCGGTCGCGCAGGATGAAGTGGTCCACCTCGCCGACCGAGATGCCGTCCACGAACACCGAGCCGGCCGGCACGCTGCCGCTGATGTAGCCGTCGCCCGTGTCGTCGAACTCGATGACCGTGCCCAGATCGGGGATTAGGATGTTCTCCCGGGCGATCCCCGCCTCCTGCGCCACGCGCGCGTAGAGCATCATGTGCCGGTAGTCCCCGTGCAGCGGCACCACGTAGCGCGGCTTGGTCAGGTTGATCATCAGCTTCAGCTCGTCGGTGCTCGCGTGGCCCGAGACATGGACCGTCTCCTGGCGGCCGTAGACCACCGTCGCGCCCTGCTTGAACAGCTTGTTGATCGTGCGCGACACGGCCTCCTCGTTGCCGGGCACCGGCGTCGCCGAGAAGATCACCGTGTCGCCGCTCTCCAACGAGAGCTGCCGGTGGTCGCCGTTGGCGATGCGCGACAGCACCGAGTTCGGCTCGCCCTGTGAGCCGGTGGTCACGAACAGCGCGCGGTGAAAGGGGAGGCTGTTCACCTCGTCGATCGAGCGCAGGCTGCCCTCGGGCACCGTGAAGTAGCCCAGGTCGCTGGCCACGCTGGAGTTGTTCTCCATGCTGCGCCCGACGACGGCGGCCACCCGGCCGTGGCGGTGGCCGGTCGTGATCGCCTGCTGCACCCGCGAGATGTTCGAGGCGAACGTGGTGATGATGACGCGTCCCTGCGCCTGCTCCATCACGCGGCTGAAGGCGTCGCCCACCGCCTTCTCGGACGGGGTCCAGCCCTGCGACTCGACGCGCACGCAGTCCGACAGCAGCGCCAGGATGCCGTCATGGCCCAGCTCGGCCAGCTTGCCGCTGTCGGTGGGCTTGCCATCCACGGGCGTCGGGTCGAACTTGTAGTCGCCCGTGTGCAAGATGGTGCCGATCGGCGTGTGGATCGCTACCGCCACGCCGTCCGGGATGCTGTGCGTCACGGGGATGTACTCGAAGCTCAGCGGTCCCAGCTCCGTGACCACGCCGGGGCTCACCACGTTCATCTCGGTCTTGTTGTGCAGCCGGTGCTCGCGCAGCTTGGCGCGCACCAGGCCCATCGTGAGCGGCGTGCCGTACAGCGGCACGTTCAGGAGCGGCAGCAGGTACGGCAGCGCGCCGATGTGGTCCTCGTGCCCGTGGGTGAGCACGATGGCGGCCACCGCGTCCTTGCGGTCGAGCAGGTAGCGCACGTCGGGCAGGACGAGGTCGACCCCAACCATCTCGTCCTCGGGGAACATCAGCCCGCAGTCGATGACGACAATCGTGTCCTCATACTCAATGGCGGTCATGTTCTTGCCGACCGACCCGACGCCGCCCAGCGGAATAACCTTGACGGTTCCAGCCACTATGTTTCCTCGATCTCATTCGGAGTTCGCGGGACGCGGCGCAAGGCGCACTGGTCCCATCGTCGTTGCACTAATTGTAGGGGATAGCGTCGAACGGCCGGCGCCCGCGCGCCGACAGCTCAAAAAAGACTAAGCTGCTCGGCTGGCGGCGGCACGTCCTCGGCCGCATCTGCCGCGGCCGCCCCGCTCTCGGCCGCCGCCAAGGCGGCGGCCGCCTCGGCTTGCGCCAGCACCTGCGGGATGCGCCGGAAGTCCTCGGCGAAGACGTCCTTGACGCGCGGGTCGCGCAGCGCCGCGGCGGGATGGTACAGCGCGTAGCACGTCGCGGTGCCGTGGCGCACCGTGCGCCCGTGCAGCGCGCGCATGCTCCCCGGCCCGAAGAACTTGGCCATCGAGAAGCGCCCGAGCGTGCAGATCAGCCGCGGCTGGAGCAGCGCGATCTGGCGGTCCAGGTACTCGTTGCAGGCCTCGATCTCCTGTCGCTCGGGGTCCCGATTGCCTGGCGGCCGGTGCTTGAGGATGTTCGTGATGTACACGTCGCGGCGGCTCATGCCGATCGCGCGCAGCATCTCCTCCAGAAGCTGCCCCGCCGCGCCCACGAAGGGGCGGCCCTGCTGGTCCTCGTAGAAGCCCGGCGCCTCGCCGATGAACAGGATCTTCGCGTTGGGCGGCCCCTCGCCGGGCACGCCGCGCGTCGCCGTCCGATACAGCGGGCACTTCTGACAGCTATTGACCTCGCGCGCTAGCTCGGCAAGCTCGTCCAATTGCGGTCGCCTCTGCCCGTTCGATCGTGCGCACGCCGGCCCACCGGCGCCGATCGCGCGCCGGCCATCCCGTGCGCCACCACGAGGGTACGGCAGCGGGGCGGCCGGCAGCTAGCATTGCGCGTCTCAATCCCGTCGCGCTTGGCGCGGGCGACGCGCCAGCGCCTCCGGGTTCAGTACGCGGGCGTAGTCGCCGTCCAGGTAGCTGATGATCTGGTCGGCGCAGTCCGTCGCGAACTCGCGGTAGGTCAGGTCGGCCGGCCAGCCCAGGTGCGGCGTGAGGACGACCGTCTCCAGGGCCAGCAGCGGGTGGTCGGGGGGCAGCGGCTCCTGCACGAACACGTCGAGCGCCGCGCCGGCGATGGCGCGCTCCCGCAGCGCGCGCACCAGCGCCGCCTCGTCCACGATCGCGCCGCGGGCCGTGTTCACCAGGTAGGCCGCGGGCCGCATACGGCGCAGCCGCGCCTCGTCGAACAGGCCGCGGCTCTGGTCGGACAGCGCCAAGTGGATCGACACCACGTCGGCCTCGGCCAGCAGCGCGTCCAGCGCGCGGTACTCGGCGCCCGACTCGGCGGCGCGCGTCGGCGTGAGCGTCGGCCCCCAGGCCAGCAGCCGCATGCCATAAGCGGTGGCGAGCCGCGCGACGTGGCGACCCACGCGCCCCAGGCCGACGATGCCGAGCGTCTTGCCGTACAGCACCTCGCCGAGCGGCATCCGCCACTCGCCGGCCCGCAGCGCGCGGTCGGTCTGCGGGATGCGGCGCATCACCGCCTGCATCAGCGCCAGCGTCAGCTCGGCCGTCGACCGGCCAGTCGTCTCGGGGTTCGTGGCATACGCCAGCTGCAGGGCCACGCCGGCCGCCGTGGCCGCGGGCACGTCGACGTGGTACAGGTGGCCGCCGGTGTTGCAGATCAGCTCGAGGTCGGGCAGCCGCGGGAAGAGGTCGGCGGGGAAGTGGGTGCGCTCGCGGTTGGCGATGACGATGGGCACGCCGGCCAGCCGGTCCACCAGCTCGTCGCGCGACGCGGCCGGCTCGGCGTAGATCGTCACGTCGGCGCGCTGGCGCAGGCGCGCGATGCCGGCGCTGTCATGGTAGGTACGATGAAAGTCGTCGAGCACGACGACGCGCATGGGCGCCTCCTATTCGTCAGCGTGCCGGTGGGCGGCGAGGAAATTCAGCACCGCGTAGTTGAACTCGCCCGGCTGCTCCAGCGCCGGGATGCCTTTCGAGTGGTCGATCACGCGCAGCTCGGCGTCGGGGATGCGCTCGCGTAGCTGCCGCGCGAGCGCCGCGCTGGTCCAGCGATTGCCCCGCCCCCACAGCAGCAGCGTCGGCACGGTCGGCCACGTCCGCGCGCCCGGCCCGGGAATCACGACCGGCCCGGGCGCCACGTCGCCCGGCGGCCGCTGGTCCTGGTCGGGCCGCAGCCGCGCCAGACACCACAGATAGTACAGGTACTCGGGCGGCAGGAGCCGCCGGTCGTCGAATCGCGCCGCCAGGCTGGCGTACCACGTCTCCACGCGGCGCGGCCGGGCGCCCCCGCGGCGCGCCAAACCTGGGGAGGCCGCCCTGTCGCCCTCGGCGTTCGCGGCGGGGTCGCCGACCACGGCCGCCGGTGGTGCCAGGGGAACGTCGCTCAGCGCCAGCGCCGTCACGGCGTCGGGCCGCGCCCGAGCGTAGGCCAGCGCGAGAGCGCCGCCGCCCGCGTGCCCGACAAGCGCGACCCGCCGCACCGCGAGCGCCGCCAGCAGGTCGTCGAGCCACGCGAGAGCGTCCGCCGTCGCGGGCGCCGCTAGGCCGAAGCCGGGCCGGTCCGGCGCAAGCACCTGGAACCGACGGGCGAGCGGACCGAGCGTGCGAAACCAATTGCCCGCGCCGCCGAACCCGCCGTGCAGCAGCACGACCGCCCGGCCCTCGCCCGCCAGCAGCAGGTGCAGCCGGCCGCGCGGCGTCTCTACGATACGCCGCGCCACGGGTACGCCGAAGCACGGCAGCAGCCGGTCGAGAGCCTCGTCGGTTTCGGCGCGTAGCGCAGCGTCCACGGCGGCTCCAGCAACCTGGCGGGCTTCCACGTTGCGCGACCGGCGCGGCCGCCGACCCGCCGGCCGGATTGTACGCCGTGGCGACGCTGGATGCCCTCGACCTAACCTCAGGCCGATACGCGGCGCCTTAGCGCGGTCCGGATTCTACGCGGCCCGGGTTCTCCTCCAGGTATGCGCGCGGGACGGGCGGCTACGCGGCGCGGGCGCCGTTGCCGCGCTGCTCGGCCCACAGCGAGCGGACGAGGAACAGCAGGTTGCCGGGCCGCTCGGCCAGGCGCCGCGTAAGGTACGGATACCACTCGCGGCCATAAGGCACGTAGACGCGCAGCCGATACCCCTCGCGCACGAGCGCCTGCTGCAAGTCGCGGCGCACGCCGTAGAGCATCTGGAACTCGAAGCTGTCGCGGGGGCGGCCCAGCCGCGCCGCCTCCGCCCGCGCGTGCGCGAGCAGCGCGGGATCGTGCGTGGCCAGCGCCGCGTAGTTCGGCGCCTCCAGCATGCGCGTCGCCAGGCGGGCGTAGGCCGCATCCACTTCGTCGCGCGCCTGGTAGGCGATGGTCGGCGGCTCACGGTAGGCGCCCTTACAGAGCCGCACTGTCGCCCCGAGCGCCAGCACGTCCTCCAGGTCGCAGCCGGTGCGGTGCAGGTAGGCTTGCAGCACCACGCCGACGTTGTGGTGGCGCGGCCAGACGGCGCGGAGCACGTCGAGCGTCTCCTGGGTGTGCGCCGAGCCCTCCATGTCGATGCGCACGAACACGCCGACCGTCTGCGCCGCCGTCAGCAGGCGCTCCAGGCGGTCCTGACAGGCGGCGCGGTCTAGCGAGAGCCCGAGTTGGCTGAGCTTGATGGAGATGCCGCTCTGCACGTGCGCGTGCGCGATGGCCTGTACCAACGCCAGGTAGTCGTTCACGGCGGCGTCGGCGGCGGCCGGCTCGGACACGTCTTCGCCAAGGTGGTCCAGCGAGACGCGGAAGCCTTCTCGGTTCAGCGCTCGCGCCGCGGCGAGCGCGTCGTCGATGGTCTCGCCGGCCACGAAGCGCTGGCGGAGCGGTCGCGCGAGCGCGTGGTCTTTCACTAGCTGCTTGACGGCTGGCTGGGTCGCCACCCCCAGCACCGTATCACGCCAGAGCGACATCGTCGTCCCTCCCGAGCGCGGCCCGCTCCATTGCGGGACGCCTACGAGAATTGTAGGCCGCCAGCGTGTCGTGCGCGGCGTTTCCGCCCGCGCCGCTGCTCGCCCTACTCGCTCGCACGCAACTCCGATGCCACCCCATGCAGAACAGGTGTGCCGGACGGCCCCGTCGATGCGGGGTGGCCGCAACTGCCACACGGCGGGTTCCGGCCGCTCAGCCCCGCAGGTAACGGTCGAGGAAGGCGATGGACTGGTCCCAGGCGTTCGCCGCGGCGACGGGGTTGTAGGCGCCGCCGTCGGGCAGCGTGAAGGCGTGGCCGGTGCCGCTGTACACGGTCAGCTCGAACGTCTTCCCCAACTCCTCCAGCCGCTGCGCCATGCGGTACACGTCGGCGACGGGCGCGCGGTCGTCGGCCGCGCCGTGCAGGATCAAGACCGGCGCCTGGATGCGCTCGGCCAGGTCGTAAGCGTGCTGCGGCTTCTTCTCGTTGAGGCCCTGCGGGTAGAACGGGAAGCCGTGCATGGCGATGCCCGCCCGCAGCCAGGGGTGGTGCTCCAGTGCCAGGTAGACCAGCCCGCCGCCCCGACAGTAGCCGGCCACCGCGATCCGCTCGCCGTCGCAGTACTCCTGCCGCCGCAGGAACGCCGCCGCGTCGGCCACGTACTGCATCAGCTCGCTGTCGGCCGGGTCCTTGTCCACGGTCTGCCAGTTGATCGCGCAGCCGACGATGCCGTGGTCGCCGTAGCGCTCGGCCGCGCGGTGCGTGCCGGCGCTCGGGCCGTTGATGCCGTGCAGGGTGATGATCGCCGGGTAGCGGCCCGGCGCGGCCGGGCGCCCGATGTGCGCCTGGAGCGTCGCGTTGCCGCTGCGGAACTCCACGTCCTCGCCGCCGAGAATGCCCCAGCCCATCTGCTGCCTCCTCCAACCCAGTACTGTGCGCGCCGCCGCGCCGCGCGAGCCTGGGCATTATAGGCCTAGCGACGCTAGACCGCGTCGCAGAGCATGGGAGCGGCCACGGTCGTGTAGGGGCGGGTTTCACGCCCGCCCGCGGCCGTAAGGCCGCAGCCCCCCATCGGCCGACCCGTCGATCAGCGTGCGCGCCGCCGTACTGCCGCCGGCCGGTGGAGCTACCCTCCGGACGGGGCAGAAAGCGGGGCAGGCCACCTCCCCGTTGCTACACTACTGGAGGCTAACGAGGAGGGAAAGGCATGGCAGACGCGGCGCTCACGTTGATGGCGGTACACGCGCACCCGGACGACGAGGCGATCGGCACCGGCGGCACGCTCGCGCGCTACGCCGCCGAGGGCGTGCGCACGGTGCTCGTCACCTGCACCGACGGCGCGGTCGGCGAGATCGTCGATCCGACGGTCGCCACGCCAGAGACGCTGGCCGCGGTGCGCGCTGACGAGCTGCGCACGGCCAGCGAGCTGCTCGGCGTCTCGGCGCTGCACTGCCTGGGCTACCGTGACTCGGGGATGATGGGCACGCCCGAGAACGACGACCCGCGCAGCTTCTGGCGCGCGGACCTCGACGAGGCGACCGGACGGTTGGTAGCGCTCATCCGCCAGGAGCGCCCGCAAGTGATCGTCACTTATGACGAGAATGGCTTCTACGGCCACCCCGACCACATCCAGACGAACCGCGTGTCCGTCGCCGCCTTCCACGCCGCTGGCGACCCGGCGCGCTACCCGGAGCAGGGCCTCGCCCCCTGGGCGCCCAGCAAGCTCTACTACGCGGCGGTGCCGATCAGCCGCCTGCGCGAGTTCGGGCGGCGGCTGCGCGAGCTGGACATCGAGGCGCCGTTCGGCGAGAACGCCGACGAGCCGGAGTTCGGCACGCCCGACGAGCGGATCGTCGCGACTATCGACGCACGCCCCTACGCGAGGGTAAAGCGCGAAGCGCTGGCCGTCCACCGCAGCCAGGTGGGGCCAGAGACGTTCTTCCTGCTCCTCCCCCCGCCGGTCTGGGAGGAGACGATGGGCACCGAGTACTTCGAGCGCCCGATCAGCACGGTGCCGGCGCCCGCCCACGAGGACGACCTGTTTGCCGGCCTGCGCGGCTAGGCGCTGCTCACAGTCCCCGACGCGCCTCGTGGGCCGCCTCCACTAGCAGGGCGGCCTTGGCGCGCGCCAGCTCGCGCGGGATGGTCATGAGGCCGCAGTCGGGCGCGAGCCACAGGCGCTCGGGCGCGACGTATTCCAGCGCCGCGCGCACCCGCCCCAGCACCACGTCGAGCGGCTCGGGCGGCGTGTTGCCGGGGTCCACGCAGCCGTACATCACCAGCCGATCGCCGCAGCCGCGCAGCAGCGCCGGGTCGTAGCCGCTGCGCGCGAACTCCACCGAGAAGCCGCCGATGGACGTCCCCATGAGCATCGCCAGCAGCTCCGGGTACTCGTACTCGTGCTGCTGCCCGCCGTGCCCCGGGTAGCCGTAGCAGAGGTGGATCACGGTGGGCACCGTGATCCCCTCCAGCACGCGGTCGAGCGCCCGCAGCCCATAGGCCGCGACCTTCTCGTGCCAGCGCGTCATGGCCGGCTCGTCGATCTGGACCACGTCGCAGCCCGCCGCCTGCAGGTCGCGCAGCTCGGCGTTCAGCGCCGCCGCCACGTCCATCGCCAGCGCCGCCTCGTCGCCGTACGTCTCGTCGGCGGTGGTGTCCACGACGGTCATCGGGCCGGGCACGTCCATCTTCAGCGGGCGCGTGGTGTGCGCTTTGGCGAAGCGCAGGTCGTCCACCAGCACCGGCCCCGTGCGCCGCACCTGCCCGACGACGCGCGGCACTTCGCGCAGCACGTCGTCGCGGCGACGAATCGCCTTCGGCGCGCGGTGCGTCAGATCGAAGCCCTCCAGGCCGGCCAGGAAGTGGTTGATGAAGTTCGGACGGCGCTGCTCGCCATCGGTCAGCAGGTCGAGGCCCAGTTGCTCCTGCTCGTGCAGCACGACGATGGTGGCGTCGTCCTGCGCCTCGCGGAGCGCCGCGCCCTCCAGCCGGAAGATGGCGTCCGAGCGCTCCACGTCGGCCAGCCAGCTCGGGCGCGGGAAGCTGCCGACGGTCGTCGCGGCGATGGGGGGAAGCTGCATGATTGTCTCCTGTCCCTGCGGGATAGGCCACCGGAGCCTGGTGGCGCGGAGTTAACGGCGAATGCGGCGCCGCACGCCGGCGCGGGCTGCTAGACGCGGGCGCGCAGCTCCGCGAGGCGGCGCATCGCCGCCTCGAGCGTCTCGCGGCGCTTCGGAAAGGCAAACCGCACCTGCGTGCGGCCGCGCGCGGGATCGGCGTAGAACGACGAGCCCGGCACCGCCGCCACGCCCACGCGCTCGATCATCGCGCGCACGAACGCCACGTCGTCGCCCGCGGCGCCGTCGGCCGCGGTTAGCGCCGCCACGTCCGTCATGACGTAGTAGGCGCCCGCGGGCGGATAGACGTGGAAGCCGGCCGCGGCCAGGCCGGTACAGACCACCGCGCGGCGCTCGGCGTAGGCGGCTAGCAGGTCGGCGTAGTACGCGGGCGGCAGGCGCAGCGCCACCGCGCCGGCTTCCTGGAGCGGCGCCGCCGCCCCCACCGTCAGGAAGTCGTGGATGCGGCGGATGGGCACGGTCAGCCGCTCCGGCGCCAGCAGGTAGCCCAGCCGCCAGCCCGTCACGCTGTAGGTCTTGCTGAGCCCGCTGATCGTAATGGTCCGCTCCCACATGCCGGGCAGCGTGGCGAGCCGCACGTGCTTGCCCTCGTACACCAGGTGCTCGTAGATCTCGTCGGTGATCGCCACGACGTTCCACTGCTGGCAGAGCCCTGCGATCTGCGCTAGCTCGCCGCGGGTGAACACCTTGCCCGTGGGGTTGTGCGGCGTGTTGACGACGATGGCGCGCGTGCGCGGTCCGAACGCCGCCGCCAGCGCGTCCGCGTCGAAGCGCCAGGCGCCGCCCGCGGCGTCGGGCGGCAGGAGCGGCACGTAGTGCGGCCGGGCGCCCGACAGCACGGCATCCGGCCCATAGTTCTCGTAAAACGGCTCGAAGACGACGACCTCGTCGCCTGGATCGACCACCGCCATGACAGCGGCCAGCATGGCCTCGGTGGCGCCGCAGACGACCGTGATCTCGCGCTCGGGGTCCAGGTCGCGGCCGAGCGCCGGCCCGTACTTCGCCGCGATGGCCTCGCGCAGCGCCGGCGCGCCCCAGGTGATGGCGTACTGGTTCACGTCGGCCAGGATCGCCGCGCAGGCGGCGTCCTTGATAGCCTGCGGCGCGGGGAAGTCAGGGAAGCCCTGGGCCAGGTTGATGCCGTCCACGGCGACGCAGAGCCGGGTCATCAGGCGGATGACCGACTCCTCGAACTGCTGGGGCTTCGCGGCGATGCGTGGCTCCATGCGCCCTGCTCCCCTCACGGCCTCGCCGGATGGTAGCAGATGCGGGCGGCGCCGCGTAGCCGCGGCGGGACGCCGACGTAGGGGCCGGCTAGCCGCCGGCGACCGGCGCGGGGTCGTGGGCGCGCGCGAGGTCGAGGAAGCGCAGGCCGGCCATCTCCGTCGTCTCGTAGCGCACGACGTTGGTCAGCTTTTCCACACGGACGGCCAGGTCGGCGGCGGCGGCCTGCAGCTCCAGCTGCAGGCGCGGATTGCCCTCGCGATAGTAGCCCGCCCCCCACAGCTCCAGGATCCCAAGCAGCACCGTGAGCGGCTGGTTCAGCTCGTGGCTGGCCGTGCGCGCCATCGCCAGCACCGCCTCGTCTTGCGCCAGCTGCTCCCGCAAGCCTTGCTGCTCCAGGGCGCGCAGGCGGGCCTGCTCGGCCAGCAGGCGGTCCTGCGCGGCCGCCAGGCGGGCGCGCGCGTGGAGCCAGGCGGCCACGCGGTCGAGCAGGTCGGCGGCGTCGAACGGCTTGGTCACGTAGTCGTCGGCCCCCGCGGCGAACGCGGCGTGGCGGTCGGCCTCGGCCGTCAGCGCCGTGAGCATGATGATCGGCACGTACAGGTCGCGCTCGTGCGCGCGGATGCGCCGGCACAGCTCGCGGCCGTCCAGCCCCGGCAGCATGACGTCGAGGAGAATCAGGTCGAACTCGCGATCACCCAGGCGCTGCTCGGCCTCCGCGGCGTCGGCGGCGCACGCCACCGCGTGGCCGGCGGCGTGCAACAAGTCGCACACCACCTCGCGGACCCCCGGATCATCCTCCACGAACAGGATCGCGGCCCGCTCCGACGCCATGCCTGCCTCCACCGCGCCCGCGGCGCAACCCAGCTCCTTGGTTCAGGATAGCCGCCGCCAATCCCGCCGGGGCGCCCCCGTCGTTAACGGGTGGTGAACGCGGCACGCGCCGCCGCGCCCCGCCCCGCCGCGCCGCGTGCTAGAATTGCGCTCCGAGCACCCGTGTCCCGCGTTTGCGCCGGGGCGCCAGCGTCCGCGAGAGGAGCGCATCGACATGCCCGAATCCGTACACGGCGAGCGGCTCACCTACCCCGCCACCGACGGCGACCTCCGAGCCTACCTGGCGCGGCCCACGGCGGGTGCGCCGTGGCCGGCGATCATCGTCATCCAGGAAGTGTTCGGCCTCGTGGACCACATCGAGGACGTGACGCGGCGCTTCGCCGCCGAGGGCTACCTGGCGCTGGCGCCCGATCTCTACACGCACGACGCCGTGCGGCCGACGCTCGACGACGAGGACATCGTGGCCGCTTTCCCCTACCGCGGCCAGCCCGAGAAGCTGGCCGAGCTGCCGCCCGAGCGGCGTGAGGGCGTGCGCCGCGCCCTGGAGTGGCTGACCCACCGCAACCTCTCCACCTACGTGCCCGACCTGCAGGCCGCCGTGGCCTACCTGCGGAGCCGGCCCGACGTGCGGCCCGACGCCATCGGCGCCGTGGGCTTCTGCATGGGCGGCGGGCTGGTCGGGCAGCTCGTCGCGTCGGGCGCCGACATCGCGGCCGGCGTCATCTTCTACGGGCCACCGCCGCCCCTCGATCGCGTTGGCAACGTCCGCTGCCCCGTGCAGGGCCACTACGGCGGCGAGGACCCCGGCATCACGAACAACGTGCCGGCCTTCGAGGCCGCGATGCGCGACGCGGGTAAGGACTTCACGGCCTACGTCTACCCCGGGGCGCCGCACGCCTTCCACAACGACCAGCGCCCGAGCTACCACGCCGACGCCGCCCGGCTCGCCTGGGAGCGCACCCTGGACTTCTTCCAGCGGCACCTCAAGGGGGCGCCCGTCGGCGCGCGCTAAGCAGCTGGCCCTGGTTCCAGCACGTTTCCGGTCGCCGCCGTGAACGGCGGGCCAGGCGACTAGACTCCGGCCCGCCGTTTACGGCGGCGATGTTCAGGCTGATCCTGGCCATCCGCCGTAGCCGCGGCCCCGCCCGGCCGCGGCACGGCGCCTGCCACAAGGGGGGAGAGCGACGCGCGCGGGAGGCGGCGGATGGCGGCCAGCGATCGGCGGGGCGACCCGCTCCTCGCGCGCGCCAGCCCCGGCGGCTGGGCTGCCTGGCTGCGCGCCCTCGGCGAGCGCGGCGACGCCGACCTCGCCGCGTTCGGCCTCACCCTCGCCGTCGGCTTCGCCGCAGGGCTGCTCGCGCTGTACCTCTTCGCCGCGCTGGCCTACGAGGTCATGCGCCAGCAGACCGACCTGCTGGACCTCGGCGTGCTCGCCTGGCTGCAGCAGTTCAAGTCGCCCGCCCTCGACGCGCTCGCCTGGGCCGTCTCGCTCATGGGGTCGCAGGCCGTCGCCGTCCTCGTCGTCGTCCTCGGCGTCGTCTACGCCCTGCGCGGGCGCTGGGGCGCGGCGGTCGGCCTGGTGCTCGTGACCGGCGGCGCGCAGCTCCTCAACGATGTCTTGAAAGGCGAGTTTCACCGCGTGCGCCCGGCGCCCGTGCTCGGCATGATCCCCGTGCAGGCATTCTCGTTTCCCTCGGGCCACGCGATGGTGTCGGCCGCGTTCTACGGCTTCCTCGCCTACCTGAGCTGGCGCGTGCTGCGCGGCTGGTGGCGCACCGCCAGCACGCTGGCGCTGCTCGCGCTCGTGCTGGCGATCGGGCTGTCCCGCCTCTACCTGGGCGTCCACTATCTCACCGACGTACTCGCCGGCTACCTCGCGGGCTTCGTGTGGGCCGACACGGTGATCCTGGGGAGCCGGCTGCTCGCGCGGCGCCGCGCGCCGCCCCCGCCGCCCGATCGTGTCGCCGGCTAATCACCTGGCCCGCGGCGCGGCGTCCACCGCCGCACGGCGGCCCCCGCCGGCCGCCGCCAGGGGCACCGTCAGCCGCACGGTCATCCCCTGGCCCGGCGCGCTGTCGAAGACGATGGTCCCGCCCACCTGGCGGGCGCGCTCCCGCATGCCCAGCATGCCGCTGCCGCCGGGCGCCGCCTCCGCCAGCCGTAGGTTGCACCCCCGGCCCCCGTCCACGACCGTGACCAGCAGCTCGCTGTCGGTGAACGTCACGAGGACCTCCGCTTCCTTCACGCCCGCGTGGTCCCGCACGTTGGTCAGCGCGGCCTCCACGATGCGGTACACCGCCGTCTCCACGATGGGTGGCAGCGGCCGCGGCCGGCCCTCTTTGCGGATGCGCGTGGCCAGCTGGTCCTGCTCGGCGCACACCTGCGCGTAGCGGTCGAGCGTCGGCAGCAGCCCGAGATCGTCGAGCGACATCGGCCGCAGCGCGAAGATGACGCGCCGCGCGTCCTGCAGCACCCGCGTGGCCGTCTCGCGCAGCCCCTCTAGCTCGACGTGCGCGGCGGCCGGGTCTGCCTTGAAGGCGCGGAGCAACACTTCCGTCTGCAGCACGAGGTTGTGCAGCGGCTGCGCCACCCGGTCGTGCAGCATCAGAGCCAGGCGGCTGCGGTCCGCCTCCTGGGCCAGCAGCAGCGCGCCGAAGTCGCTCACCGGCGCCGGATCGCCGCCCGCGTCGCGCGCCGCCACCCCGGCGGGAAGGGCCTCGTCGCCCCCCGGCTCGGCCTCTCCCCCAAGCAGCGCCACCAGCTGCTCCAGCGTCCGGCCCTCCTCGGCCAGCGCCGCCCGCTTGAACTCCAGCCCTTCCAGCTCGGCGCGCAGCGTGGCGAGATAGACTTCCCGCTCCTTGGCCGCCTGAAACAGCTGCCGCAGCTCCTCGCGGCTGTACCGCTCCAGGGTGCGATCGAGCGTGTCGAGCTTCTCGCGCACCTGCGCGAACCGCTCGCGCTCGCGCCCGAGCTGCATCCGCGTCTGCGCCGCGAGGGCGTCTAGCTCGCGCTGCTGACGCGCCAGCCCCTGCCGGGCCGCGTCGAGTCGCGCCCTGAGCCGCGCGTTCTCCCCCGCCACCCCGTGCTCCATCCGCGTGCGCTTTCGAGCCGCCCCCGCGCGGCCGCCGCGCCGCCCGCGTTCACGTCTGCCCGACCTGAATCCACCCCTGCCGCAGCGCGAACACCACGGCCTGTGTGCGATCGTTCACCGCGAGCTTCCGCAGGATGGAGGTGATGTGGTTCTTGACCGTCTGATCGCTCAGGAACAGAGCCTGCGCGATCTGCTTGTTCGAGTTCCCCCGCGCGATCAGCTCCAGTATCTCCATCTCCCGCGGCGTCAGCGGCACCAGGAGCGGCTCGATGCCCCGGCCCTCGCCGCTCAGACGCTGGAACTCGCGCAACACGCGCGACGCGACCGCCGGGCGCCCGATGGCCCGCTCGTCGAGAAGCGCTTCACCGCGCGCCGCGCGCCGGATCCCGTCGAGCAGCGGCTCCGGATCGGCAGCCTTGAGGAAGAATCCCGCGGCGCCCACGCGCGCCGCCTCGAACAACACGTCCTCGTCGTCGAACGCCGAGAGCAGCACCACCGCCACCGCGGGCAGCTGGACCTTCAGACGGCGCGTGACCTCCACCCCGTTGGCGCCCGGCAGCTGCACGTCGCACGCGACCACGTCCGGCCGCACGCGCGCCGCCCGCTCCAGCGCCTCCTCGCCCGAGCCCGCCTCGCCCGCCACCTCGAAGTCCCCCGCGGCGTGCAGCGCCGAGGCGAGCCCCTGGCGAAACAGCGGGTGGTCGTCGACGATCAGCACGCGGATCGTGCGCTTCCGGCTCATGGCACCGGCAAGCGCAGCGCGACGCGGGCGCCCTTCCCCGGCCGACCCTGCACCTCCAGCCGCCCGTTCAGCAGCTGCGCGCGCTCCTGCATGCCGATCAGCCCGTAGTGCCCCGGCCGCGCCTGGCCCGGCGTGAACCCCCGACCGTTGTCCTCGACCTGCAGCACGACCTCGTCCCCGCGCTGGCGCAGCTTCACCCGCACCTGCGTGGCGCCGGCGTGCTTGCGCGCATTCGTCAGCGCCTCCTGGAGAATGCGGAACACCCCCACCGCCTGCTCAGGCAACAGCGGCAGCTCGTCCGCGGGCAGCGACGCCTCGATCGGCAGCCCATACTGCCGCTCGTATTCCGGCAGGTAGCCGTGCAGCAGCGCCACCAGCCCTAGCTCCTCCACCGCCGGCAGCCGCAAGTCGAACAGGCACTGGCGAATCTCCTTGACGCCCTGCTGCAGCGACTCGCGCATGCGCGCCAGCCCGTCCGCCGCGGCCGCCGGATCGCGGGCGAGCAGCTTGCGGAGGTACTCCGTCTCGAACACCGCGTTGGCGAAGTACTGGGCGGGGCCATCGTGCAGGTCGCGCGCGATGCGCGCGCGCTCCGCTTCCAGCGCGCCGAGCTGCGGCGCGATCAGCGCCGCCTCGCGCCGCCCGGCCGGCCCCTCGCCCGCGGCCGCCTGGAGCGCCTCCGCCTGCTGCGCGAGCGCCGCCGCCAGCTGGCGCAGCTGGCCCGCCGCCGCCGCCAGCCGGGGCAGCGCCTCGGCCGGCCGCTCGTCGGCCTCCGGGACCGCCAGCGGCGCCGCCCGCCCGCCGGGCGACACCAGCGCCGGGCGCCCGAGCGCCGCCGCCAGCTCGTGGCACAGCTCGGCGCCGGCCAACAAGTGCTGCTCGGTGGTGCGTAACGCGGTGGGCACGTGCGCTAGATGCGCGGGGTCGGGGGGGCTCATCCCTGCCTCCACACCATCAGGAGGGAGTATAGCACCGTGCCCGGACGCCGCAGCAACACAATTACCGCGCCGCCTGCGTGAACGCTCCGACACTTGGCGGGTACGGAATATGGCGCGCGCACCGAGGGTTGGCAGCCAGCCGGCCCGTGCGCTACAATGGACGCGAGCGATCCCCGATAGCTCAACGGTAGAGCATCCGGCTGTTAACCGGAGGGTTCCAGGTTCGAATCCTGGTCGGGGAGCCAGCCGCAGGCCCCCAGCCGACGGCGTCCGGCCCATCGGCTGGGGGCCTGCGCGCGCCCCCCGCGCCCTGCCCCGCCGCGCCCGATTCGTGGCGGCGCCCTCGTGCAGACGATCGGCCTCGCGCGGCCCCGCCCTCCCCCAGCCCGCGGGCTTCACGCCGCCCACGCCGTGCCCCGACAGCGGGCGGCGTTCCCTCGGTCAGTCCGAGGAACCGCCAAGGCGCCAGAGGCGGCCGGGAGACTCCCCGTACAGCCGCACGTAAGCGTCGGCAAAGCGCCGCCAACTGCCGGCGGGATCCGGATCCGGCTCCGTCGCCGGCTCGTGGTGGACGAACTCGCCAAAGGCGTGCTCGCAGAGGTCGGCGTACAGGCGCGAGAAGAGCAGGCACGCGTGCCAGACCGCGTCCACCGGCTGGCTGAGCATCGGCACCCGCCCACCAGCTACGAGGCGTAGTCCCAGATAGCGCCGAAACTCCCAGATCGCCTCGTCAAGCCACGCCGCCGGCATCGCGCCCTCGCCCCGTAGCCGCTCGCGCACCGGCCTTAGGTCGTAATCCTCAAGGACCTCCAGCGTACGCCATTGCGCCCCAGTCAGCGGCACCGCCGGCCGCGCGCCCAGCGGCGGCCTGCTCATGCCATCCCCCAGCGCCGCCCGGCCGCCGGCCATCTTGACACCAGCCCGCTATCGGTGGCATTCTGCGCACGAATCAATCGCCCGGAGGACAGACGAATGGCCATCTCGATTGGCGAGCTCCTCGGCCGCGCGCAATCCGACGCCGCGTTTCTAGCACAGCTCTCTGCTAACCCCTTGGGTACGGCCCAAGCCGCGGGCCTGCAAGTAACCTCGGCCGATCTGAAAGCGCTGCTACGCATTCCCGGCGCCACCGACGCCGAGCTCGTCGAGGTGCTGCAGCAGCGGCTCGCGCACGCGCGGGCCAGCAGCGGCTGCGGCCTCTGCGGCGACTAACCACACCGCCGTCACGAGAGCGCGCGGCGCGACCGTCTCTCGAATCGCTGATCCTAGCTGAATGATCTCGCCAACTGACGAGCGCCGCCCGCTCGTCCGGTGGGGCGGCGCCAGTGTTACAGCGTGCCCGTGTCCTTCGTTGGCCGCCACAGGTCCACCGCGTTGAGCGCGGTCGCCGGCAGGAGGTTCGTCGGCAGAGTGTACCCGGTTTGCAAATGGTCGGCCGCCTTCTGGTTGAGGACCAGCTCCATCTGCGTTGGCCCCTCCATCGGCATAGTCTCGGCGAAGGCGGCGAGCTGCTGCTGGGTCTTCGTGGGCGGGGTCCCGCCGAACCTCATGATGCGGGCAATATACGGCGCCACCCTTGCCGCCATGGCGAAGGGATTGGCGCCATATGACATCAGCCCGCCTTCTTCGCCCAGATGGTCATCGTCATCCTTCCCGAGAGTGAATTTGCGATAGGGGTAGATCCCCCAGAGCTTCTTCTCCCACGCTGCTTGGGCAATAGACTTGCTAAAGTACGCGAGTCGCGGGTGCGAGACTAGGTACAGCGCCTTTCTAGCATCGCTAACCTGCTTGATGGCGTTGTCCAGTTGTGAGTCCAGCTCAGCCTTGAAGTCACTCTCTACCGTTTTCGTTACCTTACAGGGGACGAGTTCTACGCCGAGAGCCGCCGCCGCGCATGCTAGTTGCCCCTCCTGCTCGCCATTGGCCTTATAGTGGTACTCGGCCTCTTTCAGACCATTCGTATATGGGAAGTAAAGAACGATCACTTTTGTCGCATTAGTCACCTGCTTGATTAGCTCCAGCCTGGTCCACACGTGCTCCGCGGTACTTGCCACGATACCTGTGGTTCCTTTCGAGTTTCCCGGCGCTTCGAGCGCCTTTAGCCCGTGTGCGGTCGGGTTGTGCGAGATGGCCAGCACGGCGGGGACTCCGCCCTGACCACTCGCCCAGTTCCAGACGGTGCTAATTGCGCTAGTATCCAGGATAACGACAATGCGGCGGATATCGTCCGGGCTGAGTTCCGTCGGCGCTCGTAACCACTCGGTGAGCTGCGCGTCCAGATCTCGCCAGCGGGGGTCGCTCCCTCGGCGAGCGGTGCGACGGCTCTTCCCAGGAAGCACGAACGTCTCGTCCGCGCCAGGTTTAAACCGCACCAGCTTGTAGTCAGTGTCCGCCTTTAGATTGTATTGGTCCCGCAAGGCATTCACGAATTGGTCACGGAACTTCATCATCGTCTTGTCGTCAGCTTCGTCGGTAGCCACCACGTATCCGATATGCCAGTATGGCTCCGCCATCTTCCCTCCCAAGTATCATCCCAGCTATAGCGCGCCTCTCCGCGTCCCCCATGGCCGATACCGTGCGCGGTGCGGTCAGCCGATTGTGCCAGCCGCATCCAGCAGGGTCCTGCGCGGGATCGTCAGATCGAGCGCGCGCGCGGTAGCCAGGTTCACGAAGAGATCGAAGCGCGACGCCAGTTCGATCGGGGTGGTCGCGGGCGACGCCCCGCCCAGTATTCGGTCCACGAGGCGCGCCGAGTCATAGAACATGGTCGCGCGGTTGGCCGCGTAGGCCACCAACAGCCCCGCTTCCGCTTCCTCGCGGTACAGTCCCACCGTCGGCAGATGGAAGCGGAGCGCGGCGTCCGCCACGGCGCGGACGTACCCGGCCACCCGCGGGTCGGGCACGCGGTATAGGGCATCCACCCCGTTCGCGACCGCTTGCTCCAACGCGCGGGGCATCTCGCCCCCTGCCGATGCCACCACTAGCTCCGTGGCGAGCCCGAGGCGCTCGGCCAGCGGCGTCACCTCGCGGACCGACCGCTCGGCCAGGAAGTTCCGCTCGGCGACCACTAGCCCCACGCGGGTGATAGTCGGGACCACCTCCTTCAGCAGCTCGAGCCGCTTGCCATGAATTGAGGGTTCCTCGAGACGGATCCCGGTGAAGTTGCCACCGGGTTCCCGAATGCTGGCTGCTAAACCAGAGCCTACCGGGTCCACCGTTAGCGTCATTATGACGGGAAGAGTTTGCGTCTTCTCCTTTAGCTCATTCAGAAAGCGCGTGTCCGCCCTCACCAGCAGGTCCACCGGCAAATCGACTAGCTCGTTCATCTGTGCGAAGAGCAGATCAGGATTCCCATCGGCAAAGCGGTAGAGGATCTCGATATCCTTGCCTTCGACGTAACCCTGATTGCGCATGCCGAGACGGAACGACTCGACCCACGGGTTCGCCGGATCCGGGTAGTCCCGTTGGTAGAGCGAGAGAAAGCCGATCCGCGGCCGGCGGCCCGCGGGCACACGCGACGAGCCTGCCGCGGTGATGGCCTGGCTCGAGAACGGTGACGTCCCCCGCGCGGTGAGCGCAACCCCTGCCAGCCCCGCGCTCATGAGCCCCGCCAGCAGCCACCGGCGGCTGCGTCGCGGCGCGGAACCCGACGCCGGATCGGTCGGCTCCGCCATGCGCCGTCGCCCCCTTCCGCGTCCTCGCACAATCCACCACAGCGGCCGCCGCCCCGCGAGGCACCTGCAGTATGGGCGACGCTGGTTATACTGTCAATACCCGCCGCGGTGCGGCTGGCCGCAGGCCAGCCAGGCCGCCGCCCCCTTCCGACCCCAGCCGGCACGGGGCGCATCCAGCCACCCCTGCCGCCTGCGGGCGAGGCAACGGCCGCCTCCCCGCGGGGAGGCGGCGCCGCGTGCTACAGTGCAGCGATCACCGCTGGAGCCAGCGTATGCCGCTCGCCAGTCCGTGGCCCTCGCTCGCGCCCTACCCCACGGAGCCGGCGTGGACGTTTCTGGCGCGGGCGGCCCAGCGGACTCCGCACCAGCCCGCCGTGATCGGGCTCGACGGCCAGAGCGCCACCTACGGCGAGCTATGGGACCGTTCTCGGCGTCTCGCTCGCTTCCTGCAGCGCGACGCGAACGTCGTGCCGGGCGACACCGTGGCGGTCGCGGCTCCCGGGAGCCGCGACACCGCGGCCATCTTGCACGCCGCGTGGCTGGCGGGCGCGCGGGTTAGCTTCCTCAACGCGTTCCAGCGACCCGCCGAGATGGCGCACTACCTGGCGGATGCCGAGGTCGCCGTGGCGTTCGTCTCGGCCTCGGCCGCGCCCGCCCTCAACGAAGCGCGGCAGCTCGCCGACTTCCAGTGTCTGCGTCACGTCTACCGCAGCGCCCAGGTCTGGGACCTGACCGACGCCGAGCCGCCGCGCCCTGAGCCGATCGCCGTCGACCCCGCGCGACAGGACGCCCTGCTGGTCTATTCGAGTGGCACGACGGGTTGGCCGGTGGCGGCCAGGCAGTCGCACCTCAACCGCGTGGCCGCGGCCCGCCAGCGGCTCGCCGTGCTGCCGCTACCCCGCGGCACGGTCGTGCTCAGCCTCCGACCGTTCTGGACCGATATCTCTTGCTGCATCGCCGCGCGGGTCCCCCTTGTGACCGGCGCCGACCCGCAACCCGCCGCGATCCGGGCAGCGCTGCAGCAGCACCGCGTCACGCTGCTCATGGCGCGCCCCACCAGTGTGCAGGCCCTGCTGGACTCGGCGGCGAACGGCGCGGCGGAGCTAGGAACGCTTCGCGTGATCGAGTGCAGCGGTGCGCCGCTGCCGGCGCCCGTTGCCGCCATGGCTGAGCGCGCCGGCGTGGCGATCGTTCAGAGCTACCAGATGACCCAGGCGCCCGCCGTGAATTTCACCCCCCTCGCCGACCGGCGGCCTGCCAGCGTGGGGCCGCCCGTCCCGGATACCGAGGAGCGCCTGGTGGATCCCGCGACCGGGCGAGAGGTAGGCCCCGGAGAGACCGGCGAGGTCTGGATTCGAGGGCCGCAAGTGATGCTCGGCTACTGGCGGCATCCCGCCGCGACCGCCGCCACCCTCTTGCCGGACGGTTGGCTACGCACTGGTGACCTCGGGCGCTTCGACGCCAACGGCTACCTGTACTTGATGGATCGGCTAAAGGCGCTCATCAAAGTGGGCGGCTGGCCCGTCTACCCTGCGGAGATCGAGGCCAGCTTGCTCACGCATCCCGCCGTCCGTGAGGCAGCCGTGGTGGCCGTGCCCTCGCCAACCCGAGGCGAGCAGCCGCTGGCATTCGTCGTCCTGCGCGCGGAGCGGCATGTCGAGCCAGCCCAGTTGCTCGGCTGGCTGGCGGAGCGCTTGGCGCCGTACAAGATACCCCGCTCGATCGACGTCCTCGACTCTCTCCCCAAGGGCGCGGGTGGCAAGGTGCTGCGTCGCGAGCTGGAGGAGCGCGCACGCCGGGCCTACGGGTCGCCGGGCGACGGCACGCCGCTCGCCTAGATATCTGGCCGAGGCTGGTGGCGCACGGTCCCCCCCCTGCACCTGCATTGCGGCCACTCCTGCTCCGTGCTAAAACCCGCGCGACGCATGGCCGCCACTGGCATGGGTCGGCGCCACAACCGGCCCCGCCGCCTTGTGCGCCACGGCCATCCGGCGCCGCTTGGTACGGACTCGCTGCCTTATTGCAGCAATTGCTGGAGCGATTTGTTATGGAAGTGCCACGCGAAGCCCCGTCCCCGCCCCCGCTCGGCGGTAGGGGCGATCCGTCCCGTCCGCCCGTGAAGGATGAGCCAGAAATCGCCGCAGATGATATCCAGGGCAACATCCTCACCGGCTTCAACAAGGACTACCAGATGCTGCTCTTCCTCAAAATCGTGGAGGGCGGCGAGGCCGATTTCCGCCAGTGGTTACGCGCCTTCACCCCGCGAGTCTCCACGGCCGCCCAGGTTATTGCGTTCAACCGTCTCTTTAAGGCGGTCCGCACCCGCGTCGGCGACCCGACGCCCCTGAAGGCCACCTGGGTCAACCTTGCTTTCTCCTACGACGCCATCCGGCGCCTTAAGCCAGACGATGCGAACTTCACGGACGAGGCGTTCACCGGCGGCATGTGCCGGCAGGACGCGCCGCTGGGCGATCCCGTGGGCACCGGCACGGAGGGCGATCCGACGCGCTGGCGGGTCGGCGGGCCTCACAATCCGGCCGACCTTCTACTAATTGTCGCTAGCGACGAGATGGACGATCTTTACGCGATGGTGAACGAAATCGAGAGCACGATCTATGCGCCGCTGGACCAACAGGGGCAGCCGGTGCGGAGCGGGCTGCAAATGATCTTCAAACAGCCAGGCGCTGTCCTCCCGACGCCCCTGGCCAGCCACGAGCATTTTGGCTTCCTGGATTCCGTGTCGCAGCCGGGCATCCGCGGCTATGTCAACGGCGACCTGACCGATGTCATCACCCTCCGCCAGACTCCCGACAAGCGGGACGAACAGGGCAAGCCCGGCCAGGACGTGCTGTGGCCCGGCGAGTTCGTCTTCGGCTATCCCGGCCAGGACCCCACGGCGGATGTCAAAACACGAGGCCCCAGCACGCGCGCGGGGCCGGCGTGGACCGAGAATGGCTCCTACCTGGTGTTCCGCCGCTTGCGCCAAGATGTTCACGCATTCCACGCATTCCTCCATGACCAGGCCAACAAATTCGCCATCGACCCTGCCTACCTGGGCGCAAAGCTCGTCGGGCGCTGGCCCAGCGGGGCACCCATCATGCGCGAGCCGAGACTCGACAATCCTCTGCTAGGCGACGTCGACTGCGCCAACAACAAGTTCGAGTTCTTCGAACCTACCCCCAACCGCCTGCCGACGAAGGACGACGGCCCGTATGACTGTTCGGACATCATCCCAGGCTCCAACCCGCCCAAGCCCTTTCCCGCGTCGCCGGGCGACCAGCCCGGCGTCATCTGCCCCTTCACGGCGCACATTCGGAGGGCCTACCCCCGCGACGACACTACCCCCGGCCATCCGGAGCCCGACACCGCGGAAGCAGACACCCAGACCCACCGGCTGCTGCGGCGTGGGATTCCCTACGGCCCGCCTTCGCGCTCCACGTTTGCCAACCCCGTGGACGACGCCGTGGACCGCGGCCTGTTGTTCCTGGCCTACCAGACTTCTATCGTGAGGCAGTTCGAGTACGTACAGCAGATGGCCAATAATCCGCATTTCAAAGCAAAGGATATCGGCTTCGACCCGATCATCGGCCAGAACGCTGGCGGCGTCACCCGCGCACGGCGATTCACCGTGACCTTCGTCGACGGCGCCGGCCATACGGTGCGGGAGGAGCTAACCGCTCCGAAGGATTGGGTGATCCCGACCGGCGGAGGTTACTTCTTTGCCCCCGGAATCCACGGCCTTCGCGTGTTGGCCGGCGAGTAGACGGCGGCAAGAGCGCCCGCGGCCTCCCGGGACTTTCCAGCCGTCCCCGCTCGGGCGCTGCCTGGAGGCAGCGCCCTACCCGGCTCCCCGCCTCCCCCGGACGACCGCCCCCCGCCAATGCATTATCTGTAGACAGGCCGCGAGGCGCGCCGGAGAGCGCCTGCTAGCTCGCGCGACGTGGTCGCAATCTTACGCCGTACACGCCTCCCCCGCACCCGCCGCCCGCGCCCGGCCCGGGGCCTCCCCCCGCCGGCCCGGCCCGCGGCGGAGCGCCCGGGGGAGTATCGTACGGGGCAAACGATGCGGCCTTCCGCGCCCGAGGAGCACGCGCCAACCCGCGCCCGGCCTAGCACTTAACCATCCAGTAAAGGAGCATCGTTTGACCGTTCCTCGGCGAAATTGCACCGCGCCATCGCCCCGCGCGCCCGCCCGCGCTCGGATGGTGGCTGCGCCGCCCCCGCGCGGGGTAGTATGGGGGACGTATGGTGGACGCCCGGCCGCACCGCCGCGAGCCAGCCGGGCCGCCCGAGAGGAAGTCCGCATGGCCCTCGGCTCCCGCTTCGTCGTCGCGCTGCTCCTCCTGGCCGTCGCCTGCGGCGGCCCGCGCGCCGCCCCGGCCGCGCCGACTGGCGCCGCCCCGCCCGCCGACGCCGCCAGGCCCGACGCGCCCGCGGCCCCCGCGCCTACGGCGGCGCCCGCGCTCGCCACCGTTCGCGTCGCCATCCCCGATCTCAGCATCGCCACCTTGCCCCTGGCGGCCGCCGTGGCGAAGGGCCTGTATCGCGACGAGGGGCTCGACGTCGAGCTAGTCCAGATCGGCGGCCAGGCCGCCCTGCCGGCGCTGCTCAACGGTGAGGTCGGCTATCTCTACGGTTGGGGCGCCGCCAGCACGGGCATCGTCCAGGGCGCGCCCGTCAAGGTGCTCGCCATCCTGCAAGACCGGCCGCCCCACGTCGTCGTGACGCGCGCCTCCATCCAGACGCCCGCCGACCTGCGCGGCCAGCGCCTGGCCTCCTCCCGCCCCGGCGGCACCGACGACCAGGTGTTGCAGCGGGTGCTCCAGGGCGCCGGACTGCGCGAGGACGACGTGCAGATGGTGCGGCTCGGCGAGACCAGCCTCCGTGCGGCCGCGCTGCTCGCCGGCCAGGTGGACGGCGCGGCGCTGGCCCAGCCCTTCACGGCGGCCGCCGAGAAGGAAGGGTTCCACGTCATCGCCCGCGGCGCCGACGTGCTCCAGGTGCCGATCAGTATCGTCGCCAGCAGCCAGGCGCACGTCGCCGCGGCGCCCGACGAGGTCCGCCGGATGCTGCGCGGCGTCGCCCGCAGCCTGCCCTACCTCACCGACCCCGCCAACGAGCCCGAGATCGTCGCCTGGGCGGCCCAGCGCTACAGCATCGACCCCCCGCAGGCGCCCGCCATGGTCGACGAGCAGCTCGGCACGGTCGTGGCGAGCGGCGAGGCCCCGGAGGCCGTCCTCGACGCCGCGCTCGAGTCCGCCCGCGCCCAGACCGACCGTACCGAACCCATCGCCCTGTCCCAGGTCTTCGACTTCACGTTGCTCCGCGCCGCCCGCCAGGAGATCGCTCGGCCCTGAACGCCGCGAAGGAGGTGCCCCATGGCCACGTCGATGACCCGCGACTTTGTGCAGGAGCTGAAGGACCAGGTCGCCAGCTCCGGCTGCGTGCTGCCCGAGCACCCGATTATCCAGGGAGTGGCGGCCGGCACCATCCCGCTGCGCCAGCTCCAGGGCTGGGTGACGCAGGACTACTTCTACCGCAAGCACGTCCCGCGCCTGGCCATGCTCCGCTACCTCAAGTGTACCGACCCCGAGATCGCCCAGCATCTCTACGAGGTCGTCGAGGAGGAGACCGAGGGCGCCTCGACCGGCACCGCCGGGCACGTGCAGCTCTTCCTCGACTTCGCGGCCGGGCTCGGCGTCAGCCGCGAGCAGCTGGAAAGCGCCCGCATCCTGCCCGGCGCGGCCGCCCACGTCTACTGGGCCGAGCTGATCCTGCACACGCTGCCGTGGTTCGTCGCCCTGGCGGCGCAGCTCGCGGGCGAGGGCCAGGCGCCGCGCACGAACGCCCTGCTGCGCCAGGGCCTTCAGCAGCACTACGGCCTCGACGAGAAGGCGCTGCGCTTCTGCCGCGCCCACGAGGAGGCCGACGTCGAGCACAGCTCCCTCAGCGAGCTGATCGTCCGCCGCTACGTCGTCACGCCCGAGCTGCAAGCGCAGGCGCGCGCCGTCGTCCAGCGCAAGCTAGAGCTGCAGTACGACATGTGGGCCACCTACCAGTACTTCTGATGCCGGCGCCCCGTCGGCCTGTGCTCCGGCCGCTCTGCGGGGTGAGCCGGCGGGCGAGGGCCCAGATCGCCGGCCGTCGGCCGGCGATCCACAACCTTCGCTTTCTAGCGCCCCTGACACGGCGCACCGCACGCCTCGCCATCAGATACCCTGCTCACTGATGACTCGACGAAGGGCGACCCCTGACAAGGCATCGCGATCACGTCGGTCATGAAGTGCGACGAGGAGGCACACGTCGAGGTCACGCCGCATCCCGCCGGCTCCGACGCGAACTTCGCGGCGTGCCTGCCGCTCGCCGCGCCGGGCAGCCTGCCGTGCTCGCTTCGTGGCCTGCTCTCCGTCCTGGCCAATCCGCGTCAGACCGTGCGGCTCTGCTGGCCCGCCGACAAGGCCAGGAGCACTATCGTCTTGCTGGTGATGCACTCGCCCGATACCTTCGTCCATCTCGTCAGTCGCCCGGCGCGGTCGCCGGGGCGCCGCTGGAGCGTCCAGCAATGGCCCGGCGACAAGTCCCCGGCATGGCCCCCGCGGGCCATTACGAGGCCTCTGCGCTGCTCGGGCGCGGCGCTCTGAAAGGAGAACGAACGCTGCGCGAGCGAGGACCGGCCGCGAAGCGTTCAGCCATCCGGCTCCCATGCCGATAACCCGGGTAATATACTGCCTTCATGAGCCTACGGGTGAAGGGAAGGAGCGCAGCTGTGCGCCCGCGCGTTGGCTCCGCGTCGCTCGTGGCGCTCGGCATGCTGGCGCTGCTCGCGACCGGCTGCGCTGGCCCGGCGACGCGCGCCAGTCCGTCCGTCGGACCCGTCGCGCCGCCCACGCCCGCGGGCGACCACGCGGGGCTAGCGGGCACCGGGTCGTCCTCGACCGAGCAGGCGCTGATCCCCACCCACTCCGCGTATCCCACGACCTCGGCTAGCTCCGCGCCCTGGTGGATGGCCCAGGAGGGCGGCTACTTCCGCGAGCAGGGCCTCGCCGTCGATCTCCAGTTCATCGCCGGCGGCGTCACCCTGAATGCGGCGCTGGCGAAGGGCGACCTCGACGTGATCGCGGCCGGCGGGCAGATCTTCGTGCTGGGCTACCTCCAGGGCCTGGAGACGATGATCATCGGCTCGACCGCGGCCGGGGTGGACACCACCATCGTGGCACGGCCCGAGATCCAGACGCTCGACGACCTGCGCGGGCGGACCATCGCCGTCACCCGCCTCAAGGCGCTTACCGACATCGCTGCCCGCGCGGGGCTGGAGCGCTACGGCCTGCGGCCCGACGTGGACGTGTCGATCCTGGCCACCGGGGGGCCGGCCGAGTCGCTGGCCGCCATGGAGTCCGGCGTGGTGGCGGGAGCGAGCCTCGGCATGCCCGCGCTGCTGGAGGCGCGCAAGCGCGGCTATCGCGAGGTGCTCGACGTTACGCGGCTGGGCATTCCCTTCATGGGTGCGGCCGTGGGCGCCACCAAGCGCCTGCTCGCCGAGCGCCCAATGCTGGCCGAGCGCTACCTGCGCGCGCTGGCCCAGGCGGCCAGCCGCCTGCGCACCGACCGCGAGTTCGCCATGCAGGTGATCGGCAAGTACACCAACACCACCGACCGGGAGCTACTCGGGGCGACGGTGGACTACTACCAGCCGCTCTACAAGCCCGACCTCTATCCCGAGCCCGCGGCCGTGCAAACCGTCCTCGACGCCGAGGAGAACCCCGCGGCGCGCACGGTCCATCCCGAAGACGTCATCGACACGCGCTTCGCCGAGCGCCTCCGCACCAGCGGCTTCCTCGACGCTCTCCCCCGCTAGCGCCGCCTACACTTTGCGCACCGGCCCGGGGTGGCGGGCCAGTTGCGCGTCGCCCGTGAGCAGGATGATGCCTTCGCCGAGGGCCTGCGCCAGCAGCAGGCGGTCGAAGGGACCTTTGTGCAGGGCAGGCAGGCGGTCGATGTTCACGGCGTGCTGGCTGGTGATGGGAAGCGCGGCGTAGCCGTTGTCGAGCAGGCCCCGGCGCAGCAAACGCGGCTCCGCGCGGAAGTCGTCCCGTCCCAGCATGTTCTTGATGGCGATCTCCCACAGACTGGCGGCGCTAAAGAGCAGCTCCTGGCACGGGTCGGCCAGGACCGCGCGCGCTCTCGCGGAAAGGCGGTCGGGCTGGCCGGCGACCCACAGCAGGAGCTGGGTATCCAGCAGGAGCTTCACGCGTCGCCACCGAACAGGGCTTCGATCTCGGCTTCGCCCATGCGGTCGAAATCCTCGGGCACGGCGATCTCGCCTGCCAGGAAGCCCAGCCGCTGCGGCGCCGCGGGAGCATCCAGCGCGGTCACCTTCACCAGCGGCTTCCCCGCCTTGGCAATCACAAATGACTCGCCCTTCGCGGCCTCGTCGACGAGCTTCGAAAGCTGGGTCTTGGCTTGATGGATGTTAACCGTGCGCATGGCCGGCCCTCTAGACTAAGTTGAGATGACTAAGTCTAGTTCGCCGCCGCTCCTCCAGTCAGCTGGAAGCCGAATGCGCCGCCGTATCCGGTGCGGAACATGGCAACCGCCCGGACGGGGAGTAGGCCACTCCCCAGCCCCGCCGGCTCCCCCCTTCCTTCGCAGGGAAGGGGGCCGGGCGGTTAGGTCTCCTCGGCCCACTTGGCTTGACAGCGCACGGGCCGCGCTGCCTATGATGGGGACGCCGCGCCCGCCCCGGCGCGGCACTGTCCTGGCCGAACGGACGACGCCCGGGGCGCCGTCGCCGGAGGAGGCGAGCCATGGTCATGACCGAGCGCTACGGGAGCCCTACGACGAAGATCATCTCGCTCATGAAAGCCCTGCAAGTGCCCTTCCACGCGGTCCAGCCGGGCGACAAGCTGCTCATCCTGACCGACGACGCGATGGACCCGCTGGTCTGGCAAGCCGTGATGGCCGTCGCCAACGAGAAGGGCGGCGAGCCGATGCTCGCGCTGTTCCCGCGCCGCCCCTACCATTGCGCCGATCCGGTCCCGATGGCCATCGAGGCGGCCAAGAAGGCCGACGTGGTCGTCGCCCTCACTACCACCGCGTTGAACAGCGGCACGCCCGGCCTGCGCTCGATCCGCGCAGAGGGCGGCGGCTCCGGCCGCACGCCGATCTGGCTGATGGAGGAGTGTACGGTCGAGATCCTGGTGGACGGCGGCGGCCGTGCGACCATGGACGACGTGGCGGAGATCTGCGACATTCAGCGCCGTATCGGCGAGGTGTACGACCGCTCCAAGCAGGTGCGCGTTCTCTCCAAGCACGGCAGCGACCTGGTGGCCGACATCACGGGCATGCCGCCGGGCTACTTCGCCAAGCGCTGGGGCGCGCTGCCGTTCGGCCGTAACAAGGAGACAGGCCGGCTCGGCGGCGGCACCTGGCCGTTCGGCGAGATCCACGTCGAGCCGCTGCCCGGCACGGCCAACGGCACCCTCGTCTGGGACACCACGGCGCACTACCCCTCGGGGCCGTGGAAGGAGCCTGTGGCCCTGCACATCAAGGACGGCCGCGTGGTCGGCATCGAGGGCGGCAACGAGGCGCAGCAGGTGCGCTGGTACCTGGAGACCTACGGCGACGAGAACTCCTGGCTGGTGGGCGGCGAGATCGCGCTCGGCACGAACAGGCTGTGCCCGGTGAACATGCCGGTGATGCGGAGCGAAAAGAAGCGCTACGGCGCCACCCACTTCGGCATCGGGCACGGCGCCGATCGCGGTGTGGCGAACAGCGTCCTGCGCCTCGAGGGTATCGTCGACCGCGTGACCATCGTGGCCGACGATACCGTGGTCTGCGAGGACGGCAAGATCATGGTCTAAGCGGCGACTCCCGCTCCGGGGCGCCGCCCCAAGGTTGCCTGGTCGAACGCTCGGCAGCGACCAACACCCGACATTTTCATATCGAGCCCTCTGCCGAATGCCTGGGCGACGCAAGGGTACCGGTCCGTAGCGCGGGTTGCGTGGCGCCCGCGGCGGCCCGCGGGCGCCACCCCGGCCGGCAATGCGCACCAATCCTAACGGGTACGCGCCCCGGTCCGTAGCGCGGGTTGCTTGTCGCCCGCGGCGGCCCGCAGGCCGCAATGCCGGCCCCGCCGACCGGATCGAGTATGCTGCACACCGCGAGAGGGAGCGAGCGGTATGGTCACCGTGCTGAAAGACATCCCGGTGCCCGGCGTCGAAGTCATCCCCTGCCGGCTGAACGGGCCGCGGGGCATCGTCAAGGCGTTTCTGCTGCACGACGATGCGGCGACGGTGCTGGTCGATACGGGCTTCTCAGATGCCGATGCCGACTTGATCGTGGAGCGGCTGGCCCGCATCGGGCGCTCGCCGGCCGACCTCACCATGTGCGTCCTGACCCATCGCCACGGCGACCACGTGGGCGGGCTGAAGAAGCTGCGCGGGCTGGGCAACTTCGCGGTGGTGGCCCACGAGGACGAGGCCAAGGGGGTCGAGCAGACCTGTGGCGTGGCCGTCGAGCGCACGGTGAAGGACGGCGACGAGCTGCCGGAGATCGCGGGAATCCGCATCGTCCACATGCCCGGCCACACGCCGGGCAGCATCGCGCTGTACCTGCACCAGCACCGCGCCTTCGTGGCCGGCGACGCGATCGTGAGCGCGGGCGAGCACCTGGTGGTGTCGCCGGCGTTCCTGTGCGACGATCCCGACCAGGCGCGGCAATCGGTCAAGCGGCTGCTGGGCATGGCGCTGCCGATCGACCACATGCTGGTCGCGCACGGCGACGACGTGTACGGCAAGGCCGGCGACCCCCTGGCCCGCATCCTGGTCGAGCGCCGCGCCTTCTAGCCCGCCGCGGGGCTAACGGGGCGCTCCCAGGCCGGGGGGCCACTCCATCGGGGGAGCCGCCATCGTCCTCCCTCCCCCCAGGATTCCGGGGCGCGGGGGTGCAGGGGCGTTCCCCGGCTGGAGCGGTGTGGGGGGAGCCCACCTGCCCATCCTCCTCTCGCCCAGGATCGGGGGGCACGGGGGGATGGCGTATGGGGGTGTGCATTCACTGGCCCATCCTCCCCTCCTCAGGATGGGCGGTGGCGGGGGATGGGAGATGGGGGTGTCCATCCGCCGGCCCATCGGCCTCTCCCCCGGGATCGGGGGAGCGCGGGGGGATGGCGGGACCCCAATTGCCATCCTCTCCCTCTCCCCCGAGGATTGGGGGGCCGGGCGGCCGCGGGGGTGTGGGGGCGTCCCCCACCATTCTTCTTTCCCCCCAGGATTGGGGGGCGGGGGGCCGAATCATGCTGCAAGTCCGCAACCTGCACAAGCGCTACGTCACCGCGCGCGGCCAGGTGCTGGCGGTGCGCGGGGTGTCGTTCGACGTGCGCGACGGTGAGTTCCTGACCCTCCTCGGCCCGAGCGGCTGCGGCAAGACGACCATGCTGCGCTGCATCGCGGGCCTCGAGACGCCCGACGCGGGCGAGATCCGCATCGGCGCCACCACCGTGTTCTCCAGCGCGGCCGCCGTCGACGTCCCCATCGAGCGGCGCGACATCGGCATGGTCTTCCAGTCCTACGCGATCTGGCCGCACATGACCGTCTACCAGAACGTCGCCTTCCCCCTGCGCGTCGGCAAGCCGCGCCCGCCGTCGGCCGAGCTGGAGCAGCGCGTCCACGAGGCGCTGCGTCTCGTGCAGCTCGACGCGCTGGCCGATCGCCCGGTGCCTCAGCTCTCCGGCGGCCAGCAGCAGCGGGTGGCGCTGGCGCGGGCCCTGGTGCGGCGGCCGCGGCTGTTGCTGCTCGACGAGCCCCTGTCGAACCTGGACGCCCGCCTGGGGGCCCAGATGCGCGAGGAGATCGTGGAGGTCGCCAGCCGGGCTGGCGTCGCGACCGTCTACGTCACGCACGATCAGGTAGAGGCGCTGGCGATGTCCGACCGCATCCTCGTTCTGCTGGACGGCGCGGTCGTGCAGGAGGGCACGCCCGACACCATCTACACCGCGCCGCGCTCGCGCTTCGTGGCCGAGTTCGTCGGCGCGAGCAACCTGATCGAGGGCGAGATCGTGGCGGCGAGCGGGGAGTCCACTACGGTGCAGACCGCGCTGGGCACGCTGACCGGCCAGCGCACCGACGGCCTGCGCCCGGGCGAGCGCGTCTACTTCTGCACGCGCCCCGAGGACACCGCGGTGCTGCGCGCCCCGCCCGCGGACGGCGCCAACGTGCTGCCGGCCGAGGTCACACGCGTCACGTTCCTGGGCGACCACCGCCAGTGCTGGGCGCGCGCGGGTAGCGCCCTGCTCTGCGCGCGCCTCCCGTCGCAGGCCGACCTGCGCGCGGGTGAGACCATCTACCTGCACCTGCCGCCCGCCCGCAGCCTGGCGCTCCCCTGGGAAGCCGCCCCGGCGGAGGCTCAACCGACTCCCGCGTAACGTCGCTCGCCAGCCGCTACACGGACTCGTGGCGGCCGAGCAGGTAGCGGGCGGGCACGACGAGCGCGGCCACGGCGACGAGCAGCATGACCGCCATCGCCGACGTGCGCTCCCACTGGCCGCGCACCCACGACTGCCACAAGAGCTGCGCCACCACCGTGTTGCTCGCCGTGCCGAGGACCAGCGGGTAGGTGAAGTCGCGTACGCTGTGCGCGCCGATCCAGAGCGTGCAGTTGAGCAGCGCCGGGCGCAAGAGCGGGAAGACGATCGCGGCCAGCGTCGTCCCCACGCCCGCGCCGCTCGCCCGCGCCGCCTCCTCCAGCTCCTGGTGTACTTGCAGCAGCGTGGCGTTCATCACCCGCACGGCGTAGGGCAGGAAGTTCAGCGTCTGGCCCACGACGATGATCCAGATCGTGGCGTAGAGCGGCGTGCGGATGAGCAGCAGGAACACGCCGAGCGCCAGGATCACGCCGGGGATGGCGCGCGGCAGGAACGCCAGCGCGTCGAGCCAGCGCAGCCAGCCGACGCGCGTCCGCAGCACCACCCACGCCACCAGCGTGGCCAGCACCACGGTCGCCCCGCTGACGGCCACCACCAGGATGGCCGTGTTGGCGAGCGCCCGGCCCCAGCGCGGGTCGGCCAGCACCAGCCGGTAGACCTCCAGCGAGGCGCCGGACAGCGCCGCCAGCGACGGCGGTGTGAAGGTGCGGAACAGGCTGGCCCAGACGAGCGCCAGGATGGGCAGCACGTCGGCCAGCAGCAGGTAGAGCGCGACGGCGCCCAGCGCGACCCACTTCCCGCGACCCAGGCGCACCAGCCGCGGCGCCTGGCGCTGGCCGCGCAGCACGGCGTAGCGGTAAGCGTCGCGGCTCACCCGCGCGTAGAGCGCCGCCAGCGCCACGCCGATCACGATGGCGAGCGTGCCGAACACGGCGGCCTGGCCGTACTGCGGCCGCGTGGCGTCGCCCTGCATGAGCTGGTACACGTGCGTGCTCAGCACCTGGAAGTTGGCGTTCGGGCCGATGACTAGCGGCACCTCGAACGTCTCGAAGAGCAGGATGGTGTAGTAGATCGACGCGGCCACCAGGCTGGGCGCCATGAGCGGCAGCGTGACCTGCTGTACCACGGCCGCGGTGGTCGCGCCGCTCGCGCGCCCCGCCTCTTCGAGCCGCGAGTCCATGTTGCGGAAGGCGGCGCTCAGCATGATAAACATGCTCGGCGCGACGCCCGTGCCCGTGATCAGCACCAGCCCGGCGAAGGTGTAGAAGTCGAGCGGCCCCGAGGCGCCAGGCCCCGCCGTGTCGAGGCCGAGCAGGCTGCGCAGCCCGACGTTGATAAAGCCCTGCCGCGGCGCCAGCAGCAGCGCCCAGCCCATCGCCTTCAGCGCCCCCGGCACGACGAGCGGCACGAACATCGCCGACGCGATCAGCACCTTGGCGGGCAGGTCGGTGCGCTCGACGAGCCAGACCAGCGGCACCGCCAGCGCCATGCCGATGGCGAGCGAGACGGCGGCGTAGACGACGGTGTTCAGCAGCAGCCGGTAGGTGAAGGGATCGGCGAGCAGGTCGGCGAAGTTGTCGAGCGTGAGCGGCGTGGCGTCGAACGGCAGCGCCGCGCCCGGCCGCAGCGCGGTGAGCAGCACCACCAGCACCACCGGCACGACCAGCAGCGCCACGAGCACGGCCACCGCCAGCGGCACCGGCGCCAGCCCCAGCCGGCGCGCCGAGCCGGCGACCCACCGCCGCCCGGCCGCGCTACTAACGGTAGCCATCGCCCGTATTCTCCGCGTCCTGTCGCGGGCGGCAGGGTTGCCGCGGCAACCCTGCCGCCCGCCACCGCTTTACTTCGCCCCCAGCCGCTTGTACTCGTCCACGATCTGCGTGCGCACGCGGTCGGCGCGCTCCAGGTCGCTCTGGCTGCTGAGCATCGCCAGGTCACCCTTCAGCTCGATCAGCTTGCGCGCCATCTCGGAGTTGCTGTCGGGCCAGGCGCGCTGGTTCGACTGCCCCAGCGTGGCGGCGATCGGCATGCCCTCGGTGGTCAGCCACGCCGTCCACAGCCGTGCCGCGTTCACGTGCGGGGAGCCCTTCACGGGGAAGATGAGCTGCTGCGTGGCCGGGTAGAACTCCGTCGGCGCGATCTCGACGGGCTCGCCCTCGCGCTGGAGGTCGAGTATGTTGTCGATCGCCGTGATGCCCACCAGCGCCTCGCCGCGAGCCACGGCGCGCGCCACGTTGATCGTGCTGCCCACCCACAGCGGGTCCTGCGCCGCCAGCTTGCGCGAGTAGTCGAGCACCCGCGCGTCGTCCCAGCGCGCGATGAGCTGGTAGGTGCTGGAGCCCTGTGGATCGATGGCCAGCCGCTTGCCCTGCCAGCGCGGGTCGAGCAGGTCGTCCCAGCGCTTCGGCACGTCGGTCGCCGGCACGAGGTTCTTGTTGTAGACGATGGCGCGCACCAGGTGCTGGTACTCCAGCGCCCGCCCGCGCGCCACCTCGGGCACGCGGTCCACCACCTGGCTGATCTCGGGCAGCGTGTCGCCGAACGTGCCGACCCAGTCGAACGGCTCCAGGGCGTCCACCTGGTCGTCGATCAGGCCGTAGACCAGCCCGCTCGACGGGTGGATCACGTCAACCGTGACCTTGCCGGCCGCGATCTCCTGCCGCACCCGCGTGTTCGTCTCGGTCGCGCGCAGTGGCACCAGCTCGACGTCGATGTTCGTGCCGAAGCGCTCGTTGAAGCGCTTGGCCTGCTCGGCCAGCACCTCCGGCGCCCCGGTGTCGGCGTAGTTCACCTGGCCCTCGCGGCTGGCCGCGTCGATCAACGCTTGCAGCGCCGGCGAGCGCGCCGCGCTGCCCGCCGGCTGGCTCGCCCCCCCGGCCGTCGGCGCGGTGGCCGGCGCGCACGCCGCCGCCAGGCTAGCGGCAACCACCGAAAGCGTTATCAGGGCCTGCTGCACGCGGAACATAATGCCAGTTCCTATCTCAGCTATCTGCGCAAGCAGCAACGTCTGGCACGAAACCCGGAACGCGGAGACGTAGGGCCGAGGCTCGTCCCCTGTCCTACCTTTATCGCTCCGTCGCTCGCGCCCGCGCCCGCTCCAGCGCGCGGCGGAAATACACCCCGACCATCGCGCGGCGATATTCGGCCGGGGCGCGGCGGTCGGTCCACGGGTCGATGGCATCGTCCAGCAACCGCACCGCCCCCGCAACCGCCGCCGCATCGAGCGCGGTGCCGCGCAGCGCCGCCTCGGCCGCCACCGGTTTGATCGGCGTCGCGCCCGCGCCGCTCAGCCCGATGCCGATCGCCTGGCAGGTGCCGTCCGGCCCAAGCGTCAGCTGCACGGCCACGCCGACCACCGCGAAGTCGCCGGCCCGCCGCTCCAGTTTGAGATAGGCGCCGCCGCTGTTGGCGGCCGGGGCGGGCACCCGCACCTCAGTGATCAGCTCCGTCGGCGCCAGCGTCGTCGTGAAGTAGTCGGCGAACAGGTCGGCCGCGGCGATGACGCGCTCGCCCTCGGGCCCCTGGCACTGCACCTCGCCGTTCAGCGCCAGCAGGACCGGGCCCCAGTCTCCGCCCGGATCCGCCTCGGCCAGCGCCCCCGCGACCGTGCCCAGGTTGCGCACCTGCGCGTCGCCCACTACCCGCGCCGCGTCGAGCATGATCGGCAGCGCGGCTTGCACCACCGCCGCGCCCGCCACGTCGGCGTGCCGCGCCAGCGCGCCCAGCGCGAGCGTGCCGTTGCGCCGCTCGACGTAGCCCAGCCCCGGCAGCCGGTTCAGGTCGATCACCACTGTGGGGTTCGCCACGCGCAGCTTCATCAGCGGGATAAGGCTCTGCCCGCCGGCCAGCGGCCGGGCGTCCTCGCCGTACTGCTCGAGCAGCGCCACCGCCTCGGCCAGCGATTCGGGCCGGAAGTAGTCGAACACCTTGGGATACATCTAGGCCTCCGCCATCGCGGCCGCGGCCGCCCGGATCGCCGCGACGATGTTGCGGTAGCCCGTGCAGCGGCAGAGGTTGCCCGAGATGGCCTGCTTGATCTCCTCATCGGTGGGCGTCGGGTTCTGGCGCAGAAGCCCCCACGCCGCCATCAGCATCCCCGCCGTGCAGTAGCCGCACTCCACCGCGTCGGCCTCCCAGAACGCTTGCTGGAGCGGATGGAGACCCCTTCCCCCCACCCCCCCTTCCCCCATGGGGGGCAAGGGGGCTTCCAGTGCAGGCTCACACGGCGTCGTCCCCCCTTCCCCTCCCTGGGGGGAAGGGGGGGCAGGGGGGGATAGGGGTCCGAGCCCCTCCACCGTCAGCACGTCGCCGCCGTCGGTCTGGACGGCGTAGACCATGCAGGACTTCACGGGCCGCCCGTTCCAGAGCACTGTGCAGCAGCCGCAGCGGCCGATGACGCAGCCCACGTGGGCGCCCGTGAGCCCCAGCACGTCGCGCAGGAAGTGGATGAGCAACAGGCGTGGCTCGATCTCCGCCCGCCGCTCCGCGCCGTTCACAGTGACCGCGATGCGCACGCGCGCCGCCCCCTCGGGTGAGAGCACCTTCTCCACTTATCGTCCCCCCGCGCTGCTTTCCGCCACGCGAGACCTGAGGAGCGTTTGCAGCGGCCAAGCCCCCTCACTCTCGCTGTGGGGCGCGCTGGCTCTCCGCCGCGTGGATCAGCCGCCAGACGCGGTCGCGCGTGTACGGCGTCTGCCGAATCCGGACGCCGAGCGGCGCCAGCGCGTCCTCGATGGCGTTGCCGAGCGCGCATGGCGGGCTGAGCGTGCCGGTCTCGCCGGCCCCCTTGGCGCCGAGCGGCGTGAACGGCGTCGGCGTCTCCAGGTGGTCGAGCGTCAGCGCCGGCACGTCGTTCACGGTCGGCAGCAGGTAGTCCATGAACGTCGAGTTGAGCTGTCCGTCCTCGTCGTAGCCCAGCTCCTCGAACAGCGCGCCGCCGATGCCCTGCGCGATGCAGCCCACGTGCTGCGTCTCCACGATGCGCGGGTTCAGCATCGTGCCGCAGTCGTGGACGCTGACGTACTTCACGATCTCCACCGCCCCCGTGTCCATGTCCACGTCCACCGCGGCCACCACCGCCTCGTACGGATAGGCCGCGAACTCGTTGTGGCGCCCGCGCTCGTCGGGCTCGTAGACGATGTTCGGGTTCGTGAAGTAGCCCAGCACCTCCAGGCCAGGGTCCATCCCCGGCGGCAGCAGGTACACGTCGTTGTAGGCGATCCGCGTCACGTCGCGCAGCGTGAGGCCGCGCTCCGAGCCGTCGATCGCGCGCACGGCGCTCCCGTCGATCACCAGCGCGTCCGGCGCCACGCCCAGGTTGTGCGCCGCGATCTGCACGATCTTGTCGCGCAGGCGGTCGGCCGCGACGTACACGGCGGGCATGAGCACGACCGACGAGCGGCTGCTGCCCGCGCCCGTGCCGAACGGCGCGGTGTTCGTGTCGACCGGGAGCACGTCGACCGTCTCCGGGGCGACGCCCAGACGGTCGGCGATGATCTGCACGAACGTCGTCACGTGGCCCTGGCCCTGCTGAGCATGGCTGGGGAAGAGGCTGACCCGGCCCGATGGCTCCATGCGCAGGCGGCAGGCCCCGAAGCCCCCGCCCGCGCCGCGCCGCCCCGCGCCCGTCGGCTCGATGACCAGCGACGTGCCGATGCCGCGCCGCACGCGCCCCGCCGGCCGCGCCGCCTGCTCGCGCCGCAGCCCGTCGTAGTCGGCCAGCTCCATCGCGCGGCGCAGCGCCGTGTGGTACCGCCCGCTATCAAGGATCGCCCCGGTGGCGGTGCGGTAGGGGAACGCGTCCTCGGGCACGAAGTTCAGCAGCCGCACCTCGGTGGGGTCGCGGCCCACGCGCCGCGCGATGAGGTCGATCAACCGCTCGATCACGAACGCGGCGTCCGCCTTGCCGATGCCCCGCAGCGAGCCGTGCGGCGCCTTGTTGGTGGCCGCGCCATATGCGTCCACCGCGTACTGCTGGATGTCGTAGGCGCCGGTCATATACAGCACCGTGGCCATGAGCGCGTTGTCGATGTACGCCGCGGCGCCCAGATCGGCGGTGATGCGGTCGCGCAGGCCGAGGATGCGGCCGTCGGCGCGCACCGCCACCTCGACGTCGTGCACCTGGTCGCGGCCCTGGCGCACCGTCGCCAGATGCTCGGTGCGCGTCTCCGCCCACTTCACCGGCCGCTCCAGCCGCCGCGCCAGGTAGGGGATGATTAGCTCCTCGGGGTAGGTGCCGTTCTTCGCGCCGAACGAGCCGCCCACGTCGGGGATGATGACGCGGATGTGGTTCTCGGGCAGCCGCAGCGCCGCCGCCACGCGCCCCCGCACGGCGTGCGCGCCCGCCGACGACGACCAGATGGTCAGCACGCCCACCAGCGGGTCCCACTGGGCGAGCACGCCGCGCCCCTCCATCGGGCACGGCGTCCACCGGTGCGAGCGGAAGCGCTCGCGGAGGACGTGGTCGGCGACGGCGAAGGCGCCGTCCACGTCCTCGCTGGCGAAGTGGACCTCCTGCACGAGGTTGCCGCTGGGCAGCTCCTCGAACAGCACGGCGGCGTCGGGCGCGAGCGCCTGCTCGGCATCGGCGATTACGGGCAGCGGCTCGTAGTCCACCACGACCGCGTCGGCGGCGTCTTGCGCCTGGTAGCGGCTCTCGGCCACCGCCACCGCCACGGCCTCGCCGACGTAGCGCACCTTGGTCTCGGCCAGCGCGTGGAAGCGCAGCGCGGCGACGATCGGGCCGCCGGTGCCGGGCAGCCGCGCCATGTCGGCGGCCACGTCGGCCGCCGTAACGACCGCCACCACGCCCGGCAGCGCCCGCGCCGCGCTCGTGTCGATGCCGCGGATGCGCGCGTGCGCCACCGTCGCGCGCACGAACGCGGCGTACAGTGTGCCCGGCAGCCGCACGTCGTCCACGTACTCGCCGGCGCCCCGCACGAACCGCTCGGTTTCGCGGCGCAGCGGGCGGCCGCCGATGGCGTACTCGCTCGCCGCGCCGTCCCACGTCAGCGTCTCCGTCACCCTTGCTACCCTCCGTAGCGTAGATCCTGGACCAGCTCGCCCCGCCGGAACGAGGTGGCTGGTATCGGCCAGGGCCTGGCGCGCGGGTTAGAAAGCCTCGTAGGGGCGGGTTTCATGCCCGCCCGCGGCCGTCGAGTCCGCCAACCCGAAGCCGCCTGGCCCCTCGGTCAGACACCAGCACGCCGTAGCTACGCCCCGTAGCTCTGCTCGTGGACCACCTGGCCGTTGTGCTCGACCGTGACGTCGATGCGGCTGCCGCGCGCCGCGGTCACGAAGGCCGGACAGCGCCGCGTCGCCTCGTCCACGATACGGGTAACCTCCTCCGCGCGGTTCGGGCTGTCGATGGCAACGGTGAGCGTCATGCGCGTGAACCCCGGCGGCAGGTCGGGGCTGCTCGCGCCGACGTACCCGGAGATCTCGCTCTCGATACGGTCGATCTGCAGGTCCAGCAGCGCGGCGCTCTTCACCGTCCATACCTGGTGGCACATCATGATGCCCGCGAGGAAGTAGCGCAGCGGCGCCGGCCCCGCGTCCGTGCCGCCCATCTGCTCGCCCTCGTCGGAGATGAAGCTGTGCCCCTCGACCGTCGCCCGGAACTGTAAGCCCTGGAGTCCCCGCGACTTCACCGTCGTGACCGGCCGCTGCGGCCCGTCCGGCGCCCGCCCCGCGCGCTCGCGCAGCTGGCGCTCCGCCAGCTCCTTCAGGTGCTCCGCTACTTTGAACATCTGCCCTCACCCCCCGCCCTCTCCCATAGGGAGAGGGGGCCTCAGTTGCTCCTCACCCGCGCAGCGAGTCATCCTGTCCCCCCTCCCCCTGGGAGAGGGCTAGGGTAAGGGTTGCCGGGGTAGCCCCCGCCTTTCCTGGCCAGGCGACCCTAACCCCCCGCCCGCTCCCCCTGGGAGCGGGGCCTGGCTCAGCCGTCCAGCATGGCGCCCCACTTGGCCTCGGTGGCGCGGCGCAGCTCGGGCGCGATGCTCGTCGTCGCCGGGAACTGCTCGCGCCAGTGGTAGGGGCGCGTCGCGTCGATGATCGCCACTGACCCGGTGTAGTCGCCTTTCTCCTTCTTGTCGGGGTCCAGCCGCGGGTCGATGCGGTAGCTCCAGATGCGGCGGTTGATGTCGATGGAGGTCGCGGGGTCGCAGCGCGTCGCCACCGCCCACAGCACCTCGTCCAGGTCATACGGGTTCACGTCGTCGTCCACCAGGATCACGAAGCGGCCGTGGTAGCCCGCCGTGCCGCCCAGACAGCCGAGCCCGGCGCGCATCGCGTGGCCCGGGAACGACTGCTTGATCGCGATGATCGTGAAGCCCCAACGGTAATTGACCCCGATGATGCCAGGGATACCCAGCTTCTCCAGCTCGGCCCACACCAGTACGCCGCGCGAGCTGAGCACGTCGCGCCAGACGTTCTGGAAGGGCGGCGTGCCCAGGATGATCGGGGCGTCGCGGCGCAGCACCGCCCGAATGCGCGTGAGCGACGTGGGCCGTGCGCCGCCGCCGTAGTAGCCCGACGCCTCCCCGAACGGCCCTTCCGTGGCGGTACCGGCCTCGGGCGGCAGCATCTCGCCCTCCAGCACCACCTCCGCCGTCGCCGGGATCGGCAGCCCGCTGACCACGCCCGGCGTCACCTCCACCGGCGCGCCGCGCAGCCAGCCGGCGTAGTCGTACTCCGGCTGGCCCCACGCCAGGTTCGTCCCCGCCGTGACGAGCAGGGCCGGGTCCTGGCCCAGCGAGATGGCGATGGGACACGGCTTCCCCTGCGCCCAGTACTTCTTGCGGATCACGTCGCCGTGGTGGCCCGAGCCGATGTGGACCACCAGCGTGTTGCGGTCGATCAGCATGTAGCGGTACGAGCCGACGTTCACGTAGTCGCTGTCCGGGTCGCGCGTCACCGACGCGGTGGCGCACATGTACGGCCCGCCGTCGTGCTCGTGCCACTGCACCCAGGGAATCTCGTGCAGGTTGACCTCGTCGTCCACCTGCACGTGCTGCTTCACCGGCCCGTCGGCCACCGTGACGGGCGGGATCGGCTCGACGCGCAGCACCTGGTCCTTCCACCACTGGATCGCCTCGCTGTCGGTTAGCTCCAGCGGGCAGCCGTAGAGCAGGCGCTCGCGCCGCGAGTGATTGGTCAGGTTCGTCATGACGCGGTAGCCGTGCGGATAGCCGGGCAGGTCGTCGAAGAGGAGCGCTGGGCACTGCTTGCGCGCCGCGGCCACCTCGGTGATGGCGCCGATCTCCAGGTGCGGGTCGGCGCCCGTGAGCCGCTTGAGCTGGCCCAGCCCCTCGACCACGTCGATGAACTCGCGCAGGTCGGCAAAGGCGCGAGTTTCGCGGCCGCCCGCCGCGCGCGTCGTGGTGATCGCCATCGTGCCCACCTCCTGTCGTGTCCCCGGCTCGCACGGCGCCGTCCGACCTAGGATCTGCGTCGCGCGGCGCCGTGCGCGGCCGCACCCACCATGCCGTTCCCCGTGCTCTCCGACGCACCCTCGGCCACCTCGGGAGCGACGCGCGCCAGCAGCGCCGCCGCAGCCCCGTCGATCAGCTTGGCCGAGAGCTGCCCCGCCCGGTCTGCATCGCCGGCGCGGAAGGCGGCCACCATCTCCTGGTGCGTCGCGAGCGATTCGGCCATGCGGCCCGGCAGCGACATCGACGTGAAGCGCAGGCGCAGCACCTGGGTGCCCAGCGTGCGCAGCAGGTTCTGCAGCGTCCGATTGCCGCTCGTCTGGTGGACCAGGTCGTGGAACCGCACGTTGCGTTGGAAGTAGCCCTCCACGTCGCCGGCCGCCACGCGGGCCGCCATCTCGTCCACCAGCGTCTCTAGCTCTGCGAGCGTCGCCGGCGGCATGCGCCGCGTGGCGAGCCGCGCCGACAGCGCGCCCAGCGCCGCGCGGCACTGGTAGATGCTCACGATCTCCTCGGGCGGCGTCGCCTTCACGTAGACGCCGCGCCGTGGCAGGATGCTGACCAGCCCCTCCCGCTGGAGAATGCGGAAGCTCTCGCGGATCGGCTGGCGGCTGATGCCGAACTCGCGCGCCAGGCGCTCCTCTACAAGGCGCGTGCCGGGCGCGAGCGTCCCCCGCACGATGCGGTCGGTAAGCACGCGCACGACCTCGTCCACGAGCGAGCCGGGCGGCTGAAACGGGTTGACAGGCTCCTGCATGGGCGCTATTATCTGCCCCACCCGACCGCTTGTCAATTGTCGACAATCTACAGCGCGCCTTCAGGAGAGCCCACGTGAGCGCTACCGCTCCGGCGACACGGCCGCCCGCGGCCCCCGGCTCGGGCGCCCTCGACGGCCTGCGCATCCTGGAGGTGGCAGGGCTCTTCGGCGCCTACTGCGGCAAGCTGTTCGCCGAGCTGGGCGCCGACGTCATCCTGGTCGAGCCGCCGGGCGGCGCCCCGCAGCGCCGCACCGGCCCGTTTCTGGACGAGGCGCCCGGTCCCGACGGCAGCCTGACCTTCGCCTACCTGCACAGCAGCAAGCGCGGCGTCACGCTCGACCTCGACACCGCCGACGGCCAGGTGCTCTTCCGCGGACTGGCGGCCTCGGCGGCGGCCGTGGTCGAGAGCGCGCCGCCGGGCGCCCTCGACGCGCGCGGCCTCGGCTACGACGCGCTCGGCGCCCCGAATCCCGCGCTCGTCTACACCAGCATCACGCCGTTCGGCCGCGAGGGCCCTTACGCCGACCTGCCGGCCAGCGACCTGACGCTGATGGCGCTCGGCGGGCTGCTCTGCCTGGGCGGCTACGACGACGGCGAGCCGACGCGCGCCTACGGCGACCAGGCGCTGCGCGCCGCCGACCAGTTCGCCGCCGTCGGCACGCTGCTGGCAATCCTCCAGGCCGAGGCGACGGGCCAGGGCCAGCGCGTGGACGTGTCGGCGCAGGAGTGCGTCGTGCTGGCGCTGGAGAACGCCATCCAGTACTACGACCTGGAAGGCACGGTGCGGCGCCGCCTGGGCGCGGGCCAGCGCCAGGCCGGCATCGGCGTCTACCCCTGCGCCGACGGCCACATCTACCTGCTCGCCACCACCTATGGCCAGAAGTGGGACCCGCTCGTCCACTGGCTGATGGACGCCGGCGTGAAGGGCGCCGAGCAGTTCCTGGAGCCGCGCTGGCGCACCGTCGAGTGGCTCCAGCAGGAGGAGGCGAAGGCGATCTTCCTGGAGGCGTTTCTCCAGCTCACGCTGCCGCGCACGAAGGCCGAGCTATATGCCGGCGGCGTCGAGCGGCAGCTCCCGCTCTGCCCGATCAACACGCCCGCCGACGTGCTCGCCAGCCCGCAGCTTGCCGCCCGCGGCTACTTCGCGGCGGCGGCCCATCCCGCGCTCGACCGGCCGCTGGTCATGCCCGGCGCGCCGTACCAGCTCTCGGCCACGCCCTGGCGCCTGCGCGGGCCGGCGCCCACGCTCGGCCAGCACAACGCGGAGATCTACGCGGAGCTGGGGCTCGGACCGGCCGACCTCGCCCACCTGCGCGCCGCGGCGGTGCTCTGATGCTGGCTTGTGCGGCCGTCCTCTTCGCGCGCCGGGCCGCGGTCGCTCCCTCGCGTACCCTGGGGGTGCGCTGATGCTCGGGCTCCCGCTGCGCGGCGTGCGCGTCGTGGACTTCACCTGGCAGGGCGCCGGGCCGTTCACCACCAAGGCGCTCGCCGACCACGGCGCCGAGGTGGTCCGCATCGAAAGCTCGCGCCGCCTCGACGGCCTGCGCAGCATGGGCCCGTACCGCGACGGCATCAAGGGGCTGGAGCGCAGCGGCTACTTCGCCAACCGCAACAGCAACAAGCGCGACTTCGCGCTGAACCTGAAGCACCCGGCCGCCCGCGACCTCGCGCTGCGCCTGATCGCCCAGAGCGACATCGTGGCCAACAACTTCGGGCCGGGCACGATGGAGGCGCTGCGGCTGGCCTACGACGACGTGCGCGCGGTCCGCCCCGACGTGATCTACCTGGCGATGTCGGTGAACGGCTCCTATGGGCCCGAGCGCGACGAGGTCGGCTACGGCTTGACCGTGAGCTCCCGCACGGCGCTGCACTACCTCTGCGGCCTGCCCGACCGCCTGCCGGTCGGCACCGGTACGAACTACCCCGACCACGTGGCGGCGCCCTGCCACGCGACCTTCGCCGTGCTGGCCGCGCTGCGCCACCGCCGCCGCACGGGCCAGGGCCAGTACATTGATCTCTCGCAGGCCGAGACGATGATCGCGCTGCTCGGCCCCGCCATCCTCGACTGCTCGGCGAACGGCCGCGTGCCGACGCGCCAGGGCAACCGCGATGCGGCGGCAGCGCCTAGCGGCGTCTACCTCTGCGCCGGCGCGGACCGCTGGCTGGCGCTCAGCGTGGCGACCGATGCCCAGTGGCGCGCGCTCGCCGACGAGCTTGACGCGCCTGAATGGACGACCGACCCGCGCTTCGCCACGCTCGTCGCGCGTCACCAGCACCACGACGCGCTCGACGCGGCGATCGCCGCGCGCACGCGCGACCGCGAGCCGTACGCTCTCATGGACGCGCTGCTGCGCCGCGGCGTGCCGGCCGGCGTGATGCAGACGGCGGAGGACCTGGTGGAGCGCGACCCGCAGCTTCGCTTCCGCGGCCACTTCGCGCGCCTCGACCACCCCGAGATGGGGCCGTCGCTCTACGACGCGCCGCCGTTCCGGTTGCAGGGCGTGGCGGAGCCGATCATGCGCACGCCCGCGCCGCTCGTCGGCCAGCACACCCGCGAGATCTGCCGCGAGCGCCTGGGCCTGGCCGACGCCGAGATCGACCGGCTGATCGCGGACGAGGTGCTGCTGTGACCGAGGCCCTGCGCGACCGGGCGGCGATCGTCGGCGTGGGGATCACGCCGCAAGGCAAGGTGCCCGGCTGCACGAACCTCACCTTGCAGATCGACGCCTTCAAGCGGGCGCTGGACGACGCCGGGCTGCACAAGGAGCAGATCGACGGCCTGCTCACCGAGCCGGCGCTGACCGAGATGGGCTGGTCGCTCGACTACCTGCGCCTCGGCCAGGCGCTCGGCATCAACCCCGCCTTCACGGCGAGCGTCATGCAGGGCGGTGCCACCGCCGGCTGCCTCGTGCAGATGGCGGCCCTGGCCGTGACCTCCGGCATGGCGAGCTACGTCGCCTGTGTGTTCGGCGACGCCGCGCGCACTGGCGTGGCGCGTGGCAGCCGCAGCACGGAGCGCGCGATCGGCGGGGACGACGACTCGTGGGGCATCTGGGGCGCCTTCGGCCCGGTCACCTGGAGCGCCGTCAGCGCTAGTCGCCACATGGCGCTCTACGGCACGACGAGTGTGCAACTGGCCGAGGTGGCGGTGGCCGCGCGCCGCCACGCCGCGCTCCACCCTCTCGCGGTGATGCGTGAGCCGATCACGATCGCCGACCACCAGGCGTCGCGCTGGATCGTGGAGCCCCTGCGCCTGCTCGACTGCTGCTTGATCACCGATGGCGGCGTCTGCCTGATCGTCACCACCGCCGAGCGCGCCCGCGATCTGCGCCAGCCGGTCGTGACGATCGCCGGCATGGGCCAGTCGTTCACGACGCAGAACCTGGAGCGCGAGGACTGGTGGTACGGCCCGCACCAGAAGGAGGCCGTCGACCGCGCCTACGCGATGGCGGGCCTGGGGCCGCGCGACATTCAAGTGGCCGAGCTGTACGACAACTTCACGATCAGCGTGATCATGTGGCTGGAGCACGCGGGCTTCTGCGGCGTGGGCGAGGGCGGGCCATTCGTCGAGGGCGGGCGCATCCAGCTTGGCGGCGCGCTGCCAGTCAACACGCACGGCGGCCACCTGTCGGCGGCGCACCCCGAGGGCTGGTGGACCATCGCCGAGGGCGTCGAGCAGGTGCGCGGCACGGCGGGCGCCCGCCAGGTGCCCGGCGCCGAGGTCTGCCTCGCCACCGGACGCGGCATGCTCCTCAACTGCGCCAGCGCGCTCGTCCTGCGCCGTGGCTAGCCCCGTACTCCGGGGGTGCAGGGGCACTCCCCTGCCGGGGGCTTGGGGGTGTCCCCCAATCCTCCTCTATTCAATGTCAAATGTCAATATTGACCTGACCGTCCGCCGGGACGCGGAGGAGCAAGCGTGGCGGAGTACACGAAGCCCCTGCCGACCATCACCGACCGCAACCGCCCCTTCTGGGAGGCGACGCGCCGGGGCGAGCTGCGCCTGCAGCGCTGCCTGGCCTGCGGCCACGTCCGCTACCCGATCGGGCCGGTCTGCACGCGCTGCCTCTCGGAGGAGACGGAGTGGGCGCGGCTCTCGGGGCGCGGCACCGTATTCGCGACGCTTGTCTACCATCAGGTGTATAACCCTGCCTACCGCGACGACGTGCCCTACAACGTGGCGATGATCCAGCTCGAAGAGGGCCCGCGCCTGTTCAGCAACGTGGTCGGCGTGCCGCCCGATCAGGTGCGGGTCGGCGATCCGGTCGAGGTGATCTTCGACGCGGTGACCGACGAGGTGACGATCCCGCGCTTCCGGCCGCGCGCGGTGTAAGAGCCGAATTGGCTAGCACAGCATGGACACAATGCGCCGAATGGGCTCTTTGCCCCTGACTGCCGGCCCTCTTGTGCCGGGTCGCGCCCTCACCCGCCCTCGCTGCGCTCGGCCGGCCTCTCCCTGGGGAGAGGTAACGAGGGCGGGGCGCCCGTCCTGCTCCCCCTCCCCCTGGGAGAGGGCTGGGGTGAGGGTGTCTCGGCCGATGCTGAGATGCTCAGGCGATCTTGGTGAGGACGACGGTAGAGCTACCAGTCACGTTACGAACGCTCTAGCGTAGAGGCCGCGGAGGACCAGCGATGGAAGTGGACACGCGCCAGCCAGGGCCGGCCATAGCTGCGGGCGAGGTGGCGGCCGACGCCGCCGTGCTCGCCGCGTCCGCCGAGCGCCGCACCTGGCGCGACCTGCGCCGCAACAACCTGTTCCTGGGCCTCGTCTCGCTGGTCGTCGTCGTGACCGTCTGGGAGACGCTGAGCAACCTTGAGATCGTCAACCCCATGTTCTTCAGCAGCCCCAGCCAGATCGTCGTCAGCTTTGTGAAGCTGTTCGTCATCACCGGCGACATCTGGCCGCACCTCTGGGCCAGCGCCCAGACCGGCTTCCTGGGCATCCTCCTCGCCGTGGTGATTGGCATCCCCGTGGGCGCCGCGATCGGCCGCTATCACACGATGCGCGGCTTGCTGGAGCCCTACGTCGTAGCGATGTACTCGACGCCCCGCGTGGCGTTCATCCCCCTCATCATCCTCGTGCTCGGCATCGGGCTGCTGCCCAAGGTGGTGCTCGTCTTCTTGAGCGCTGTGTTCCCCATCCTGGTCAACACCCAGGTCGGCGTCGAGCAAGCCGACCACGGCCTGATCGAGCTGGGGCGCTCGTGCCGGGCGTCGGAGCGCCAGATCTTCCAGAAGATCATCCTGCCGTGCGCCCTGCCCTACGTCACCGCCGGCTTCCGCCTGGCGATTGGCCGCGCGCTCATCACCATCGTCGTGGCCGAGCTATTCGCCTCGAACGTCGGCATCGGCTACTTCATCTCGCGCATGAGCGCCCAGTTCCGCACCGCCGATATGTTCGTCGGCATCCTCACCCTGACCTTCGCGGGCGTCATGCTCTCCATGTCGGTGCGCTGGCTGGAGCAGCGCATGGCGCCCTGGCTGAATCGGGGACTAGAGTAAGCAACCCGCCAATCACGCGGTGGGAGTGACAGCTATGCAACGGGTCGGTCCGCGGCCAATCGCGGTGGGTGTCCTGCTCGTGGTGAGTCTGCTGGCGGCCTGCGGTCGGGGCGCGGCCGGCTCGACGCCGCAAGCCCCCGGTGCGTCCGGTGCGCCGGCGGCGAAGCAGAAGGTGAGCGTCTGCACGCCCGGCACGACCCAGAGCTTCGCCTACCTGGGCATCGCCCAGCAGCTCGGCTACTACGAGCAGCTCGGCATCGACGCCGACGTGCAGCAGGTGCAGGGCGGCGTCTGCACCCAGGCGCTCTCGTCGGGCAACGTGCAGTTCGCCGGCTCGCCCAGCACCCTGGATGCCGTCATCAAGGGCCTGCCCTACCGCATCGTCTTCGTCAGCGTGGACCGCCTGGGCCACCAGCTTATCGTGGCGCGCGGCATCAACAGCTACGCCGACCTCAAGGGCGGCCGCCTGGCGATCAGCGGCGCCGGCAGCCTCACCGACTCGCTGACGCGCAGCATCTTGCAGGAGAACGGCCTCGTCCCCGACCAGGACGTGACCTTTGTCAGCATTGGCAGTCCCGAGAACCGCGTCTCCGCGGTGCTCAGCGGCGCCGTGCAAGGCTCGCTGCTCTCTGCCGAGGAAGGCATGGCCGCGCTCGACCAAGGCTTGAAGACGCTCCCCTTCGCGCCGCGCACCACCATCTCCGCGCCGCTCACCACGTCCGAGCAGCTGGTCCAGAACAACCCCGACCTGATCTATCGCTTCGTCAAGGGCAGCCTGATGGGCCACCTGATGTACTCGCACAAGAAGGACCAAGTCTTCCCGCTCGTGATGAAGTACCTCAGCTCCGACGACAGCGCCTACCAGGAGCGCATCTACGCCCTGACGGTGCCGATCTGGAAGGAAGAGGCCGACCTGGACGAGCAGCAGCAGCAGGAGCTGATCGCGCGGGCGCGCGCAACGAACAACGTCGCCCGCGACTTCACGCCCGCCCAGGTGTTCGACTTCCAGTTCGTGCACCGCGCCTATCAGGAGCTAAAGGACGCCAACTGGGAAGGCCTCTGGAGCCAGTAGCTACTCCCGCAGCGAAGGCGGACGATGAGCGCCGCTCGTATCCCACGCAATGGAGGCGCCCCATGAGCGCCGCGCACGCAGTCGCCCTTACCGTCAACGGCCGTCCCTATCAGGCCCGCGTCGAGCCCCGCTTGAGCCTCGCCGATTTCCTCCGCGACGACCTGGGTCTTACCGGCACCCACGTCGGCTGCGAGCACGGCGTCTGCGGGGCCTGCACCATCCTCCTCGACGGCCACCCCATCCGCTCCTGCCTCCTCTTCGCCGTCCAGGCCGACGGCGCCGAGGTGCTGACGATCGAGGCACTGGCGGAGGTCGGAGCTACCCCCGTAGCCCCCCCTGCCGATGCGGGAAGGGGGGAGGACCGGTCCCGGGCTGAGTCGACTCCCCCCTTTCCCCCTATGGGGGAGAGGGGGGCTGGGGGGGTGAGGGGTCTCCACCCCCTCCAAGACGCCTTCCGCCGCCACCACGCGCTCCAGTGTGGTTTCTGCACGCCGGGCTTCCTCATGACGCTCGTCGTCTTCACCCGCGACCACCCCGACGCCACCGACGCGGAGATCCGCGAGGCGCTCGCCGGCAATCTCTGCCGCTGTACCGGCTACCAGAACATCGTCGAGGCCGTGCGCGACGTGCTGGGGCGCGCCGCCGCGCCGGCCGGGGGTGCCGCCCATGACTAGCTCTACCGCGGCCCCGCCCGTGCCGCGCAAGGAGGACGAGGCGCTGCTCACCGGCCGCGCCACCTTCGTGGCCGACATCGCCGTGCCCGGCATGGTGCACGCCGCCGTGCTCCGCAGCCCCCACGCCCACGCCCGCATCCGCGGCGTCGACGCCAGCCGCGCCCGCGCGCTGCCCGGCGTGCTCGCCGTGTTCGACGGCGCCGCCGTCCACGCCGAGATGAGCGCCCTGCCCCAGTCCGTCCCCCACCCCGCGCTCAAGCCGTTCACCGAGCACCCGCTGGCCTGGGACAAAGTGCGCTACGTGGGCGAGCCGGTGGCGCTGGTGGTGGCCGCGAGCCGCCACATTGCCGAGGACGCCTTCGACCTGATCGACGTGGCCTACGAGCCGCTCCCCCCCGTCCTCGACGTCGAGCAGGCGCTGGAGCCGGGCGCCCCGCTCGTGCAGGAGGAGGCGGGCGACAATATCGCCGGCACGCTGCGCCAGAGCGTCGGCGACGTGGAGCGCGCCTTCCGGGACGCGGCGCACGTCTTCGAGGAGCGGCTGCACGTCCACCGCGGCGCCGGCCACGCCATCGAGACGCGCGGCATCCTGGCCAGCTTCGAGCCGCGCACGCGCATGCTCACCGTCTGGTGTACGTCGCAGGGCGCCCACCGCATCCAGCGCGCCCTCTGCGAATTGCTCCACCTGCCCACGCACCAGGTGCGCGTCATCACGCCCTTCGTGGGCGGCGGCTTCGGCCCCAAGGGCAGCTTCGACGCCGAGAAGGCGCTGATCCCCTGGGCCGCCATGAAGCTCGGCGTGCCCGTGAAGTGGATCGAGGACCGCCGCGAGCACTGCCTGGCCGCCAAGCAGGAGCGCGACCAGGTCCACCACGTCGCCATCGCCGTCGACCCGAGCGGCGTCATCCTCGGCATGAAGGATAGCTTCCTGCACGACTCCGGCGCCTTCGCCGGCAGCATGGTGACGCCCTGGATCGCCGCCACGACGATCCCCGGCCCCTACCGCATCCCCAGCTTCGACGTCGACTTCCGCATGGTCTTCACCAACAAGGTGCCGACGGTCGTGGTGCGCGGCGCCGGGCGGCCGCAGGCGGTGTTCGTGATGGAGCGCATGATCGAGCGCATCGCCCGCGAGCTTGGGCTCGACCCGGTCGCGGTGCGGCGCCGCAACATGATCCAGCCCGAGGAGCAGCCCTACGATACCGGGCTCATCTTCCGCGACAACCGCCCGATGATCTACGACAGCGGCGACTACCCGGCCGCGCTCGCCAAGGCGCTCGACCTCGTCGACTACGCCGGCTTCCCGGCCTACCAGGCGCAAGCCCGCGCCGCGGGCCGCTACGTGGGCCTGGGCATCGCCTGCTACGTCGAGGGCAACGGCCTCGGCCCCTACGAGGGCGCCACGGTGCGCGTCGAGGGCAACGGCCAGGTGGTGGTGCTCACCGGCGCGACGCCGCAGGGCCAGGGCCACCAGACGATGATGGCCCAGATCTGCGCCGAGCAGCTAGGTGTGTCCGTCGATCAGGTGACCGTGGTGACGGGCGACACGGCGGGCATCCCGAAGGGCGTCGGCACCTTCGGTAGCCGCTCGTCGGTCGTCGCCGGCAGCGCGGTCCACGAGGCGTCGGGCCAGGTGCGCGACAAGGTCGAGCGCGTCGCCGCGTCGATGCTGGAGTGCGCGCCCGACCAGATCCGCCTTCGCGACGGCCGCGCTTATGTCGCCGACGACCCCTCGCGGGGCGTGACGCTCGGCGCCGTCGCCCACGCCATCACCGGCGTCGGCTTCGGCTACGCGCTGCCGCCAGGTCTGGAGCCCACCCTGGAGGCCACCGTCTACTTCCGCCCCGAGCGCGCCACCTACGCCTACGGCACGCACGCCGCAATCGTCGAGGTCGATCCGGCGACCGGCTTCGTGCGCATCGAGAAGTACGTCGCCGTGGACGACTGCGGCCGCATCATCCACCCTGCCATCGTGCGCGGCCAGACGATCGGCGGCGTGGCCCACGGGATCGGCAATACGCTCTACGAGGAGATCGTCTACGACGAGATCGGCCAGCCCCTGAACACCTCGTTCATGGACTACCTGCTGCCCGGCGCGACGGAGGTGCCCGAGGTGACCATCGCCCACACCGAGGTGCCGTCGCCGCTGAACCCCCTCGGCGTGAAGGGCGCCGGCGAGGGCGGCACCCTGCCCGCGCCGGCCTGCCTGGCCTCCGCCATCGAGCACGCGCTCGCCCCGTTCGGCGCCTGGATCACCTCGCTGCCGCTCAGCCCCGAGCGCATCGCCAACCTGGCGGGGGGCACCAAATGACGACCCGTGTAAGCACGCTGCTTGCCGCGCCCTGGCGCCCCACCGCCACGGTCGGCGGAGGGGCACCGCTCGCCGCCCCCTGCCGACCCACCGTTTCGGCCGATATAGGGGCGCTGCTCGCCGCGCCCTGCCCGGGACGGCAGCTATGACCTACGCCACCACCGGCGCGGCGGCCCGCGGCGCGGCGGCCGACGACCAGTACATCGGCGTACACAACCTCGTGCACACCTTCGCCGCCGGCCACAGCCGCGCCCGCTTCGTGGCGCTGAGCAGCCTCGACTTCGCCATCCCGCGCGGGCGGTTCGTCTCCCTGCTCGGCCCGAGCGGCTGCGGCAAGACGACGCTCCTCCGCATCATCGGCGGGCTCATCCTCCCCACCCAGGGCTTCGTCACGATCGCGGGCGAGCGCCTGCGCGGCCCGCACGAGCAGGTCTCGATGGTCTTCCAGGACTTCCGCCTGCTGCCCTGGCGCACGGTCGTCGCCAACGTCGAGTTCCCGCTAGAGCTACAGGGCGTGAGCAGCGCCGCCCGCCGCGCGAAGGCCGAGGCGCTGCTCGCCATGATCGGCCTGGAGAAGTTCCGCGACTTCTTCCCGCACCAGCTCTCCGGCGGCATGCGCCAGCGCGTCGCCCTCGCCCGCGCCCTCGTCACCGATCCGGCCATCGTGCTCATGGACGAGCCGTTCGGCGCGCTCGACGCCCAGACGCGCGAGGTGATGCAGGTCGAGCTGTTGAAGCTGTGGGAAACCGTGACGATGACGGTCGTCTTCGTCACGCACAGCGTGGACGAGGCCGTGCTGCTGTCCGACGAGATCATGGTCATGACCCGCGGCCCGGGCCGCGTGAAGACCTGGATCACGGTCGACCTGCCCCGCCCACGCTGGACCGACGAGGTCCGCAGCAGCCTGGAGTTCGTGCAGTACCGCCGCCAGGTCTGGGACCTGCTGCGGCCGGAGGTCTCCACGGAGTGAGGTGACCTATGGACTTGCGCTCATTTCTGTCCCATCTCGGCGAGCGCTACCCGGAGGAGCTACTCGAAGTCGACGTGACCGGCAAGGACTTCCGCCTGCAAGACTGCGATGCCGCGGCCCTGCTCACCAAGCTGCGGCAGCAGGGCCGCAAGCCGGTGCTGCTCATGCGCGGCGTGCAGACCCTCGCCGGCCAGCCTTGGCTCGGTCGCGTCCTCTGGTCGGAGCTGTCCACCGAGCTGCGCGAGGCGGTGGCGATCGGCATGCCACCCGGCGCGAGCTTCGAGCAGCTGGCCGCCGAGTGGATCCGGCGCACCAGCTCGACGGCCGAGCCCGTGCAGGTCAGCCGCGACGACGCGCCGGTAAAGCAGAACGTCTGGCGCGGCGCCGACGTGTCCCTCTTCCGCCTGCCGGTCTACCGCAAGGACGAGTACGACGCGCGCCCCGGTTGGCTGTGCGCCATCGGCATCGGCCGCGCGTACGACCGCTCGCGCTACAACCTGTCGTGGCACCGCATCCACGTGCGTGCGCCCGACTGGGCGGCGGTCCGCATCAACCCACGCCACCTGAACGAGCAGATGAACGGCTGGCGCGCGGCCGGCGCGACGAAGATGCCGATCGCCTTCGTCCTCGGCCACCATCCCGCGTTCGAGCTGGCCGCGGCGAGCGCCTGCTCCTGGGACCTCGACGAGTACCACTACGCCGGCGGCGTCATGGGCGGCCCCGTGCGGGTGGTGCCGTCCGAGACGTTCGGCGCGGACCTCCTCGTGCCGGCCGACGCCGAGCTGGTCGTGGAGGGCTACGTCGACCTCACCCGGCGCGAGCTGTGCGGCCCCTGGGCCGACTTTATGGTCTACTACTCGCCGCAGACGCAGGAGCCGGTGTTCGAGCCGACGGCCATCACCTTCCGCCACGACCCGATCGTCATCGAGAGCTGGACCAGCCACGAGACGCTCGGCCACATGGGCTCGACGGCGCAGATGTACGCGGTCCTCAAGCAGCGCTACCCGGGCGTGAAGGCGGTCGCCAACATCGCGCCCTTCACCTACGTCGTGCAAGCGCGCCTCAGCCGGCCGGGCGACGGCACGCGGCTGGGCGCGCTGGTCATGGGCAGCTTCGCTGACCGCGTGAAGAACGTCATCCTGGTGGACGAGGACATCGACCCGTTCGACCTGAACGCCGTGCTGTTCTCGATCGCCACGCGGGTGGATGCCGACACCGCCCAGGTGCAGATCTACCACGACCTCGCGGCCAACCGGCAGGACCCCTCGACGGAGCGCGAGATGCGCGTCGGCGGCCTGATGATCGACAGCACCAAGCCGGTCGGCAAGCCGTTCCCGCCACTGGCCAAGGTGCCGCAGGACGCCCTCGACCGCGTCTCCCTCGAAGACCTGCTGGGATAGATAAAAGGGAGGAGCCATGCCGCCCGAGGTCTACGTCGTCTGCCCCAAGTGCGAGCACGAGTACAACATTCACAAGCGCGTCTACGATCGCGGCCCGAGCTTCACCATGTTCTGCCCGCTCTGCAACGCCGAGTTCCCGCGTCGGGAGGCGCGGATTGCCGGCGCCAACGTCCCGATCGACGGCGAGACGGCGGCCAAGTAGCGACCCCTTCGGAGAACCCGCGGCAAGCTGTTCTCCTGCGCTGTCTGGCCGGTACCCTGTCATACCGAGTCCGGAGCTACTGTTCACCTACTCCCTCTCCCCCTGGGAGAGGGTCGGGGTGAGGGCGGTCCCTCGTCCTCCCCCTCTCCTACGGGAGAGGGGGGCAGGGGGTGACGTCCGTCCCTCCCCCTCTCCCCCTGGGAGAGGGCCGGGGTGAGGGCGCGTCTTACTCCCTCTCCCCCTGGGAGAGGGTCGGGGTGAGGGGGCGCCCCGCTAACCGAACGCTCGGACCGGGCCGGGTATCACTGATCCGCTGCTATAGTAGCGGCGACAAGACGGCCCGGATCGTGGCGGCCAGGAGGTGCGGCATGAACCGGCTTCGGGTGACGACGACGGCGCCGCGGCGGGCGCTCACCTCGCGCAGCGCGGGCCGGGCGTGGCTCCTAGCGCTGGCCAGCCTGGTCCTGGCCAGTTGCGGCGCGCCGGCCGCCGCGCCTGCCAGCCCTCCCGCCCCGGCCGGCCCGAGTAGCGCGCCGCCGCAAGAGGCCAACGCGGCCAGTCAGCCAGCGGCGCCCGCCGCGCCAGCCCCGCTCGCGCCGCCGGTCACAGTGAAGCTCGGGGTGCTGATGACACTCTCCGACGCCGGCGTGTTCATCGCCCAGGAGCGCGGCTACTTCGCTGAAGAGGGCCTCGACGTCGACCTGACGCGGGTGAACGGCGCGGCCGAGGCGATGCCCCACCTGACCACCGGCCAGCTCGACGCCGCCGGCGTCACCGCCGCCGCGGCCTTCTTCAACGCCATCAACCGCGGCCTGCCGCTGCGCATCGTCGGTGACAAGGGCCGGCAGACGCCCGAGCACTCCAGTGGCGCGCTGGCGCTGCGCCCCGACGTGGCCGACAGCGGTCGCGTGCGCGACTGGCCAGACCTGCGCGGGCTGGCGCTCGGCATCAACGTGCCCAACACCGGAACGGTCACCGACATTCAGCTCGACCGGATGCTAGAACGCGGCGGGCTGACGCGCGACGACGTGACGATCGTCGAGCTTGCCTACCCTGACATGAACACCGCCTTCGCCACCGGCGTCATCGACGCGGGCTATCAGGTCGAGCCCTACCTGGCCCTCGGCGAGAGCCTGGGCATCCTGCGCCGCTGGCGCGCGCTCGGCGAGATCACTCCCGACGAGTACACGTCAGTCTGGCTCTACGGCCCGGCCTTCGCCGAGACCGAGGCCGCCTATCGCTTCATGGTCGCCAATCTGCGCGGCGTGCGCGACTTCGACGACGCGTTCCTCTACGGCCGCGACAAGGCCGCCGTCGTCGACGTCCTGGCCGAGCACACCCCGGTCAAGGACAAGACGCTCTACGACCGGATGGGCTTCAATGCGATGGACCCGGATGGGCGCGTCATGCCCGACCGCATCGCCGCCGACGTGCAATACTATCTCAGCAAGGGCTTCGTCCAGCAGCCAGTGGACGCGACAAAGCTCATCGACCCGCGCTTCGTCGACTACGCGGTGGCCCGCCTCGGCCCCTACCATCCACCAAGCCCGTGAGCCAGCCTCGCTTCGATCCCTACCCGCCCTGGAGGATCGTGTTGATCTCCTTCTTCACGTCCTCGCCGCCCGGCGAGAGCAGGAAGTCCAGGGCGCCGGGCTCCGTCCACCACGAGAAGGTCGGCAAGCCCGTGGCGTTCGCCTGCGCCATCAGCCGCTGCTCCCAGGTGCCGTCGTAGTAGCGATTGCCGGCGCCGATGTACTCCGCGGCGATCCGCTGCCCCTCCGGCCCGGCGATGACCGCCGCGAGCAGCTTCGCGGCGTTCGGGTGCGCGGCCCGGCGCGGCACCGACAGGTGGTGCGACGTGGTATCGGCGAAGTCGAGCAGCGTGAACTCGCCGGGTATGCCCCGCTGGCGCGCCGAGGCGTAGATGAGGCTCGACACCTCGATCATCGCCACTTCCTTGGCGGTGTAGCGGTTCTGCTGGTCAAAGAACGTGCCGGTGGTCGCCCCGTTCGCGATCACGGCCCGCAGGGTAGCCAGCGCCGGGTCGTGGCCCCACTCGTAGACGTACGGCAGGTGGATGTCGGGCGACGCCGCGAGCATCACTTTGCCGCGCCAGCGCGGATCGGCGAGGTCCTTCAGCGAGCGCGGCACCGCGCTCGCCGGCACCACCGCCGGGTCGTACATGATGCCGTTGAACGACGTGTAGGTCACCAGCACGCGGCCGTCGCCCTGCACGACCTCGGGCGGCGTGCCGGCTGGCAGCAGCGCCGCCCAGTCCACCGGCTCCAGCGCGTCCGCCTGGATCAGCAGCGACGAGCTCGCGTCGCTGCTCTGGTGCAGGTCGTAGGACGGCGTGGCGCCCGCCTGCAGCTCGCTCATGAGCTGCGCGGCGTGCGCGCCGTAGTTCGTGCTCGGCGTGCGATTGATCTTGAGGCCCACGCCATACTCGCGCTCGACCGCCGCTTCCAGCAGCTGCAGCGTCTCCGGCGTCCAGATCGAGCTGAGCAGAATGTTGACCTCGCCCTCGGCGCGGGCGCCGTCGATCACCCGCTGGCGGTACGCCGCCGCGTCGCTCGGCGCGGCCGCCCCGGTCGTGCCCCCCACCGCGCTGGGCGCCGCCGCGGGCGCGGCGGCGGGCGCACAGGCCGCGAGCAGCGCCGCCAGCGCGAGCAGCGTCATCCCCGCGCGCCTCATCGTGCCGCCTCCTTCCGCCCGCCGCCCCGCGCCACTCTTCCCGCCCCGCCGCGCTGGCCGAGCCGTCCCCCCACGCCGGCCCTCGCTCCGCGGCGGCGCCCGAACACCACGTCCTCGCGCCCGAGTGCGCCCATTATACGCCCGGAGTTGCGGAGCGCTGGCGACGAAACTGCCGCGCGACAGAAAATCGCCGGGCGCGTAAGATAGATGCACTGGCGGGCACGGTGCGCGCGCGCACCGCCGATCGGCGGCGCGAGTGCCGCTTTTGGAGGTACAGCATGTCTGAGCAGGACCAGATGCCCAGCGTGGCCGAGTGTCAGGCATTCGCTCAGAAGCTCGGGCAGTTCCGCAACACCCTGCCCCGGCAGCAGCAGTGCATGCTGGATGCGATGGCCATGGCCGCTTTTGCCCCGGCCGACCAGCCCGACGTGCAGGGTTATGAGTGGTTCTACGGCGGACCGCAGTACACCCCGTCGACCTCCAGCCACAATCCCTGGTGGTACAACGGCAGCGGTGCAGCCGCTTGGAACCAGACGGTCTGGGGCACGACGATCGGCGGCATCCAGACCATCTACCGCACCCAGGGCCAGTAGTCAGCGGGGTCGTCCCCACTGGCGACCGCGCGGTCTCTGCAGCACGCCACCGCGCCGGGCCGTTCCACCGCGCGGTCCGGTAGAGCAGGGCTTCCTGCTCTACCGGACCGCGCCGAAGACCGGCGAGGCCTCTGCTGCTGGACTAGGGCGGGGGAACACCGGCCGCAGGCTGCTAGGGATGCCGCCACCAGGCCCCATTCGCGCCGCCCACAGCACGCGGCCTCTCCTTCGGCGTGCGCCACGCTGGGCGTGAGGAGAGGTATGCGTCCCTACCAGCAGCCCCACCCGCCGCTCTGGTATCCCACGAGCGGTCCCGACGGCGAGTGGATGGTGCGGCACGGCTTCAACACCGTCGCGGGCGCGCTGTTCCTCCCCGCTTGGAGCAGTCTGGGCGAGGAGCGCACCCTGCACTCGCTGCGCCTCTTCGCGCGGGAGGTCATGCCCGCCCTGCGCGTCCCTCCAGCCGCCCTCCCGCCAGCCCCTAGCGAGCGCGCCGGCCGCGTGGGATAATGCAGCCCCTCGCGCGGCGCGCGAGCATCCCTGGTGCGCTGGAGGCGCCCATGCCCGAGCCGAGTCGTCTGGCCCACGTCCTCGCGCTGCTCGCGCTCGCGCCCGCCCTGGCGCTCGCGGCCTGCGCGCCCACGCCCGCCCCGACGCGCCCTCCGGCGGCTCCGGCGCCGCCGCCCGAGGCGCCTCCAGCCCCCGCCGCCGCGCCCGCCCCCGCTACCCCGGCCGGGTCCGCCGTCCCGCCGCTCAGCCCGCCCGTCGCCGTGAAGACCGGCTCGACCGGGCTGGTGGGCGACTCGGGGTTCTTCGCCGCCCTCGCGCGGGGCTACTTCCAGGAAGAAGGGCTCGACGTGGAGCTGGTCCCGCTGCGGAGCAGCACGGATGCCCTGCCCGCCCTCGCCGTCGGCGAGCTGGACTTCGCGTCCAGCTCCGTCGACGGCAGCCTGCTGAACGCCCTGGCCCGCGACATCACCTTCCGCATCGTCGGCTTCAACGCGATCATCCCGCCCACCGACACCACCGGCGGGATGGTCGTGCGCCAGGACCACGTCGACAGTGGGCGCTACCGAGACCCCAAAGACCTGCGCGGCATGACCCTAGGCCTCTCCGCGCCCGGCGGGCTCGGCCAGGTGTGGACGGAGCGCGTGCTGGCGATGGGCGGCCTCAGCCTCGACGACGTGCAGTTCACCACCCTGTCCTTCCCGGACACGCCCGTGGCCCTGGCCAACAAGGCGATCGACGCCGCGTACCTCGTGGAGCCGTTCATCAGCGTCGCCGAGACGCAGGGCGCCGCCAAGGCCGTCATGTTGAACGGCGAGATCTACCCCGGGCTCGTCGCCCAGGTGCAGTTGCTCAGCCCCGTGTTCGCCGAGCGCCAGCCCGAGGCCGCCCGGCGCTACGTGACCGCCTGGTTGCGCGGCCAGCGCGATTTCTACCATACGTTCGTGAAGAACGAGGGCGGCCGCGAGGAGTTCTATCAGGTCCTCCAGCAGTACACTCCCATCAAAGACGCGCGCCTCTATCCCCGCATGACCACGCATCTGATCGACGTGAACAGCGAGATGGACCCGACCACGCTAAACGAGCTGCAGGACTACTACCTGCGCTACGGCACCCAGCTGCAGCGCGTCGATCTGAGCAAGGTCATCGACCGCAGCTACGGCCAGTACGCCGTCGAGCGACTCGGCCGCATCACTCCCTGACGCCTGGAGAGTCCGCCGTGGCGAAGAAGCTGCACCTGACGCTGGCGACCGGCGACTACGAGATCACGCGCCCCTTGCGGGAAGGACTCGTCCAGCCAGATGGCATCGAGCTGACCGTGCTCTCGCTGGAGGCGGCGCGCGACCGTACCTTCCGCATCGCGCGCAGCCTCCAGTGCGACCTCAGCGAGTTCAACGCGCCTGGCTACTTCATGGCCCGCGACCGCGACTACCCGATCGTCGCGCTGCCGATCTATCCCCACCGGCGCTTCCGCCACGGCTTCGTGTTCGTGAACGCCCGCAAGGGCATCCGACAGCCCGCCGACCTGATCGGTCGCAAGATCGGCATGGGCTACTTCACGCCGGCGGCCAACATCTGGCTGCGCGGCATCCTGGAGGAGCACTTCGGCCTGCCCCACCGCGCCGTCCACTGGGTCACGAAGCTGCCCGAGGACATCCCCTTCACGCCCGCCGAGGGCCTGCACCTCGAGCGCGACACCAGCCCCCGCTCGCTCGACGACATGCTGCTCGACGGCGAGCTGGACGCGCTGATCGCCCCCTCCTTCCCCGAGGCCTTCATCCGCGGCGACGACCGCATCACCCGCCTGTTCCCGAACTATCAGGAGCTGGAGATCGAATACTACCGCACGACCGGCATCTTCCCCATCATGCACACCCTCACCATCAAGCAAGAGATCGTCGAGCGCTATCCCTGGGTGCCCGACAACCTCGCCTACGCCTTCAACGAGGCCAAGCGCCTGGCCTACGAGCGCGTGCGCAACCCGCGCGTGCTGCCGCTAGCCTGGTTCCAGACGGCCTGGGAGGAGCAGCAGCGCCTGCTCGGGCCAGACCCCTGGGCCTACGGGCTGGGCGCGGCCAACCGCAAGAACCTGGAGACGATCGCCCGCTACACCCACGAGCAAGGGCTCATCAGCCGTCCGTACGCGCTCGAAGAATTGTTTGTCCCCATCCCCGAGAGCGTCTTCCGCGGCACCAGCGGCTACTAACACGCTTTGCGCGCGGGGCGAGCCGCCCGGGGCGGACTTCGCGCCTGCCGCGGCCCGCAGGCCGCAACCCCGGCACGGCTCGGAGCGTCGCCTCAGCACGCCTCACCTGCCGCGGTGACGTAGGGGCGGGTTTCATGCCCGCCCGCGGCCTGTGGCGCGGAATACTGCAAGCGCCACTGCCGCAACCCCGGCGCCGCGAGCCACCAGCCGACGACCACCAGTCAGCCCGGCGCCGCGCTAGCGCGGCGCCCGCCAGTGTCGTACCATCCGTAGCAACTCCACGGGAGGTGCCCCGTATGGACGCGCCCGAGTTGACCCCCGCCGTCGTGCAGCAGACCCTGCGGCTGCTGGCCGGCCTGGAGATCGATGCCGCCGAGGCCACCGCGCTGCTGCCCTGGCTCCAGGCCCAGCGCGACGCCCTGGCGACCCTCGACCAATTCGACGTGGGCGAGGTGCGCTCCGCGGTCGGGCTCGACGCCGCGGCGCCGTACCGCTGACCGCAGCTTCAGCCCCGCGCCGCGAGCGGGCCGGCGCCGGATGCCCGGCCGTTGCCGCGCCGCGCCTGGTAAGGTCATTCGTGGACAGGAGAGCCTGATGTCGTCGGAGCTAACCGAGTTGAGCGCTCTGGAGCTGGCGCCGCGGATCGCCGCGCGCGAGGTCTCCCCGGTCGAGGTCGTGCGCGCCACCTACGAGCGGCTGGACGCCACCGAGCCCGCCTGGAACTGCTTCGTCGAGCGCACGGCCGAGCGGGCGCTCGCGGAGGCCCAGGCCGCCGAGCGCGAGATCGCCGCGGGCCAGTACCGCGGCCCCCTCCACGGCCTGCCCCTGGCGGTCAAGGACAACATCGCCGTGGCCAACACGGTCACCGCCGCCGGCGCGAAGTTCCTGCACGACAACCTCACGCCCGACGACGCCGAAGCCGTGCGGCGCCTGGCGGCGGCGGGCGCTATCGTGGTCGGCAAGACCAACCTGCACGAGCTAGCCCTGGGCAGCAGCACCATCAACCCCTGGTGGGGCGCCACCCACAACCCTTGGGACCCCACGTACGTCCCCGGTGGCTCCAGCGGCGGCACCGCGGCGGCAGTGGCGGGCCGCCAGGTGGCGCTCGGGCTGGGCACCGACTCCGCGGGCTCCATCCGCATGCCCGCGTCCGTCAGCGGCTGCGTGGGCCTGAAGCCCACCCACGGCCGCGTGAGCGTGCGCGGCCTCGTCGCCTCGCTCACCGTCACCACCGACCACATCGGCCCAATGACCCGCACCGTGGCCGACGCCGCCCTCATGCTGGAGGCCATGGCCGGCTACGATCCCCAGGACCCGTTCAGCGTCGACCGCCCGGTGCCCGCCTATCGCGCCGCGCTCGGCCGCGACCTGCGCGGCGTCCGCGTCGGCGTGCCGACCAACTACTACTTCGACCTGGTCGATCCCGAGGTCGAGGCCGGCGTGCGCGCCGCCATCCGCGAGCTGGCCGGCCTGGGCGCCGAGCTGGTCGAGGTCACGATCCCAGACCTCGAGGCCATGATGCAGGCGCGCGCCGGGCTGGGCGGCGAGGGGCTCGCCTTCGTCACGCCCTACCTGCGCTCGCGCCCCGAGCAGTTCAGCCCGGAGCTGCGGCTGCGCCTGCTGGCTGCCCACTTCATCCTGGCACGCGACTACGCGCGGGCCAACCGCGTGCGGCGCCTGCTCATGGAGCGCTTCGCCGCCACGCTCCGCACCGTCGACCTGCTCGCGGCGCCCGCCACCATCATCCCCGCCTACCCCATTAGCGCCGACCGCGTCACCGTGCGCGACAACCGCACGGGCCAGGACGTGGCGCTCGACACGACGCACGTGCTTATTCGCAACACCTCCACCGGCAACCTGACCGGCCTGCCGTCGATCAGCGTGCCCGCCGGCTTCACCGCGCGCGGCCTGCCGTTCGGGCTGATGCTCACCGGCCGGCCCTTCGAAGAGGAGCTGGTGCTGGCCGCGGCCCACGCCTACGAGCAGGCCACGCCCTGGCACACGCGTCGGCCCGCCGAGCCGACGCTCGCCGCCAGCGCCGCGGAGTGAGCCGCCGGCGGATGTGCCATCCCCCGCCGCTCGCTCGCCAACCGACAGCCCACACCCGGAGATGTACATGACCGCCCCGAACCAACCGCGCCGCGCCAGCCGGCGCCTCTCGCTAGCCAGAGCAGGCGCCGCCACCGCCGTCGCCCTGCTGCTCGTCGCCTGCGGGCCGCAGGCGGCGCCCGCGCCGGCCCCGGCCGCCGCCCCGCCGGCGGGGAGCGCCGCCGCGCCGCCCGCCGCGATGAAGCTCACCGCCGCTTACGGCTCGATCAGCGCCACCCAGCTCCCCCTCTGGGTCACCAAGGAGCAAGGCTACTTCACGAAGTACGGCCTCGACGTCGATCTCAGCTACATCGACGGCAGCGCGGGGGTGCGGGCGCTCGCCTCGGGCGACGCGCCCGTCTCCGCCGTCGGCGGGGCGCTCGTGCCCAGCCGCCTCTCCGGCGCCGACGTGGTCGCCATCGCGGAGATGGCGCCGCGCCTCGTCTACGGCGTCTACGTCGCCCCGGACATCACGGCCGTCGACGGCCTGCGCGGGCGCACGATCGTCACGACGACGCCCGGCTCCACCAACTACCAAGGCGTCACGCTGTTCCTCCGCCGGTACGGCATGGAGCCGGGCCGCGACGTGAACCTGCTCACCTCCGCGGGCGGCACGGAGCAGCTCGCGATGCTCAAGCAGGGCCTCGCCGACGCGGCGCTGTTCTCCCCGCCCAGCTCGATCCGCGCGCGCGAGCAGGGCCTGCACCAGCTGCTGAACCTCGCCGAGACCAACATCACCTTCCTGACGAGCACGATCGGCGTGAACCAACCGTTCGCCGCGAAGAACCCGGAGATCATCCGCGCCTTCCTCAAGGCCTACGCCGAGGGCCTGCGCGATACCACCGCCGACCCCGTGCAGGCCAAGGCGGCGCTCGCCAAGTACGCCAGCCTCGACGACCCCGCGGCGGTCGACGAGAGCTACAACTTCACGGCGCCCACCTGGCCCAAGGGGGCGCCCTACCCCGTGGTCGCCGCGATCCAGACGATCCTCGACTTGCAAGACAGCGCCGAGGCCCGCGCCGCCCACGCCGAGGACTTCGTGGACGCGCGGTACGTGCGCGAGCTAGACGAGGCCGGCTTCTTCCGCCAGATCGGCCTGACCGAGTGATACCGAGTCCAGCGATGAAGCTCCCGTACTCC
>Ga0070738_10000975_pt1 | contig 67881 bp, 62 predicted proteins | sample Coa_R2_2_FD_66446 | JGI IMG/M metagenome (GOLD analysis project Ga0070738, IMG submission 66446) | Surface soil microbial communities from Centralia Pennsylvania, which are recovering from an underground coalmine fire - Coalmine... | ecosystem: Environmental > Terrestrial > Soil > Unclassified ... | reverse complement strand
ATGATTTCTCCCACCACAGGCTTCCGCCGGTTGAGACAATGCACAACCGAAAACGCCTGCCGGCCCGATCCCAGCACTGGCACGCCCATAATCAGGGCATGTTGTTTGGAGGGATCGTCGTCGAGAAATCCCTTCACCGCATAGCGCGTGCACCGATTGGAGTGGATTTCGCGAACCAGCTCCGCTCCCGCGGCTCCCGCGCCGTAAACCAAAATGCCCGTGCGCTCGCGATCCGCTCGATCCCAGCAGAACGCCTCGTCCCGAATCCGTATGGAGAATCGCACCAGCGCGGTTGCCAAGAAGCAGAGGACCGCATCCATCCAAAACACAGAAAGAGGAATGGCCGGCCCGAACCACACCATCGCGATTACGGTGAACAGCGCCGAGCCGGCCATATTGCCCAGAAACACGATGTACAGGTCCGGAATGCTGACAAACCGGCGCAGGCCCCGGTAGAATCCGGCCCAATCGAATACCGGCAACTTCACCAAGATGGCTAACAGAAGCGCTTGCTTGAAAACGGCCTTCAGATCCAGCGGAAGAGAGAAGTCGAATCGAAGCAATAAGGCGGCGCTTAGGGATAACCCGGCGGCGACGGCGTGGCAGCCTCGCTCCAGCCAAACGTCGAACTGAAATCCGCGTTTTCTCTGCATTCGTTTTAACCCATCACGCGCTCAGGGGAAGTTGGGCGGCTGGCCGCCCCGGCGCGAATTGCCGGGGCCGCCGGGACGCCTCCGCAATTTCCCGGACCTGCCGCGCCACATACTCCACCTGCTCCTCCCCTAGTGCGGGATATAGGGGCAGGGAAACAATTCGCTGATATAAGTCCAGAGCCCGCGGGTAACAGCGCTGCGCCAGCGGCAGCTTGGCGAAGTAGGGATGGAGCGGGATGGGGATGAAATGCACGCTCGCCCCGATCCCTCTGCTGCGCAGCTCCCGGATAAACTGGTCGCGGTCGATCCTCAGCCGCGCCAGCTTCAGCCTCAGAATGTAGAGATGCCAGGCATGCCGGCACACGGGGGAAACCGGCGGAACCTCCACTTCGTCCAAGCCCCCCAACGCGCGGTTGTACAGGGCGGCGTAGGTGGCGCGCCGGTCCGTGAACAGCTCCAGCTTGTGGAGCTGATGAATTCCCACCGCCGCCTGAATATCGCTCAGGTTGTATTTGAAACCGTGGGCTAATACCTCGTAGTACCAATCTCCGTGATCGCTATAGCGTTCCCAGGCGTGGTGACTCGCTCCATGTAAGGAAAGCATCCGCGCGTTTTGGGCCAACTCGGGGCGATGCGTCGCCAGCATGCCTCCCTCGCCCGTGGTGAGGTTCTTGGTGGCGTAGAAGCTGAATGCCACTGCGTCGCTGGCGGGCGAGCCGCCGAAAGGCCCGGCTCCGATCGGCCGGCCCCGATACCGGGCCCCCACCGCATGCGCCGCGTCTTCAATTACGTGCAGCCCCCGCTCCCGCGCGATCTGCCATATTGTATTCATTTCGCATGGCAATCCCGCCAGATGCACGGGCACAATCGCGCGCGTGCGGCGAGTCAGCCGCCTTTCGATTTCCTCGGGGTCGATGTTTCCGTCCGGCCCGATGTCGGCGAGCACCGGTGTGGCCCCCGCGTGCAAAATCGCCTGCACCGTCGCGCAAAACGTCATCGGCGTGGTGATGACTTCGTCCCCCGGTCCGATTTCCAGTCCCGCGAGAGCCAGGTGCAGCGCGGCCGTGGCGCTATTGACCGCGATAGCGTGTGGCGCCTCCACATAGTCCGCGAATTCGCGCTCGAAACGGGCGGTTCGCGGTCCCGTGGTCAGCCAGCCCGACCGCAGAGCCTCCGAGACCTCCTGAATCTCCTCCTCGCCGATCGAGGGCCGATGAAATGGGATAAAGCTGTCTTTCATATTCAAGTCCTATTCCGAAGGTTCTTCGGATGCGATTTATATCGAACGAGTCCGGGAACACGCTATAACGAATCGTCAGAAAAATAAGCCTCAGGTCCTGCCACAGGGTGCGCGCCCCAAGATAAGCCAGATTCAGCCGCAGTTTCTCCGGCAATACCCTCTCGCGATAAAGCGCCTCTGGCTCCGCCGCCGAGGCCAGAATCCTTTCTTCGTCGCGATAAAGCAGCGTCGCCAAATCCGTAATCCCCGGACGAACCGCCAACACTGCCTGCCACACCGGCCTGCGGAACTCGACGTATTCCGGCGTCTCTGGCCGCGGGCCCACTAGGCTCATCTCGCCCTTGAGCACGTTGAAAAGCTGTGGCAGCTCGTCGAGCTTAAATTTCCGGAGCACGGCCCCGAATCGCGTCACGCGCGGGTCGCCGGACGCCGTGATGGCGCTTCCGCCGCTGCCGGCCCGCATCGTGCGAAATTTCCATATGCGGAACGGTTTGCCGTTTTTTCCCACTCTCGTTTGGCCGAACAGCACCGGCGGTCCGTCGTCGGCCAACACGCCCAGCGAGATCACAATCAGCAGCGGCAGCATCAAGATTAAACCCGCGGCGGCGCCCACCGCGTCCACCGGTCTCTCCGCCCACTGCCATGCTCGATTCCGCCTGCTGCCCTTCATCGCAGCCTCCCGTAAGCGTCCTCGGCCGGCTTGCGCCCGATGACATACCAGTTCATCCAGCGCCCCTTGCGCTGGAGGAAGCGCTTAGCGTGTTCAAACCCCGCTTTCCGGTAGAGGGCGTTCGCGGCGGCATTGGAGTCCGCGTCGGTGGTGAGATAGACGCATTTTGCTTCCAGCCGCCAGGCCTGTTCCAGGAAGGCCTCCAGGAGCGCCGCGCCCAAGCCGCCCGAGCTGGCCTCCGGCGCGACCGCGATCGACGACAGCTCGCAAGCCCCTTCGGCCAGGGCGGGGTCGCACGCGCTCGCCGAGCTTTGAATGCGTTGAACCCCATGCAAGACGCCGGCCGCCAGCGAAGGCCGGCGGATCAGCGCGGAAACGACCGGAAGCAGGAACGCCCGCCGCTTGTTCCACATCAGACGATAAAAGGCGACGGGGTCCTTAAAGCCGCACACGAATCCTTTAATCTTGCCGCCGGTCTCGCCCACAAACACGATTCCTGCCCGGTAATCGAGCACCAGCCGGTAGTAGCGCCGCAGAAATTCGCTTCCTAGCCGGGTAAGAAAAAATTGGCTGAATGCCCTGCGGTGAACGCTAACGATTCCTAAAAGATCTTGCACCGTTGCGCGCCGGATCGCCCCGGCCGCGCCGGCGCTAGATTCTGGCGAGCCATACAGCGGATAAGTCGTTCTCATAGGCCGCCTTCCGGCTGGTGGGGCGGTTGAGCCTCGCCGGCGTACACGCGGTAAATCGATTCCTGATTGGCCAGGCTGGGCCGGAAAGCGCCCTCCGGCCGGCCCGAAGCCCGAATCTTGCCCTGCTTGCCGAGAAGAAGCTCCCGGTATAGGTCCCGGTAGGCGTTCAGCATCCGCTCTTCCGTATAGCGGCTCTCGAACAGCGACCGGGCTGTCGCGCCCAGCCGCGCCATCAACGCCGGATCCCCCAACAGCTTTTGAATCGCTTCGTACAGCGCCCTTGAATTCGCCGGCGGCACTAGCCGCGCCATCTCCGCTTGGGCGGCAAGCTCGCGATGGCTGCCGATGCTGCTTGCGATGATCGGCTTGCCCGCCGCCATGGCTTCCAAAAGCGCCATGGAGAGACCCTCGCGCAGGCTGGCAATCACCACCAGGTCGCACGCCGCCAGCAGATCGGCGACATCGTGACGGAATCCTAGAAACTTGACTCGGTCTGTGACGCCCAGTCGCTGGGCCTGGTCTTCCAGACGCGCCCGCACGGGTCCCTCGCCCGCGATGGCCACTTTCACGGCGCGCGCCCCCGGCCGGATCATCGCGGCCGCTTCGATCAGGTATTCCAGTCCTTTGTCCCCCGCCAGCCGCGAGGTGCTGAGGATGAGCAGATCGCTCGGCTGCGCCCCCAACAGCCGCCGCGTCTCCGACGGCGGAACGCGAGTCTGGCCCGTGATATCGGCGATGCCGTTGGGAATCGCCACAATGCGCGAAGGAGAGCCCATCCCCAGTTCCAGAGCCCATCGGTGATGGAATTCGCTTACGCAAACGATTCGATCGCACCATCGCGACGCCATCCGCTCCAGCGTGGAGTAGAACACGCGTGTCGACCGCGGACTCGCTTCGTGGAACGCGAACCCGTGGGCCGTGTGAACGATCACCGGGACGCCCGCCAGCCGCGCCGCGAGCCGCCCCACAAAGCCGCCCTTAGAGGTGTGCGTGTGGACGATGCGGTAGTTCGCCCTTCGCAAGAAATTCCGCAGCCGAACCAGGCCGCCGAGATCCCACAATGGCCGTATCTCCCGGCGGATCACGTCCAGGTCCACCAAGCCGAGGCCTTGGCGCAGTACCTCCGCCTGGAAAATCGGATCGACGGTCAGCACATCCACGCGCCAACCCTCGGCCTGTAACACCCGGCCCAGTCCCAAAATGATCCAGGCGACGCCGCCAAAGCGGGAGTCCCCAACGACGTGCAACACCTTTACCGGCGTGGTTGGTTTAGCAAGCATGAGCCAAGACCTCGGATTCGCAAAGGCGATAGTTTTCTGGACGAAGCGTCAGGCAATGACTCGAGGCGATGAGTGCGCAAATCAGCCACAGGTGTCTCTGATAAAACGCTTCAATGCCCATCGCGACTCCCACCATCGCCGCGTGCGCCAGCAACAGCGATAGCGCCACCGGCTGTTCGGATTCCGGCGCGCGCCGGTACGCCAGCCACGCTTTCGCAAAAAACCATCCAAGAAATCCCATAAGCGCGGTCAGCCCTACCAGGCCGAAATCCGCGAGAAACCACATGGCGCTGTTATGGGCGACGACTCCTGCCGCCAGTCGGAAGCTTCCAATCCCTCCGCCCAGGAAGGGATGGCGCGCGAAAGATTCCAGCGCCCGCTGGGCCAAATCGAAACGCTCTTGCACCTGTTCCGGCCGGCGAGCCATTCGCTCAAACAGAGGAACAAAGCGGTGGCCCATGATCAATAGCAGAATCGGGCCGCCCGCTACGGCCGCGAACACCGGCCGCAGCAGCACTCGCGGCCGGATCAGGCCGGCCAGCAATAGAGCCACGCCCAGTCCTGTCCACGCCGTCCGAGAGAACGTAAACAGAATCCCCAAAAGCAAGGTGATCCTCGAAAACCACAACGTAAAGCCGGCAAACAGCGGCGATCGCCCCCACGACGCCGCCTCGCTCACCACCAGCGCGGTCACCAGCAGCCCGCCGTAGGCGTTGGGGTCAAGCAGCATTCCCGAAAGACGGAGCCCTTCGTAGCGGGCGAACGGATTGGCGAAGCCGAAGAAATAGGAAGCCAGAAATCCGGCCACGGCCAGTATGTTCTCCCCCACCACGCCCAAAACGAAGACCTTCAAAATTCGCCGCAGGTCCGTCCAACTAGCCACCGCGGAAGTGACCGCCGCATAGCTCACGAACGGGAGTAGCAACCCCACGTCTTTGTTGAAAAGCTCATACCTCTCGATGCGGCCGTTGCGTAGAGCGATGAGCAACGTTCCCATGACGAATGTCAGCGCGATAGCGAAGTGCCAGATGGTCCACGCCGGCTTGCGGTACTTCCACCGTCCCGCCGCCAACGCCAGAGCCAGCAATAGGAAGCTATCGGAGGGGGCCAAATGCAGTTGCCTCTCGACTTCGAACTGATACGGAAGCAAGACGACGTAGCACGCCACCAGAAGCAAGAGAACGCCCGGAGATCTCTTGCTCATAGCTCCGGTCTCCAGCCCTCCAGGCAGGGCGCGGATTCCGCGCCTGCTTTGGATGGATTCCAAACCAAACGGCCCGCCACTGCGGCCGCGAGCGTCAGGCGAACTGCCGCCGCCGCCACCATGGCCATCGCGCCTCCCTCCAGCCCTGCGGTCGGAATCCAAACCGCGCAAGCCAGAGCGTTCGCGCCGACCATCGCCGCCGACATGGTCGCCTGAATCCGGAAGCGCCGCGCCGACATGATTCCGCTCGTCAATCCGGAGGCGACGCACTGAAGGGCCGTCGCCAGCATGAGCCACTGAAAAACCCGGGCCTGCGCCGCGTATTCCGGACCGTAAACCAGCGCCAAAAGGCGCGCGCCCATCAGATTCGCCGCCAGGAGCCCCGCCAATCCCAGCGCGGCGGCCAACCCCAACATCGCCAGCAGAACCGAGCGAAATTCCGCGATTTGCTCCCCGGCGTACAGCCGGGACATGCGCGGGATGATGCAATTGCTCATTGAATCGCTGACCAGCGTGATGGCTACCGTCGCGTACGCCAGGGCGGAAAAAATGCCAAGCTGGTGTTCCCCTAACCAGGCGTGGATGAAATAGCGCGGCAGGTTGAGATTGATGGAAGCGAGCGTCGTCATCACTCCCAGCGGCAAAGCCGACCAGATAAGCCCCCATTGGCGGCGCAACGCCGCCGTCCGAGCCGGCCGGTTAAGCCATCGGGAGCGGATCGAAATCCTGCTCGGCGCCTCTGGGCGCGGCAAATAGTCCCGCCGCCGGCAGTCGAACAACAACAGCGATCCCAACGAAACGGCGGCCATGCCAAAGCAGCCCCAGAACAGATTTCGCGTCAGATAAAACGCGGCGCTCAACGCCGCCAGGCTCGCCGCGCCGCGCAGGATCATCGATTGGCCAATCTGGTCTAGGCGGTCGTTTAATTGAAAAAGCCCGTAATAAATGTCGCTCAGCGCCTCCATGCTTTTGGCGGCCGCGACCGCCAGGATCACTGGCAGAGCGCGCTGATTGTGGGTCCCAAAACGCGCGACCATGGCGATCGCCGCCATCGCAACCAAAGTCGTTGCGATCCGCAGCCGTCGATATTCGTAGAACCCGTATTGGCGCCGTGCGTCGGTGGCTTGCATGGCTCGAAGATGAAGATTGGCGAACATCAGCACCGGCGTCGCGATGGCCAAGCCAAGAGAAAATTGGCCTACCAGAAATGAGTTGCCCAGTTTCGCCAGCACCACGATCATGCCCCACTGGCAGGCCGCGTAGCCTGCGTTTCCCGCCAAGGCCCATGCGAAGTTCGATCGCAATGACAACCGCGTTGGCGCTGCTTGCGCTTCTCCCGCCGGCGTCGCGCTCTCCGGGTTGAAAGCCTTGGCCGAAAAAGTGCACGCCGCCCCAAACTTGCCCCGCCCATCGAACGCCGGGGGCCCGAGCTGCACCGTAAGCGAACCGTTGACGCTCATGCGAGACTGCGACCATTCACTCCGTAATAGGACGCATCGCCGTAAATGCCTGCGCGCGCCGGGTCCCACCGGTTGAGAATCACTCCCATCACCGGGATCCGGTCCAGCAATAGCCGTTGTACGGCGGCCTGCGCCGTTCGCGTGTCGGTATAATCGGCGCGCACCACCAGCAGCAACTGCTCCGCATGCCGGGCCAAAATCCTGGCGTCCGCGAATTCCAGGCAGGGCGGCGCATCCACGATCACGTAATCGAATTCCTGGCGAAACCGCGGCAGCAGGCGCGCCATCCGCGGCGAGCACAAAAGTCGGAAGATGTTGTCTGTGCACGCGCCGCTCGGCAGCAAATAAAGGTGAGGAATGGAGGTCTTCTTCACCAGCACCTCCAGCTCCAGCTCTTCGATGGCGTTCTGTTCGCCCAGCACGTCGCTCAAACCCCAACTATTGGGCTGATCGAAAACTCGATGAAGCCGGGAAGACCGCATGTCTCCGTCGATCAACAGCACTCGATTGCTGATTTCCGAGAGCGCGATTCCCAAATTGCTCACCACCGTGGTCTTTCCTTCTTGCGAACGCGAGCTTGTCACCACGAAGAGTCGGGCCTCATCGCCGTTTTGTCCGCGAGATAAAATCGACGCGAGCGTCGCGCGGAACGATTCCGAAACGCCGGAAAAGCGCTGCTCCAGCGCCGCGCGCTCCACCGGCGAATCGTCGTGGCGGTGGTTTAGCAGTGCGCCCGGAGCCCGGCGTCCCGCGTTCGGAATCGCGCCGAGCTCGGGAAGCGTCAGGTACATGCTCGCTTCCCCCGGCATGCGGACCACCCCATTGCCTTGCTCCCGCAGCATCACCGCCCCGATGGCCAGTAGAAATCCGCCAAACGTTCCGATCGCCAGATTTAGAGGAACATTCGGCTTGTACGGTAAAGGCGTCGGTTCGGCGGGACTCAATATGCGTATGCCGGCTTGCGCCACCGCGCTGGCCACGCCTGCGTCGGCCGCCTTCTCCGCCATGGCCTCATAGAATCGGCGGCCCGCCTCCCCTTTGCTTGTGGCTTGTGCCTCCGGTTGGCCAGAAGCTAAACGCGAGCCTCTCAATTCCGTTCCCGCCTGGAGTCCTCTGCGATTCCAGTCGCGGAGCTGCGCAAGCAGAGAGTCGCGCGTCTGCTCCGCGGCTCGCCGCCGCGCCTCCGTGCTCTGCTCGATAAAGGTCTCCGCTAACGTATTGGCGATCGCGGCGGCCAGTTCCGGCTCGCGCGCCGAAGCCACGATCTGGATCACACGGCTGGTTCGCGAGGAAACGAACTCCAGATTCTCCCGCAGCGTGTCCACGGCGTTCCGTCTCTCGTCCGCCGGCGAAATCCTCAACCCCCATGCGCGGCGGAACCTGTCCGCCAAGGCCGGGCCCCGTTGAAACTCTTCGCGCTCGGACAATCTCAGCTTTTCGGCGACTTGCCCCAGGAGAGCGTCTTGCTGGAGTATGTCTACCTGCGTCTGCACCAAGGCGCCGCTGGCGTCAAAAGTGGACGCTGCGGTGGGATAAACGTCCTTCAGATCGAGGTAATTCTCGTTCACCGGCTGTATCTCCAGCGAAGCTGTGGATTGGTACACGCGCGGCTGAACCAGGCTCACCAGTGCGGCGGCGAGAATGCCCGATGCGGTGATCCACGCCACCTTAGTTTTTGAGCGGTACAGGGCTCGCGCGCATTCCACGAGGCCCCAGTCGCTTGATTGCGCCCAGTCGGCGCGCGCCATGAGCCGTTCTGCGCTCGCATGGGGCGAAGAAGCCGGAGCCGGCGATCCGATGGTGTGCGCGTTCGTCGCGGCCGGTTCCGAAGGGGGATGAATAGTCATTGCACGCTCCAACTGGAACGCTTGATGCCGGTTGGGGAGCCCCGATGCAAATCTGGCCGTTGCAGCACTCCTGCGCAAAGCCGCGCCTGGCCGGATTCACCCGTCCCGCGCTTGCCGCAAGCGCCCTCGCGGCGCTCCTTTGAGCCAAAAAAAAGAGGCACGCTTTGGCGGTCGTCATCTTCAATACCGAATTTGGTGGCGCCATGATTACGACGATGTGCGATGAAGAGCTCGATCCGGGGTCGTTTGACGGATGTGGAGCCGCCATCTGGGAGGAACTGCAAACATTGAGCGCGGAATCGGCTCTGGTGGAGAAGTTCATCGTCGAGCCAGGCGCCGGCGTCGATCTTGGCCGCATCGATCCCGGCTACTGCGCCGGTATCGATTCCTGTGAAGCCGTTCAAGAGCAGATGCGCCGTTGTGCGCTCAGGCTGGATCGCTTGCAGTATCTGATGCACGCCGAGCGAAAACGCTCTCTGCTCATCGTGCTCCAGGGATTGGACGCCTGCGGCAAAGACGGCGTCGCCCGGCACATCCTCGCCTGCATGAACCCGGCCGGATGCCGGGTGGTGGGCTTCCGCCAGCCCACTCGCGAGGAGCTGCGTCACGATTTCTTATGGCGTGTGCATCCCCACGTTCCCGGCAAGGGCGAAATCGTGGTGTTCAACCGCTCTCATTATGAGGATGTTCTCGTCGTTCGCGTCCACGAGTTGACGCCCGTCGCCGTCTGGTCTAGACGATACGAACAGATAAACGACTTCGAGAAGTTTCTGGCCTTGGACAACAACACCACGATTCTCAAGTTTCTGCTCTACATATCTAAAGAAGAGCAGTTGGCGCGTTTCAAGCGCCGTTTGGACGACCCAACCCGGCGCTGGAAAATCAGCGAGTCCGACTATGAAGAGCGCAAATACTGGGATCAATATATGCATGCGTTCGAAGATATGCTCGCCAAGACCAGCACCCGCCATGCGCCGTGGTTCGTGATTCCTGCCAACCACAAGTGGTTTCGCGATCTGGCGGTTTCTCAAATCGTCGCCCGCACTCTGGAGAACCTGGATTTGGAGCTGCCGGAAGCCGCCTTGGATATTGCCCGCATTCGCCGCCAGTATCATGCCGCGGAAGCGGAAGGCCATGCCGCTTAGAAACGCATTATGCCTCGAACCATCGCTCCCGCGCCCATGACCCAAACGCAAATCGATGTTGTCGAGCATGCCCTCCGATGCTTCCGGGACGTTTCTATTTGCGGCTGGGACGCCATTCCGAAGGAGCTGCAATCATACTTCGCCAAGTACATGGACCGGGACGTCTGGACCGGCCAGTCCGATTTGCAGAGCCTGCGCGAGGCGGCTTTGCTAATCCTCCGCGACGCCATCACGCGTTCGGGCGAGTTCGCCACCGACGAGCCGCCTGAATATTGACCTGCGCGGATTTACGGCGGCAAATATTTAAGGCCCGCCCGCCCGCCGCTCATCCAGCTTAGTGAAAGCGGTCCCAAGGAGGCAGCATGCGCTGGACGCCGGGCGGAATGAGTGGCGATATCGAAGATCGCCGCGGCATGCCCGGGCTGCGCCCAGGACACATCGGCATCGGCGGCTTGCTCTTGCTCCTGCTGCTGAGCCTCGTTTTCAAGCGCGATTTTGTATCCATGTTCACCGGCGGGGCTCCCGTCGCTCCCTCTGCCGCTCCTTCTCCCGTCGAGACTCCGGCGGAGGCGAATCTGGTCCAGTTTGTCTCTTTCGTTTTGGATGATGCGCAGCAAACCTGGGACAAGCTTCTGCCCGAGCAGGCCGGCGTGCCCTACCGCCACGCCAAGCTCGTTTTGTTCCGCGATCTGGCGGAATCCGCTTGCGGCGTGGCCCAATCATCCACCGGACCTTTCTATTGCCCGGCCGATGAGAAAGTCTACATCGACCTCGGCTTCTATGACGAACTGAGAGACCGGTTCGGCGCTCCCGGCGAGTTCGCGCAAGCCTACGTTCTTTCGCATGAAATTGGCCATCACGTCCAGAACATTTTGGGCATTGCCGGGAAAGTGCAGAGATTTCAGCGGCAGAACCCCGATCAGGCAAACCCGCTTTCGGTGCAATTGGAGTTGCAGGCGGACTGTTTGGCCGGCGTGTGGGCGCACAGCACAAAACAGCGCAATCTCATCGATAAAGCCGATATCCAGGCTGGAATTCAAGCGGCCGGCGCTGTCGGCGACGATCGTCTGCAAAAGATGGCGCAAGGCCGCGTTAGCCCCGAATCGTTTACGCACGGATCTTCCTCTCAGCGGGTGGCGTGGTTTGAGCGCGGGATCGAATCGGGACAGATCTCCGATTGCAACACTTTTCAAGAGCGATGATCTTTGGCGCCGTCTTTAACCCGAGAAATTGAGGCGTTGCCCCGCGGCGCCCATCTGCCATAGCGATGCCTGTCTCAACTCCTCTGCAAGCGCTCACAGAACCCCCCGACGCCATGCGGGAGCCGCCGGGCGCGGCCCTGGCCCGGTTCTTCGAAGCCAGAGGCCGGCGCGTCGTCAAAGCCTGCGGCGCATTGTGGTATTCGGCGCCCGGCCACTTCATGATGAGCTTGCCGTATCAGGCCACGATCGACCCGGATCCCGCGGAAATCCAAAGCATGATTCGTCAGGTCCGCGCCGCGGGCGCCCGATTCCCGTCTCTGCGCTGGAACGGACTTGATAGCGGAATGTACGTGATCCGGCGGCGCAAGTATGAATTTGGTTCGGTGCACGCCAAACACCGGCCTCGCGTGCGCCGCGGCCAGCAATGCTTTGAAATACGGTTGGCCGAAAAAGCCGAGCTGTTGGAACAGGGCCACGCCCTGAACCTAAGCACCATGGCCCGCCAGGGCCGCTATGACCGCGAGTTCGGCGATCCGCGTCTTTGGCGCCGTCTGGTGGAAGCCGGCTTCGCCAGTCCCGGCGTTTCATTCCCCGCCGCATTTGCTGGATCGCGGCTGGCTGCCTATATGGTCACATGCCGCGATGGCGATTGGTTGCACATCCTCCACCAGATGTCGCGCCAGGAAGACTTGCCCAATTTTCCAAATCACGTCCTCACCTATACGGTGACCGCCCAGGCTCTGGCCGACCGCGCTCTCCAAGCCGTTTGCTATGGCTACGTGCCGCTCTTCGCCGCCGACGGCTTGCATGAATACAAGCTGCGCTTCGGCTACGAACTGATTCCCCATTGTTCGGCCATCCAACTTCACCCATGGCTGAATCGCGTCCTCGAAGGAGCCCTCGCTCAAGCCGTTCTGCGAATGGCGCGGCGGTTTCGGCGAAACGATCAAACCCTTGAGACTCTCCAAACCGTCTTGGAGGGCGCGCGCCGCTCCAAGCGGCTTTAGAATTATGGCCCCTTCGCGCTTCTACTCCATCCCACGATTCGGACTCCCGTATACGCCCGCGGACTTTGCCTCCGCGCTTGCAGCGGCCTTTCGTGCGGAGCCTCCGCCGCAGGGGTTTGAATGGCTCGGCGACAGTCCCAAATTCTGGACCCGCAGCGGTCGGCAGGCGCTCCGGCTCTTGCTTGGCTCTCTGGATCTGAAGCCTGGCTCCGGCGTCGCTCTTCCTCTATTTACTGACCCCTCCTTGGTGAGCGCGATCGTCGCCGCCGGTCATAAGCCCGTCTTTATTGATATCCAGGAGCGATTCCTCACTATCGATCCCCAATCTCTGCACCAGGCGCGCGGAAGTTTTTCCGCCCTGGTGATCGTGCACTTGTTCGGTCAGATGGCGGATGTTCCCGCCGTTCTCGCCTCCGCCGGAGACGCCGTCATCATCGAGGATACGGCTCACGCCCCCTTAAGCTTCCTCGACGGCCGCATGGCCGGGCGATTCGGCATCGCGAGCTTCTACAGCTTCGCCTCTACGAAATACTGGCCCGCGGGCGGCGGAGGCTTGGCCGTCGTTCACGATTTGGCCGTGGCCCGCAATATGGCCCGCGCCGTCAAGTCGTTGTCGCCTCCTCCCCCCTGGGAAGAATTCCGGAACCTCTTCCTTCAAGCAGCCAAGGCGGCCGTGTTCCGCCCGCAATTGTATGGGATCTTTGGTCGGCCCTTGCGGCGATGGGCGGAGGACTGGGCGCTTCTCGAGCCTTGCCTCGACCTGATTGCCATCCAGCCTTCCTACGCCGCCGTCGCATGCCGGCAGGCTTTGCGCCTTCCGCAGCGAGTCGAGCAACAGCGAGCCAATAGCTTGCGGCTCCTCGCCCGCCTGGAAGGCGCCGAAGACGTCGTGCTGCCGCGCGAACGCCCGGGCGCTCGCTACAACTATCATCTCTTTCCCGTACTGCTGCGAAACCACCGGGAGCGCCAGGCCGTTCGCTCGGCCATGTGGAGCAAATTTGTCGATACCTCCACGATTTACTCTCGCGCCATCGACGAATGCCGCCAATACGGATATCGCGGTGGATGTCCCGTCGCGGAATCCGTCGCCGGGCGGCTGATTACTTTGCCGAATCACGCCGCCCTCGCCGCCCATGACATCGACGTAGTGGCCGAAGTCTTCCTTTCAAGCCTGTCCCAGATTCGCCGGAACCGGCTCGGGGCTCAGCGCCTAAATGGGGACCCGCCATCGCTGAAAAGCGGTCGGTCCCCTGCCAACGGGGAGAATTATGCATCGCATTTCTAGAACGCCCATCGTTTTTCTGGCATTCCTTCTCCTGTTCCCCACCCACGGGATCAATGGCAAGACCCCCAAGCCCTCCCAGGCTCCCGCCGGCCCACCCGTCTTGTGGCGGGAACCCGCCGACATCGCCGCGCGCAACCTATATTACGGCCCAGGCGGTGAGGCTCATGAACCTCACGGAATATTCACCTTCGAAAGGGAGGACATGCAGGGCTACAGCCCCAAGTTCGACGTGCTGGATGAGGACGGCGTCAGGTGGCGCGTGAAGCTTGGCGAAGAAGCGCGCCCGGAGACCGCCGCTTCGCGCCTGGTCTGGGCCGTTGGATACTTCGCCAACGAGGATTACTTCATGCCGGTGCTCCGCTTGAAAAGCGCGCCGCGGTTGCGCCGCGGAAGAGAGTTCCTCTCGCCGGATGGCGCGGTGCGAAACGCGCGCTTGAAAAGGCGCCTGGAGGATGAAACAAAAATCGGCGAGTGGAAGTGGGATGACAATCCCTTCAAGGGCACGCGCGAATGGAATGGCTTGCGCGTGATGATGGCCCTGCTTGGCAATTGGGACGTTAAGAACGCCAACAACTCCATCTATCAGGTGAAAGGCGCCCATCCAGAGCAACGCTATGTTGTGAGCGATCTCGGTGCTACGCTCGGTTTGCCGGTGTACAACTACGGGGAGCGGGGCGATTTGAGAGCGTACCGCGCATCGAAATGGATCGGCAGTTCTTCCCCGGAATTCGTCAGCTTCCGCGTCACGGAAAGGTTTTCTCCGCTTCACTGGACCATGCAGCGGATTCCCGTTGAGGACGCCAAGTGGGTCGGGGGCTTACTCGCCAAGCTTTCAACGGACCAAATCCGCGATGCCTTTCGCGCCGCCGCATACTCCCCGGCCGAAGTGGAAGGCTTTACGCAAGTCGTGCGGCGCCGCATCGCCGATTTAGAGAATCTTCCCTAATGCTTTTCGCCACGGCGATGGCGCTCCATCGGCCTTTTGTTCACAGAAAATTTCTTGCCGAATCTGTCCTGCCCTAATTTCATCCCAACCCGCGCTGCCATTTTTTTACGGCGCGCCCTTCCCTATCTGCATCGATAAATCCGACGAGCTGCAACTGGGTTGCAGTAGGTGAGTTCTGGGGGTGGGGAGTTAGCGAATGGCGCATCGGCGCGGACGTGTGACGAGACGGCTTTGGATCGCCCTGTGGGCGGCGGGAAGCATCTTGGCCCAGCCGCAGAAGATCTTGACTTGGGAGGCTGCCAAAGCCGAGCTGAGGGCGTCCAATCCCAATTTAATTGCCGGCCAAATTGGCGTTCAGCAATCTCGCGCCGACGAGGTCACCGCGCATCTCCGCCCCAACCCCGATCTGACGCTTTTCGTCGATCAACTCACGCCCTTCACTGGAAACCCGTACCGCCCCTTTGGCTATGCTCTTCCTTCCATCTCCGCCGACTACTTGATTGAGCGGCGCCACAAACGCGATCTGCGCCTGGAAAGCGCGAAAGAAGGCACGCAGATCGCCATATCGGAGCTCGCCGATCAGGAACGGAACTTGGTGTTCGACCTCCGCGCTGCTTTCGTGCAGGTGCTCCAGCAGAAAGCGGTGCTGGCCCTCACCCGTGAAAACCTCGGCTTCTACGACCGGGTGCTTGAAGTCAGTCGCGATCGCTTCAAGGCGGGCGACATCGCGCAAATGGACCTCGACCGGCTGGAGTTGCAGCGCGCCCAATACGAATCCGATCTGGAAACCGCCGCGGTCGCTCTGCGTACCGCTAAGATACAACTCCGGGCCCTTCTCAACGATCGCACGCCTGTGGACCGGCTGGACGTTGAAGGCAAATTCGAATACGCCGAACTTACCGCGACGGTCGATGAATTGCGTCAAATCGCAATGGACAACCGGCCCGATTTGAGGGCCGCCGTACAGTCCGTCACTCAAGCCAAGACAAATTACCGCCTGGCTGTGGCCAACGGCTCCGCCGATCCGGTTATCTCGGGAGACTTCGCTAGAGAGTCTCCCGATATTCCATCGTTTTTCGGCATCGGCTTCACCATCCCTCTTCGAATCTTCGACCGTAATCAAGGCGAGAAAGCGCGCGCCAAACTCGACATTGCCCGCAACGAGCGCCTGGAGGATGCAGCGCGGTTGCAGATCGCTAGCGACGTGGAGTCCGCCTACGCGGCCGTCGAGAGCGCGCTCATATTATTGCGGCCCTACAAAAGCAAGTATCTGGAACAAGCCGTCCGCGTTCGGGAATCGGTCACCCTTTCCTATCAACACGGCGCCGCCTCCCTTCTCGATTTTCTGCAAGCGCAACAGGATTACCGCGGCACTCAGCTCAGCTACCTGAATTTGGTGGGCGCCTATCTCAGCGCCGCCGCTCAGCTGAATCTCGCCGTGGGACGCGAGGTCATTCCATGATCCGGATCGGTTTTCTAGCGCTGGGTGTGGCGGCTGTTTTGCCCGCCGCCTTGATCGGCTGTCGCGCGAAGGGACAAAGCGATCCCCGCGCCGAAGAGCCGCCGGATCCGGAGATACAGCATGCTCCGGGCGCGGACTGGCTAATCGTGGACAATCCCGGCGATTTTCCCCTCGCTGTAGCCACCGCGTACGCCCTTACGCCCGAGTTGAGCGTCACTGGCGTCGTCGCCCCTGATGTCTCCCGCCAGGTCCCGGTGCCTTCGCTGGTCTCGGGTCGCGTTATCGAAATCGACGCCCGCCTCGGCGATGAAGTCAGAAAGGGCCAGCTCCTGTTCAAGGTCAGGAGTCCCGATATATCCGGCGCCTATTCCGACTATCAGAAAGCCGTCAAAAGCCAGAACCTTGCGCTCGAAAACGAACGCCTGGCGAAGATCCAGCAGGAGCGCGCCCATTTCCTTTACGATCACGGCGCCATTTCCAAAAGCGCCCTCGAAATTGCCGATAACGCCGAGATTGCCGCTCAAACCGCGCTCGAGGAGGCCAAAGTCGATGCCGAGACCGCCGCCGAGCATTTGCGCCTGTTCGGTTCGGACCTGGATCATCCTTCCGGAGTCGTCGAAGTGACCGCGCCCGTTTCCGGAGTGATCACCGATCAGCAAATCGCCGCCGGAGCCGGCGTCCAGGCCCTGACGGCGCCGAATCCGTTCACCATCTCCGATCTATCCCACGTCTGGGTCGTTTGCGATGTCTACGAAAACGACCTCCCCATGGTCCACCTCAACGAAACCGCCGAAATCCGCTTGAACGCCTATCCCGGAACGGTTCTTCGAGGCAGAATCAGCGACGTTGGCGCCATCCTCGATCCCAATGTCCGGACGGCGAAGGCTCGCATCGACGTGGAAAATCCCGGCGTCGCCCCAGGCGGCGCTCCAAGCGGTCAAAGAATGCTTCGCCTCGGCATGTTTGCCCGGGCCACCTTTCACGATCTGCACAAGCAGCAGAGCGTCCTCGTTCCCGCCTCCGCCGTTCTGCATCTCCAGGACAAAGATTGGGTTTTCGTTCCGCATCACAGTGTGGCGTCCTTCCACCGCGTGGAAGTGAAGACCGGCGGAATGGTCTCCGGAAAGCAACTGATTCTGTCCGGAATCCGGCCCGGCGATGCCGTCGTGCGCGATGCTCTCATGCTCCAGAACGCCAGCGACCATAACCTGGAGGAGCAATAGCCAAAAAAGCCAACCCGCAGCTCACGAAAACACAGCAATGATTCGCGCCATCGTCGATTTCGCCCTGAATAATCGGCTTCTCATTCTGGCGGCGGCCCTCCTGTTAACTTGCTTGGGCGTCGTCTCCTTTCACAACTTGCCGGTGGAGGCTTATCCCGACGTCGCCAGCAACTACGTCGAGATCATCACGCAGTGGCCCGGACGCGCCGCCGAAGAGGTCGAGCAGCAGGTCACCATTCCCATCGAAATCGCCCTGAACGGCCTCCCTAAACTCGAACATCTCCGCTCCATCTCCATCTTCGGTCTCTCCGATGTGAACTTAATCTTCGAGGACGGGTCCGACAATAATTGGAACCGGCAGAAGGCGGCCGAGCGCTTGGCGGCTGCGGAGTTGCCGGCGGGCTTGGAGCCCCAAATTGGCGCCGACTTCAGCCCGGTGGGCGAAATCTTCTTCTACACCCTCAAGAGCGTCAACCCCCAATACGACGTCATGGAATTGAAAACCCTTGACGAGTGGGTGGTTCACAAGAATCTCTTCTCCGTCCCCAACGTCGTCGACATGGCCGACTTGGGCGGCGTCACCAGGGAATATCAAGTGCGCATCGATCCCGACCGCCTGGTCGCCTATGGACTTAGTTTGAGCCAGGTGGAGCAGCAACTGGCCGCCAACAATACCAACGCCGGAGGAAGCTTTTTGGAGGCCGGCCAGCAACAATTGAACGTCCGTCTGGTGGGCTTGGCGCGTAACGTCGACGACATACGCCGGATCGTGCTAAAAACCCAAAATGGAACCCCGATTCGCATCAGCGATGTCGCAACCGTCGAGCAAGGCGCCAAAATCCGCCTGGGCCGCGTCGGCAAGGCCATCCATCGCCAGGATGGCAAAATCGTGGACGACGACGACGTCGTCGAAAGCAGCGTGTTTTTGCGCAAGGGCGCCAATGCCGAGCCCACGCTCCGGGCCATTCACCAGAAGGTGGCGGAAATTAACGACCACATCTTGCCCCCCGGCGTGCGCATGGTCCCCTTCTTGGATCGAAGCAACCTGATCCATTACACCACCGCCACGGTCCTGCGCAATCTCACCGCCGGTTTCATCCTCGTGGCGTTCGTTTTGGTGCTATTCCTTGGAAACGCGCGCAGCGCCCTCATCGTGGCGCTCACCATTCCCTTTTCCCTCTTGTTTGCCTGCATTTTCCTCGATCTCCGCGAAATCCCGGCGAATTTGTTGTCCCTGGGCGCTCTGGATTTTGGAATGGTTGCCGACGGATCGGTGGTAATGGTCGAAAATATTGTCCGGCATTTGGCTCAAGGCCACTCGGCGCGGCCCATGCGCGAACGAATTCGCTCCGCCGCCCATGAAGTGCAAAGGCCGGTCTTCTATGCGATCGCCATCATTATCACCGCCTATTTGCCGATCTTCACTCTTGAAAAAGTGGAGGGGCGGATCTTCAAGCCCATGGCGTGGACGGTCGCCTTCGCGCTGTTGGGCGCGTTGGTCTTCGCCATTTTGGTCGCGCCGGTGCTGTGTTCCTATCTTTTCCCCAAAGGCCTCCGCGCCTGGGAAAACCCCGGCATCCGCCTGCTCACGCGAGCCTACCGGCGCGCTTTGACCTGGACTGTCCGCCATCGCTGGGTGATGGCGGCCGTGGCGGCCTCGTCTTTGGCTTCCAGCCTCTTTCTCGTATACAGCGGCGTGATCGGCGCGGAATTCCTGCCCCACCTGGACGAAGGCTCCATTTGGGTCTTCGGCACCATGCCGCCCAGCATCGGACCGGAGCAGAGCATCTCCCTGATGAACCGCGCCCGTCTGGCTCTGGCCTCCTTCCCGGAAGTCAAACAGGTCGTCTCCCGGGCCGGCAGGCCGGATGATGGGCTCGATCCGGTCGGCTTCGATAACACCGAGTACTTCGTCGATCTCAAGCCCAAGCGCCAGTGGCGCTCCGTCTTCCACCAAAACAAGGACGCTCTCATCGCCGCGATGAGCCGGAAACTGGAAAAAATTCCGGGCGTCTTTTGGCACTTCACTCAGCCCATCGAAGACGAAATGGAGGAAGCCGAAACCGGCGTTAAGGGCGAGCTGGCCGTGAAAGTCTATGGCGAGGATTTGAAGATCCTGGAAGACAAAGCCGCGCAAATCGTCGATGTCATGCGGCCCATCCCCGGTGTTGTGGACCTCGGAATGCTTCGCGTAACCGGCCAGCCCAATCTAAATCTGGAAGTAAACCGCGACGCCGCCGCCCGCTTTCAAATCAACGTGGCCGACGTCCAGGACGCCATACAGACCGCCGTCGGCGGCAATGCCCTGGGCCAGATATTGCAAGGGGAGCAGCGTTTCGACCTGGTGGCCCGCTACCTTCCCCCTTTCCGCAACACCCAGCAAGACATCGCGAGAATCCGCCTCCTAGCCCCCTCCGGAGAACGCGTCTCGCTGGCTCAACTTTGCAACATCCGCGTCGCCGACGGCGCCTCCACGCTCTACCGCGAAGCGAACTCCCGCTATGTAGCCGTCAAGTACAGCGTCCGCGGCCGCGATCTGGGCAGCGCCGTCGAGCAAGCCATGCGCGCGGTAACCGGCAAAGTAAGACTCCCGCCTCGCTACCGCCTTGAATGGGCGGGAGAATACGAAAGCCAAAAGCGCTCCGAGCATCGTCTGCTCCTCATTGTGCCCCTCACCGTCTTTCTCATCTTTCTGATCATCTATGGCGCTTTCGGCTCGGCCAAGTGGGCCTGTCTCCATCTGCTCAACATCGCCGCTGCGAGGGTTGGCGGCCTGGTGGCCTTGCTGGTCACGGGCACGTATTTCAGCGTCTCGTCGGGCGTCGGCTTCCTGGCTCTCTTCGGCGCCTCGGTTCAGACCGGCATCATCATGGTGGATATGATCAACCGGCTTAGAGCCCAAGGGCTCCCTCTCGAAGAGGCCGCTATTGAGGGCGCCGTTCGCAGGCTGCGCCCCATCATGATGACCATGCTCGTCGCTACTCTGGGCCTTTTGCCCGCCGCCTCCTCCCACGCCATCGGATCGGACTCGCAACGTCCGTTTGCGATCGTCATCGTGGGCGGATTGCTCGTCGATCTGGTCATGAGCATCTTCCTTTTACCCACCTTCTATGTCTGGTGGGCTCGTCCCGGCGATCCGCTCCCCTCCCGCGCTTGACAAAGCCGCGACTCGCCCCAGCCGGGGCTGCCGCCGTGCGGACGCGGGTTAACGCCATCGCCGTCGAATCCGGAATTCCTAAGCGCGGTTGTAGTATCCTAAAGTTTCCGCCCTCTGCCGCCTGGAGGCTGCGTGACCAGGGCGCCAATTCACAAATAAGAGAATCGCGAAGAGGAAGAACCATGTACGCAGTAATCGAGACGGGCGGCAAGCAATACCGCGTCGCCCCTGGCGAGACCATTGAGGTCGAAACGCTCGCAGGCGAAGCCGGGGCCCAGATCGAAGTGGGCAGAGTGCTCGCCCTCGTGGACGGCGATAGCGTCAAGGCCGGCTCGGCCGCCCAGGGCGCCCGCGTCATCGGAACCATTCTGGCCCATGGCCGCGGCCCCAAGACCATCGTCTTTAAGTTCAAGCGCAAAAAGCAATATAAGCGCACCCTGGGGCATCGCCAGAATCTCACCCGAGTCCAAATTAAGGAAATTACGGCATAGCAGGAAGTATTTATGGCCCATAAAAAAGGTTTAGGAAGCTCGAAAAACGGACGGGACTCCAATGCCCAAAGGCTAGGCGTGAAGGCATTTGGCGGACAGTTGGTTCCTGGAGGATCGATAATCGTCCGTCAGCGCGGCACGCGCATTAAACCCGGAGCCAACGTTGGCATCGGCAAAGACGACACTCTGTTCGCCAAAATCTCCGGCGTAGTCGAATTCCGAGACCGCGGCCGCAACGGAAAATTCGTCAGTATCCGGGCGGCGGAGTAAGAGCGCCTCTGCGCCCCGGTCAGCACCCCCATCGTGTTCATCGACGAGGTCACCATCTCCGTAAAAGCCGGGGATGGCGGCAACGGCTGCCTCGCTTTTCGACGCGAGAAATTCGTCCCCAGGGGCGGTCCTAGCGGCGGCGACGGCGGCCGCGGCGGTGACGTCGTTCTCGTCGCCAGCCAGCATTACAATACCTTCCTCCATCTGCGCTTCAACCCCGAGCATCGCGCCGAGCGAGGGCGCCATGGCGAGGGCAGCAATAAGAAGGGCCGCGACGGCGGCTCCGTCCAGGTCCCCGTTCCTGTCGGAACCATCGTCTACAACGCCGAAACCGGCGAATTGCTCCACGATTTCACCAGCCCCGGCGACGCTTTTACCGCCGCCCTCGGCGGCCGCGGAGGCCGCGGCAACGCCCGCTTCGCCACCTCCACCCATCAAGCCCCCACCGAGCACGAACCCGGTCAGCCCGGCCAGCAACTCCGTCTCCGTCTGGAACTGAAGCTCCTCGCCGACATCGGCCTCGTGGGCTTTCCCAACGCCGGAAAATCCACCCTCATCTCCCGCATCTCCGCGGCCCGCCCCAAGATCGCCGACTATCCCTTCACCACCCTCGAGCCCAACCTCGGCGTCGTCACTCTGGAAGACCACCGCACCTTCGTCGTGGCCGATATCCCTGGTTTGATCGAAGGAGCCCATTTGGGACATGGTTTGGGAACCCAATTTCTTCGCCATATTGAGCGCACTAAGGCCCTGGCGCACCTGGTGGACGTCTCCGACGCGACGGGCCGCGATCCCGCCCGCGATTTCGAGATCGTGATGGAAGAGCTCCGCAGCTTTTCCCAAGACTTAGCCGCCAAACCGATTTTGGTCGTCGCCACCAAGCTCGACGCCGCCCAGTCGCCGGAGCGCGTCGCCTCCTTGCGCCGGCTCGCGCGCAAGCGCCGGCTTCCGTTCTTCCAGATCTCGGCCGTTACCGGCCAAGGCATCCCCGCGCTAAAGCGCGCCATGGCGCGGGCGGCCCTGTCGGCCGCTGCGCCCGCGTGACCTGCCGAACCGGCTCAATTCGTAACGTCGTCCGTCCGGCTATCCTCCCGCACCGGCAGATACGCTTCGTACCACCACTTCTGCGCCAGGCTGTTTTCGTATTTTCTTAACGCGTCTTGGCTCTCGAACTCCATGACGATCGCTTGCTTGAATCCCTCCTGCCCTTCGTATTTCAGGTTCTTTGTCCACACTCGTTTGATCCCCGGATATTTTGAAGGAAGTTGCCTCGCCCGTTCCACTGCCGCCTGGATCTGCTCCGGACTGGCTTCGATCTTCCATTTCACATGGATAATGTGAATCACGCTGGAAGATTGCGCCCATGTGGCGGTGGCGAACAGGCAGGCAAGCAGTACGAGCTTCATATCTCGATCATGCCATCGCGATCCCGCGAAAACGCCCTTCCATTCCGCTCTCCCCTGTGTTAGAAAGAAGCTAGCCAAATCGGAGGGCCATCGGGGATTCTGTACTTCCTTTTGCTCCTCCGTCCCGTACTAGGAGTTTGATGACCAAAATTTCCCTCGTGATCGCTTTCGGTCTGACAGGTTGCTTTCTTCAGGCCCAGTGGATTCAACAGCCAACTGTGGGAATTCCCAGGACCCCCGGGGGAAAAGCCGACCTCACGGCTCCCGCCCCTAGATCGGCCGACGGCAAGCCGGACTTCTCCGGCCTTTGGACGTTCTTCCCCGGCAAGGGTGGCCTAACTCAACAGCTCAAACCGTCCGATATAAAACCTTGGGCGGAAGCTCTGCACAAGCAGCGCGACGAAGATCTTAGCCATGACAGCCCTGCGTCGCAATGCCTGCCCGGGGGTTTTGGGGGCTTTGGACTCGCTAAGGTCTTACAAACGCCCGGACTGATCGTGATTTTGATGGAGGACCTTACCTACCGTCAAATCTTCCTCGATGGCCGCCAGCTTCCCAAAGATCCCAATCCGGCCTGGATGGGTTACTCCGTAGGCCATTGGGAAGGCGACACATTGGTCGTCGAAAGCACCGGCTATAACGACCGCACTTGGCTGGAGCAGGGCTATCCCCATACGGAAAACCTCCGTCTGACGGAGCGATGGAGCCGCGCCGATTTTGGCCACATGAGCATGGACGTAACCTTTAGCGATCCGGCCATCTACGCCAAGCCGTGGAGCTCAAGCATTTCCGCCGCTTACACCGCCGATACGGATCTGCTTGAATACGTCTGTGCCGAAAACGAAAAGGATCGCGTACATTCGATCGGCAAGAAATCCGACGACACCAAACATGCTGTATCGCTCCCGCCGGAAGTCCTTTCCAAATACGCCGGCCGCTACGACCTCAAAGCTAAGGAACTCACCGGCGTCGATCTGCTTCCGCTCACTGTCTCGTTGGAGGATGGCGCGTTGAAGCTCGGCGTAGCCGACGCCCCAGGGGAAATGATGATCCCATTGTCGGAGGTCACCTTTACCGGCTTTGGCGGCTACATCGAATTTGGCAAAAACGGCAAAGGGGAAGTTACGAACCTCGTTATCCGCATCGCCGAAGGCGACTTTCCGGCTGCTAGACGGAATTGACGTTCCTTGGCCAATCGCCGCCCTCCCCCCGGCGCAGCCGGCGGACGGCCCTGCTTGACTCCGCCTGTAATTTTCCTGTTAGAATTGACGATTCACAGTCTGCATGCGGGTGTTTGCACACTTTGGCGCACTGCGCTTGGGGCGGAACTCCCAGCGGCGGCCGGTTTCTATAGCTCGGCCGCGCCGCGCTGCGTTGCGCGCCAACTTGGCGAAGAATGCAATTCTGTGTACGTCTTTGGCTGCAATAGCCTTATTTTCAACGGGTTGTGTCGAAATTTCCTCGCCCAAGCCTTTCCGGAGTTTCTTCCTGCCGCCCTCGCCCGCTCCGGCCGCTCCGGCCGAATCCATTCCAGAACCTCCCCTGTTGACCGGTCTTTACGCCAACGAAGCTCCTTCTCTTGCTAACCCCCTCCCGGTCATTCCCAAGCCCACCGACGGCGAATTTCTGATTAAGCGGGCTGAGGAACGCTACAACGCCGGCAAACGCGCCCTCCAGGAAGGCCGAATCGAAGATGCCCGCCGTCAGTTCAACCGCGCTATCGAGATGTTGATGGCCGCGCCGGACGACATCTCAGGCCGTTCTCGCGTTGAACAACGGCTGGAAGAGATGGCCGACGCCATCTACCGTTACGATATCGGCGAATTGGGCGCGGGTCAGACTTCCGATCCGGATTCCGAGCAGCCGAAATACGACAAGCGGCCCATCGACGAGATTCTGGAGTTAACCTTCCCTACCGACCTTACCCTCCGCAACAAAGTCAACGAGCAAATTCAGGCCACTCGATCCCAGCTCCCGCTCCAGGAAAGTGATGCGGTCGTCAGTTTCATTAACTTTTTTTCTTCTCCGCGCGGCAAGAAAATCTTGGAAGCCGGTTTAAGGCGCTCCGGCCGCTACAAACCCATGATCGAGCGGATTCTGGCGGAGGAGGGTCTGCCCCAGGAGCTCATTTTTCTTGCTCAGGCTGAGTCCGGCTTTCAGCCTCACGCCATCTCTAACAAACTTTGTGTGGGCCTGTGGCAATTCGCCAAGTTCCGCGGGCGTGAATATGGCCTAGACGTAAGTCCTGGATTAGACCTCAGGATGGACCCCGAATTGGCCACCCGCGCCGCCGCCCGGCATCTCCACGACCTGTATACCCATTTGGGGGATTGGTATCTCGCCATGGCCGCCTACGACTGCGGTCCGCTTTGCATCGACCGCGCCGTCCAACGAACCGGTTATGCCGATTTTTGGACCCTCCGGCGCTTGGGCGTCTTGCCGCAGGAGACGGCCAACTATGTCCCCGCGATTCTGGCCATGATCATCGTTTCCAAAAACGCCAACGATTATGGCTTGGAGGACGTAACGCCCGATCCCGCCCTGGAGTTCGACTCCATCGAGCTCGACTCTCCCACCAGCCTCGCTTTGGCCGCCTCGGCCGTGGATAGCCCCTTGAGCGAACTGCGCGATTTGAACCCGGCTTTACTCAAGGATACTGCTCCGGCGGGATACCGTCTGCACGTGCCCAAGGGAACGCTGGACCGGTTGAAGGAGGCGTTTCGTCTGGTCCCCCCGAGCATGCGCGACTCCTGGCGCGTGCAGCGGGTCGAAAGCGGCGATACGTTCGCCTCGCTCGCCAAGCGCTACGGAGCGAGCGCCGATAAGGTGGCTTCCCTAAACCACGATCAGATGCCCGAGGTAGGGCAGCTCGTGGTTGTTCCGGCGGCATACCCGGCCGGCCACTCCGTCCCCAAGCGCGCCGCCGTCGTTCCGCGGAAAAGATCCCTCCCCGCCGCGTCCGGCAAGTCCTCCCTGGCTTACTCCGGCCCTTCCAAAGCCCCCGCTGCGCGCAAGCAATCCGCCCCTCAGAAAACCACCGCCCAGGGGGCTGCGGCGAAATCTTCGCTTCGTCGCGTTCCTGGCGCGTGATCTTCTGGCCGCCGCCCATCTAGGAATCATTTGCGCCGCATCGAACATTTTCCCTTGCCTTCCTTGGAAAAAGCGATATTCTAAGTTCTGGTTACGCTCGCGAGTAGGTATGCGCGCCGGTACCCGAAACCCCCTTAGGAGGACTGATGCTAGAGTATCGACTCTCGGTCGATGAGGACGAAATCGACGACTACGACGAGGAAGCCAATCTTAATGTCGACGACGATCTCGGCGATTACGGAATGGACGAAGAAGACGACGTGGAAGCAGTCGGCAACGTAACGGAGACCGTTGTGGCCGAGCCGCCGGTAGCGCCCGCTCCAGCCGAGGAGATTATCCACGAGCCGCCCGCGAGGATGCCGGCGAAAAGGGCCGCTGCGCCCCGCAAGGCTGTGAAGAAGAAGGCGCCCGCCAAGGCAGCGGCGGCCAAGAAAGCGCCTTCCAAAAAAGCCGCTGCAAAAAAAGTCACGCCCAAAAAAGCTGTTAAAAAGGCGGTTGCGAAAAAGGCCGCCGCCAAGAAGACGGCAAGAAAAACCGCCCCCAAAAAGGCGGCTGCGAAAAAGTCCGCCGCCAAAAAGGCCAAGAGGAAATAGGCGCCATGCTGGCGCCGCGGCTGAGAAACCGAGCCGCGCCGCGCCCGCCTTATCCTTTGTTTATGACGGCGCGGCAGCGCTGAAACAGTTGGAGCAGCGTATCCGCGTGCTCTTCCGGGGTCTTCGATGCCTTGCCCGAGAAGCCCGCGCTGCCCGCGCTCTTTCCCAGGCCCGTGGTGGTCGCGATGAAGCGCGTCAGTTCCAGCGCCACTTCGTCTTTGCTCATGCCGGAGCGCGTCCTCTCTTCTCCGTCTTTCGCCGGCGAAGCCCCGGCGGATTCCTTATCGTTGTTCATATGATCTCTAGGGTAACAGTCGTCGGTCCCAAATCGGAAGCTGTTCGCCATCCACTGTGACGCCGCTACCGACGCATCTCCCGATTCTGGCCGCCTCCCATGCCGGTTGACGCCCGCCGCATGCTGCGGAAGATGCGCGGCGGCTCCCAGGCGCATTTGCTGGAAGCCTCCGACGGCCACTCTTACGTCGTCAAATTTCAAAACAATCCGCAGCACCGCCGGATCCTCATCAACGAATGGATATCCGCCGCCTTCCTCTCCTACTTGGGGCTATCCTGTCCCCCTGTCGCCATGGTTCGCGTTACCGAGCAGTTTCTGGCTGCCAATCCAGACGTCTTCATGCAGCTTGGAAGCCTCCGTTTCCCCCCCCATCCAGGCTGGCATTTTGGCTCCCGTTTTCCGGGCGATCCTTCCCGCACGGCGGTCTACGACTTTTTGCCTGACGCCCTGCTGTCGAAAGTGGAAAATCTGCAAGATTTCCTCGGAGTTCTGGTTTTCGACAAGTGGATCGGAAACGCCGACTCCCGCCAGGCCATCTTTTTCCGCGCCCGCCTCCGCGCCGATCGTCCCAGCCTCGGCCGCGCCCAGGACAGCTCCTTCCACTTGGGTTTTGTCGCCCAAATGATGGACAATGGTTATGTATTCGAAGGACCGAACTGGAAGTTGACGGACTCGCCGGTTCAGGGGCTTTACTTCCGGCCGCTGGTTTACCGGTCGGTTCGCGGCTTGGGGGATTTTGAGCCGTGGCTGGAGCGCATCCGCCACTTTCCCGAAGAGATTGTCGACCACGCTTTGAAAGAGATACCGCCGGCTTGGCTCGAAGACGACCGCGGCGAACTGGAGCGCCTCCTCGAGCGTCTTCTGGCGCGCCGCAAGCGGGCCCCGGACTTGATTGAAAGCTGCCGGAAGGCTCGCACCGATCCTTTCCCAGCTTGGCGAAGGTAAGCGGCGCCGCGCACGTCGATTTAAGCGCGTTTTGGTCGGTCGCTGGAGAAACATGGGAGCTGTCATGCCGCAGTCCCGGGCGGCGGAATTCCGGGAGGTTCTTGCTGAACGCATTCTGGTTGCCGATGGCGCCATGGGCACCGCCCTGTACGCCAAAGGCGTCCCTGCGCGGCGCTGCCTGGACGAGTTGAACCTTTCCTTGCCCGCGCTGGTCCGCGACGTTCATCGCGAATACGCCTGCGCCGGCGCCGAAATCCTGGAGGCCAACACCTTCGGCGCGAACCGCAAGCGCTTGGAACTTTTCGGCTTTGGCGAAAAAGTGCGCGCCATCAATCAGGCTGGCGTGCGCATTGCCCGCGAAGCCGCCCGCGCCGGCGGCCCGGCTCTTGAAAAGGAGCGCCCCAGTCCGCCTTTCGTCGCCGGCGCCGTCGGTCCGCTCGGCGTCCGGCTGGAGCCGCTCGGCTCCACGACGTGCGAACAGGCCCGAGCCATCTTTCGGGAGCAGATCGAGGCCCTCGTCGAAGCGGGCGTCGATTTACTCATGCTCGAAACCTTCCGCGATCTGCGCGAGCTTCATGAAGCGGTGATGGCCGCCCGCCAGCTCGCCGGCCCCCATCTCGTCGTTGCCGCTCACCTCAGCGTCGAAGACGATGGCTCCCTCGCCGATGGAGCCTCTACGGAAGAGTTCACCCGCCGCTTGAATGATTGGCCGCTAGACATGATCGGCCTCAATTGCTCCTCCGGTCCCAAGGCCATTCTCGAGACCGCCGAAAAAATGATCGCCTGGACCAACAAGCCGCTCAGCGTCCTTCCCAACGCCGGCCTGCCCGTCCTCGTCAACGGCGCCAACGTTTATTTATGTTCCCCCGCTTATGTGGCCAATTACGCCCGCCGCTTTTTCCGCCTCGGCGTCCGCGTCGTCGGCGGCTGCTGCGGGACCACCCCCGAGCACATCAAAGAAATTCGAGCCCACGCGCGGATCTTTCAGGCCGAGGAGGCCGGCCCAAGGCTTGAGGTAAGCGCGCCGCCCATCCACCCTCCTGCCGCCGCCGGGTTGGATCCCGTCCCCTTCGCTCAAAAAAGCGATCTTGCCGCCAAGCTCGCCGCGGGCCGTTTTGTAACCCTGGTCGAGATCGTCCCTCCCCGCGGCCTGGACGCCTCGCGCGAAGTGGAAGGCGCCCGCCTCTGCAAACAAGCCGGCGTTGATTGCGTCAACGTCCCCAACGGCCCGCGCGCCAGTGCGCGCCTGAGCGCCGCCGCGCTCTGCCATTTGATTCACCACAGGGCGGGCATGGAAACCCTCCTCCATTTCTGTTGCCGGGACCGGAATCTCCTTAGCATCCAGAGCGATCTCCTCGGCGCCAGCGCGATGGGCATCCCCAATCTGCTCTGCATCACGGGCGATCCTCCCCGCACCGGCGCTTATCCCGACGCCACCGCCGTGTTCGACGTCGATTCCGTGGGACTCGTCGCCTTGGTCCATCGTCTGAATCGCGGCTTGGATCTCGGCGCCAATCCCATGGGCTCTCGCACCGCCCTCGCCATCGGAGTGGCTGTCAATCCCGCCGCGCTCGATCCCGCCGAAGAACTGCGCCGCTTCGAAGCCAAAATCAAAGCCGGAGCGGAATTCGCCGTAACGCAGCCGGTCTTCCAGGTGGATCTTCTCGAAGCCTTTCTCAAGCGCATCGAGCCCTTCCGCATTCCCATAATTGTTGGCATCTGGCCTCTCACCGGTTTCCGGAACGCCGAATTCCTCGTCAACGAGTTAAATGTCCCCGTGCCCCCGGAATACATGCGGCGCATGAGCGCCGCCTCATCCCCCGAAGCCGCTCAGGCGGAAGGCCTCGCCATCGCGCGCGAGTTGGTCCAGCGCATTCGGCCCATGGCCGCCGGCGTTCAGATCTCCACCCCTTCCGCCCGCTATCAGGCCGCAATCGAAGTCGCCCAAGCCTCATAAACCGCGCCGCCCTCTGGCGCCCTTGCCAGTGCGCCGAACCACGCTCAACCGCTACACTAGCGGGAGTGGCGACGGACCTCATCGAAATCGACCTTGAAAGGCCCGGCATGCGCGCCGTCGAGCGCGCCGCGGCCGTCATCCGCCGCGGAGGCGTCGTCGCCATCCCCACCGACGCCCTCTATGCCTTGGTATGCGACCCGCTGAATCTGCACGCCGTCGGCAACGTCTTCCAGGCCAAGGGCCGCCACAGCGAGCGCGCCTTGCCCTTTCTGGTGAGCGACGTCGTCATGGCCGAAGAGCTCGCCAAGGAAGTCTCCACCCGCTTTTATCTCCTGGCCCGCCACTTCTGGCCCGGCCCGCTCACCATCATCGTCCCGGCCTCCTCCAAAGTGCCTCTCAAGGTAACCGGCAACACCGGCCGCTTGGCTATGCGGCAGGCGAAGTGCAAAATCGCCACCGCGCTGCTGGAAAGGCTGTCGCAGCCCTTGATCGCCACCAGCGCCAATCTTTCCGGCCAACCCACCCTCGCCAGCGGCATCGAGGTATTCGGCGTCATGGACGGCCGCGTGGATCTGATTCTCGATGGCGGCCCCGTGACCGGCTTGGGCGCCACTACCGTCGACATCACCGAGCCCTTCTGGCGCGTGATCAAAGAAGGCGCCATTCCGGAAAAGGACCTCGCCGAGGTGCTGAGGGCTCCCGAGGCTCCTTAATGCGCGACAGCAGCCGCCTATCATGACACGCAAACTCCAAGGCCGCGTCGCCATCGTTACCGGCGCCAGCCAAGGCATCGGCAGAGCCATCGCTCTCCGCTTCGCTCAAGATGGCGCTCGCGTCGCCGTTTGCGCCCGCAACTCCCAGGCGCTATCGCAACTCGTTCGCGAAATCGAATCGCACGGCGGCAGCGCCGCGGCCTGCGCCCTCGACTTGCGAATCCCGGAAAACCCCGCCAAGTTCGCCGCTTTCGCCCTCGAACGCTTCGGCGCCATCCATGTCGTGGTCAATAACGCCGGCGCCGCCAAGCGCGGCGAATTCGAAGCCCTGACCGAACAGGACTGGGCCGACGGCTTCGCCCTCAAGTTCTTCGGCTCCGTCCGCCTGGCTCGCGCCGCATGGCCGCATCTCAAGGCCTCCCGCGGTTCGCTGATTTTCATTTCCGGCATTGGCGGAAGAACGCCGGGAGCCGAATTCGCCATCGGCGGATCGGTCAATGCCGCCCTGCTCTCCCTCACCAAATCCCTGGCCGAAACCGGCCTCCGCGACGGCGTGCAAGTGAACGCCATCAGTCCCGGCACAATCCGCACTGCCCGCTTTCAAACCCGGCTGGAGGCCCTCGCCGCCGAGCGAGGAATTTCCGTACCCGATGCCGAGCGTGAATACGTCAAACTTTCTAAGATTGCTCGTATAGGGGAGCCCTCCGACATCGCCGCGCTGGCGGCGTTCCTCGCTGGACCCGAAGGAAGATTGTTTCACGGCTCGCTGGTCGACATCGACGCCGGCGCCACCAAAACCATATGACAGGCGCCTCCACACTGTCAGGACCGGTTCTCCCCGCGCTATGCTTATAGGTTTAATTTTGTGAAATTCACGACGTTCGCCGGCGCGTGCGGCCTTGTCTGCGCCGCCATGGCTCCCTTTTCTGTTGCGCTGGCGCAGGACCAGCCCCCGCCGCCCGCGCCTGCGCCGATCGCGCCGCAGGGTAACCCCGGGCAAATTCTGGCGAAGCCGGAAAATACCCCCAAAGACGATGTCGATAACGTCCCCTTTTCCTTTCAGCCCTTCTTTTGGCTAAGCTCCGGCAAATTCAATATGAAGACCGGCTCCCAAGCCGCCGACGCCGCTTCTCAAGCGGTGGCGAATGGCCTTCCGGCCACCCCGGTCGGCGACTCCACCCTTCCTACCCTGGGTAACCTGAATAAACACACCCCTGGAGGAATGATTACCTTTCCGGCCGGAAAATATAACCGGATCGAGGTCTCGTTCTTTCAAGCGCAGGGCAACGGAACCTCCACCGCGCCGGCCAGTTTGACCTTTTTCGGCCAAAACATTCCTCAAGGAGACTTCCTTTCCTCCAGCTTCCGCATCCGCAACGTCCGCGCGACGTTGAACTATCTCACCTGGCCCGCCCCTCCCGAAAACGCCAAGCTCCGCATCCGCACTCTCTGGGAACTGCAATTGACCCAGGTGCAGACGGTCATCGATGCGCCCTATGACGTCAGCGGCGCTTTCGCGCCGGCCGTCGGAACCCACAACATCATTTATCCGACCTTCGGAGTTCAAGCGGAATGGGTCCCCGCCCGGCGTCTCTATTTCGACGTCCGAACCTCCGGCTTTGCTTTTCCCCACCGTTCTGCCCTCTGGGACGCTCAGATCGATGCCAACGTCCGCTTCGGCAACGCCGAATTCTTCCTTGGCGCCAAGGCGTATCACTTGAAAACTTCTCCGAGACAGGAAGAATACATCGACGGAACCCTCCAAGGCGCAACCGTGGGCATCCGCTACGCCTTCCGATAGCCACGCGAAAGACGATCGGCGCACGATCCAGCGAGTTCAACTCCGGTCACTTCCTCCGCCAATCGCAATCTCAAGTGCGCGCATTCACTTACCAATCGATCTCCAGCTTTAACCGGCGCCGCCGGCGTATTTTAGAGTCCAGGGCGGGCCCGGCCCAAGCCCTCGATCTTTGACAATCTGGCTTCGTTTTTTCGAGCGCCCTTGCCGCCGCCTGGCTTCGTTTTTTCATCTCTCCGGCCGCCGACCCCAGCCCTCGACCCGCTATCATCAAATCGTGTGGCTTGTTGTTCTGGCGCTGTTCGCCCAGTCCGCCGATTTTGGCGCGCAGGGGCTGAAGGCGCTCGATGAGCGCAGGTTCGCCGACGCCATCGCCCTCTTTTCCCAGGCCGTCGCTCAGGATCCCAACGACTATAGCGCCCACTTCAACCTTGGCCTCGCCTATGGGCTGTCCGGACGCGATGCGGAAGCCATTCGGGAATATAAAAAGGTTCTCGAACTAAAGCCCGGCCTGTATGAAGCCGGTTTGAATCTCGGATTGTCGCTGATGCGAAACAAAGACGCCGCCGCGGCCATCCCATTTTTGCGGGGCGCCATGGAGCAGAAGCCCGACCAGTTTCGCCCGCGGCTCTATCTGGGCGACGCTCTTTTCGCCACCCAGCAATTCGCCCAGTCCGAAGCCGCCTATCGCGCGGCCCTCGATCTGGATTCCAACTCCGCCCCCGCCGAGCTCGGCCTCGGGAGGACTTTGGCGCGTGAAAAACAACTCGCTGACGCGGAGTCCCATTACCGGAAAGCCGCGGCGCTCGACGCCGCTTATAAGGATGCTTTGCTGGAACTCGCGGCGCTGTACGAGGACAACCGGCAATTCACCCAAGCCATCGCGATTTATCGCCAATTTTCAGCCAATCCCGCGGCGCAGGAACGGCTGGGCGCCCTGCTGCTCGAATCCGGGCGGGCCGCCGAAGCCATTCCTCCTCTGGAGGCCGCTGTAGCCGCCTCGCCGACCTCCGCCAATCGCTTGGCCCTCGCACAGGCTTACGTGAAAGAAAAGCAGCTCGCCAAGGCGGAGCCTCTTGCCGCCCTGGCCGCCGACGCCACGCCCGATGACCTCGATCTCCGGCTTTTTTACGCCCGCCTCCTGCGCGACCAGCGCAAATTTCCTCAAGCCGCCGCCCAGTTCCTGGCCGTCGCGCACGCCATGCCCTCCTCGGTCGAGGCGTGGACTGAGCTCTCCGGCGTCTATATGGCCTCCCAACAGTACCCGCTCGCCCTCGACGCCCTCGACCACATCCGCGCTCTGGGCGCCGAATCCAACGGACTTGTTTTCATTCGAGCTTTGGCTTACGATCATTTGCAGCAACGCAAGGAGGCGTTGGAAAACTACAATAAGTTTCTGGCGGCCAGCCGCGGCGAACACCCCGATCAGGAATTTCAGGCCCGCGGCCGCGTTCGTGCGCTGGAAAAGGATTTGGGTAAGAGGTAACGGCAATGCGGTGGATGTTGATTTTCGCGCTAGCTTCGCTGGCGCTGGCGGCCGATCTGGCGGGCGTCAAAGCGGAGCCGAATCTGGAAAAGCGCAGCGACCGCGCTTTAGACAACGCCAACTTGGCGCTCGATGCGGCCCGCGACGCCTATGCTCGCGGCGAGTACGACCGGTCCCAAACGCAATTGGATGAGGTCGGCGCCTCGGTGGATTTGGCCTACCAATCGCTTCAGCAAACCGGAAAGGACCCGCGCCGCAGCGGTCATTTCAAGCAGGCCGAGATGCGGATTCGCGAATTGCTCCGCCGTTTGGAGGGTATGCGCCAGATGGTCAGCTTCTCCGACCGCCCCGCGGTGGACAAGCTGCGCGATCACGTCTCCGCCATCCACGACAATCTGCTCGATGGAATCATGAGCCGGAGGAAATGATGAGAGTTTGGATCGCCTTTCCTATGGCGGCCCTCGCCTGCTGCTCTGTTCCGGCCGCGCTTGCCCAAGCCAATAAGGACTTTCTTTCGGCCGACGAAGTCGAGCAGGTTCGCGCCGCCCAGGATCCGAACGACCGCATGGTCCTCTACCTTCACTTCGCCAAGCAGCGCCTCGATCAGGTCAATCAGCTCCTGGCCAAGGACAAGCCCGGACGCAGCGTGTTCGTTCACGACCTTCTCGAGCAATACACGCAGATTGTGGAAGCCATCGACACGGTGGCCGATGACGCCTTGCGCCGCAGGCTCATTATCGACAAAGGCAATGCCGCCGTCGCGCAGCAAGAAAAACAGATGCTCGCCAACTTGCAAAAAATCCAGGGCTCCAATCCTAAGGATTTGCCGCGCTACGACTTCGTTCTGAAAGACGCCATTGACGCCACCACCGATAGCGTCGAACTATCCGAGCAGGATTTGAACGCGCGCGCCGCCGAAATAACCGCCCACGACAAGAAAGAGGCGGCCGAACGCGACGCCGCATTAACCCCCCAAGAGCAGGATCGGAAGAAAGCCGCCGAGAAGGCCGCCCAGCAAAAGAAAAAGCCCACCCTCCTCAAGCCGGGCGAAAAGCCCCCCAACAACTAATCCGGCGCGAACTTCCCGCCGCTCACCGTCCGGCGGATGCCCTCTTCAATCCCCGTCGCCGGGACCGTCCCTGTGATCTCCCGGAACCGCTCGACCGCCACCGGATCGTGCCGCATCTCCTCCGCCCGGGTTGGAATCGCGCCGAACTTCAGATTCTCCATCGGCATTTCCAGAACGCGCGCGGCGGTCTCGGCGAAAAGGCGCACCGTCGTGAGCCGGCCCGTGGCCAGGTTCACCACCTCGCCCGCCTTCGCCTCCGCCAGCCCTAATCGCAGCAGCCCATCCGCGGCGTCTTCCACATAAGTAAAGTCCCGGAGCTGAGTTCCCGCCGTAAGGTCGATAGGCTTACGGGCGTGCGCCGCCTCCATCAACGACGGCAGCAGCCTCCCCCGGTGCTCCCCCGGTCCGTAAACCGTGAATAGCCGCGCCGTGATGGCGCGCAATCCCAGTGTTTTGGCGCATTTGGCGATGTGGAGCGTTCCCTGAAGTTTCGTCTGGCCATAGACTGTAGTCGGATGCGCCGGGCCGTCCTCGCGCAGATCGCCGGACACCTCGCCGTATTCCAGAGCCGATCCCACATGAATCACATGTTGCCCCGGCCAGCCGCCATCTTTCCACCGCGCCGCCTCTCGGCAAATAGTCAGCGGCAGCCGCGCGTTAATTTTTTCCGACGCGTCCGCGTCGCGCTCCGAAGGGTCCACGCCGTAGCCCGCCAGATTAAACACGATCGCTGGCCGCACCCGTTTGAAAATATCCGCAACCGCTTCCGGCTGCGCCAGATCGGCCTGAAAGACAGCGCCTTGCCCATCGGCTGCGCTCGCCGTTTGTCGCACTACCAGGTACGTTTCCGCGCCGGTTTCCTCCAGCTTTCGCGCGACCCACCGGCCAATAAATCCGGAAGCGCCCAGCACCACCGCCCGAACCCGCCAGTAGTTCACGGCGTTGTTAGGGCCCGCGCCGGTTCCTCCGCCACCCGGTACCCTGCGCCCGTAATCGTCGGACCTTCCAGCACCCACACCGGCCGGTCGGGGTAAAGGCTCAAGAGCTTGGCGCGCACCTCGGCGCTTCGATCCCACGCATAAATGGGCGCGTCCGAGTGAAGGTCCAGTGGATTGTAGATGGCGGCCGACATGTAATCGGGAAAGCGCTCTCCTCGCACCAGCACCAGGCTCCGGCCAAAGCCCCGCTTGGCCGCAAGTTCTCGCACATCCGGGCGCATCCGAAGATAGTTGTGATATTTATCGGCGGCCCGCCACGGAATATAGGCGACCAGGGTCATTGCGCACAGGGCCCCTAGGCCCGCCATGACGCGGCCGTTCGCTCTGGCCTCCAGCCACTCCAGCCCGCGAGCCGCCAAGGCCAGGCACGGAACGAGAATCAAAAACCAGTAGCGCGCCCCGAAATCGGGCCCTCCGTTGGTCCAGTAGGGGGCGTATGCGAGAATCGTCGCGGCGCTCGCGGCCAGCATCAGATAATCCGGCCGCCGCGGCGCGCCGAAAAACAAAAAGATCGCGATCGGGAATAGCGACCCCGTGCTCCAGCCAAACAGCTCCGTATTGAGCGAGTGGCCATTCAACTCGCCGAGAATCATCGCCTCGAATGGAGTATGGCCGGGGTAGGGATCGATCGCCCATCCCAGACCGCGCTCGGGCCCGAAGCCGTAAGCCGCTGCTTTTGGCCCGTACGTTTTGTTGGTGTAATAGGTCAGTGGAGACGCCACGCCGCCGTTGAGAACTTTGTTATAAGGCAGAGCCAGCGTTCCCGCCAACGCGGTCCCCAGAGCCAGCGCCGCAAGCGATGGCAGCCGCAGTCGCGAGCCGCCTAATCCCAAGGCCCACGCCCCGCACAGCACAGCCAGGATCGCTCCATCGAGCGGACGAATCGTGCTGGTCATCCCAATCGCCAGCCCAGCCAGAAAAGTCCACCGCGCCCATCCCGTGGCCCGTGCCTGCGCGACTCCCCAAAAGGCCGCCAGCGCGCAAGTCAAGGTGACGATGTGATTCATATAGCTCATCGCCAAAAACAGATACCAGGGAGAAATGCACACAAGCGACGCCGCCATCCGCGCGATCCGCCGCGTGTACAGCGACCCGGCGAGCAAGTAAATCAGCACAACGTTGGCGCCCGCTAAAACCGGGTTCACCAGCCACGCCGCGTGCAACTTCTCTCCGATCGCAAGCACCGCCGGCCACCCCACCGGGACCGCCGAAAACCACTTGTCCGGATGATAGTCCATCAAATCCACCTCGAAGGCGGCGGCCAGAGGCGGCGGCGCCATGAACAGCTTGCCATCGGCGAAATAACGGGCGTTGTAGAGATAGACCACCTCGTCCGCCACGTGCGGATGACGGTCGTACACGAACCACGCCAGCCCCGCCGAAACCAGCGTGACCCATCCCGCCGCCAGCCATGCAAAGCGGTCGATTCTCACGGCCCCCTTCCAGTCTCCTCCCAGCCATCGATCGGCGGCCCGCCCAATCGCCGCCGCCGTCTTTTCCGGAAGGGCCCAGGCGAACAGCGCCAAGTTGCCGGCGTTGACAAGCTGAATCAGAGCGGCGAAGCCGAATTCGAAAAGGAAAAACCGCCGGTCCCGTGATAGCGCCGCGGCGAAGCCCACAGAAATCGCCAGCACGCCCGCCACCCGCGCGGGCCTCCGGGCCACGGCGGCGAAACAGCGCCTTCTTCGTACCAAGCCAGCCGCGACCATCGCGGCTTGCACAGCCGCCACGACCGCCGCCCACGCCCGCGCCGGATCGCGCAGCGCCGCCGGCGGCAGCACATAATGCTGGTAGTGAATTAAGGGACCCGCGTCGATAAGCCGCAGCGAAGCGATCTGTCCCAGCGCCGCCAGCGCCAGCCACAATCCCGCTGTCATCGGCGCCAATCGCCTCGCTTATAAGGGACCCAAACAAGCGCGGCCGCAACCAGCCCCAAAGCGGCCGCCGGCGCCGCCCACGGCGCGTGAACGCCTAGATCGCTCAGCCGCATCATCCACGGCAAACGGAATCTTCGCGCGATCAGACTCCTCACGCTCAGCCCGAAACTGTTTTCGTGAGCCGCCGCCAGAATCAAGCTTTGCAGCAGCGCCGCCAGCGAGGCCATCCATTTCACGGCGGAGGGAAGGCTCTGGCAGGCCTGCATGGCGAGCAGCGCCAACCCCGGAACCACCGGAACCAGATAGCGGAATCCCGTGGAAGGCTGAAGCCACGAATACTGATTGCAGGCGCAGAACAACACAAATAGTCCGAAGTAGGCAAACAGGACCCAGGTTTCCAAACGCGGAATCCGGAAGCTTCCACGCCTTGCCAGCGGCGCGGCAAACGCCAGCAGCAGAGCGGGACAATAGGCGAACAATCCAAAGCGCGGATCGAAGAAGTTGGCCCACAGCAACCGGGCAGACGGCCAGTCGAAACCGCGATAGCCGTGCGAAGTCGGGGCCGTGGGCGTCATGAAGTGTTGTGAAGGCCGGTAGAACGAGCCGAACGCCCACATCTGATAAACGAACAACGCCGCTACCATCGGCGCAACTCCCAGCGCGAACGCAATTGCCGCCGCCGGCTTTCGCAAAAGCACGTACGCGCCCACGACCGCGATCACGACGACGCCGCTATAGTCGCACAAAAGCGCATAGCCCGCGAGCAATCCGGCCAGCGCCGCGCGAAGCGCCGTCGAGGGGCCGCCTTTTGGATCCCACGCCAGCAGCAAGGCGACGAAACCTGCGTCCGCCGCCAGCAGATTGTGATTCAAGTATGCGGCTCGGTAAAGCAGCGGCGTGGCGAGTCCGCACAAGATCGCCGCCGCCGCCGCCGAGCTCGCGGCAATCCCCGCTTGAAGCAGCCGCAAGCACAGGTACGCCATCGTTGCCGCCGTCGCCGGAGCCATCACGAGAGCGACCGTAACAAAGGCCGCCGCTAGAAAGTAAAATTCGCGCCGCGCCGCGACTGCGCGAATCCAAATCGGGTCGCTTTCGCGGGGCGGCAAAGCGGGGGGGCGGGCCTCATTCCACCGCCGCACTTTCTCCAACATGGGACGCAGCCCAAACAGAGGAATCGCTCCGGCCAGCGGCGCGCCCGGGTTGTTGTTGATGTAAGCGCCGCCCCGCGGCCCCTGAAAAATGTCGTCCGACCAGCCCAGGTACGGCTCCACGTTCAGCGTTCCGCGTTCGCTGAGCGTGAACGCCGGAAAGTGTTCTCGAACGATATACGGCGTCCAGAAAACCGTATACGTCAGCCAGCAGGTGAGAAACACTCGCCACGGCGCGGAAGAGCGAACCGTTGTGTGCGCCGGCGGGCGGCCGGCGGCCAGCGGGCTTTCCGCCCGCCTGTGGTCCACCTGCCCCGCAACGCTCATAGCTTCACGGGAATGCTGCCGCCAAGTCTCGGCACGGGAACTTCCAGCACGCCGCCCGGCGCCGTTTTTCCACGCAGAACCCTATAGACGTTCAAAAATCCCGAGCGCCACCGCGCGCGCGTCGATTCCAGGGGAATCGAGCGCTCAAGCCGCAAAAAGCCCGGCTGGCTTTCGGCGATGGCGTTCCACGGGTGCAGGCTGGGAGCGTCCTCCACAATCAACCAGTCGATTCCATACCGGGCGCAGAACTCTTCCAGTTGGCTGGGCTGGAACGCTTCGCGCGGCAATTTTCCGCCCGAGATCACGGTCATCTCCAGCTTGGGATCGGCGGCGCGAACCGCAAAGATGAACTGGCCGTCCGCCTCTCCGGCGTAAAGCGCGCGCGCCGGTCCGCTCCGGGAGATCATATCAGCCGCTTCGGCCGGGCCGCGCAGAAACTCCCTGTGATGCCGCCAGCCGGCCGCCACCCACGCCAGCGCGAATCCAGACGCGGCGATCGCCGCGGCCCGATGCCCCCAAAGCCGCGCGCAGCCTCCGTAAAGCCACGCATAGCCCAGGGTGACGGTCGCGGGGAATAGGAAGAACAGATACCGGTTGTTGGTGTCGCCTAGGTCCGCGAGCACCAAGGCTGTAGAAACGATCCATGCCCAGTACAGCCCCAGCCGGAAGCGCACCCCTTGGCGCCGCCACGCCAGCAGCGACGCGGCGATGGCGCACACCGCGAACGCCGCCGGAAGACCGGCAAGATCGGCCTTGGCCCATTCAAAATAGGCTGGAATCGTGGCCCTGGCAATCCAGCCCAGGTCCGCCGCGGAGCTGGCCGCGTCATGAATCCCGACATTGTGGAAACGCGAGGAGAGAAATATATAAGCGAACACCGACGCGCCGAACAGAGCCACCGAAGCGATAAGCTGCTTGCGGAATAGCATGCTCCCGCGTCCGCTCAGCAGCGGGGTTAAAACGGCCACTCCGCCCAATAGCACGGCGTGCTGTTTGGACCAGAAGGCGGCGGCGGCAAAAATCGCGAACCAGACGGCGCTCTTGCCCGAAATGCCTTTTCGGCCGGCGACATCCGTCAGACAACAAAGCGCGGCCAGCAGGAACGCCATCGATGGAAATTCCAGCATGACGTCCTGCGCCACCAATTGCGAACTTTCAAGCGACAGCACGGTCGCCGTCACGCACGCGGCTAGGATGCGGTTCTCCAGCATCGCTTCCGTCAAGCGGTAGAGCAGCGCGGCGCTGGCGCCCACGGCCGCCGCCACGGCAAGGCGCGCCGTAAACAGCTTCACGCCGAACAGAGCGAAAAACAGCGCTTCGAGAGCGGGAAACAGCGGGGGATGGTAAGGCATCGAGAGCGCCGGCAGGTGCCCATAATACTGCTCGGCATACTCCACTGGATGAGAAAGATGGCCGGAGCGGAACAAGTCGTATATGAAGGCGCCATTCATGGCGTGCCGCGCGGCGTCCGTATCTACAATGCCGGTGCGGCCTGCGCCCCAGAGCGACCACAGCGCAAAATACAGCCCTAACAGATACGGCGCCAGTTTCGTCAGGGCGCTTTTCGCCTGGCGGGCGTTGGCGCGCATCTCTCGAATGGTGTCCGCCGACGCCGCCATCAGTCCTCCACCACGTGTTCTTCAAACCGCGCCCTGTACTGCTTCCATAGCTCGCGGTCGAACGAGCCGTCCTGGCGCAAGCAATCGTCCAGAGCGTAGGCCATCGCTAAAGCATGGTGCGTGTTGTCGTGCGCGAACAGGCCCTGGCGGCCGAAAGACACCAGACCGCCGATTTCGGCCAGCCATTGCTCGATGCGTGCGAAGTGCTCTCGATAGCCGCGCTTGTAAATAGGATAGGCGTGCGGCAGCCGCCTGCTCGCCACCGATAAAACCGCGCAGCGGAGGGGGAGATCCGCCGCCTCGAGGGCGTCCCTCACAATCGATGCAAGCTCGGCGTCCGTGGCTCGCCAAACCGGATCGTCCAGCGAGCAGGGCATCTCGGCGCAGAGGACCGTTTTTCCGGGCCATTTCGCCAAACCATAATTTTTCGGCTCGGAAAGGCGGGTAATCCGAATATCCAGGCCGGGGAAATAATGAGCATCGTACTCGCTAAACCTCTCGGTCTGCAGAACCAAGTAGATCAGGATCATGCCCCGGAAGGGAAGCGCGCACGCCGCGCGTAGCACCGCTTCCGGCGCTTGTGGCTGAATCAGGCGGACCAATTGGGTCACCGGGATGGTCGAACAGACCTGGTCTGCGGCGACCCACTCCTCGCCGGCCGGCCCGATGGCTCGCACGGCGCGCACCTTTCCGGCGACGGTTTCCACCGCCCCGATGCTGGTGGCGAGCTTCAAGCGGACACCCCGGCGCACAGCGGCCTCGGCATAGGCTTCCGAAATGGCTCCATAGCCGTTGGCCGGGTAGAAAAAACGTCCACGCGGTTGGCGCTCCCTCCCCGGCGCGCTGGGGAGGATTTTGCGCGCCATCTTCGAAAGCGAGCCCGCGGATACGCGCCGGCGCGCCTGTTCGGCGTCCAAAGCGGCCGGGTCGCAGCCCCAGATCTTGCGGGCATAGGGAAAATAAAAGTCCTTGCAAATCGTCCTGCCCAGTCCGGCCTCGAGCACCGAAGCAAAGTCGTCGCCTCGCCGCGGCGCGAGACAGCGAAGCGCGGCGTCGCGAGCCACGCCCGCCATGAAAGAATACGGCAAATTTAGAATTAAATCAACCGGCTTTAGCGGAAAATGGACCCATTGATTACGTAAACGAATGCGCCCATGCCGCGGCCGGTCCAATAATTCCTCCCCCAGCATGCTCTTAAGATCTTCCAGTATTTCGGGAGCGCAAGAGGGATGCAGGCGGTGGCTGCCGTAATCGACCCGCATTCCACAGAGCTCGAAGCTGCCGGCGTTGCCCCCGACGCTTTGGCCTCGTTCCAGCACGGTGACTGCGAAACCATCGCGGCGTCCCAACCGGTACGCCAAGCCGAGACCGGCCGGGCCCGCGCCCAGAATCGCCACTTGCGCAACGGCAGCGCTCATGCCGTTGTGGCCCTCCATTGCCTTAGCCACCGCCGCGCCGCAATGTAGGCGGTCCCGTACGCCGCGCCCAAGCCATGAAACCAGACCCGGTTTTGCAAGTAAAATGCGTCCAGCCGGGGCAGATCTATCCGGTCTGAAGCGCTGGAGACAAACTCGAGTTTCACGCCGCAGCCGGTCTGGAAGCGCCGCCGCACGGCTTGGCGCACGGCTGGCGAGCTCGCTCCATAAGGATATGCAAATGCCGTAACGGGCTTTCCGATGCGGTCTTCAATCGCGCTTTGGCTGTTTTGCAACTCTTGCTCGACTTGGGCCGCCGGAAGGGATGTCATAAGCGGATGGGTGGCCGTATGCGATCCGATGTCGATCCCCGCTTCCGCCGCCTCGCGCAACTCGCGCCAGCTCATCAAAGGCAGCGTGGGAACCCACGGCTTGGCGGGCTGGGATGGCCAGCGGTTGGAATCGCCGCAGAAGCCGGAGACCGCGAACACGGTGCAGGGGAACTTTTTGTCCTGAAGCAGGGGAGCGGCGCAATCCAAGAAATTGCGGAATCCATCGTCGAACGTGAGGGCCACCGCACCCGGACTGTCGCGGATTTTCTCAAGAGGGACCACAGGAATTCCGGAGTCTGCAAGCCAATTCATCTGGTCCCGGAAAATTTGCGGCGCGACGGAGATCACCGACCCGCTGTCGTCGAGAGAATGATAAGTCAGGATTGCGGAGCGGCCGGATTTCATGAATCCGGGGAAACTGGGAGGCTTTTGGAAACCTGTTTGCCTTGGGGCGCGAGCGCGCGGCGGGACAAGTGCTTCGTCATGCCGATGGCGAAAGAAATGCCGTTGTAAAAGTGATAAAGCAAATGAAAGGGGACTGCCGCGAGCGCCAGCAGCCGTCCTGTGCGGCCGGCCAAAAAGACGTAGAATTGGCTATTCAACAAAATCACGACGGTCAAGACGAGATAAAACCAGAACGCCCGCCGCTCATAGGGTAAATATAAGAGCGTGAACGCCATTGCGCCGAGTAAATACGCGCCGCAAATTACTCCCGAAATTTTGCGCGCCCGCCGGGACCGGAAAGCATAGCGGTGCCGCACAAACAGCAAGGCGTAGGCGATCAGCACGGGCGGGATCAGCCACCGGCTCTGCGTGGTCCAGGCCAGCCAAACGATGGTTCCCATGAGTCCCAGCATCGCCGCCATGGCCTTGGGCTGCGTTCTCCACGTGCTCTCGACGCCGAATTGGGAAAGCACCAAAAACAGCAGAGTCAACAGCGACAAGGTAAACGATCGCCCGTTTCGCCACGTCGCCCAGACCGCCATGAGCATGAGCAAATACACTAGCGCCACGCTCACCCGCTGGCTGAGTTGTAGATTGAGATCGTTGGGAAGCAGGCGGTCGCGCAGAATTAATTCCGTCCAGGGAATGCCGCGGTCAAAAATATCGGTTTTGACGAGGCTATAGAAGCTCCACCGCTTGAGGTGCTTGACCAGGATAGAGGGGTCCAGCAACAGCTTTTTGCGGGCGGCTGTGAGCCGGTAACCCAGTTCGATATCTTCGATTGCAGGCCGCCGGTAGGACTCGTCGAACCCGCTGAACTCCCGAAAGACCGACTTCCGTATGGCTCCACAGCCGCTCCAGAAGGTACTGGCTTCGCGCTTGGAGTTGTGATGCACATAGGAGTGCATCAAGTTCTTGTAAAGTGAGACGAAATCCTGCGATTCCGGAAGCTCGTCATAGGAGCCGATTACGGCCGAGAGCTCGGGATCCTGGTCGAAATTCGCGTAAACGCGCTCGAGAGTATCGGGCGACACACATACGTCGGCGTCGATGAAAAACAGAATCTCACCCTTGGCCGACTTTGCCCCGACATTGCGCGCATAGGCAGGTCCGCGGCGCGAACTGGTGGCGAGCACCGTTACGCCTGCGCGTTTAGCGACTTCAGCCGAGTCATCGGTTGAGCCGTCATCCACCACGATGCATTCGAAATCCCGAAATGTGGACCGGCTCAGATGCTCAAGGCAGGCGCGCAAATACCTTGCGGAATTGTGGACGGGGACAACAACCGTGATCGCGATCGGCATAGGCGCTCGCTTGCCAAAATCCGAGGTTTATAAGCAGCAACTGCGTTGCCAGTTTTCCGTAGGCAACTAGATGCCCGGCGGCAGACTCTTTACAAACTGTCCGGCGAAGATCCCAAGATTTGGGACGAGGGGCCAGCGTCAGCCGGAGCGAGGCGTTAGGGGGTCCGAAGCCACTGGATGCGCTAATCTACATTAAGTGAGCGTTATCGCCAGCGGAGCCATTGCCATTGCGACCCCCCATTGCGAGCCGGGAATCGGACGCCTCATCCGGACCCCCGATTCCGCGGACCGCATCGACGGCGTCGTTGTGCAACCGTACGCGCTTTGGCCCGACGACCGGGGATATTTTCTCGAAGTTGTCCGTATCCGCCAAGGCTTGGCTGCCGAGTTTCCTCCCGAATCAACGCAGGTTTCGGCCGCCCTCAGCTATCCGGGTACGATAAAGGCGTTTCACTTCCACCGCTATCAGACCGATCTCTGGGCGCCAGCGCAAGGCATGCTGCAAATCGCGCTGGTGGATCTGCGTGCTGGCTCGCCGACCTACGGCTGGAAGAACACTCTGTATGCCGGCGCGCTGAATCCCTGGCAGGTGCGGATCCCGCCGGGGGTGGGCCACGGGTACAAAGTCATCGGCGCAAATGCCGCCATGCTGGTGTACGTCACCGACCGTCTTTACAATCCACAAGACGAGGGGCGCATTCCCTATAACGATCCCGATATCGCATACGACTGGGAGACGCAGCACAAATAATGCGATTTCTAGTCACCGGCGGAGCCGGATTCATCGGCAGCGCCTTCGTCCGGCTGGTGATGAAATCCGGCCGCGCGAGCGCGCTGGTGAATCTCGATAAGCTTACCTACGCCGGCAATTTGGAAAATCTTCAGGAGATTTCCGCCGATGCCCGCTACCGCTTCGTCCACGGCGATATCTGCGATTCCGCTTTGGTGAATTCTCTGGTCGAGCAATTCCGCGCCGACGTGCTTGTGAATTTCGCGGCCGAATCCCACGTGGACCGCAGCATCCTTTCGCCGGAGCCAGTATTCCAAACCAACCTGCGCGGAACGCTCACCCTTCTCGAAGCGGCGCGGCAGTATCGGGTGCCTCGATTCGTTCATATCTCCACCGACGAAGTTTACGGCAGCATCGACCCTCCGCGCGAAGCCGATGAAAGCTATCCGCTGCGCGCCAGCAGCCCCTATTCGGCGTCCAAAGCGGCCTCGGATTTGCTGGCGCTCTCTTACTTCAGCACCTACGGCTTGCCTGTCACGGTCACCCGAGCCTCCAACAATTACGGCCCTTACCAGTTCCCCGAAAAGCTTATTCCGCTGATGATTTCCAACGCCATTGAAGATAAACCTCTGCCGATTTACGGCGATGGCATGCAGATTCGCGACTGGCTGTATGTGGACGATCACTGCCGCGCGATCCTGGCGGCGATCGACCGCGGCCGGCCGGGAGAGATCTACAATATCGGCGGCAGCCGCGCGCTTCCAAATGTCGACGTGGTCCGCAAGATCCTCGCGGCGCTCGGCAAGCCCGAGAGCCTGATGCAAACCGTCCGTGACCGCCCTGGCCACGACCGCCGTTATGCGCTTACGAGCGCCAAGCTGATGCGCGAAACCGGTTGGAAAGCGGAGATGCCCTTCGAAGAGGGCTTGCAGGCCACCATCGATTGGTACCGCTCGAATCCGGGCTGGGTGGAGCGGGTGAAATCCGGCGAATACCAGCAGTTCTACGAGCGCAACTACAAAGGCCGCGCGGTCTAGGGCAACCGCGAAGGACCCGGAAGCACACGTCGGTCATTTTTCGCGCGACTTTAATGTATTCGTAGCGATTTTTTCCTTGACGCCGTTTTTTTTTGCGGTGTATGCGATCCCGTTCGCAGCAAGGATCGCGGCCGGGAGCGGGGCGCGAGCCAATAGGAGATATGGAGGCGCCCGATGCGTACGAAATTCGCGTCTTGGACGCCGCCGGGGCTAAAAATCAAAAGATGAAACAGGGCGTTTGCGATTCGCTCGCCGTCAGCGCCGCGGATTGCAATCTGCTTTTCCAGGTCGCCGTTTCGACGAATGCTCAACTGCAGGCTCTGGACCAGCAGGCCAAGGCCATACCGGGCCACGACCGCCGCTACGCGCTTACGAGCGCCAAGCTGATGCGAGAAACCGGCTGGAAAGGGGAAATGCCATTCGAAAAGGGCTTGCAGGCCACCCTCGATTGGTACCGCTCGAACCCGGGCTGGGTTGCGCGGGTAAAGTCGGGAGAATACCAGCAGTTCTACGAGCGCAATTACCAAGGCCGCGCGGTGTAGAGGGGGACGGCGGCGAGCCGCGCCTCGAAAAGTTGCGCCGCGCGCTCCGCCGCGAGCAAGCGCGCGCAGACGCAGCCGGTCCCATCTTGCCGAAGAGGCAACCAAGCGGCGGCTCGGCCTGCGCGGAGCTCTGCCAAACTGGCGGTATGAGCGGAAGGATCGAAGGAGGCCAAGTCATCTCCTATAACCCGGCCACCGGCGCCGAGCTTGGCCGCGTCCGGCTGGCCGGGTCGGAAGATTACGAGGCTGCAATTTGCAGAGCCGGCCAAACGTTCGAGCGCTGGCGGATGCTTCCCGCGCCCGCTCGCGGGGAGATTGTGCGTGAGATCGGCGACGAGCTGCGCCGCGAGAAGGCGAATCTGGGCAAGCTCGTCACCCAAGAAGCTGGCAAGATTTTGGCCGAGGGCGAAGGCGAGGTCCAGGAGATGATCGACGTCGCCAGCTTCGCCTCAGGCCTCTCGCGCCAGCTTTACGGTCTGACCATGCCGAGCGAGCGGCCCGGGCACCGCATGTACGAGCAGTGGCATCCGCTGGGAGTGGTGGGCATCATCACCGCTTTCAATTTTCCCGTCGCCGTCTGGAGCTGGAACGCACTGATCGCGATGGCTTGCGGCGATACCGTCGTTTGGAAGCCTTCGCTCAAGACTCCGCTCACCGCGCTCGAAACCCATCGCATCTGTGAGAGGGTCCTTTCGCGCCACGGCTGGAGCGGGGTGTTGAATCTGGTCATCGGGACTGACGACGCGGTCGGGCGGCGGATGGTGGAAGACCGCCGGATCCCGCTGATCAGCGCCACCGGTTCGGTGCGGATGGGTAAACAGATTGCGCCCGTCGTGGCCGCGCGGCTGGGCCGCACGCTGCTGGAGCTGGGCGGCAACAACGGCGTCATCGTGATGGACGACGCCGATCCGGAACTCGTGACGCGGGCGGTCTTGTTCGGCGCGGTGGGGACGGCAGGACAGCGCTGCACCTCCATCCGCCGCCTGTTTTTGCAAAAAGGCATCGCCGCCGCGGTCACGCAAAGGCTGGTTGCGGCTTACCGGCAGGTGCGCATCGGCGACCCCAGCGATCCGGCCACGTTGATGGGGCCGCTGATCGATTCGGGCGCCGTGGAATACATGATGCGCGGCCTCGCTCAAATTCGCGAGCAGGGCGGCGAAATCTTATATGGCGGCAAACACCTGCAGGGCTGCTTCGTCGAGCCGACACTGGTGCAGTCGCGGCCCGAGATGCCTATCCTGAAGGAGGAGATTTTCGCTCCCATCCTGCATTTGATCGAGTTCGAAAAGCTCGAAGAAGCCATTGCCTGGCACAACGACGTTCCACAGGGGCTTTCCTCGGCGATTTTCACGGCCAGCTTGCTTTCCGCCGAAGCGTTTTTAAGCGCGCGCGGCAGCGATTGTGGCATCGCCAACGTGAACCTGGGCACGAGCGGCGCGGAAATCGGCGGCGCGTTCGGCGGCGAAAAAGATACGGGGGGCGGACGCGAATCGGGCAGCGATTCTTGGAAAGCCTACATGCGCCGCCAGACGGTGACGGTAAACGGGTCGAACGAATTGCCCCTTGCGCAAGGGATCCGGTTTGAGTTATAAGCGCCGCAAGCCGCTTGGATTAGAATGGATGCCATGGCGTCGGTCGCAGGAGGCCTCCCGGGACAGGCCTGCCCCGCCAAATCGCGCAAAGCGCCATGGGCGGCGATCGCGTGGTTTGCGCTGCTTTTCGCGGCCGGCGGCTTCTCCATCCTTAAGCGCCTGGCTTTGCAATGGACCAACGATGGCGATATGGGACACGGATTTTTTGTCCCGGTGGTGGCCGCCTATATCGTCTGGCAGCGGCGCGAACGGCTGAGCCAATTGTCTCTGACCCCGTCGTGGTGGGGCGCCGCGGTTATGCTGTGGGGCGCCATCCAAGGTTATCTGGGAATGCTCGGCGCGGACTTGTTTCTTCAGCGCACTTCCGTCCTTATCACGCTTTATGGGTTGCTTTTGCTGGTGGGAGGAACGGCGATTGTCCGCGCGCTTGCCTTTCCGCTCCTGCTGCTGCCGTTCATGATTCCCTTTCCCGGCGTGGTCTATAACGAGATCACCTTTCCGCTTCAGTTGTTCGCCAGCCGGGTAGCGGAACTATCGTTGGGCGTGCTGGGCGTTCCGGTGTACCGCGATGGAAATGTCCTGGAGATTCCCAGCCAACGGCTGGACGTCGCGGAAGCTTGCAGCGGCATCCGCAGCCTGCTCTCTTTATCGTTCCTCTCGTTGGTTTACGCTTACTTGTTCGACCACCGCGTCTGGATGCGGTGGGTGCTGCTCGCCGCCACGCCGCCGGTCGCCATCGTCGCCAATGCGGGGCGCGTTACGGCGACCGGCCTGCTGAGCGAGGTTAATCCGGAGCTGGCGCACGGCATCTTCCACACGATGGAAGGTTGGGCGATTTTCGCGGTGTCCGGAGTCATGCTGGCGAGCCTGCATCTGTTCCTTAAGAGGGTTACGAGGAACAGGAGCGCTCCGGCGTGAAAACCTCAACCTCGATTTGGCTTGCCAGCGGTCTGCTGGTTTTGCGGGCGGCGATGCTTTACAGCTCCGAGCGTCCCGAATATGTCCCCGTGATGACGCCGCTTTCAAGATTTCCGCTGAGCGTCGGAAGCTGGCGATTCTACGAGGAGGGCGTGATCGACCAGGAAACCCGCGATTTCCTCAAAGCGGACGATTTGCTAAACCGGATCTACTTGGACGACCGAAACCGGCGCGGCGCGAACCTGTTCGTAGCGGCTTTCCGGACGCTGAGCACCGGCGCGGGTCCTCACTCGCCTAAAAATTGCCTGCCGGGAACCGGTTGGACAAGCCTCTCTGCGGATGAGCTGACCTTGGATGTAGGAGCCGGGCAATCGATTACCGTGAACCGGTATGTGGTGGCGCGCGATGCGGAGCGAAGCCTGGTTCTGTATTGGTACCAATCTCGGGGGCGCGTGGTCGCCAGCGAATACAAGGCGAAAATCTGGAGCATAGCGGATGCGATCCGAGATAACCGGACCGACACGGCGTTAGTCAGGGTGGTTGTTCCAATTCACGATGAAAATTGGGAAGAAGCCACCGCCTGTGCAGTGGAATTCGTTAAGGCGTTCTTCTTTCCGCTACGCAGCCTGCTTCCTGCCTAATCATATAAGTATATATTTTTAAAGCATTTTGTAGGTTCTAGTCATCTTAGAACCGGGCATAGCATTAAGTAGCACTAAGATAACTATCATAATACTTGACAATGAATAACGCATGTTTTATATTGTCAATGTAAGCATGATTTCACACAGGAGAAAATATCATGGCGATTATTAAGTACTCACCTTTCACCGATTTCGAGCCCTTTCCTGCGCTCAAGGCGTTTGAGGACACGATGAACCGGCTGTTTGCGGAGCCTTCCGCCCGACCCTGGATGCCGCCGGTCGACATCTCCGAAAACGAGAACGAGCTGGTAGTGAAGGCCGACGTGCCGGACGTTAAATTCGAGGACATTCAAGTGAATCTCGAAAACGACACGCTGACGCTGAAGGGCCAGCGCAAGTTCGACAAGGCGAGCGACAAGGGCGGCTATCACCGTATCGAGCGGTCCTACGGCAGTTTCGAGCGGTCCTTCACGGTTCCCAATACCGTCGATCCGGAGCACGTGAAAGCCGATTACAAGAACGGCGTACTGACGGTGACGCTCCCTAAAAAGGAAAGCGCGAAACCGCGGAAAATCAATATCGAAGTAAGCCACAACTGAGCGCCGGTGAAGCGAAACTTGAGAGTCGGAATAGGAAGCGGGAAGGGAAAGAGGCGGGAACCAGTTCCTTCCCGCTTCGTTTTCTTTAATAGAGTTCTCGTGAGACAATTAAGGCGGGAGTTATGAACACGGTTAAGACAGCGTTGCTCCTTGGGCTTTTGAGCGGCCTGGTGCTGTTCGGCGGCGAGATGATCGGAGGCCGCGCGGGCCTCCAGTACGGGTTGATGATCGCGGTCGCGATGAATTTCTTCAGCTATTTCTTCTCTGACAAGCTCGCGCTGATGATGTATCGGGCGCAGCCGATCACGCCGGAAGAGAATTCGGAGGCGTATGCGCGGGTCTATCCGCTGGTGCAGGGTTTGAGGCAGAGGATGGGATTGCCGGTCATGCCGAAGCTATGGCTGATTCCCGAAGAGCAACCTAATGCGTTCGCAACGGGCCGCAATCCCCGCAAAGCTTCGGTGGCGTTCACGGTGGGCATTTTGAATCTGATGACCGATCGGGAACTGGAAGGCGTGGTTGCGCACGAGCTGGGCCACGTGCTGCATCGCGATATTCTGATCAGCTCGGTTGCGGCGACGCTGGCGGCGGCCATCACGTTTCTGGCGCGGATGGCGGGCTGGGCGGCGATGTTCGGCGGATACGAGGGCGGTTATGAACGCGATCGCGACAACCGGGGCAGCGCTTTGGGAGGGCTTCTCATGATCGTTCTCGCGCCCATTGCCGCGATGCTGATTCAGTTGGCGATCTCGCGATCTCGGGAGTTCAGCGCCGACGAGGCCTCGGCCAAATACACCGGTTCGCCGGATGGATTAATCAGCGCGCTCGGAAAGCTCGAGCGGGGCGTGCAGCGAATTCCGATGGAAGACGCAACCCCGGCGACGGCGCACATGTTTATCTTAAATCCGTTCCGTGGGGACGGTTTGATGCGTCTGTTCTCCACGCATCCTTCTACCGAAGAGCGGATTGCGCGCCTTGAGGCAATGCACGGGGATGCGCTGAGGCGGATGCCGCGGGTTGGATAAAGGCCAACGGATAGCCTCTTGGCGGGACTAGCGAGCGCAGCTCAGGATGCGACCGGCTGCGGCTGCTTCTTTTTGGCGGCGGCTTCGCGCACCTTCTGATACTTCTTCTGAAATCTGTCTACGCGGCCTTCGGTGTCGACCAGTTTCTGCCGGCCGGTGAAGAACGGGTGACAATTGGAGCAGATCTCCACGCGGATGTCGCCTTTATGAGTGGAACGGGTGCGGAAGGTGTGGCCGCAAGCACAAATGACATTGATCTCTTCGTAGGCGGGATGGATGCCGGATTTCATTTGATTCTTTTAAAAGTCTAGCACGCAAAAGGGAAATTCCCACGGCGATGCGTAATCGCCGTGGGGCTTCCCTTGCACTTTTTACTAGGGACGCTCAGTTCCGCATAAGGGGCCGGTCGACAGGAACAGCGGCCTCGTCACTGAACGAAACCTGAACGTTGGGAGCGGTGGTATTAGGAGTCAGCCACCTCACGCGTTGTAAGAGTCCCGTTGAAACTACAATTACTGCCAGATGACATTCGACTGGACCACCTCCTTTCTCAGTGATGCCTTCATCATAAGGGCAACACTGACGGAGAGTCAAGTCAATTCGATTTCTTGCCAACGACCAGCGGCTTTTTGCCGCCTTTGTCTTCGGTGTAGTGCTCGAGATCCGTATTGCCCTCAATGCAGCCGAATTCCATCTGTTCGTAGGGATGGCCATCGGACATGGTCGTTTGCCGGTTGCGGTTGATGTTCCAGCGGGCCGTCCAGGGCTGGGTGTAAATTTCCGGATCGGTCATGGTGGCTTCGTAGACGATGGTGTTGGCGTCTTGGGGAATGAACTTCTCGGTGATGTGAAGCGCCTCGGTTTTGAAATTGCCAGAGGTGTCGAACCAGGTTTTGGTGTTCTGGTTGGTTGTATCCACTACCAGGGTGTCGCCTTCCCAGTGACCGACCGGATCGCCCTGGAACAGGCGGATCTTTGGATCGATGTGCGGGCGGTTGTCGGTGGGAATGATGCGCACGGTGTGCATGAACTCGGATAGCTGGACGAAATAGTTCGGAGTCTGAATGATCTGAATGCCGAATTGATTGGATTCGCTGTGGGGGACGCCGGATTGATAACAGTGCAGCTCCGGCTCCTGAGCCATATGGTGCTCGAGGAGATCCTGCTGCTTTGCCCGGGCCTCGGGCTTGTAGGGGATTTTGCCATCCGGAGGGTCGATGATGCGATTGCCGCCGCCCACGCCGAATCCGAAAGCCGCGGCGCCTCCGCCCGCCGGCGCCCCGCCTTTTGCGGCGCCTGCCGGACCTTTGGCGTCGCCAGGAGCCGCTCCTCCGCCGCGTCCCGCGCGGGCCGGCGCCGGCTCGATGTCGGTAATGGCCGGAGGAGTCCAGAAGCCTTGCATATCGGGATGGCCGTCGGGGAGCTTCGGCATGGGACCCGCGGGCTGAGCGGGAGCGCCTTTGCCGCGGCCGAAACCGCCCTTGCCTTTTCCTCCGCCCTTGCCTTCCTGCGGCGGCGCGCCGTCCTGGCCGGGTACCGGGCTGACGAACGCGATGGTCGTTCCTATTACAAGGGCGAATCCTAGCAATGCACTCTTCATGTGAGATCTCCTTAACGGGCGACCGCTATTGGCCAAACGCCAAATCCTGGCACTCGTATTCCATCAGCCGCACGGTTGGGCCTGTCTTCAGCGTCATGGGCACGCTGATCTTCCAATCCTTGGTAAAAGTCATGGGATCGTGAAGCGTCGCTTCGTAGAGCAGCGTATTTGGCCCGGGGCGGGTAAACCGCTCCTTGACCTGAAGCTGATTACTGTGATGATTTCCAGCCTTGTCGAGCAGGGTCTTGTCGTTGAAATTGATCACGTCGGTGACAAGCGCCTCGCCCTCCCAGTGGCCGCGCGAATCCCCCATCCAGGTGTCGGGGAAATCGATGTGCGGCGAGCCGTCCAAATAAATCATGCGGTAGGTGTGCGCGTATTCGGAGACGATGGCCACGTACTTGGCGTTCTGGAAAATCTGGAAGGGGAACCCCATATACATGAGGCGTGGCGTTCCCGGCATGTAGCAGCGATTGACCAAGTCCGCGGTTTTGGCGTTCTTGGCGTTTTGATCGCGCTTTTGCGCTCCTCCGGCGGCGTACGGAATCTTGCCATTAGAGGGATCTTTGATGAACCCGCCCTTTTCGAGGTTGTCGACGGGTTTCGCCGGCTGCCAGATTCCCTGCAGATCGGGTTGACCGTCCCAGGTATGCCCAACTGTAAAGGCTTGGCCTTTGGTCTGGCAAAACGCCGGGAGGGCGTTCAGATTGAACACAACGGCGGCCGCCGCCATCGTAAATACGCGATTTGTCATCTTGGACAGAACTCCTCTGGATAAGCCGGCCAAAAACTCCGCCTACTGCTTAGCGCCGCCCCGACCGCCGCCCTGTACGGGCTCAGGGCCCGAATTCAGAGTGATCCGCCGGCCGTCGGCGAAATCCACGTATTGCGCCCACATGAGGTTGGTTCCGTCTTTGGCCAGATAGCCGTGAACGGTGATCTCCTCGCCGCCTTTGATCATGTTTTGCCGCCAGCCGGCGCGATAGAGAAGATTGGGAGGAGGGGTTTCGGCTCCCCACATTTCCGTCTTACCATCCGAAGTGGTCACTTCGAGAGTGAGGTGAGAATGGGGATTCACCCAGTCCATTTTGACGGCTTTTCCATGGATGTCGACAGGCTTGGAGCTGTCGTACTCAGCGGCGAAGGAATGGTGCGCCAGCGCTGGCGCGGAAGCCGCCAGCAAAGCAGCGGAGCCAACCGCCAGAGCAAGTTTGATGTTCATGCGAAGAACCTCCAGGGTGTACGCAAAACTGTCCACATAGTATAACGCGGTGGAACCGGCCGCAAGTTACTCTTCCTGTTGATAGACTGTCCCGGAGAGGATACCGCGAATGAGATTTACTACCGCCATAGCCGCTCTGGCGGCTTGCTGCGCGCCAGTTTTCGCCGCGCTTCCCGTGGTTGCCGCCAAAGACCAGGCTGCCCTGCTCAAGAGCAACGATCCGAAGCTTGCAGCCAACAAGAAACTCGCTTACGACTTTTACCGCATTGTTCTGCAAGGCCGCCGGCTGGACCAAGCCGAGAAGTACATGCGGGAGGATTACATCCAGCACAATCCCAACGCCGATACGGGCATCAAAGGCTTTAAAGTCTATTTTGAACGCTTGGGCGGACCTCAGCCCATTCCGGATCTGGTCAACGGCCTGGTGGCGATTCAAGCCGAGGGCGATTACGTGACGCTGTCGCTGGTGCGGGAGTACACCGACGCAGCCGGGCAAAAATATACCAGCACGTGGTTCGACATGTTCCGCATCCAGGACGGCAAGATCGCCGAGCATTGGGATCCGGCGACCAAGCCGGCGGCGCCGTCGAAATAACCGGCGATTATTGGACCGGCGTTAGCGCTTCGGTTTGCATGCGCGGATGCCCGCGCCGCCGGAGCCCCCCTTCCGACGGCGCGGGTCCGCTTTCGCCGGCCCCTTCGACTACGTCTTGGACGACTTCCGTCAAGGCTTCTTTCACCGCCTCTTTGACGGCGTCCTTCACGGTTTCCTCCACCTCCGCGGCGCTCAGATCGATCGGGATGTGAGCGATTTCCTCCATCGCCGCCTCCAGAACCGGAGTCGCGGGCGGCAGTTCCTTCACCACCGCCTTGGCCACTTTCTTTGCGACCCTCTCGGCGGCGGCTGCTTCGTTCTTTTTCTTCTGCTCCTGGGCTTTGCCTGCGACTTCCCAATCCTCGCGAAAGGTTTCGACCAGGCGATGGACGATGCGCCGGTCGCGAAAAATAATGCCCACCTCCCTGCGCCCGTCCAGTTCGATTTCGCGCAAACTTTGGCTGCCAATAAAGGCGTCGCAATGATCGCGAACGATCGCGCGGGCGTGCAACCGCAAGCGATGCAATTTGCGCGAAGGAAGCACGTCCCGCCTGCGGGCCAGCCGGCCGATGATCTTCACCTCCACGCCCGCCATGGCTCTCTCTTCGAGAAGGCGGATCATAACGGGGTCGCTTACAGTGGGATCGTAGATGAGCAACTCCTTCCGGGCGCCCTTGATAAAAGCCGATAATTGCTTGCGCGCATTGGCGGGACTCACTACCAGGCAGGGCTGTGCGGGTTCATAAACCAGACGCTTGGCGTCCGCCTCGAAAAGCCTTACCGCTTCGTGCACCAGCTTCGGATTGGTGGTGGCGACGCCGAAGCTGCGGCTGCGCTCGATATCCAGATAGGTGAGATTGAAGGCCAACACGTAGAGTTCGCGACGGTCGACGATCATCATCTTTCCGTGATATCGGACTAGGTCGCTGGATGTGCGCGCGACGTTCACTCCGGCCGCGAGCAGCCGCATTTCCAGGTTTCTCAGTCCGTCTTCTCCGGCGTGGTTAGAGTGGGCGACCAGCGCGTGAACGAAAACGCCCCGCTTGACCGCATTGGCCAGAGCGCGTTCGATTTCACTTCTGTCGAAGCGGAAGATCATGATCTCAATGCTGGTTTTGGCGTTGTTGATCGCCTTGATGATGGATGTCGGCCCCTCTCCAGGCTGAAGCATAAGCTTCATGTCCGAGCCTCCTCTCCGGGCGGCGCCCGGCGCCCTGCGTCAATTTTTCTTGCATCCTGGTATCCCTTGTGCACCGGCTAAGGCTAAGGTCGCTGCGCTGCGGCCGAGCGGAAACGGGTATCAATATGAAGACAAGACTGTTTGCCGTTTGCGCGGCCTTGGCACTGTGCGCCAGTGCCGCAGAATCGCGCGTGAAAAAAGGACGCCCGGAGCGGGGGCCGGAGGTAGAAACTACAGGAAACGGCCCGGCCGTTTTATGGAGCGATCCGGGCGATATCTCCGCGCGCGATCTTTTTTACGGCCCGGGCGGGCGAGAGCACCAGCCTGCGGGAAGGGTCGAATTCGTGGAGGAGGATCTGGACGGGTCCAGTCCGAAGTTCGTGGTTCGGGATGAGAACGGAGTGAAGTGGAAAGTCAAGCTGGGCTTGGAGGCGCGTCCCGAGACCGCCGCATCGCGCCTTGTATGGGCCGCCGGATATTTCGCAAACGAAGATTACTTCGTTGCCCGGCTCCAGGTGGAGGGACTGCCGCGCCACCTGCATCGAGGGCAGAATTTTGTTTCGCCGGGAGGGGTGATTCGCGACGCGCGTCTGAAGCGCTATCTGAAGGGTGAGGAGAAGATCGGAACTTGGGAATGGAATGACGATCCTTTTAGCGGAACCCGGGAATGGAATGGACTCAGGTTGTTAATGGGCCTAATCAATAACTGGGATTTGAAGGACGAAAACAATGCCATTTACCAAGAGGAGACGCCGGATGGAGAGTCGCGGCGGATCTACATGGTCAGCGATTTGGGCGCGAGCTTTGGAACTCCCAATCTCACTTGGCCGCTAAAGAAGACCCGCGGAAACCTGGCCCACTACCGGCATTCAAAGTTCCTGGCGGCGATACGCGACGATGCGGTAGACGTGCGCAGCCCGGCCCGGCCTCCCTGGCTGTTTTGGTTCGACCATTCGGAGTACCGCTTGCGGCTTCGGCTGACGCTCCTGGGCCGGAACATCCCCTTGGCGGACGCGCGCTGGCTGGGACATTTGTTGGCGCAGCTTTCGCCGGCGCAGATTCGCGATGCATTCCGCGCGGCAGGTTATTCGCCGGACGAAGTAGAAGGTTTCGCGGAGGTTGTGGAAGAGCGCATCGGGACACTTCGCGAACTGTGAGCGGGCGGTCTGTCGAGAACCAAAATGAGCCGTACGGCAGAGGATGTAGGTAAGAAATTCCGCTCGACTTCGCGCCTCGGTCCTATCTTGTTTCTGCGCCGAAGCTAAATGTTTGGAATGGGAGATGCAGTTTCGTTGGTCAGCGGATGGCCGGATCGCCGCGGCCTTCCCCGGTTCGCCAGCGCTGCCAGGCTGGATGCGGCTGTTAGAAGAGGAGCGGCATTTTGATCGACCGTGGCTCGCCGCCGCTGTGGTGCAGTGTTATGAGTAGAACCTTTTTCGGTCTTTCTATATGGGGCGTTTGTCTCCTGTTGGCCCCAGCGGTCCTCCGGGCGCAAAACCCGTCCATCCAATCCGACCCCGCACAGCAGAGCGAGCCGGCACAGAACGAGCCCAACAACGCGAAAGGGAGGCAAACCGAAAACGGCTCGACGCCAGGCAGATTCGTGAAGCGTACGTTGGGTCCCGCGGGCTGGATTATGGCGGGCGCGGGGGCGGGCGTCACACAAGGCACGAATACGCCCTCCGAGTGGGGCCAAGGCGCAACAGGCTATGGCCGGCGATTCGCGTCCTCCTTCGGCAAGCACATCGTGAGCAATATCATCCGCTACCCCATCGCGCATTTCCGGCATGAGGAACTGACCTACCGCCCCTCAGGAAAGCATGGCTTCGGCCCGAGGATAAAATACGCGTTACTGAGCGTCTTCATCACACATAAGACCACCACCGGCGCGAAGACTGTTTACACATCCCAACTAGCCGGCGCATTGGGAAGCGGCCTCATTTCGCGGCTCTGGCAGCCGGCCAGCACGCGCACCCTCGCCCTGGGCTTCTCCTCGGCGGGAACCAGCCTAGCGGTGGAGATGGGCATTCACGCTCTGCGGGAATTTTGGCCGGATATTCGCCATTTCCACCGCCGGAACGCTCTGTCGAGCCAAACAACCGGCGCGACGTCGCCACTGGAGCCGCCTTCCTTCAGGCTCGACGCCCCACTGACATTCACGCCCAGCCTCTCCTCATCGGAACAAGACGCTACAGCCGAGGCGGCTCTTTGCGAGCGGTAGGCCGCGCGTTCCGCAGCGAGCCATGGTGCTGTTGTAGGGTTGCGCGAGAAGCGATTCGCGGTTTGGCCTCAAGCGCCCGCCTGCGAGGTGGGGGACGCCGTGGCGTAACGGCCCACTTGCAGCTCATACAGATCCGCATAGAGGCCGCCGGTTTCCAGCAGCTCTTTATGGGAGCCGCGTTCGACGATTTGCCCGCGGTTGAGGACATAAATGACATGGGCCCGCTCTACCATGGAAAGCCGGTGTGCGATCACAATACAGGTCTTGCCCTCCATGAGACGGTCGAGGGCCTCAAACACGAGCTTCTCCGAAGCTGAGTCTAAACCCGCGCTGGGCTCGTCGAGAATGAGAATGCGGGTGTTCCGGATCAGAGCACGGGCAATGGCGATTCGCTGTCGCTGGCCCCCGGAGAGAGTTATTCCGCGTTCGCCGATAATGGTGTTGTAGCCCTCTGGCATTCTCTCAATGAACTCGCTGGCGTTGGCCAGTTCGGCGGCCCGCAGAATCTCGGGGCGAGTGGCGTCCGGCCGGCCGTAGGCAATGTTTTTCCAAACTGGGCCGTGAAACAGGACCGTGTCCTGAAGCACGAAGCTGATTTGCTGCCGCAGGGACTTCTGGGTAAACCGCCGGACGTCGCTGTCGTCGATCTTCACCAGGCCGGAATCGGGGTCGTAAAAGCGTGGAATCAAGCTGATGATGGTGGACTTTCCCGCTCCCGTCGGCCCGACAAGCGCGGCGACCTCTCCGGGCTCAATCTTAAAATTGATATCCCGCAGAACCGGAGTTCCAGGAAAATAGGCGAAATTCACATTCTCGAATGTAATGCTGCCTCGGAATTGCTGAGCGTGGCGCGCGCCCGGAAGATCCCGGACTCCACCGTTGGTCTCCAAGACTTCTCGGATCCGCTCGAATCCCACGGCCGCTCTAGAAAAGGCGTCCGTCGTCTTCGATAATTCTTGCATCGGCTTGTACATCTTGCCCAAGTACAGCAGGAATACGATCAGGGCTCCCGGCGATAGACGATTGGCCAAAACCAGGCGCGCGCCAAACCAGAGCACCAGGCACGCCCCGATCGCCACTATGACCTCGACAAGGGGCGCGAGCTTGGCTTTCAGCCCACGGGCGCGGAGAGCGGTTTCGACCGCCTCCAGGCTTTCATTCTCCAGGCGGCGTTGTTCATAGTCTTCGCGCGAGAAGGCTTTCACCACGCGAATGGAAGAAAAAACTTCCTGGATCACGGATACGATTTCGCCTTCTTTCTGTCGCACTTCCCGGGAGGCTTTTTTGATGCGGCGCGTATAGGAGTACACCACCAGAAAAAGCACCGGCGCGACGGAGAGAGCGATGAGAGTGAACCGCCAATTCAAATAGAACATCACCCCCACCATTCCCACCAACGTCAAGCAGTTAAGGAACACGCCTAGCATGCCGGAGGCGATGAAGCTTTGAATCGCGTCGATGTCGCTGGTCGCGCGGCTGATGAGGTCGCCGGTGCGCTTGCTGTCGTGAAAAGCGAGCGAAAGCCTCTGAACGTGGGAATAGAGGGTGCGCCGCAGATCGTGCATCACCCACTGCCCTACGCTGGTGGTAACGGATTTTTCCACATAGGAGCAGATCGCGCCCGCCACGGCGATCGCCAGTACGGCTGACGCGGCGATTTCAAGAACCGCCAGCTTATCGCTTCCGGCCAAGCGCTGAACGAACCGGCCCACAGCGTCCGGGAGCGGACGCGATCGCAACACGTTGTCTAATACTACTTTCAAAGGCCATGGCTCCAGCAGATTCGCCACGCCTTCGCCCAGTACGGCAGCCAAGCCGAGCGACAAGGCTTTCCAATGCGGCTTCAAAAGATCCGCAACTTTCAGCTCTGTTTGCATCGGAGCATTTTTCCCACGCATCCATCTGGTAGATGCGCATCCCGGCCACGGCGCTAACAAGCAAGAAGATCGTAACTCTGGCGCTTCCTGATTCCCCGAAGCAACTTTCGTGAAGCGCGCGGAGGCCTTATATTGGAATCAAAGCGCCCGCGCGCGTTTGTGCCTTCGGCGTTCCAGCTTATGCGTTCACGACCTTCTGGTAGGCGCGCCTTCCGGCTTCCACCGCCGCCATAATCCCGCAGCGCTGCGTTTCAATGGCCTCGGAGCTCTTGCGCGCCACATGCATGGCCTGGCAAAACAGGTCGCCGGCCTGGCTTCGTATATCCGCCGTCGAATCCTTCAGATAATCCGCGCTTGCGAGAGCGGTATGGCGAATCCGCGCGCGGATTTTTCTACCCGGCTCAGGAGCAAATAGCAGGGCGATGCCGCCGCCAATTCCGGCGCCGAGAAGGAAATATGGGAATGCATTCTTCTTCATGGCAGTCCTCCCTATATCGCTAGACGCAATCGCGGCCTCTGAGCGACTCGAATTTTTGCGCTTTCGGGTCTAGATTGCATTTTTTTTAACGGAGGCATGTAAAAACCACACAGGCGTGGCGCGCCAGATCCAATCTCTTCAAGGCGATAGCAAGACAGGCCCTCGAATTGCCCGCTTTTTTAGCGTGAGCGCGTTATGAGCCTAACTGCGCGCCTCTGCCTCCCGCTTATCCTCGGCGTGGCAAGCGTCTCTGTTATCATCGCCGACTACCAAACGCGGCAGGAAACGCGCGGCCTCAAGCAGGAATTGGAGAGTCACGCGCGGGTTCTCGCCGAGAGCTTGGGCAAATCGGCCGAACCTTTGGTTGCAGGCCACTTTTACCGCGAGTTGCAGCGATTGGTGGACCGCTACCGGGAACAGGAACAAGTCGTGGCCGGAACGGCGGTGTACAGCCTTGACTCGGAGCCGCTGGCCGCCAGCGTGGGCTTGACGACGCGCTTGAACGGCGCCGTTCCCCATTCGGTGGCCCAGGCGTTGGCGGACGGCGAGACCCACTCCGAGTTCACAACTCTTGGAAAGACTCCGGCGCATGTAGTGGCTTTGCCTTTACGCAATGGCGAAGGCGCGGCCGAGGGCGTCCTAGCGGTCTTCCACGATTCCAGCTACATAGACCTAGAAACCATCACGTTGTGGCAACATGCGCTCATTGGCGTCGCGGTGCAGACGGCCTTGATTGCGCTGATCACGCTATTGACCGTTCGCTGGGGGTTGGGAAAGCCGCTCCGCCGCCTCACCCAGTGGCTGAGGGAGCAGCGTATCGGCGCGGGCACGGGGGCGCCGCCCGCGGCCCTTCTGACCGACCCGTCCGCGGGCGACTTTGCACCGCTGAAGGAAGAAGTCTGGCGGCTGGCGTCGAGCTTAGCGGCTGCCCGCGCCGCCGCCGAGCAAGAAGCCCGCTTGAGGGACTCGGCGGATTCCAACTGGACGCCAGAGCGCCTCCGCGTGTTCGTGCAGAGCCGATTGCACGGAGACCATTTGGTAGTGGTTTCCAATCGCGAACCCTACGAGCACAGACACGGCCCCTCGGGGATTGAGTGCGTCGTTCCCGCTAGTGGACTGGTTACGGCGTTGGAGCCGGTGTTGCGCGCCTGCGATGGGGCCTGGGTCGCCCAGGCTACGGGCAGCGCCGATCGCGAGGCCGCCGACGATGCCGGGCGGCTGCGCGTGCCTCCCGACCACCCGCAATACACGCTGCGGCGCGTCTGGCTCACCAAAGAAGAGGAGCAGGGTTTCTATTATGGCTTCGCCAACGAGGGCCTTTGGCCTCTCTGCCACATCGCCCATACCCGGCCCTTGTTCCGCAGCGACGATTGGGACCAGTATCGCGCTGTCAATCAGAAGTTCGCCGCGGCGCTGCTGGAGGAGATCGACGACGAAGAACACCCCGTCATTCTGCTGCAAGATTATCATTTCGCTCTGCTGCCGCGGATCGTTAAAGACCGCAGACGGGACGCCCGCGTGGCGATCTTCTGGCACATTCCCTGGCCCAATCCAGAGGCCTTTGGAATATGTCCCTGGGCGCGCGAATTGCTGAACGGATTGCTCGGCGCCGACTTGATCGGCTTTCATATCCAGGCTCACTGCAATAATTTCCTCGAAACGGTGGACCGCAACCTGGAGTGTCAAATCGACTGGGAGCGTTTTTCGGTAACCCGCAAATCCCATGTCACGCTGGTACGTCCCTATCCCATTAGCGTGGCGCTGGATCCCGACGAGCCGGCGGATCGCGAATTGCCTTATTTGGAACGCTCCCGGCTGCTGGGACGGCTCGGCGTGCGAGCTTCCTTTTTGGGGGTGGGAGTGGATCGAATCGATTACACCAAAGGCATCCCGGAGCGCTTTCGCGGCATTGAACAGTTCCTGGAGAAATCGCCCGCTTATCGCGATCAGTTCACCTTCGTTCAAATCGGATCTCCCAGCCGCTCCAATATTCCGCGCTATCGCGATTTGATGGAGGAGGTCATCAGCGAGGCGGAGCGCATTAACCGGCGTTTTCAAACCCCGGAATGGAAACCGATTGTGCTGCTCACACGCCAGCACAGTCATGAGGAGATCCTGCCGTACTACCGCGCAGCCGACGTTTGCCTGGTAACCTCTTTGCACGATGGAATGAACCTGGTTGCGAAAGAGTTTGTCGCGTCCCGGCGAGACGATGAAGGCGTACTGATCTTGAGCCGGTTTACCGGCGCCAGCCATGAACTTGCCGACGCGCTGGTGGTGAATCCGTACGATACGGGCGAAATAGCCCGCGCGCTCCAGCGTTCGCTCGAAATGCCGGCCGAAGAGCGGCGCATTCGGATGCAGCGGATGCGCGCCACCATCCGGGAGAAAAACATCTACCGCTGGGCCGGCAGTTTGATCGGAGAGCTCTGCGAAATTCGGACCCCCAGCTCGGTACACAGACCCGCACTGGTCATGAACGCGCGCAGGGCATAATATCCGGGAGCCGGCCGCATGCCGCATTTGTTCCGATGTTGGAGGGAAATTGCGGAAAAGCTGCGTGTCTCGCCGCTTATCGCGCTCTTTCTGGACTTCGATGGAACGCTCGCCCCGATAAAACCGCGCCCCGGCCAAGTGTTTTTGGAGCACGCGGCCCGGCAGGCGCTACGGACTTTAGCCCAAAGCCCTCGTTTTCGCATTTGGGTAATAAGTGGACGGCGGCGCGCCGACGTTCGCGCGCGGGTGGCCGTGGAGGGCGTCCGATATCTGGGGCTGCATGGCTGGGAACGGAGCTCCGACGCCCGGCTCGATCCTGGAACCTTGGGCGCGCTGGTCGCCGCGGGGGCGCGGATACGCGCCGCCGTTACTGGGTCTCGCGATATTTGGGTCGAGGATAAGCGCCATGCTCTTACGGTTCACTATCGCGGCGCCTCGGCGGAGGAGATTTTTTTCGCCCGGCGGCTGGTCGAAGGAATCGTCGCTTCGGCCGGAGAGAGTTTGCAAGTGCGTTGCGGCAAATGTTGCTACGAGGTGGTCCCCTCGGCGTTGGGGGATAAGGGCGCGGCGGTGGCAAAACTGATGGCGCCGCTGCGTGGCCGGGCCTTTCCAGTCTATGTCGGCGACGACCAGGGCGACGAGCCGGCTTTCGCTGCCGTCGCCGATGGCGTTACAGTGCGGGTGGGCCCAGACGCCTGCCTTACGCGCGCCCGCTATCATCTCTACAGCGCGAAGGAAGTGCGAGAGTTCCTTCAGAGAATGTGTCAGGTCGGGCCGTGCGCCCGGGGACCGGCTCTTTCGGCGCCCTAAATCTTCACCTCTATTTCACCCCGTTTCTTCCGTTCGCCGGGCAGAGCTTCGAGCTGGTCAATTTTGCCCATCGGGAAGTTTGTCCCGGTAAGAGAGGGTTGCGGCCTTTCGCGTAAAATGACGGGTGCATTTTATCTTTCTGAAAAACAAAAGCCGTCCGTGCAAGTTCACTTGGCTCTTCGGTTGCTTTATTCTCACGCGTAACATAAATCGGCCGTCGCCGGAAAAGGCGGCTGCGAAGGAAAAAAGGAGAATAAAGATGCCGGATGAAATGAATTCTCAAAAGCGCGAGACGTCCGGCGCACACAACTGGACGTTTCCCGCTCTCACGACAGGTTTGGTCCTGGCTCTTGCAGGCGTCGGAGTCCTCTGGGTGCGCGCGAACCAAATGAATGAAAGGCTGACGGCGCAGATCGCCAGTCTCCAGGACAGCACTCAGGCGCAGGTGTCGAAGCTCAGCGAGGCGACCACCACGCTGCTGGATCAGCGGCTGGCGACCCTCAATGACGAGTTCGACGCTGCGATGAAGGGCGCCCAGGCCCGGATGGTCAGCATGAACGCGGCTTTCAACAAGGCCAAGTCGGTTTCCGAGCAGGAAGCCGAAGAACTTCGCGGCAAGCTCCAGGAACAACAACAGCAGGTGGCGGGGGAGCTGGCCAGCTTGAAAGATGCGGCCGCTTCTGCCGACTCGAAGATTCAGGAGGTCTCGACAGATGTTAGCGGCGTAAAGAACACCGTCGCCTCTACCCAAGAGGGCCTGGATAAGACCACCGCCGACCTCAAGCGCGTAATCGGAGATATGGGCGCGATGAGCGGCTTGATCGCCACGAACGCAAAGGAGCTGGAGGCGCTGCGCGCTCTCGGCGAGCGCAACTACATCGAGTTCGATCTCAGCAAACGCCAGCCGGAGCAAAGGATCGGCGACATCATCGTAACGCTGAAAAGCTCAGATTCCAAGCGCAACCGCTACACGGTGGACATTCTCGCCGACGACCGTCGCGTCCAAAAAAAGGACAAAACCGTGAACGAGCCGGTGCAATTTTACATGAGCAAGAGCCGGCAGCCCTATGAGCTTGTTGTGAATCAAGTGAAAAAGGATGAAATTGTCGGATATCTGTCTACGCCCAAGGTGACGATCGCTCAAAAATAACAAAAATCGTAAACAAATCTGCTTTTGGCGGCGCGCCGGAATTCCCTTCCGCGCGCGCCTTTTTTTGTTGCGTGTTTTTTAGCGCAGCTGGTTTTCCACTTCCTCCAGCCAATCCGGACGCTTCAGCACGTCGCGCGGGCGGCTGCCATCGGGCGGACCGATAATGCCGTCGCGCTGCATCATATCCAAGATTCGCGCGGCGCGGCCATAGCCCAGCCGCAAGCGGCGCTGTAGCGTGGACGTCGACGCTTTTCCCATTTCGCAGACCACTCGGACAGCCTCCTGATACATCGGGTCTTCCGGACCGTCGTATTCCTCGTTCCCTTCTTCGTCCTCCGAAGGCGGCGCGATCAGGAAGCTTTGATCGTATTCAGGGGCGGCCTGCTTTTTCCAGAACTCGACCACGTCATTGGTCTCCGCCTCGCTCACATAAGAGCCGTGAACGCGCACCAGCCGCGAGGAGCCAGGGGGAAGGAACAGCATGTCCCCCTTGCCCAAGAGGTGTTCGGCCCCCATTACATCCAGCACCGTCCGGGAGTCCACGCGCGTGGCTACGCGGAAACTGATGCGCGACGGGAAATTGGCTTTGATTAATCCCGTAATCACGTCCACACTGGGCCGCTGCGTCGCCAACACCAAATGCATGCCGACGGCGCGCGCCATCTGCGCTAGGCGGGTCACGCTCTCCTCCACGTTGGCCCGCTCCAGCATCATCAAATCCGCCAGCTCGTCGATGACAATCAACACGTAAGGAATCTGTTCCAGATCTTCTTCTTCTCCGCTGTCTTGCTCGAACAGGCTGCGCGGTTGGGATTCAAGCTGCCGGAGTTTGCGGTTGTATTGCTCGATGTTCCGCACGCCGCGAGAAGCCAGCAACTTCAGGCGGCGCTCCATCTCGAGCACGGCGTTGCGCAGGGCGTTGGTGGCTTTCTTGGCGTCCGTAATCACCGGCGTCAGCAAGTGAGGAATGCCCTCGTACAGCCCAAACTCCAGCCGCTTGGGATCCACCATGATCATGCGCACTTGATTGGGCGTAGCTTTGTACAAAATCGACATGATGAGCGAGTTGAGCATGACGCTCTTGCCCGCTCCCGTCGATCCGGCGATCAACAGATGCGGCATCGAATCCAAGGCTGCCACCTTGATGCGGCCGTTAATGTCTTTGCCGAGCGCCACCGTCAGCGGCGATGGCGAGTTGGCGAATTCGTCGGATTCCAGAATTTGGCGAAGCGCGATAACTTCGCGCTTCGAATTCGGCACTTCGATGCCAACCGTAGGCTTTCCGGGAATTCGCTCGATCAGGATTGACTCGGCCTGGAGGCCCAGGCATAAGTCTTCGGTGAGCGTGGTAATGCGCGAATACTTGATGCCCGCTTCAGGCTTGAACTCAAACGTCGTCACCACTGGCCCGGGATTTATCTGAACCACGGATCCGAGCACGTTAAACTCTTCGAATTTCGACTTAATGCGGGCCGCCGTCTCCTTCAACTCCTGGCTGTCGTAGGCACTGCGGCCCGCGGGCTCTTGAAGAAGCTCAGTGGGAGGCAAGCGGAATTGAATTCGCTCGGCGCGACGGGACGCCTGGAGAGGAACGGGCGCCGGCCCTGGCGCGGGTTTGTGCGATTCCCACAGTGGTTCCGATTCCAGTGGCCGGATGGGGATCTCCTCAAGCGGCGCGGATGGCGGACCCAGGCGGGGAGAAGAAGGCTCCGCTTTTGATAATAGATCGACGATCGGAGGCCCTTCGCCCGCCGGCTGGGATGTGAAGCTTGGCTCCGCAGCCTTCGGCTCCTTTGAAAGCTTCTTCTTCAGTACACGCGCCTGCGCTCGCAAATGAGCGCGCCGGGCGCGTTCCTCCCGCCACGCGCCGAGCCAGTTCGACCACGATTTGATCCAGCTTACCGGCGTCCAAAACCACGCGGGCAGCCGCGACACTTCAAATTTCGACACCAGATAGAGGGAAACAATCCAGCCTGCCGAGGCGACCAGCACGGAGCCCGCGAGGTTGAAATAAACCGAAAGACTAGCCGCCAGCGCCGCCCCTGTCAGGCCGCCTGCCGGAATGAATCCGGCGATGGGCTTCCAGCCGGGAAACAGCAGGCCCAGCAATGTGCAGGTACAGCTCACCAGAATGATCGCCCCGCCGATCTTAGCCCACGCTGGCGAGATGGGCCTTGAGCGGAGCCACGTCCAGCCCAGAATCCACAAGAATAAGGGAACCGAGTAGGCCGCCAGTCCCAGCGTTTGAAGAAAGAAATCGGCCAGGTATGCTCCGGCGCGACCGGTCAAATTCAATGGCTTGACGTCGGGCGATGCCGTGTTCAGCGAGGGATCAAAGGGATAGTAAGACGCCAGGCTGATGAAAACAAAGAGGCCGGCGAAAAGATACACTACCGCCAGGGCCTCGTTTAACCTCGAATGCCGCGTAGGTCCCAGATTTCTCATCCGCTACTGAGCGGAAAGGAATGGCCAGAGCGATTACCATTATGCCAAAGCGGGCCGGGCAATGACGGATCGCGTCTTCGAACGGAGCTGAGCAGAGCGGCGCCTGCCGGAGAAGCGGCCGCGCTGGACCGATTCGAAGATCCACACTGCAACACTTGCTTAATTGAGCCCAAAAGAGAAGCCATGCTTGCCTGGCAAATATCGCCCTCGTTTTGCGTGAAATACGCTGTTTAAGATTCTAGTCTTTTGCGCCTTTGACAAGCGCGAGCACCCCCCAAACGATTTATCCGATATAATCGCGGCCATTCATCGGAGTGTCGGATCGTTTCGCGCCGCGGCGCCGACTGTTAAGCGCCGCGCAAACAGGAATCGGCAAGACGCAAATAGAGGGCCGGCGGATCCATCATTGCGGAGTTGCGGGGGAGTAAACTGCGGAGTCGGACGGAACAAAAGTTCTTATTGACAAACCGAGCCGTGTGTCCCAAACTAGCTAGGTCCGAACCCGGAATCATATTCGTTCCTCATGCCGAAGACATGAACCGTGGTTTGAATCGTTCTCTTTCCGGGTTTCGGAAACGCGGCTAAGATTTTTGCGCGGCAAAGGAATGGGGCCAGCCCCCGTTTAGGGGACGAGGGTTGGCCCCGGCGGATACCAGGGTGAGTGGCATCC